>VFQQ010001086.1_pt1 | contig 41548 bp, 66 predicted proteins | sample 3512341 | NCBI WGS metagenome assembly VFQQ01 (sample SAMN10412373, study PRJNA504923) | tailings metagenome | isolation source: Relicate 2 Philex TSF1 revegetated site | place: Philippines: Tuba, Benguet | collected 2017-08-29 | reverse complement strand
GCGTGTGGGGCCCAGGGGGGGGGGGTTGGGAGGGGTGCTTGCTTGGCAAGGCCATGGATGAAAAGCATGCGGTAACAGCAGCCCTGCTCCACAACTGTATGTGCTGCAGTGCCACACCTTCCTGGGCACGGTGACGTACATGAGCCCGGAGCGCATCAACGGCCAGCCCTACTCCTTCCCCGCCGACATCTGGGCGCTGGTGGGTGCACCGCTGGCTGGGTTGGGCAGCACTTGGGATGTGCATGCGAAGGCTGAGCTGCCAGCACTACATGGCAGTGTGTGGAAGCACGTGCTGCATTTGCCGCTGCAACTGAGCCGCCCGTGCCGCACCTGCGCCCCCCTGGGCCTGCAGGGCCTCACGCTGCTGGAGTGCGCGACGGGCAAGTACCCGTACGACGCCTCGGGCGGCACCATCCAGCTCATGATCCAGGTGGGGGGCTGGGGGCTTTTTTGAGGCAGCAGCGTTGTTTAGCCAGGGGCTGCTTGCTGGTGGGCGTGTTTGGTGGGTGTGCTTGCTGGCTGCTGCCGACATTAGCCAGGGGTTGTTGATCCCTGTCCTTGGCCTCACCCTACGCTTCCCTACCTTCATCATCCGGCCAGCTGATGGAGGAGGAGTGCCCGCTGCCGCCCGAGGGCCAGCTGTCGCCCGAGCTGCGAGACTTTGTGGCGCAGGTGTGTGAACGTGTTGGGGGTGTGGGTTGGGAGAGGGCTGTGCGGTGCAGCTCAGGAACGCTGCACTGGTGTTGCCTTGCCCTGAGCCAGCAGCGTTGCCATGTGGTTCACCTTCTCCCTTGCACTTAACTGCCGCCCCGGTGTGCCCCTTCTTTTGCAGTGCATGCGGCGCGACCCATGGGCACGACCCACGGCGGAGCAGCTGCTGCAGCATCCCTTTGTGCTGCAGAAAGGGTGCGCTGCAAGGCCTTGTTCTCAAGCTGCTGACTTGCCGCTGTATGACGATGTGCAGGCTGTTGGCTGATTGCTCTGCTGCCTGCCCTGCCAATCGGCACTACGCACAAACGTCCTGGTGCCTCCCTTCCATCGGGGCAGGCGGCCTGCGCCAGACCTGCGCGCCTTCATGCGCGGCTGCATGTACAACGCGGCGGAGAAGCTGGAGGATGCTGTGGCGGTGCTGACCAGCAGGTGAGGCGCCGAATGTAGGTGGTTGGCAGGAAAGTGATTGCCAGCAGGTAGAGGCGTTGCCTGTTGCTGTACGAGCATGCTGGAGGAGGGAGTGTGCTGAGCTCCACAGGACTGAGGCAGGCATACGCTGCTATCAAGCCCAGCTGCATTTGTCCTTTGTGTTGCCGCACTGCCCAGGTACTACAACAACTTGTCCTACAACTACCGCGACTCTGACTCCATTGCGGCGTACTATGTGTCAGACGCGGTGGGTGGTGGATGGACTGGGCGGGATGGTGTGAATCAGCAGAAGGCTGGGAGCGCATGGGACCAGCCGCGAAGCTGAATGCGCCTGCCTCTTCTCGATTGCTTGTGAACCGTTGTGTCATTATCTCGCGCTGCAGGTGCTGACGTACTGCGGCGAGAAGCTCAAGGGGCGGTACACCATTGCCAAGCACTTCCACGGCCTGATGAAGCAGGTGGGGGCGGGGAGGGGCGGCAGGGGAAGGGATTGAAGGGGGGGCACATCCATTTGGAATGACGAACGGTGCTGCTCTTTAGGGGCCATTGCTTTTCAACACCTGCACTACTGCGTGACCCGTGGCTGGCCTTATCTCTTCCTTCTCAAAATCTGCCCACGTGTGCCTGTTGACCCGCAGGCGTCTGCGCTGGGCGATGTCGTGCTGGCGGTGGAGCATGTGGACCACCAGCTGCTGGCGGGGGAGGTGCGCTGTCCCGGCTATGTTCTGGGGCGGTCAGCAAGGCAGTGCTTGGTTGCACAGCATCAGCCACTGCGCCAGAACACAAAGGTTTTCGTATGCATCCTGCCCTGTCGAACCCTTCCTCCACCCTACGCCCACCCTGCCCGCAGCCCGACACTGTGCTCATCCAGACGCGGGTGCTGGTGGTGAACGAGGCGCCGGCAGGGCCGGGCAGCGACCCAGAGACGCTGGGCTCCTTCACCGACTCCATCTGCGTGCGGCTGGCCTCGCTGGACAACATGCTGCCCGGCAGCGGCTTTGCGATACACTCGCACATGTTCCGCTGGCACCGCCCCATAGTGGCCCGCACGCGCGGGCTGCTGGGGACCAAGCAGTGCCGGGTGCAGTGAGCGGGGGCGCAGCATGGCTGCTTGCTGGCTGTGCCCACGCTGAGCACTCCTGCAGGGCTGCCCCGCTCGTGTCCCCCCGCCTCTCTGAAGCCGCCAGTCACCAGTGTGTGTGCGTGTCTGTATGCCTTTCTCTCGCCCCGCTGCTGCGCCTCCCATCTGACGTTTTCCCGGTACCCACTCCCTGCACGCCTGTATGACCGACCACACTGCCTTTCCACCTGTATGCATGTACGCCTGTTTGCCTCCTTCTCCAGCCTGCTGCATCCCTCCCGCCTGGTGGTGCCGCTCCCACGCTTGCTCTGCTTAGCTTGCTTGCTTTGACAGCTTAGTTGGGTGGCTGAGGCTGCCGCACAAAGGAATGAAATCAAGTTAAGTTCGAAGGTAGCGAAGAATAGGGTTGGGAGCAGCAGAGCAAGACGGCGCAGCTAAATGCAAAGAGAACGCACAAGTGTGTATGGGCTAGCGAGACCAGCAAGCTAACAGCAGGGTAGAGCAGCGAGCACGGGGTTGAGCATGTTGATGCGCCAGCGGAACGTAGACAGGGTTGCAGCGCAGCGTGCGGGCCTGCGGCAGGCCGCCTCTGGGCCCGCGTCTGGGAGCTGCCTCTCCAGCACCTCAGAGCATGACCAGCCCCACTTTGTTGGACGGGATGTCCTGCGCGACCCGCCAGTTGAACAGGTAGTACCGCAGCTTGCCGTCGCCGATGCCAAACTTGAGCTCTGCAGGAAACGGTGTGTTTGGTTGGGGTGCCGGGGCGAGGGCTGATTAGGGCACACGTGCAGCGACGCCACAGCTGGATGCGGAACAGCCTGCCGCAGATCAGCCCCTGCCTCACTGCCGACTGGCCCAGACCAAGACCAAGCCATCCAGTAAGCCATGCAATGTTTGCTGGCACACCCACCCTTCAGGATCTTTTCATTCTCAAAGATGTCCAGCGCGTTGAATACGTCATGGCCTGGACGGGCAGAACCACAACAGCAGCCGGGGCGGCGTGTCAAAGGCGCATGCTCGCGAGTGCTGCATGCGACAATAGCAGCCTGCAGCCGGCCACATGGGAAGCAGCGTGCGAACCCCAACACCGCCCCACAAAACCAGGCAGCCAACCCCACCCGTGGCGTGCGCCAGGATGAGCGCGTCGTTCATCAGCTGCGGCAGCGGCGTGGCGCCCGGCACCGTGTAGAACATGTAGGCGGCCTGGAGGGGAGGGGGAATGAGGAGCGCAAGGGAGTGATGGACAAATTCACTCAACTGCGTGGCAAGCAAGGGAGCTCGCCCAGCCAACGGGCGACTGCCCAGCGCGGGTCTGCCCCAGCGCTGTTGCTCTAACCCTGAAAAGCCAGGGCATACGTGCTGCGTCTAGCAACCCAAGCAGCTGCAGCTCACCTTGAGGCTGTCGTACTGGTCGTTGCCGATGACGCTCGAGGGCAGGGTGTAGAAGGAGAGGAGGTCGGTGATGGCGCCGCCGGGGCCCTCCACCACGTACGAGTGCACCACGTCCTCCTGGGGGGAAGGAGGGGTGAAACGGGATGGAATGGCTGGTTAATGGCCGGCGGCAACCGTTTTCTAATGAAGGAGCCCTCGGGCTGGCAAGGGGCTGTGAAGTTAGGTTAGACTCAAAAGGACGACGGATGCGGGCCCGGGTCAGTGAGAGTGCAGCGCTGGTGCAACTGCGGGCCTCTATTGCGTACTGCACCGAACCCGCAACTGCACCCCATTGCAGACAACACACCTGGAAGGACAGCCAGTGCCGCACTTCCTCCTCGTCCAGCTCGGGCGCGATGCCATAGTCCTTGAGGTATCCAGCCAGCAGCGCGGTGACCTGCAGGGAAGAAAGAGCTTGGTGAGTGCCTTTCAATATGTGCTGGATGGCATTGCGCTTCTACATTCAGTCAACCGGCAGCGCGGATCTGGGCAGGCAGGGCAGAGGCAGCTGAGTGCAAACGTGCAGAGCAGCAGGCGCATGTGGCGGCAGCTGAGCAACGACCCAGGGAGAGCAACAGGCAGCACGCAGGTGCCCCGCAGCGCAGGCAGAGCAGCATGGCAGCTGCAGTATCACAAGCAGGGCGGCAGCTCTGCCCACACTGGCTGCACCAGTGCACTCGCTCGCTGCCTGCTCAACATACTTTGTATGCGCCCACCCAGCCCACCTGCGGCACGTCCTTGGGCTGCATCTGCCGCAGGCCGGGCGTGACTGGCTGGTCGGGCAGCTTGTACAGCTTGAGTGTGCGGGCCATGGTCATGCGGGGCGCCAGTCGGCTGCAGCGCGAGAGGGGCGGGAAAAAGGAGCGCAGGGTTGCATTGCACTTGTTATTGGTGGCTGGCCGAAGCAAAATCAGCAGGCCACGCAGGAGGCATATCGCCCCTGTTAACCAGCAGGCCGAATCGTGCCCCTGCCCCGCACCTGAACCCAATGCCGATGAGCTTCTTGGGGTTGAGCGAGCGGTGCCAGTACTGGCACTCGGCCACCGGCTTGGGCAGCAGCACACCCGCAGTGTACACCGCCTGCGGAGCGGGGCGGGTAGGCAAGCGAGCGTGTCCACATGTCGGTCAGCAGGGCCAAGAGAGAGGACTTGACCCAGTGTGCCATTCATTCATTGTAGGGTGCAGCCATGGTACAGGTTGCGCCTTCTGAGCGGTGCCCGTGCCAGCCAGGGCTGGCGCTGCTGCGTGCACTGCTGTTTGTGTGCCAAGCCCACCTGCCAGATGTCGTGCAGGTTGACTCGCCGCGTGATCTCCTGCCAAAAGAGGTGTGAGGACCGGCAGCCGGATGTGAGGAAAGACACTACATGTATGTGGCATGGGCACTGCATGATACAGCTGCCAGGATGCATGCAGTGATGTGGATGTTGGAGTGCAGCTCGAACACACCGCACGCACCCACCTTGATCAGCACGGGCGCCAGCCGCTTGTGCCGCAGCTTCTTGTGCACGCACAGGAAGTTGATCTCCACCTGGGGAGGGGTGGGGGAACAGGGCGGGTGGAGACAGGGGCTGGCGACAGCTCGGGCTGGAAGAAAAATCGGCGTGCATCAGGACGGGCACCTCTGTCTTTCCCCACATCCAATCCACTAAGCCCCCCGTACAACCCACCCACCCACCACCCACCTACCGTTTTGAGCGAGCTGCTGTTGACGCGCACGGTGGCAGGGATGCCGCTGATGAAAGCCACCAGCTTGCCGGTGGTGCTCACGCGCACGCCGCAGTGCCACACAGCCTGGAAGCCAGGCGGCTGCAGCAGGCGGGAGCAGGGCAGCGGGCTGGGGAATTGACCGGCAGCAAGATGAGCGGCAGCAGCAACGGCAGCGACAGCAGCAACCAGAGCACCACAGCACCACAGCAGCAGCATCAGCTGCAGCATGTCCCTGAAGTTCCCAGGCCATGGGATGAATGAAGTGCCGGCACCCGTCTGCACCTGCAGCGCCCAGCGCAGGAACTCCTTGCTGTAGGCGAAGCGGAACATGTTGTCGTCGTCCTGCGGGCAACAGCTTGCGGCGCGTTCAGAGACAATCCTTTGGAGAGCCAATCCTTTGGAGAGGCACAAATGCATGTATGATTGAGATGCAGAGCGTGCCATCGACCAGCAAATGTGGTACACGTACATGGCACGCAACTACATTCACTGCCACGCTGGTCGTAGTGCGCCCCCATCGATGCGTCCATGCTCAGCTGCAGCGAAAATCAGTACAACTCCGCCCCAAGTAAGTAGTAAGTAAAAGAGGTAATATGCACATCCCCCCGCACCTCCACGTAGTGCGCCCCCAGCAGGTCGTGGATCTCCTCCAGCTCCTTGTCGCTGTTGATGTCGCACGTCACCCACTCAAAGCTGCGCGGGGCAGCGGGGCGCAGCGCAGCGCAGCGGGCGGCATCAGGAGCTGGGCGCCAAGCAGAGGCAGAGGGACGACTCAGCTGAGCACTGCAAGTGCTTGAACATTTTGACAGCCTGCCCCCTCGACGGCATGCAAGCAGCCCAAAGGAAGCAGTGGGGCACGCAAACAAGCAAGCATTGGAACCACCACAGATATGCAGTGTGTGCAGCGCAGATCACAAGGAGCCAGGCGACAGCGGCAAGAAGCACCACAGCAGTCAAAGCAACGGCATTAGCGCACTTCTGCGGCAGGCCGTACGGCTCCTTCCGCACATCCTCCACGGTCTTGGGGGCGTCGATGGGTCCATCGGCAGCCTGTTGGTGTGGGCAGTGCAAGACAAGGCGCACGGCATTCGTCGGCAGGCGGCAGGCAGCCGATGGCGGCAGCGGCGGCGGCGGCAGTTGCAAGCCCTCCCCCAATCAATACCGCGCGCTCACCGAGCTGCTGGGCTGCTCCCCAAACTGTGCCACGGGCTGCGTGCCCCAGAAGGCGTAGTTCTGCTTGGGCCGCTGGCCGCCGCCGTCCTCCATCGTCAGGGCGCCCAGTGCGGCCTGCAGGCGGGCCGCCAGGCCATCAGGAGCTAGCTGCTTGTCGGGCTGCTTGTCTTCGCCTGCCATGGCGGCGATGGCGAGCGGGGCGGGCTGGAGAGCTGGGCGATCACACCTCCGGCACCGGCAACTGCAGCCTGGTGGTACAGATCACTGTTGGACAGCGTGTGGGAATTGAACACAGCGGCAATTCAGAGCGCGCCCATGCATCGTGGGTACCGCGCTTGATCGAGCGCGGCAGCTTGCTCGGAACAATGCGGCGGACATGCAGAGCTGAAAGAACTCGCCGATGGGTGCAGCCAGTCTGCCGCCCTCACCGCCGCCCGCCCGCCCACGTGCCGCGGTGGCAGCCGCGGACGCCTCTCTCGAGCCCGCATTGATGACCTTTTGATACTGAGCATTGGCTGATTGTTTGATTGATATTGGACGTTGTACGGCTCAGTTGCAAGCCGCCAATCCTTCAGCTGCACGTCAGAGCACAAAGGCTGGTGAACGCGAACAAAGCACCACCGCAACCACAATGGAAAGGCGGCGGCTTGCCCCGACCAATGGGTTTCACTGGCACACTGAGCCCTACTGAGTGAATGCAGGCGGCATCAAAGGAGACTTGGTTGAAGTGCCCTTGGCTTATTAGACTCTTAACGAACTCTGGTTGCCCGGCCATGACCCCACCGGCCACCACGGCGCCGCACGGTGCAAGCCAACCAGGCACTGGCGCTCTTCAGCTTTGGGAAAGTTGCTCGCCCCTGTTGCTCATGACCACAGCAGCAACACATGGGTGCCCCGTAAGAAGCTGGCAAGCCCTCGGGATCGCGCTGAATGAAGAGCGGCTGTGGAGAGCGGCTGCGATGTGCAGGCGGCAGCAGCACGGCCCTGACCTGGCGGCCCCATGTGATGGGCCTGAACTCCCGCGGAACAACGGCTGCTGTAGTGCACGTGGATCTCTCCGATATCCGTGCAACTCTCGGCAGCAGCCGGGGCGCAGGCAGCCCCCCGTCCACCGCACGCCGCGTCCCCGCGGCGCCCCTCAGCTCTCCGGCCTCCCGCCTGCCGCATCTGCTTGCAAGCGCCTTCGCAGGAGGCTAGCCAGGCGCTGCTTGCAGGGCTCTCCGCCGCTTGCCGCCGCTGCCGCCGCCATGGGCGAACAGCTGGGCGAAGAGCCGGCAGAGGCGCCGCTGAACTGCTGGAGCATCGAGCAGGTGGCCTCGTGGCTGGCGCGCCTGGGCCTGCCGACCGAGGTGCAGGAGAACTTCAAGCGCAATGCGGTAGATGGAGGTGCGGACGGCGGCTGATTGCGTTCCCCAGGCCTGCCTGACTGAGCGTGGCTGTTCGCCACCGCCGCTGCGATGGGGCACATCCATCTTTGGGGGCCTCCCTCTGCTGCTCCCCTCACAAACCAGCATTTCATCCTGTTACCACCCTCCCGTGTGATCAGGGGAGCTCATTGGCCTGAGCGACCAAGACCTAGTGGCCGAGCTTGGATGCACAGCCCTGCAGGCAAGCTGGGAGGCTGGGCACCGATTTACAGATAGCCCGTTGCCCTACCAACTGGCTGGAGTTGTGCTGACAGTCCCTGTACTGCCCGCAAGCTGACTCCCCGTGCGCTACCCTGTGCAGGCACGGAAAATCCGGCACCAGCTGACGGAGCTCGGTGTGCCGCCTCCAACCGCTTCTAGTGCCCCTTCCACCGCCTCTGATGCGCCCTCGGCGCCGCCCGCACCGGCCAACCAGAGCTCGGCAGCAACGGGGGAGCCGGATCCTCGGTCGGCTTTCCAGCCTGAGGACCTGCAGAGGTACCAGCAGCTGAAGGCCAAAAATGCTGAGCTGCACGGCCTGCAGGTGCGAGGGCTGGAGGGTAGCGGGAGGCTGCCTGGCACCCATGGGTGAGGGAAGCCCAGGGCAATCTGCAGGCCAGATGCACGAGTGACTCATCTCCAACCCAGGCAAGGGTTGGGAGGTGCTCACACTCAGCCACTACCCCGCATCTTGCACATCCCCTTCCTCCCGGCAGCCATCTGCCAAAGCGTCTCAAGCGGCCGCCCATCTGGAGAGCGTGCAGCGTGCGCTGGCTGGCGCACAGCAGCAGCTGCCGCCGCTGCAACAGGCGCTGGAGAAGGAGCACAAGCGGGTGAGCCCTTTTTACAGTCTGAAAGGGGTGCTTGGGGCCCCCTGTGGTGGCTGGACGTGCATGGCCGTACTGTGTTGCTGTTAACAACAAACCAGATGCCGCTGTGGATGCAAACAGGCTGCTTTGTCGCGGCGCCTCGTCGCCTTTCTACCCAGGGCATGGCACACACAGTGTGCACTCCTCATGTATGCACTGTGCCGTCCTGCAGATTGCCAAGTACAGCGGCGAGAAGATGAGCTTCACCAAGGTGTTCACCACCAAGAAGCACCAGGAGGCCAAGCTGGGTGAGGGTGGTTTGAGCAGCTTTGCATGATGCGGCAGCTTCCAATGCTCGTTGCTGTGTATGTGCTCGTTGGCGTCCAATTGCTTTCGAGTAGCACTTTGCTGCCCTCATTGGCCTCACCACCCGAACCATGCACACCACCGCTCCATCAACCGCCATGCAGCCGAGGCCCAGGCCAACGCGGAGAGCCTTTCCAAGCAGCTGGCGGCCGCCGAGAGTGCTGTGGCGCAACGCCAGGCCGAGCTGAAGGAGGCGCGCTCACAGCTGCAGGCCTGGCAGGACAAGGTGCGCGGCGGCAGGGTGCACATGCGCTGAGACGGTGGCGTTTCTTGCTGCATCCGGTGCGGCTTGCATGCAACTGAATGGACACCCAGCAAAGCGAAGCTGCGCGCCAATCTCCGGGGCTCTGGGGCTCTGGACGGCTGCCGATGGCACTCAGTCCACGGCAAACCATTGCATGCCTGCCCTCCCTCAACGCCAGGTGTCGGAGCTGTCGGCCACGCAGCGCCAGCTGGAGCAGCATGTGGCGGCCATGTTTGCGGCACCCGCCTGGCGTGCCTCGCCCCGCCAGTGCGAGCTGGCCGACCGACTCAAGGTGGGCCGGGGCGTTGGTTGTTGGAGGGCTAGTGGTTGCTGGGTGGGCTGGGGTGTGTGAGAATACTGCCCGGCCCACAGGGTAAAGTTAGGCGTGGTGCAGTACGGTGCTAGCTGAGGCAGCATGCGTCCAATTTATGGCTGAACCTGGGTGGCATACATCTGCATCACCCCGTCCTCTCTCCCGCCCGCCATCTGCAGGTGCTGGAGGGGCAGGCGGCGGAGGCGGCCCGTGGCGCTGGTACCTATGGGCGCGGGGCGCAGCTGCTGCGCGAGAGCAACCAGCTGCTGGCTGAGGCGGTGCAGGGCCTGCAGCAGACGCAGGTGAGGAAGGATGCCTGAATGCAGGGTGCTAATCGCTGCACAAGTGCCTCTCACGGCGGTATCTGTTATACTCAGCATTGGCACAGGAATGCTGCATGCATGACTTACTGCCAAGGCTTTGCACCCCGGAAGCAGCATATAGTTCCTCAGCCGCACCGCTCTTCCCCTACTACTTCCATTGCAGATGATGACAATGGTGAGATGGGTTGAGAGGAGGCAGGGCTCGCAGCTGTGCAGCGCTTGTGATCACAGCACACGGGCGCAATGTGACCTGGTGGTTGTCACAGGGAACGCTCCTCGTCGCTCCTAAGGTTGCCAGCACAACCGCTGCATCCACTGTCGCTGTGCCTACAGCGTGGTTGCCATGCCCCACTGATGCATGGTGAACCAAGCCTGCGTTGCCAACAACACGCACTCCAACACTCGCAGATGGATATGGGCATGGGCTTTGGACAACCAGGCTTTGGGCCGGGCTTCAGGGACGGAGGCCTCATGTTCGACTTCTTTGAGATGCAAATCATCCAGTCCAGGTGCGCTTGTTGAGCCGCCTGGAACAGTGGCCAACCAGCGGTGGATGCAGCTGCATGCAGGCGCTGTCTTGCGCACCACCACCACCCATGTGGCATGCCCACCGCTGGCCACCGCTGGCCACGATCCACCCGCTGCATCCATGTTCGCAACCGTGTGCAGCAACGATGCCATTGCGGTGGCGGCTGGCAAGGCGATGGAGGCCAGTTCCTTGCTGCCGGGCCTGCCCCAGATCGACACCCAAGTGCTGGAGGCTGCCAAAATGGGTGAGCTGGGGACTCCCCATGTCCATGTCGGGCTGGGGCTATCGCTGCCCGCTGTAGGTTTGTTTGTAGGCACATGTCGACTGCATGCATGTGCATGTGACATGTGCCTATGCCGCATGCTACATGTCGACTGCTGAGTGTGTGAGAAGGAGAGCGCCCTTGTCCCCCCGCCCACCTAAATGCAGGCATCTTCCAAAACATCCTCTTTGGCGGTCTAGGATCAGACATGATTGAGATGATGATGGTGAGCTGCTGCTGTGCAATGCTGCTGTGTTCTGTGCACAACTTTCTTATGGGTTCCCTCTCCCTCTTTCAGCACCCCCTCCCCTTGTTCTCACGGCATATCTGCGTTGCACCAACCCCAATTGCATTCGATAATAAGACTGTTTGTTTTAGTCTCATGAGCCCCTTTCTGGCTCCGTGGACTGTAAAGTTTGTGAAGTGAAGTGCACTACTGCCATGGAGCGGCACACCACCGTACCGCAGCTCAGCCGCAGCATGCGCACTGGATACCTATTCCCTGCCTCTTTGCCGGCCGGCCTTCTTAGTCTCTTGCACTGCTTTCGGCCGCCCTCCGTCCTCTTGGCTGCAGATCCAGAAGAGCATGCGGAACGTGCAGGTCATGGTGCAGCAGGTTGGCGAGGCGCGCACCTGGGCGCAGTCCAATCTGGCGGTCTACCAGCACAAGAACTCAGAGGCGCAGGCGGCGGTGCGCGGCATGGGCTGCTGCCATCTGTTGTTGCTGCTGCTGGTGGGCTGCCGCGTGGGATAGCAGCACCGTGGTGCTTGCTGCGGCCATGCATGCAGTGCATTCGCTGGGGCTGCAGAAATTGAATGCTTCTCCAGCTGCTGCTTTCGCTGCGTGAATCACTGGTGTAGTCCCTCCTTGCTTTGCAGGTGGCTGCCAAGCGTGGAGAACTGGAGTCGTTCCGCACAGCAGCGCTGCGGGCTGCACTGGCCTGAGGCGCAGCCGATGCTACCAGTTTCGAAGCAGCGGCAGCCGTGCCACGGCGACTGATGAGCGGAGGTGCTCAGAATTCTGGCAATGACGTTTTTGTTATTGTGCTTTGTAACAAATGCCCAGCTGCAGCGGGTGCGACACATGAGCGCCGGCATGGGGTCGCAGGTGGAAAGCGCGCCGAAGGGCTTCATGGCCACAGGCCGCCAAGTCTTCCCAGTTGCAGCTAGTCCAAAGGGGAGGCTGCCTGTGGGATGCCCCCAAGACTGCTGGGCGCCCATCGGCCCAGCTTCCGCCTGTGATCGACCCCACACGGAGCTGCAGGGTGGGCTAGGTGGTCTATACAGCATGCTGGCATTGACTGCGCACTTTGCTGGCCCCTGAGAAGTCTGCTGGGGCAGCCACAGGCCGTCGACTGCGCCCTGCCGCTGCGCCCCCAACCGGTCGCCCGGCGCTTTGTCCCATCACGGCAGCAGCCTGGGCCAATGCATGCAGAGCTTTGGGCGAGACGCGACGCAATGGAGCTGTGGCGCTGGGAACAGCTGCAGTGGGAGAGTCGGCAGCAGGAGATGCAGCAGCGGGCGCCGCCACCGCAGCAGCCAGGCTGGGGCGGCGGCGCTCCGCTGCCCCAGTGGCCTGGCTCCCCTCCGTTCCAGCAGCAGTGGGGCGCAGGTGCAGCGTACCCGCCGCAGCCACAGGCCACGCTATCGCAATGGGCGCCGCCGCAGCTGGCGCCGCCGCAGCTTGCAGTGTCGCATCCCACCCCGCCACAATTGTCGCCGCCCCAGCCTGTGCCTCCGCAGCTGGCGCAGCCACCGCCCCCTTGGCAGATGCCCCAGCCGGTGGGCTACTCACAACCACAGCCCCAAGCTGAGCAGTCCCAGCAGCAGCAACCTCACCAGCGGCAGCCTCACCAGCAGCCGCAGCACGTTTGGTCGCCGCCGCCACGAGCGCCCATGCCCACCCTGCCACCTGGCGTTGAGCTGGGCAGAGGGAGCTCAGCGGGCACAGCAGCCTTTGGCCGTACAGCAGGGCCGGCTCCCAAGGTGCGGCGCCTCGACTTGTCAGGCAGCCGATCTTGGGGAAAGCAGTACGAGCCACCCCACATCCCCGCCCTGCTGCCAACTGCGCCGCCACCAGCACCCCAGCCCGTGGCTCATCACAAAGCGCCGTGGCGGCGGCAGAAGGGGCGGCAAAACCGGTGGCCGCAGCAGCGGCAGCAGCATGCACAGCGGGAGGACAAGAGCGTGGACGTGCCGCCGCGGCGCCGCAAGGCAAGCCGGTGGGATCAGTCGGCGGCGGAGCCGCCGCAGCCTCAGCAGCAGCAGCCTCAGCAGCAGCCTCAGCAGCAGCCACAGCCCGTCAGGACAAGCAGGTGGGACCAGGCCCAGCCGCCAAAGGCAGCTGCAGCATCCTCGGCTGTGCCTCCCACGCCAGCAGTGGCGCCAGTGGCGCCGGCAGCTGTAGCCTCACCCGCTGTGCTCCTGCATGCACCAGCGGCACCAGGCCTGCAGCAGGCTGATGCAGCAAAAGAGTCAGCGGCACTTGGGGCGGCAGCAGATAGCGACAGCGAGGTGCCTCCGCCGCCCCCTCCACCGCCACTTCCACCAGCCCAGCAGCTCAGCGAGCAGCCGCCTCCCCCGCCTCCAGCCGACGAGGTAGGGCAGCCGGCTCATGGCTCTCCGCCGCCAATGCCACTGCCGGGGCAGCCGCCAGAGGCAGGGCAGCAGCCGCCTGAGCTGCCTAGGGTGCCAACGGCACCAGTGATACAGCCAGCTGCGCCAGAGCGAGGCGTGCCTGCGCCGCAGCCGCCGCCACCAATGCCGCCAATGCTGCCCATGCACCAGGCACAAGAGCAGCCGCGGCTTCAGCCTCCATCCCAGCCAGCAGCAGAGCTGCCGATTGCAGCAGCAGAGGAAGGCGGGACGGCAGCAGCAGCAGCAGCAAAAGCAGTGGCAGCGCCAGAAGGAGCCACAGCCGCGGCAGGGACGTCACAGTTACTGCCGTCAGCTGAGGAGCAGCACAGCCCAGGCAGCAGCTGTGAGGCCACTGCCTTCTCGCTATCCGACCCTGCATATGTGGCGGCAGCCCTGGCTGTGCTGCCGGCTGGCCCCCAGCGCTCCTGCGCGCTGCGCCTGCTGAGCCACCTAGACAGCGAGGCACCCGGCCGCCGCCTGTCGCCCGGTGCGGTGGCCAGCTGGGCTCGCGAGCAGGGCTTTGCCGCCGCCAACCTGCGGTGAGGTTTGTGGTTGTAGGGGGAAGCATAAAAGTTGAGTTGTCAAGAAGTAGAGATTTGCCACTGCCGACCTGCGGTGAGTTCTGTGGTTGCAGGCGCAAGTAAAATTTGTCGGTTATCAGCTGGAATGACACCCCTGACCAACTTTCCACCTGCCGAGTTCGTCAAAAAGCAGCAGTAGGACGTACTGCTTGGCAGTGTGGCCGTTGCTGTAGCTGTATGCAGCGCACTCGTCCAGTGATTTTGCTCTTGCTCGTTCCGATGCACCTGCCCCGCAGGGAGGCTCTGGTGGCCTTGCAGGACGCAGCGGTGCTGTTCTTTGATCCCGGCCTGCCGGCAGGCGCCAATGCCGGCCGCCCGGCTGCCATGCACTGGGAGCTGCAGCACATAGCAGCAGGGCTGGGCCTGGATGAGGCAGCCGTAGAGGCAGCAGCTGCGCAAGCAGCAGCCTTTGGAGGGCAGTGGGAGGCAGGCAGCGGTGGCGAAAGCCCGACAGGCAGTGACTGTGTGGCCAATGGGACCTGCGGCGAAGGTGCAGCGGGCTGCAAGGCCCGCAGCAGCAGCAGCAGCCCGGACTCCATGGTTGACGAGGCAGCACAGTTTGACGACCCAGACACAGCCACCTCAAAAGCGCTGCCCCTGCCACCTGCCCTGGCCGCCAAGTGGCTGCAGTCGGCCCTGCCGCCCTCCAGCACCTCCCTGCAGCTGCTGCGACCGGCGGCGGCCACCGTGCTGAGAGCCATGCTGGTGAGCTGCTTTTTGTGCATGTATAGCTTCTGTGCTGCTCTGTTATGCCGCCTTTTGGGACTGCACATAGTGCCGCATGCCGCATGGCTGGACAACACATATGAGAGATGTCAGCTTGGCTTGCTACCGACAATTTGCAGGCGGCACCCGGTGGACAGTTGACCGAAGCTGAGCTGCACGAGGCGGCAGCAGCGTACGCAGCAGCTGCAGGCCAGCGCGGGAGCGCGAAAGACCTGCCCATGTGAGTTGGGTGTGTGTGAGTTGGTTTGTGTTTGCGTGTTTTTGGACTGGGTGGAGCAGGGTGTGTCTGCCCTTCAAGAGCTTCTTTGTTGCGCCCCTCCCGCTGAAATCAAGCAGGACCCACAGTCCCGCAGGTCTTGTTGTGCCTCGTTTGTTCTAGCTCTCTAACACAGTACACCCCTGTGCCATTGTTGGTTTGCAGGTGCTGCCGCGAGCTGCTGGAGCACTTGCAGCTCATCGAGCGGCCCCCAGCCATCCGCACCCGCTCCCGCCCCTGGCGCCTGCTGCCGCACCAGGCCGGCGTGGCGGCAGCGGCAGTTGCTGCGCTGCTCCGCGCAGAGAAGCCAGCGGCACAATGGACTCCCGCAACAGCTGGAATGGAGGGAGAGGGTTCTGAAGCAAAGGAGGAGGGCGACGAGGAAGATGGGCAGAGCAGGGGAGGCGGCAGCACCTCGCTGGCGCAGCAGCCTCAGCAGGCAGCAGGCCTGGACACAGCAGGTGCAGCAGGCGCAGCAGCCCAGCCTGCTGCCTGGCCCATCCAATTCAGCCCATCTATTGAGGCTGAGCTGCAGAAGCGGCACATGGGCACCCAGCGGTACCGCAGGCGCATCCAGCGCTATGCTGCCTCTGTGCTGCACACCCTGCTTCAGGTCAGGTGTTTGGGGAAGGTCAAGGATGCTTTAAGCACTACGTGGCACGAGCAGTCCCATGCCACATGCTGCGTGTGGACAAATGGTTGGTTTGGGCGCAGGACCAACTAGCGCACCAAGCAACCCTTGTCCCTCTCAGAGACTGCCGATAGCCTGCTTGCCCTGTTTTGCAGGTGCCCCCGGGCACAGCCATGCCGACCAAGCAGCTTGAGCGGGCGGCAGCCGCAGCCGCGGGGGAGGCTGGCGTGGCGACAAAGAACACTTTCAGGTGCTAGGGGGCTTGTGTGGACAGCCGGCTGGGGCTGCAACTGTGGTTGGTGGCCATCTTGCATGGTGCATGCCTGCATGGCTGGTTTGCGGTTCCAGCCACCAAGCGTCTGCCGTGCAGCCAATGCGCGCAAGTGTAGTTCTGACAGGTACACAAACGCCTTCCCTGTGCAGCATGGCGCGCAAGATGCTGACAGGCCTGGGACTCGTGGCCAGCCAGAAGCCTTCTGGCTCGAGCCATGCAAGCTCTAGCTGCTGGGCGGTGTCCCCTGCGGCACTGAAGCGGGCCAGGGCTGTGGTGGCAGATGCCATAGCAGCAGAGGCGCTGCGAGGCAGGTCCTCAGAGGAGGCGGGAGCAGCGGCTGGCCCAGAGCAGGCCGCAGCCGCTGATACCACCGCCAACCCTGCCGGAGCAGCAGCAGCAGCAGCCGCAGCAGCAGCCGGTGAACAGCCTGCAGCAACTGGTGAGCAGGCCAGCGGCAGGCCGGCACCTGCACAGCAGGAGGAGCAGGAGGAAGGGCAACAGCTGCTGCAGCAGCAGCAGCACTCCTTAGCATTGCCGCTGCTGCTCTGCGCAGGGCCCACAGTGGGCAGGCCGCCTGCCGGGCAGCACGCCACAGGGGGCAGCTCAGCGCCTGCCTCTCAGGCCCAGCCAGGCGGCCCGCCTGCTGAGCAGCCGGCATCTGGTCCCGCCTCTGCTGCGCCTCAGGGCGGGCAGCAGTCCAGCTGGCCGATGCCCTTTAGCGATGAGTTCATGTCGGCCACGCTTGCCGACCGCTCACGGACCCCTTCGAAGCAGTATGTGCAGCGCGTCCGGCGCTGGGCGGTCAGCTGCCTGCAATGCCTGCTCCAGGTGGGCAGCTCCAGATTGTTTGGGTTTGCCCCTTACCAGCTAGGTACCAGCCCTGCCTGGTGACGGCTTGCAACCAGCTTGCGGGCACCGACTGCAACGGCCATGGCAGCTTACTCAAAGCTCGGGTTTCCATCCCATGGCATGCAGTGTGCGCCCGGCAGCAGCCTGTCCACTTCTGAGCTACTGCCCGCTGCTGCAGCGGCACTGAACGAGCAGGGCCAAGGCGGCACAGGGACAGTGTTGCAGTGAGTTGCAGCGCTCGTGCTGCATTTTCGTTGCTGCTTGCACCAGACCCAGGGTGCCATCCTGTTGGATGCTCAAAGTGTACTGGGGTGGCATTTTGTGCCGCCGTACCTGCCATAATCTTGTGTGTTGGGTGAGGTGTGTGCTGGCCCATGTTCCATGCAACTTCTGTTTGCCCTACGACACCTGTCACTTGTTGTGGCTTGCCTCCTTCCTTTCCAGGCGGGCTCGCAAGGTGCTGCTGGCAGTGGACCTGCTCCAGTGCTCCGTCCAGCTAGGCATCAAGCGCTACGCCCTGCCACAGCAGGCACGCTCCCGTGCCGCCGCCATTGTGGAGAGCGCAGTGGCGGCCGGGGTGCTCTCGCCGGCTGGGGAAGTGGCAGCTCCAGCACCGACCAGCACAGTGGCAAACAAACGTGGCCAGCAGCCGGCCGCAGAAGCAGGGGCTGCGGGAGAACCGGATTCCAGCAGCAGCAAGCGGCACAAGGACGAGCAGCAGGAGGGCAGCCCTGCCCCAGCAGCAACAGGTGACAGCCTGGCTCCCACCGTACCGCTGGAGGGCGCTGCTGAGCGCAGCAGCGCCAGCTTGCCGTCCGTTGCTCCCAGGAGCTCTCCCTCTTCAACAGTTGCTGGCCCCTCTGCCGCCACTGCTACTGCGGCTGCCGCCGCTGCCCGCACCCAGTCCATTGCCATAGGAGGAGCAGCAGCACTGGCTGATGCGGCACCCAGTCGGCCAGCCCAGCCGCCGCAGGCAACTGCTGCCGCTGCTCCCGTGGCCACAGCAGCCATCGCACCATCCGCCCCAGTGGGTGGCACAGCAGCAAATGGTGGCAGCGGTGGCGGCGGCGGCAGTGGCCCAGCACAGCTGCTTCCGGCGCCAGACGAGTTGGGAGAGCTGCTTACATTGCCAGAAGGGGATGTGCAGCTGCTGCCTCTCGCAGTGCAGCTGCTGGAGGTTGCAGAGTGGGCGGGCGTCGATCTAGTGCAGGTGGGACCACTGTTGGTTGCTTCAACTGGGGGGCGGTGCGATACAGTGTGCGTTCTGACCAGGGCAAGCGTGGGCTGGCACGGTAGCCTGAGTGCCATTTCAGCGGCAACAATGTGTGACCACTCCCAATCCATGCGCCTTCCATCTCGAGCCAGGCTGCCCAGTTCGCCGACCAGTTCACTGCGTTCAGCCCCTCCAAGCGTGGGCTGTACTACAGACAGATGTGGTCTGCTGCTGAGCAGCAGGTGCGCGGTTGACTGCATGTTTATGGGTGGTCAGGGCTCCCACGCTGGTCCAGCTCACATACGTCACAGGCACCAATCAATTTTGCTAGAGAGACATCATAGCGGCTGCTGCCTTCCCTACCCACTTCCACAGGACGCCAGCAAAGTACGGCGCCTGGTGGCCCACGCCCTGCAGCCCAGGCCGGCGGGCACGGCAGCCAGCAGCATGTGGTCGGGGGCTGGCGGGGAGCGCTGAGCGGCTTGAAGTTGGGGAGGCACGGCAGGCGGCTAGTGGCAGCAGCAGCACGCTGCCGGCAATATTGGCACAGAACCCTGTGTGTTGCGTGGATTGCATGACGTAGCTGTAATTTGAGTGCACTTGAAGCGCCAGCACAAGCGCCAGGTCGGGCACGGCGGGCGAGGCGGCGGCGAGACGCGCCCTTTCAGCGTCTCTGGTAGCTGTCCGAGCCCCCAGACCTGTCTCCACCCGCCCCTCAGCACCACTCGCTTGTTGACAACAGCCACACAAAGCTTCCCAAGCTGAGGCCGCCTCAGGCTGCGGCAGCCCGTGCGTGCGCGTGTGGTTCAACGTCGCCCCCTCCGTGACTGCTGAGCAGGTGGGACAGAAGGCAGGCCGTGGCACAGGCGAGACAGCTAGGGTTTGAGCTCCCAGGCCGCCGCCGTTGTGTCGGCGCCGTCGCCGCCCGCAGGCCACCCGCTCTGCACGCGTTTGAGCGCCCCGCTTCTGCCGTATTTGGTTTGTTTTGGCCATGTACGTGCAGCTTTTGCGACCTTTCTGGTGTGCAGGTCTGCTGCCCAATCCTTCCGAGGCGATGTCATCGAATGGAGGCCAGGCAGGCTCGAGGGACCCCCGGCGAGCGGCGCTGCAGCAGCCGCCGCAAGCGCAGAGCGGCAGCCTGACCGCCGAACAAGCGGCTACCAGCAGGGAGCTGCCCAGTTCTCCCTCTAACGTGGGTTCCAGCCGGCACGCGATGGGTGCTCTGCCGCTGCCGGATGTGCCGCAGCCGGCGGCTTCAGGGCAGCAGCAGGAGAAGGAGCAGCAGCAGCAGCAGCTTTGAGCCGAAGAGCAGCAGCCGCTGCAGCATTGGCAGGAGCAGGAGCCAATAGGCACGCAGCCGCAGCCGCAACAGGCACAGCACATGGAGGGGCTGCCCTCCGGTCCAGAGGAGGCGTGGCAGGGTGCGGCAGATGGGCAGGGCGAGCCATGGATAGCTGAGCCCCAGCCAGCTGCCGCTGCTGTCGAGTCAGGCGGTGCCTCCGGTGCAGGCGGCCGCGCAGCTTGGCCCATTGCCTTCACAACAAAGATTGAGGCGCAACTGCGAGCGCAGCACATGACGAGCGAGATCAGCCGCGACCAAATCCAGCGCTGTGCGGCCGCCATCCTGCACGCCCTGCTGCACGTGCGGCTCTCGGTTGTTGATGTGCAAGCGGGCTTGTCACAAGGAACACGCATCATGCTTTGTGGTTGCAGGGTGCTGTGAACCTATTGCGGTTGTGCCCACGTGTCTTGCGCCACCCCCTGCAGGGGCCTTTGGAGACCAAGCAGCTGCACGCTGCGGCAGCCCCAGACGGCATGTTGACCGACCACACCTTCAGGCAAGCGGCAAGCATGTGGGCATACGCATAGGCAGCAATCCTTGACTGCCAATTCTTGGCGCTGGCTGCATGGCTCCAACTTGTCTGCACAGAGCTTTGACAGTGGCCACATGCTGTCGCCGTCTGTGCAGCATGGCATGCAAGGCGCTGGGTGCGCTGAGCCTGCTGGCCGGCAAGCGGCCTCCAGGGGCTGGGAGCGGCACCTCCCGCTGCTGGTCAGTGCCACCTGAGGCCCGCGCTGCAGCCAATGCAGTGGTGGCAGCAGCCGAGGCGAGTGGCATGCTGGTAGGCGTTGTGGGAGCGGCAGCGGCAGCAGCTGGTGGGCCAGAGGTATTGGAAGGCGAGGAAACGGAGCCAGCCGCAGCAGCTGAGGGGGCTTGGGTGGATGCAGATGGGCGGCAGCTTGCGGATGCAGACGTGTTGCTGATAGCAGGTGCAGCCAACGGCTCGCGAGGCGGATGCTCAAACGATCAGGAGGGCAGCGAGGCAGAAGAGGAGGGCGGGCAGGACAGCACAGAGCAGCTGCTCTCCCTGACTTGGCCGCTGCCGCTGCCCCGGCAGCTTAGCAGGCTGCACAGGCGGCTTCTTATCGCTGGCACAGGACAGCAGGCTCAGCGCTGGGCGGCCGCCATGCTCCACGCACTGCAGGTGAGGTGGTGGAGGCGAGGGGTTTTCCCGCACAAGGTCGACTGGCTGGCTGGCAACATGTGTAGCCTGCCGAACTCCATATTCAATAAGAAGGCCTGCTTAAAGCACCGCCACGCACATGTCGTACCACGCTTCCTGTTTGCTTCTTCTGCGTGTTTGCAGGGCAACCCTCTGCCTTCGCAGCAGCTGGCCAATGAAGCGGCATCTGTGCTTGGTGAGCACGCATTCGATCTGGCCCGTGATGGCGGCTCAAGCCCTCACAGGTGCGATGCATGCGCCCACTGGGCCAGTTCGGAGCAGTACCTTGGCCGTAGTCTTTCTTTCTTTTTTCCCCGGCACTCAGCTTGCAGCAAAGTAACTACGCAGTGAGCACCTATGGCTTCTGATACCAATTCAAGCATTCCTGCCCCTGCAGCCTGGCCCGCAAACTGTTGAAGGGCTCGGGCCTCGTCGAGACCAGCAGGCAGCCTGGCACCACAGCCCTCCTCTGGTCCCTCGCCCCTGGGCCCGAAGTGGCAGCCGCGGCAGCCCGTGTGGTAGCCGCAGCTCAGGCAGAAGGTGCTTTTGGGCCAGCCAGGGCAGCCGGGGCAGCACCAGAGGCAGCCGCGGAGGCAGCAGCAGGCCAAGGCACAAAGCGCCAGCGGAGTGGCAAGAAGGACAAAGCCGGAGCAGCAACGGGCAATCCCAGCAGGCCAGCAAAGCCGGCAGCCAAGCGGAAGCAGCCGGCAGTGGGCGGTGCCGAACTGGTTGGCCGCTCCATTGACGTGCACTGGAACGATGGATCCGCTAAGTACCGTGGCACTGTCACTGCTTTTGACCCAGCCACCGGGTGAGAGCGTGGGGTTGTGTGGCAGGGAATGTTTGGGCAGCGCGCATCCAGTTTGATTTGCCTCTGCCTGCCCATACGGGTAGGCGCGAGTCCAGGGGGGCGACTGGGGCTTCAGGAAATGCAGGGCCAAGGTAGCAAAAAATCTGCCTGTCGCCTGGCCTCCAATGCTGCAGGCTGCACACCATCCTCTACGAGGACGGGGAGGTGCTCAGCCATGACCTCAGCAAGGTGCTGCATGAACTGCTGCCGCCAGCCACGCAGCCAGTGGAGGTCGCTCCAAGCAAGCGCAGCAGGGGCGGGGCCCCTGCTACCCATGCTGCGCCTGCGCTGGGCACCGCCGCACCATCTGGCCGTGCAAAGGGTGTCAATCGGCAGAAGCAGCAGCAGGCTGGTCCGGCACAGGCGGCAGGCGGCAAGCAAGCCGGCGAAGAGGCAGCCGCGGCCGTGCAGCCTGCTTCACCAACAGCGCCGCTTGGTGGGGCTGCTAATGCGGTTGGTGGCACGGCAGCCGGCGCCACAGGCGCCGCTTGGCAGCTGCCGCCTCCTCACAATCCACAAGTGAAGGCTCTGCTGGCTGAGGCAGCAAACAAGAACGCTGCCGTGCCCATTGTTGAGCGGGTGCTGGAGCTGGCCAGCTGGGCCGGCGTGTCTGTGGACCAGGTGGGCTGCCAATTACAGCAGGCTGGGTGGTGAGTGAGGCGTGCAATCGAGCGGGCAGGGCAGCGTGGATGAAAGGGCCAGCAGACCCCTGCCATGATGATCCTACACAGCGTTGCATGCTTCTGCTTCAAACGTGTGTCTGACTGTTCCTTTGCCTTTGCAGGGCGCAGACTTTGGGGAGGCGTTTCTGGGCCTCTCGCCTGCAGCCCGCCTGTTCTGGTACCGCAGGCTGTGGCAGGCCGCCAGCCAGCAGGTGAGAAGCGTGCAGCTGCCTGCTACCTTGGCCCGTGGCTTGTGAGAGGCGAGGATCAAGGCCAGCTCAGTGAGCTAGCATTACAGCCGCACAGCAATGCTGGCCCTTCCTGCCTGCAGGACGCCCAAGGCGTGTGGCAGCTGATGGTGGGAGACGGCGCCCCCGGGCGCGGCAGGCAGCTGGGCGGCACGGCCTGAGGTGGCTGTTGTGACACAGAGGAAGCAGCGCTCTGCTATCGGGTGCTCGGAGGGAACCTGACCACTGCTGGGAGTGCAGACCTGGGCAGCAGGCGGCGGCGGAGGCCGGCGCTCGAGGGAGCCAAGGGGGCACCCTACATAGGCGGTGCAAATGAGCCCTTGTACAGGCCACGTACAGTTTGAATACGTGTTTGGATTGGCCAGACCAACCGTTCTGGATAGATGTGTGTACATAAGCTGGTCAAACAGAAGAGGGGGAATGGATGGATTGAGCATCGTAGCGCTGCGTTTGCCGCATCCGAGAGCTGCACTAGCTGCTGGCCATGGCCTCTTTCGCTTCAGCCGACGGTGATCGCCCTGGCTTTTCATCGAGCAGCCCGATCCTCAGTGGCGCCTGGAGGGAGTGGAGGACGAGAGTAGGTGGGATTGGGGCCCTCTGCTCTGCACGCAACTGCGTTTCTGCAACAGCAGCTCACAGCCTGCAAGCAAGGTGCACAACGCGGCCTTGAAGCTTGCCAGGCAGGGTGCCTTAGCAGCAGCACGACCGCCGTTGTGCAAGCCGCCGCCCGCCGCTTGGCTCGCTGTTTGGATTGGTGCCTTGACGCTCCGCTCGCAGCTTTCCAACAGCAGGAATGTCATCGGGCGCAGGTGCCAGCCCTGTCCAGGGGGATGGCGGGCAGTACGCTCAGCAGGCTGCGCCAGCCACTACCGGCCCAAGCAGCCGCGGCAGGACAGACCCTGCCAGCACAGCCAGTAGGGACGCCCTGGCTGCTGTGGGCGCCGCCGCTGCTCCCGCAGTAGGCGGTGGGCCTTCAGTGGGTGCAGGCGGCGCTCCTGCAGCAGACGGTGGGCCTACAGTGGGTGCAGGCGGCCCTGAACGTGAGCCGGTCCAGCAAGAGGCGCCTGCTGCTGCAATGCCAGCGCCTGCAGAGGCGGCACGGGTGCCTGCCCCATTCCTGCCTTTCAAAGTGTCCAAGGTGGAGGAGCTGAAGGAGCGGGGGCTGCTGCGCCAAAAAGGAGCCATCAAGCGCGTGGCTGCCGCCATGCTCAAGGTGCTGCTGGAGGTGAGGTGGCGGTGGCAGTTTGCGAACTCAGAGTGGGTGCCTGCACCGCCATAAGACTGATGTGGGCAGTGCTTGACCCAAGTGCACACCGTGTTTGCCTGACGAGCAAATCCGCAGATGCCAGTAGCTCTGTGAAACCACCAAGACCTGCTATCAACCTTCTCAACACGATCTTCCTTCTCCAACCCTGGCTCTGCAGGCGCGCAGCCAGGGCAAGTTGCTGGGCACCTCGGAGCTCAGGGCGGCTGCTCACCGACTGTCTGGGAAGAAGGACCTGGACAAGTGAGTGGTGCTGCAAGGGTGGGCCATTTAAGGGCGCCGCTGAGTGGGATCGCAAGGTGCAGACTTGTTTGCCAAATGTTTGCACATGGCAGGCGGCTGCCGCACATGGGGGTCAGCGGCTTGGGCCATGTGTCGCACCGTTCAGTTATTTGGAGAGCAGCACCCCTGCCTGGGGTAACCTGCCGCTGTCGGGCCCAACTCAAATTGACTGCAAATCAACTTGCCTGTGCCTGCAGGCATGCCCGGGACCTGCTGGAGAGCCACCACCTGCTGGCCTCTTGGCGGGAGGCCAACAACCCCAACAAACCCTTCATGTGGTGGGTGCCCTCCAGCAAGCTGGCCGCTGCAGCCGCGGAGGTTAAGCGGGCACCTGCCGCAGGCTACCTGTCGCAGGCAGCAGCAGATGCAGCAGCGGCGGCAGCGGCGGCAGCGGCGGCGGCTGGGCACGACTTTGGCACTGATGAGGAGGGCGAGGGGCAGTGGGGTGACAGCAGCACTGAGACTGGCGGCAGCACCGAGCCTTTTGAAGTGCACAGCGGCAGCACCGAGCGTGTCAATGTGGACGATGACAACAGCGGGAGCGGCAGCGGCAGTGAGAGCGAGACAGATGCGGAGCAAGAGCCGCCTGCTTGGCCGCTTGCCCTCAGCAGCCAAGTGCTGCTAAAGCTGGACATGGCTGGCTTGGGCAAGCTTCAGCACGAGCAGCGCATGCAGCGCTACCTGGCGGCCATGCTGCGGGCTGTGCTGGTGCGAGGGCTTGGGTGCTTGTTGTCTGGTTTGACGACGTGCCATCGCCTGGCTTGAGACTGATGCTTCCAGAAGCAAGCTCGCAGCATCGCAAAAATTTCAACGGGGTGCTCAGTAACTACCATTTGAATTTTAACACCTGGCTAGCAGGCGGCGGATGGCGGCGGCCTGCGCCCCGAGCAGCTGGATGCCGCGGCCGCGGGCAAGATCAAGCAGGGAGAAACCCACCCAGAGCTTGTTTGCAGGTGCGAGGGGTTGTGGCATCCCGGTGCTGACAGCAAGTGAGGAACATTGCACTCGTATGCAACCGGCAGATGTGTAGTGTTCTTGCGCACATGACCTAAGGCGCAGGCCCGGGTCGTTGGTGTGCATGTTGAACAAAACTGCTGACTGGCAATCAACCCTTCCATCATGCAGCATCGCACGGCTGGCCCTGGAGGAGCACGGGCTGCTTGTGAGCAGCAGCCCAGCGGGCGCCAGCACTTCAGCAGCCCAGCTCTGGTCGGTGCCAGCAGCGAAGCGTGCACAGGCAGCTGCCATCGTGGCTGCAGCGGTCGTGAAAAAGAAGCTGCCGGCTGAGCCCGCCACAGAGCCGCCCAAGCGCAAATGCAGCAGCGGCCCAAGCATGCCCGCCCGCCCTGCAGGAGCGGCAGCTGCGGAGCGCCGCCCGCTGGTGGTGGGGGCAGAGGGGCGGCGTGCCAAGCGCCAGAAGCGGCAGGGGCCGGGTGCGCGCGGCGGGGCCGCAGCAGCGGCTGCTGCCGCTGGCAAGCAGCGGGAACAGCAAGAGCAGCAGCAGCAGCAGCAGCAGCAGCATGGCGGGCCAGGCCAGGCTGCCCCTGTGCGCCTCCGCCGCCAGGCAGGGCAGCAGGCGCCCCCAGCCGCTGCAGCTGCTGCCGGCGCGACAGGGCCGGGTGGGGTTGCTGCAGGAGCGGGGCCTGGTGCTGCTGCTGCACAGGCGGCTGCCGCGCCTGCTGCCGCTGGCCCCGCTGCACCCGGTGCTCGCCAAGCAGCGCAGCCGCCAGAGGCGGCCCGCGGCCCTGCGCCTGTGCCGGAGGATTCCAAGCTGCCGTGGGTTGCAGCAGGGTTGGACGGGTCCAGCGCAGCTGCCCTGCAGGTGACAAGGAGCCTGATGAGCGTGGCTGAGTGGGCGGGCCTCAGCAATGCCCAGGTGAGCGGCGGCACTGCAAGGCATGCAGGTTACATCTGCTCAGCGGTGGTTGGCAAGCACTGATGCACACAACTGCGGGAATCCTGCTCAGGATGTCAGCGCAAGCTGCTTGCCGTTGCCTGAGTTGCACCCTCTGCTCCTGTCCCCACAAGCAGAGCGCCGCCTTTTGCGAGAAATTTGTGGCGTTGCCGCCCGCAGCCCGCAGGCTGTGGTGGAACCTGCTGGGCAAGGCGGCCGAACGACAGGTGGGAGCTGCAATGCTTCGCTGGAAGGGAATGTTCGCTACATGTGCAGCCTGCCTAGGAACATCGATAACCATTGTGTGCGAGCCATGCTCACGCACACCAGCCCATCCCAACTGCACCTCCCCTCTCCTCCCATGCCACAGGACGCTGCAAACGTGTGGGAGCTCACGGTCGGGGAAGGCGCCCCGCGCAGCTAGGGGTAGCAGCAGGGTTCAGCGGAGCAGAAGTAGTGTGTGCCAATCAGCCAAGAGCCGCCCTGGTGAATGCACAGAAGCGCCAGCGGCAAGGCAAGGAGGCTACTCTCCTGGCTAGTAGCAAGCCTTTCTGGCGCAATTCCAGCGGCACAGCGCTAACTTCCCTGTCATGCTGCTTCTTCAGTCTAGCGTGCTGGGTTTCCTCTTGGGAATGCTGTTTGTGAGTTGCGGGGCCATTCCGCTGGGCTGTGATGTAACTCTCATAGCGAAAGTGCGAGCACCGCCTGTCAGACAGCATAGCACCGGGGTGGTTGCTCTGTGAACAACGGGAAGGAAAGCACCTGTAAAGCCAACCAACATGCTGCAGTGAGGATGCTTTGACCTGTGAATGAGCTGCTCAGCGTTGCGTGCCCGCCAAATCTCGCTTGGGGGCGCTCCGCCAGGCATGAGCATGCCCGGCGCAGCAGGCGGGGCGGCGGCAGGCAACAGCTCCTTACCAGCCACTGCAGCCTCCCAAGCTTCACAGCTGCTCAGCATAGTGCCTCATCACAGTCCGGTGTTGCTGCCTTCGCTTCAGCAGCGATCAGCGGCCTGTGGGTGCCGATCAGACGCCTTCCTGATTGCCAAGCAGGTGAGGGCAGCTGAGGGGCTGACGGATGGCCAGGGAGGTCGAGGTTTGCGCCTTAAGGCCGTGCAGCAACAGCGGCAGCAGCAGCGGCGCACCGCCGCTCATGCCAGTGCGACTGCAGGAGTGCGCACCGTCGTGAGCTGCCTTGTTGTCATGCCCGCCTTAACCCGCCGATCATGGCCAGCCCCGCAGGTTCGCACCGAGTCTATCAGCGGCAGCGGCATGTCATACACAGAGCCTGAGGGGCACACGACCGGCTTGAAGGAGCCAATGCTGCCCTCTCAGCCGCAGCAGCTGTGCAATGGCAGCCCAGCTTCCGGGCAAGCCGCCGGCCATGCCGTGCCTGATGCAGCAGCGGCGGCCTGGCCGCTCGCCATCCCCGCTGAGCTGGAGGCACAGCTGCACCAGGTGCAGCTGGACGACCGCTGGCTGATGCAGCGCATCCAGCGCAATGCGGCAGCCATCCTGCACACCCTGCAGCAGGTGAGGGCAAGTTCCTCGCTTTTGCCGTCCTCTAACAATAGAAGGCGAGCAGGCACTGCGCTGCGGCGGCTGCACACTGTGCTGCTCCAACCTTTCACCTGGCAGGTGCTGCTCCGATCTTTCACCACGTGCAACATGCGCCTGCTCTGCTGTCCTCTTCAGGCACCGCCGGGCGCCAGCATGCTGACTTGGCAGCTGAAGGCGGCAGTGGCACCCGAGGCCAGCGAGGGGGGTGTGGCTAAGCAGGCCTTCAGGCAAGTTGGTTAGTGGCATTGGCGCCGGTTCCAGATCTGAGCTGCCGGCAGAAGTGTGGCAGCGTGCGGCAGCCACTGTGTATACAACCAGTGGCAGCTGCTATGCTCAACTCCTCACCATGCCTGCGCCTGGCCATCCTGCAGCGTGGCGTGCAAAGCGCTGCGAGCGCTGGGCCTGCTGGCCTCCCAGCGCCCTCCTGATCAGGAGCCTGGCGCATCCCGCAGCTGGTCCATCCCCCCGGCAGCAGCAGATGCCGCCATGGCAGTGGTGGCCGCCGCTGAGGCCGCAGGCGCATTTAGGGAGGAGGAGGAAGCGGCAGGAGAGGGCGCCGTGGATCTGGGCTCGCTTCACTGGCCCTTGCCGCTGCCCCCCAGCTTGGTCGCGTCCTACAAGATCACCAGCCGCACGCAGGAAACCATGCAGCTGTGGGCGGGCGGCATGCTGCACGTGCTGCAGGTGGGAGACCCAAAATCGCTAGTTGCGCTGCCTTTGGGTGTAGGCTGCATTCTGCTCAGTGCCGTCTTCTCTGCATGACCATGCGCTTTGCCGTGCTGCCAGCCGAGTCCGTAGTGGTGCCTGCTGCAGGATGGCCGGCTTTCCTCGCACGAGCTGGCTGGCAAGGCTGCTCGCGTCATTGGCAAGGAGGAGCCTGATCTGTCGCACGATAGAAGCGGCAACAGCCCCTTCAAGTCAGGCACCGCATTGCGCAAGCGGTTGGGACTGTGGTGCAATAGTGCAGGTCTTTCCGTCCCTTTCACTAACGCAGTCACTTGCCCATGCATTGCAGCCTGACGCGCAACCTGCTGCAGCGCCTGGGGCTTGTGGAGGGCAGCAGGCGCGGCAATGCCCGCTTCTGGGCCCTTGCCCCTGGTCCAGATGCAGCAGCGGCAGCAGCCCGGGTGGCAGCTGAAGCGCAGGCGGTGCGTGTGCTGCAGGGGGGTGCCGGGATCGATGAGGAGGAGGAGGAGGAGGAGGAGGAGGAGGAGGAGGAGGAGGAAGAGGAGTCGGATGGGGAAGATGGAGAGGAGTACGAAAGTGAGGGAGAGGAGGAGGAGGAGGAGTGGGAGGCAGATATGCGGGGTCTGAGGAGGGAGGCAGCAGCCCTGCAGGGCGGTACAGCTGCAGCTGAGGCAGAGGGCGGCAGCTGGGCGCAGCAGTGCGCAGGTGGCAGCGGTGAGGGCAGTCTAGCCTGGCCGCTGACCCTGCCGGACAGTGTGCTGGCTAAGGGTGTGAAGCTGCGTGATGGCAGCTGCGGCAAACTCAGCCCAGACATGCAGGCCCGAGTGCAGCGCTTCTGTGCAGCCATCCTGCAAGTGCTGTTGCGGGCCGACAGCAGCCTGCCCACACAGACCCTCCTCTCGGTCGCTGGGCGGGCGGCGGGGGAGACGTCGACCCGGACCCGTGAGAACCGCCCCTTCAGGCAAGCGCTCCGCGAGTGGGATTGGTCGGTCGGCATGCTATGCTTGAAATGGTTGCTGGGCAGCTCGTGCAAGTGCAGGTCATATGCTTAATGCTGCTCTTGCGTTTGCAATTGCAGGCTGGCCCGAGAATCGCTCCAGGAGCTGGGTTTGCTGCAGTCTGAGCGGCACCACATCAGCGATCCACTGAGCTGGTTCGTGCCTGCTGGCACACGGGCAGGGGCGCGCCGGACAGTTGCGCAGGCCGAGGCCGCCGGCGCACTGGTCAGCCCCACCGCTGCATTCCCAGCAGCCACCGCTCAGCATGACGGGGGCAGCAGCCTTGGCCGCCCCGCCGCGGATGCCTCGGGCCCCGCTGGCAGCATGGCAGGCACTGCACCGCGCAAGCGGGCAGTGCCAGATGGAGCAGGCGGCGCAGAGCTTGTGGGGCGCTCGCTGTTTGTGTACTGGGGCGCCGGTGCTTACAGCGGACGGATCCTCGCTTTCCACCCTGCCACCGGGTGAGCGGATGCATGGCTGGTTTGGTTGCCTGCAGCAGGCCGAATCTGACCTGGCTTGCGTTTGCAGGTGCATGGCACAATGGCACAGTCTTTGGCCGTCTTTGCCAAGTGGCTGAACACAGTGAAAACGCGGGGCACATGCCTTGCAGGGAGCACACTGTGGAGTATGAGGATGGAGACAAGCAGCGACACCATCTGAGCACGGTCAAGCACGTGCTGCTGCCGCCCGCCTCGCCGGCTCAACGCGGCGGCAGCAACGCAAGCAGTGATGCAGCTGCACGGCCGGCAGCAGAACCAGGCAGCCGCGATGGCTCTGAGCACAGCAAGCGCCAAAAGCGGGAGCCAGAGAAAGCAGGTGGACAGCCCACAGCCCTTGGCACAGCAACGGTAGCCTGGTCAGCTGCCGCTCGGCCTGCTGCTCTGCCGGCAGCAAAAGCCGAGCCGCAGGTGCTGCCTCGTGGCCCTGTGGTGACAGCTGGTGCCATCATGATGGCGTCCGGCACCGCAGCAGCAGGCGGCAGCGGCGCTGCTAGCCTGCATGATGCTCATCTGGTCGCACTGCCGGTCAAGAATGAGCCAGCAATGCCAGCAAGCCCTGCGGCGGCAGCTGCCGGGGCAGCAGCAGGGGGCATGAGGCCCGCTCCACAGATGCCCGATCCCCACACCCCAGAGGTGGCTCAGCTGCTGACCAACCCGGCGAATGAGGGTGACTTGATGCCTGTCGCTGAGCTGCTGCTGGATGTGGCAGCGTGGGCTGGCGTGCCAGCTGTGGAGGTGAGCATAGCCTTGGCAGGGGTTGGAGGGCTTGGCAAGCTTGCGCATTCAAGCATGCTGGTGGCGCCTTAGCACGCTCATATACACGCCACATGACAAACCGTTCATTAATGAACGCCTGTTCATCCCGACACCTCCTTGTGCCTGCAGAGTGGAGAGTTTGCTTCCAACTTCCTCTCTTTCCGCCCCGCGTCGCGCCTGCTGTGGTACTGCCAGCTTTACCGGGCAGCGAGCCAGCAGGTGTGCGCCAGCTGACTTTCGGGCTGGCCATAATCTGCTAGCAGCAAATGCATCAGTGGGTGCGCATGCTCCATGCTCATGGCTTGTGTGCATCATCCTCCCTGCCTGCAGGATGCTGAAAAGGTGCAGCAGCTGATGATAGCAGGCGGCGCCCCCGGGCGCAGCGGACTGCAGTTTGGCAGCAAGTGAGCTCACTTGCTTCTCGGGGTGCAAGAGCAATTGCACAGAGTGTAACTGGAAAAAGGTGCATGGTGAGGAATTGAGCGTCGCGGGTCAGCGACGCCAATCAGGCGGCACAGCGGTGTGTGCTGGCGGTTGCTGCCTCGACGCCCCTATCGCCTTTATCTCTCTATGCTGCCCGACTGCCGCGCGGTGTGATACTGCGGCACCGCTTTAGCTGCCATTAGCAAGTCGACTGGCGGGCAGGGCGCCGGCACAAGTACCAGGCGCGGGCAGCACAGAAGGCGGCCCAGTCGGCGATGCAAGGGGCCGGAGCAGCCACAGGCATGATTTCAAAGCTACATGGCCGTCATGCAGTGGGGACATCAAGCACACAACGTTGCGGGTCGTTTCATTTGTCCAGTTACACATCTGACAGGACATCAAGCAGTATATTACCAAATGGCAGCTGCTAGTTTATCACTGCCAGGCATCATACACAGGCACTACAGCAGGCTCGGCATGGCAGGCTCGGCCGGCGCTGCAGCAAAGGCGCCGAAGCTGTCCTCCTGGTGGGCCGCACTGTCGCCGCCGCCTGTGGTGGCCTCAGGCTCCAGCTGGATCAGGTCGGCCTCGAGCTCGGGCACAGCTGCCAGGCTGGCCGCGGCGGAGGTGGGGGCCAGGCCCTGCACGCTGCTGCATGGAGCAGTGGGGCTGTCGGCTGCTGGGAGGGAGAAGGGGAGCGGGCACGGTATCGATGAAGGGTGCTTGGGGGGGTGCTGGTTCATGTGCACTGGTCCACCTGCTCGCTATGCCGCCTCACCAACCAAAGCGCAAGCACCAGCACCCACCTGGCGCCTCCTGATTTCCGGCCAGCGGCGCAGACGTGGCAGCGCCGGAAACACCCGCGCTGTGCGGGATGGCGCGCCCGCTCACGTCAAAAGCGGCGGGCCGCAGAGCGGCGGCCACGCCGCCCGCCGCCAGGTCGTCCTGGCGAGAGTCGAAGCGCGAGGAGGCGGCACGGCGTGCGGCGGTGGGTGAGCCCGCTGCCGCTGCAGCGCGGGCCGTGGGGCTGCGCGGCACCGGAGAGGGTGCGGTGGCGTACAGGAGCAGGTTGGGCGGCGCAGCGGCTGCTGCAGTGGCGGCGGCGGTGGTTGGCGGGGCAGGTGCGCTCAGCTTGATGGCTGCGATGCTGCCTGCGATGCTCTCGGCCACGTCCGAGTGGACGGCCAGGCTGCTCAGCTTCCTGCCCTGGCCGCCCGGGAAGGCAGAGCCGAGCTTGGCGGCGGCCGACATCACAGGAAACAGCGGTGCGCGGCTCAAAGCTTCTTATCTAGCGTAACAAGCATGTGGTTGTGCAGCGCTGGAGCCCTCCAGGCCAACTGCCGCCCATGCAGGTGCCTGCCGCGGATTCACGTCGCAGCAACCTATTGTTGGCACCTCTTCGCGCGTTCCTGCCGCTTTGAACTATCTCTAATGTGATACAAACAAGCTGGCTTGCTGTGGTCGGGGAAACAAGCTGGCTTGCTGCGGTCGCGGCCTGACGGGCGCGGACCCCCCTGCCGGCCACCCGCAGCAGGCAGCGGCGGCGGCCTGTTTGACAGTCCGGACTGTAGTCAGCAGCCACAAAACAGCTGCCTGGGGCCAACGTAGAAGTTATAGCTCGAAGTCAGTTGCCGCCGCAAGGCATTTGGGTGTGCACAGGTTGGATTTGCAGGGGGGTGCTCTTCACTGAATCACAAAAGCTCATTGGGCGGGCGGCACTCAGCAGAAGTCAGGGGGGCACTCCCGTCGACAGGGGCAGCAGGCGCCAATGCTCAACCAGAGCTCACCCCTTGGATTGATGGTTGCACAGTTTGCAACAGGTAACTGCAACAGCAATCAAAAGCGGATCCGGACCCAGTCAGCAGCGCGAATCATCAGGCGGCGGCCCTCATTAGGCGCCGCGGCCGCCGCCTGCACAAGTCGGCACAAGCGCATGGCCTCGTGGCACTTGCTGCTCGATGGCCAGCGTCCTTGGTGCGGTGCTGGTCCTGCTGGCCGCCTCGATCGCGCTGGGACGCCGCCTGCTGCGCCCAAACTCTCGGCAGCTCATCGTGGGCGGCCAGGCCGTGCGCGGCCCAGACGAGTGAGCCAAGAGGGCCAAGCAGCCGTGTGCTGGAGCAGGGCTGAGTGGCCGGCCCAGCTGGGCAGGGTTTGGCTGAGCGGCGGCGGCGGCAGCGGCGGCGGCTTGGCAAACACATGCACGTCTTCCCCCTCCATCCGTCCCCAGCTTCCCATACTTCTGCTCACTGCGCGTCCGCAACAGCACCAAGCACATCTGCGGTAAGGCCTGCTGTGCACTGAGCAGAATCACAAAGAGCGCCAAAGGAAGCCGATCAGCCACACATGCATGGTCTTTTCTCCTCGTGTTGCTGCTCACCGCCCGCACGACCTTGCGCAGGGGCAACGCTGCTGGCGCCTCGGCTGGCGATCACAGCAGCCTTTTGTGTGAACCCGCCGGGCGGCGTGCTGCAGCCAGAGCTGTGGTGCGGCCTGTGGCGCGCGGGCGACCAGCAGCAGGACACGTACGGCGTTCTGCGAGCACTGCAAGTAATAACGTGAGGGCGCTGTCCGAAAAAAAAAAACTCGACCCCTGCCGCCGCTGCCACCGCTACCACTGCTGCTGCCGGTGCCGGTGCTGTGCATCATGCATGCCATCACCCGCAGGCTCAGCAGCCTCAACTCAAGTCTCTCCGCTCTCAAGACCGCAGGAATGAGCACTACAAAGCTGCCACCTTCTGCTCCGATCTCGCCCTGCTGGAGCTAAATGCCAGCGCGCAGCACAGCCGCCCTATCGGCGGCACGCTGCAGCCCGGAGAGTTTGAAATGGAGGCGGGCTACCCTCTGACTGCAGTGGGCTTTGGCTACACGCAGCCCCCTGCACAGTGAGTGGCTGTGCACTGGGCAGGGGTGAGCGCGAGGATGCCCCTCAGCGTGCTTGCAAGCCAGACATCTGATCACACAGGAACATGACAAGCCACATCCCCCTGCCACTGCCAACCTGACCCTCACGTGATCCCTCCACCTGTCTGCAGGAATGCCAGCGGCACGGCAGCAGGGGAGCGCCCCGCCTTCCCTGCTGTGCTGCAGCACGTCGACCTGCCGTTTGTTCCCCTCAACGTGTGCAACGCGCAAGGTGCATACGACGGCGCGGTGCAGGAGGCCACCATGTTTTGTGCGGGACCAGCCGATGCCAGCGCAGACACCTGCGGCGGCGACAGCGGCGGGCCTGTAGTGGATCGCCGAGGCAGCAGCGACCCAGCGGAGCAGCGCCAGGCTGGCATAGTCAGCTGGGGCCTGGGCTGTGCTGTTGCCGGCTTCCCCGGCGTCTATGTGAGGCTGGACAACTTTGCCAGCTTCATCCAGCAGCAGGGCTTTTGTGGCTGCAGCAGCCTGGCCCCAAACAGCACGGCAGGGCAGCCATCCGTGAACTGCTCAGCTGCCCTGCTGCAGGCCGAGCGGCAGGCAGGGATGCAGGGGCTCAGCACCGGCGGCAGCAACAGCCAGGCGCAGACGGCGTGCTATGTCATCGCCCCTGAACGCTGCCCATACAGCGTCCCATCAGCGCTGCACCCGGGTGCAGGGCTGGCTCTGTGCAGCAGCGACACCAACCTGACGTATGAAGCAGCGCCGCTGCCGCTGGCACGATCGGCCCTGCCGCCAGCGGCGCTTGCACCCAGCGGAGAGCACAGGCCAGGGGAGCTTGCACCCGATGGAGAGCACAGGGCAGCAGCGGAAATGATGATGCCAGGCGCATGCAGCATTGGGCCGCCCTGCACACGCCAGTGCTGCCTGCAGCTGCCTTGAGCCAGTCAGTAGAGCACAGCTGAACTGCTGCCCAGGCCTGCCTGAGCCATCTGCTGTGCGTGCCTGTGGTGTAAGGACAACAGAGCCGGCCGGCTGACTAGAGGAGTCTTCACAGTGTGAGGCAGGAATATCAGGCAAATAACTGAAACAGTGTTGGATCAAATCAACATGTTATGTGACAGTGACAGTTGGGAAAGTGGGCAAGTGCTACAGTCCAAATGAAATGATCGATCAACTGTATTGTGTTAATTTGCACCATGCGCCAGCATGTGGAAGCCACCAGCGATTGCATTTCCCCCTCACAGCTGTTCATTCGGCTGCCGCCGCCGCTGTTGTTGCTTGCTTCACACCACCTGCCACTGAATGGCAGCCAAGCCATGGACGTCCCCTTCCCAGAAGCGCTCTGCTGTGGCCGCTTCCAGGTCAATCAGGTAGCCGCCGTTCTTGAGGGCGTTGCTGGTGCAGCAGCCGTCGCAGTCGTCGTTGGAGCACGTGTCCAGCACCTGGCACAGCGGGTGTTTTGGGGATTATTGGCAGGCAGCTTGGTATGGATCGTCCAGTAGGAAGTGAGAAGATCAGCAGGTGTCTGGCAGTGAAGTTCAAAAGTGTAAGCAACACTGTTCAATCTGCTGGGTGCCAATGCATGGCTTTGGCTCGTCTAAAGCAGCTCTCTGCCTCCCCCTGCTTGCCTCAGCCTCCAGCGTGCTGCCGGTCTCCGGGTTCCTCAGCCGCAGCGTCTTGCCCTTCCACCGCTCGGCCCACTCCTATGGGTAGGTTGGGATGGTGAAGTAGGACACAAAAAACCACAGGGCTGACCACAGCCATGTGTGCTCCGACTGGGAGGCAGGCGGTCACTCCCGCCGGTCCCTTCTCCAAGACACAAGCCCGCCTCACAGTTGATGCTTTCCCACCCTCTTCCCTTCCGCCCACCTCGCTCCTCCCCGCCTCGAAGAACGCCACGATGTTGCGCTCCCGCACCCAGGAGCGGGATTTCTTGCCAGAGACGCCGGCAAACTGGCCGGCCCACTGCGGGGTGGGGAGGCGAGAGGGCAACGGCGGTCGTCACGCTGGTCAGCGGCTGGGCATAAGAGGGTGCTGTTCTTTGCTCACACTGCCAGTTTATGGTGCTGGACCTGTGCACAAGCTTGCACAGCATTGTAAAACCGCTGTTTTGGTTTGTTCGCACCTCACAGCCGCTGAAGTCGTCGCACTCGGTGCTGTCCGCCCCATCGTCAGTGCAGCAGGCCGGGTAGGCATTGAAGTATGTGGCTGTGGCCTTCCTCCAAGGCTTGCCGGAATCCTCCTTCTCCTGCTCCTCCTGCTTTCTGGCAGACTGCCCCCAGACGGTGCTGCTGCTGTTGCCGCCGCTCTCGGAAGCAGCTGCAGCGCCGCCACCGCCGCCGCCGCTGCTGCCTGTAGTTGTGGAGCTGTCCCCGCCACGCCAGCTGGGCGGCACGCCGGCATCTGCCCAGCGCTCCAGCCGAGCACAGAACTTGCCATTGGGCTGCAGGCAGCAGGAGGTGCCGTCCATGGTGCTGCACTGGAAGCCCCAGGAAGCCAGGAACGCTTTGGGGCAGCGGTTGCGGCCCGGTGCGCAGGCGACCTGTGATTGGACGGGAGACGCAGGGTTGGCAGCGCAGGCAGTGGGCAGATGACGCCAATGCTGTGTCCCCGGCAAGGTGCTGTGCCATAAGAGAGCATGATGCGGGCGCTGCGGCGAGCCGCCAGCTGACCCCCACACCAGCAGCATCGTTCAGGCGGGCCACCCAGGCATCTCACCACCCAATCAGTAAAGGGCCCCGCGTGACCGTCTGCAGACATCACAGCATCCTTGACAGCGCCAGCTGCTTCCTCGGTCAGATCCAGCTGGACCAGACCGGCAGAGGGCGCTGGCGCCTGGAACAAGCGGCGATAGGCGGCAGGGCGGGTGGGGCTGCCGCCTGCCGGGGACAGCAGCGGGAGTGGAGGGGCAGGGGAGTGGGTCAAATGGCCACGGGACCAGGCTGGCATCCAATGCTCCACGGGAAGTCGCGCGGTAGCAGCACTGTGAATTCAAACTGTGTGGGTGGGTGCAGTGCCCCGATGGACGGCCCACCAGAGGTGGCGGGCGGGCGGCGGGCCTGCCTCAGCACACCGGCAGCCCAAGTGCCCTGCAGTCCCCAGCTCACATCGGATCGTAACCTACCAGGTGATTCAATGCAATCGGCCACTGCCGAGCTCGCTGAGAGCGCCAGCAGCAGGCAGGCAAGGGTGGGCAGCCTCGGCCCCAGGGCCCTCATCTCGTCCAATGCGGTGTCCCAAAGCGTCACAGGCTCCAACTGGGACAAACAAGGCACTGAGATGCCAAGGTTGAATGAGGACACCACCAGCAGTGGCTGGGGAGGGGCTAATGCAAAGAGCATGGCGGTGTGCCGTCGCGCTGCGGCCCACCTCCTCCGGTACTGCCCATGCTTTGACCAGTCTGACTGCAGCCCACCAACAGGTCAACACTGGCCGGTCAACGTTTTTGAGGGGCTTGCTTGCAAGCATAGGCGGCTGCCCTTGCAAACACGTGGCAGCTAGCCATTTGGTGGAAGCGGGAGTTACGCCCTCCTCGGACATCTCGAGATGGGCCGCCGCCGCCAGCGATCTTCATGGTGTTGGCACTCGATCTTCAGTGGAATTCCAAAGTACCGCACATACTTGTCCCTTTGGTGTATCGATGCATGTTCAGCCAGCCGTGCAAGTTGACCGAGCGAGGCAGGCGGCTTGGTGGGCCGCAGTTCCCACGAGGGGGCCCAAGCGAAGCCTGGGCAGGACATTCGGGCATGCTGCAATGAACAACTGCCCTGGTGAGGCTTATTCCACCACTCCTTATTCCTCAAGCTTTGCAAGGCTCATTGGCACATGATGTGCGCTCTGCCGCCGCACTGCTGCCGTCGCCCGCCGCGACACGCTGGCCGGTGGCGGCATGCCTCGACCTGCTGTTGCCGCCGCGCTGCCGCGCTGCGTTGCATGCAAACACGAGCATCTTCCCATCTGTTTCAGCCAGCAGCGAGCGGCATATGGCACGGGCGGAGCGGTAGCGAGGGCGGCGCGAGCCATGTTTATCCTAAGCACGCTAGAGGACGATGTGCGCATAGCTCCACAGGTCGGTGATCATCGCAGCCGGGTTGGGCTGCCTGCCGCGCCGGAAGCATTGGTCGCGCGCTGCTGGGGCGTCTGCGTGCCGTCACGAGCGCTGCAAGCACATCTGCATGTCGTGCGCTGTCTTTTGCAGCAGCGATGCAGCGCGCCGCCATGCCCGCAGCTCGCCGCCGCCGCCGCCGCCGCCGCTGCCGCTACTGCCGACTGAGCATGCTCTGCCCTTCTGTGGTGCAGGACCTGGGCAAGCCAGTCGAGGCAGCTGTCACTGCCTCGTTGGAGCGCACTTTCCTGGACAAGGTGCGCAGGCTGTATTGGGCCCTGCCGCAACCGCCCGACCCTCTTGCCTGCTTGCGCCCGGCCGTGCAGCACCACCGCTGCTGCCGCTGCCGGCTGTCTACATGCATCTGCCGCTGCACTGTGGCACGCAGGTGATCACGGGCCTGGGCCTGGTGGTCACTTTGTACGACATCCTGTCCATCGGGGAGGGCTACGTCTATCACTCGGATGGCGGCGCACACTACAAGTCAGGGCAGCTGCCATTGAGAGGGCGTTTGCACTGCCCATGGTCGGCTGGCACCACACTCGGCCTTTGAGAGGAATTATCACATGCAGAGGAAAGCAGACAGCAGGGAAAGCAGACAGCAGGGCAGCCATGCAGTCGCAGCGAATATAGTGCAGTGGTAGCGAGACTGTGCAAAGTGCATGCCTGCAATGGCATGCCCCCAGCCTTGGCCCACCCACCCCTGCTGACCAAACGATGCGCAGGGTCACGTTTCGGGTGGTGGTGTTCCGGCCCTTCCGAGACGAGCTGCTGGTGGGCAAGGTGCACAAGATGACCGAGTGAGTGGAGTCGCAAATGGTCGTGGTTGATAGCTGGATGTGTACACGTTGTACTCGTGAATGAGTGAGGGGTTTAGCAGCAGACCGCTCGTCCGTGTATCTCGTGCTAGTGCTCCCTCCTGCCTCATCTTCATTTATTGCATTTATCGATCCAGCATGCCGGTTTGTGCCGTCCTCTGCTTGCAGGGAGGGCATGTACGTGGATCTCGGGTTCTTCAAGGACGTGCTCGTGCCGCCTCACGGCCTGCCCGACCCATCCTTCTGGCACGCGCAAGACGAGGCGAGTGGGGCGGATGGCTGGGCAACCCAGTTGGTGGGAGCTGGCGACAGCCGGCGCATGCTAACCCAACTGTTGGGGGGACAGGGGAGTGCAACCCAGGTGCTGGGGGCCGCTCACATGCATACAATCCGATGCGAATCAGTGCACAGGCACTGCAGCAGCTTGTTCAAAGTTAGCACGCCGCCCTCCTCTTCAACGCAGGCGTGGCTGTGGAAGGTGGAGGGCCAGGACCTGTTCTTCGAGAAGGGCCTGCCGGTGCGGTTCAAGGTGCAGAGCGTGCGCTTCCACGCGCCGCCCACGCTAGCGGAGCAGCAGGAACAGGTGCGGCGGAGAGGGATGTATGTGCATGACGGCGACTGCTGCCTGTGCTGAGCAGCTGAGGACCTCTGCACACTTGCACCTGCTCACCTCGCTCGCCACGCCTACCAGCCGTAGCCGTCTGCCAGCCCAGCATGCAGCCGCTCTGCATGCAGCCCACTGCTGGCTGGCATCATGCCGCCCATTCCTTGTGTGTGCAGGCGGAGAAGGAGGAGCCAGTGCGCGGCAGCAGCGAGCGGCCGTACGTGCCCATGGAGGTGGTGGGGCGAGCCGATGGAGACGGACTGGGCATGGTGCACTGGTGCGCAGCGGGGTGGCTGCTGTCTGTCTGCTGCTGCTGTGGCTGCTGCTGCTGCTGCTGGTGGGGTGGTGGCGTCGGCGATCACTGCTATGCCCACTTACATGCCTGCCCGGGCCGGCCCTGTAAATGCTGCAGGTATGCGGCGGATGGCGATGAGATGGCGGAATGACAGCTGCAGCCCGGCCTCACATGCACACCTCCAGCGATGCCTCCATGTTGCTTGCCACCCACCAATTCTTGCTTTTTCAGCACTTGTTCTTTGCTTTCCGTCGCGCGCTGTTATCCCTTCCTGCTCCTGCCCTGCTTGACCTTCCTGCTTGACAGTCAATTCGCTTGCTGACTCCTGACACAATGAAGTGCAAGTTACAGTCCTCAAATGTGACTCTTCATGCGCAGCACAACGCTCCAGCTGCACTAAGCAGGCGCTCAGAAGCTCTGCCTCACTTGCACCCCCGGTGGCAGACCAGATCCAGCACATTGCTGCTGCAGCAATTGCACAGGCAGTAGCTGATGAAGTGGAATGTTGGCTCAGCAGGCCGGCGGGTTTGTGGCACCAAGTTGCTAGCATGCTGTGCTGCGCAGGCGTGAGTGCATGGGCAGGTCGCAGTAGGGAGAGGAGTGGCCATCGGCTGTGCACACTGGGTGCCAGACGCGCAACTAGTGGCACTCAGATGCCGAGCCCGCCACATGCCTGCAGGCTGGCAGTGGCTATTGTTGTGGCCAAGCAGGTAAAGACAGCTGATCGAGGGTCAGAACCGCCAGCCAGAGCACTAGTGCCTGAGCAAGGGCCTGTTCGGGCGGTCTGCGGGCGGGCACCCTGGTGCAGCATGTGCCATTTCCGTGCTTGTGGGCTCACCATACGACAGTTCACTTCAAATGGGTCATTACAGGACTCCTGCCTGCTGCTTGTGCTGTTTCTCCGTGGGCGTGAACCGCCCTTGGAAGCGACAGCGGCCATGCATTGCGGGGGCGCCAGCGGGCCGGCGATGACCCTGCTAAGGTTACGATCTCCAGCCGCCCAGCACCCTGCAGTCTCCAGCGACGCACTAGGATGCAGGCCGCCGCCCGCCCGTCAGGCCTTCGGCCCTCGGCCCTGCCGACCGCTCCTCGGCGCACGCCCCACCCTCGCCAGCCCCTGGCGACACCAAGGCGAGCAAACTAAGCGCTGGGAGCAGTCCGCAGCTAAGCATTTGCCGTCGCCGTTGCCCCGCCGCCCCTCGCCGCCGAGCCGCCTGCCGCCCTGCAGGCATGCTGCTGTCAGCCCCCGGAGACTGCTTGTCTCTGTCAAAGCGCAGGCAGAGCCAGAGCCTGATGCATACTGTCTGGAGCAGCCCCCAGTGCTGCCTAATAAGATGCGTGGCAGGCACTGGCGGCCTGAGCAGTTGGACGCTGTGGCGGCGGTATGGCGGTCCTGGGTCGAGCAGCAGTACGCAGCCCTGCAATCGGATGCGGGCAGCTTGCGCAGTTTTACTGCCGTCTCATGGCAGCACCTGGGCCCTGCCGCTGGGCCGCTGCGGCTGGCGGATTTCTTTGCGCTGCTCAATCCGGAGCGGCTGCAGGAGGTGTCGCTGGTGCTGAGTGGTGGCGAGCCGCTGCCGTTGAATGAACTGGCAATGCTGGCGCGCTTCCCGCAGCTGCGCTCCCTGTCGATTCAGCATGACATCGATACAGCAGCCAAGGACGAGGTTGGCCAGCAAGTGGAGTCGCTCGCTGTGGCGGCCCTGTGCGAGTTGAAGCAGCTGACGAGCCTCAGCTTAGAGATGGGCCATGTACCTCATGCCCTGGTGCAGGCAGTGCAGTGCCTGCCGCAGCTGGAGCGTTTGCAGATTGTTGGGCAGGGGGCGCTCCTGCCAGAATCAGCCGATTTCCCCGGCAGCTTCCCAAGCCTGCGCCACCTGCACTTGGCTCCCGCATGGGGAGAGTTCTCCTCTCCGCTGCCCTGCCCAGCCGACTTTCCCAGCCTGCAAAGCTTTGTCTATGAAGAGACGGCACCCGGGACGGACTATGCCACTCTGTGGGTGAGCCATCACTCAACTGGCTGCTTTACAAGCGCCCCACAGGCCGCATGGTGCACCAGGCTTTCTACAGCTGGCGCACACCGGCTTTGCCTGCAGGTCCAGGGCCAGAAAGGGGGCAGCATGCGGAGCGGCCAGTGGGTGCGGTTTCAAGACGGCGAGCTGGCGGTTTTGGATAGAGACTCAGACCAGGAGGGCATTGAGAATCTGCAGGCGTTTGTGGATGCTATGCTGCCAGCGGGGCAGGAGCTCCACGCTTTGGTCAGGACGAAGGTCGGCCAAACTT
>VFQQ010001085.1_pt1 | contig 41554 bp, 78 predicted proteins | sample 3512341 | NCBI WGS metagenome assembly VFQQ01 (sample SAMN10412373, study PRJNA504923) | tailings metagenome | isolation source: Relicate 2 Philex TSF1 revegetated site | place: Philippines: Tuba, Benguet | collected 2017-08-29 | reverse complement strand
GCAAGGGAGCCACCAGCACCCCCTCCTTCAGCATGACGTGAGGCAGCCAGCCGCACGCTACGTGTTCACAAATAATCCAGCGGGCAACCCACTATTTGCAACAAGCATTGCAGCTCGCCACACCGTGAGCGTCATTCCCGCCTTGCGAGCACATGTTGTGCACTTAACCATTTGAAACATTGCAAAATTGAGCCCACCATCATTAGCTGTAAACGATGTCCGAACGTTGCAAGTTATATTAAACAGCTTGTGCTTGTCGTGCCTGTCTGCTGGCCAGCTGCCGTGCCTCAGCAAGGCGGTTGGGGTCGTGGCGCTTCTGAGCACCAGCGCTGGTGGATATGGAAGGTCTGGTTGTACTAACAACGACTGTTAGCGGTTGATTGCAGTGCCCCTCATCGTGTTGCGGCTTGCGAAGGGTGCGCGCCGGGAGACACGATGGAAGCTGGCTGGGCACTGTTGCCCGCCGACCCGCTGCCGCCGACGTGGCGGGCGGCGATCCCCAAGCTGGCGGCAGGGGCTTTGGGTGCCTGGTATGCGCGACGGTCGCTCATTTCCAGCGTTCCTCTTGCAGCGATCTTGAAGTGGATGGCGCAGCTGCACGCGTCGCCGCCTGCCTCGTGCGGCACTGAGTGCCCAAGGGCGAGCTGAGGGGCCTTGTTCCCCGTGCCCGCCCCTCTGTTGCCGCCGTGTGGATCAGCCCGCGGCGTGTGCAAGCAGCCGAGCGAGCGGCTGCGTCCGTGACCCGCCGCCGCCCCGCCTGTCCGCTCAGCAGCGGCACACGCCGCCGGCCCGACGGGCAGCCACTGGTGCAGGCGAGCAGCCCGTGCACTGTGCACTGTCCTCCTCCAGCCATGGACATTGACGCGAGCCCTGCAGCAGGGGATGGCGCCACGCCCGACCCTCCGGGCCTGGTGGCAGAGCCGCCCGCTGCCCCGCAGGCCCACCTGCTGCGCCGCGCCACGGTGCCTGGCGCAACAGACGATGAGGCCTTCTTCCTGTGAGCACTGCCTTCGCTTCGATTACATGCTGCTGATGCTGGTGCCACTGCTGCTGTCCCTGCATCTGGTTTTGATCCCGCAAGGGTTCCTTGGCCTGCCTCTATGGCAATGGCTTGCTCCTCGCGCTGTTCCCTGGCTATCAAGCGGCAGATGCCGATCTGACCCTGCTGGCCACTCGCGCTGTATACACCATGCAGGAGCATCCTTTCACCAATATCACTGCCGCCGCCGGAACCTGGAGCAGAGGCTGTTGCTCCAGCGCCACCCACTGCGGCACGCCGCCCCTCCCTGCGCCTACCCTCGGCAGCCGCTGAGCTGCTGCGGGGCACCAGCGATGACCTCTTCTTGAGCGGCCTGATGTGAGGCTGGGGGCTGCGCCTGCAAACGTGGGAGGCAGGGAATGAGTAGCAACAGGGTGCCAGCTTGGCCAGAATGTGCATTTAACAGCTGTTCTCTCAAATATGGCTGCCCTACCGGGCTTGCTCAGCGCTGCCTCCCCCTGCTGCCCATCCCATACCGCCCCACAGGCAGCTGGACAGCTCGGGCGCTGAGCTGGCGGGTGGGGCGCTGCAGCAGTTCATGGCTGGGTCTGAAGGCAACGAGCTGCTGGCGGCAGAGGCAAGCATGTTGGGAGCTTCCTTGGGCGGCGGCATTGCCAAGCATTGTCCAGCATTGACCAGCTATTGTTGAGCTTGGCGCCAGTCACTGTGGTGCTGCTCATATTCTGTCACGCTCTTCCCCTGCTGCAGTTTGCCGCCCTCATCTCTCCTGCCTCGGATGGCACTCCATCATCTGCACCTGGCGGCGCCGGCACGGCTGGGGCACAGCAGGGTGCGGCGGCGGGACGCGGCCGTGGTGCACCAAATCAAGCAGGTGGGGAGGGCGATAAGCTCTGGCCACGCAGCTGCCAGTTGTGCAACTAACAGCTGGCCAGGTGTTGCCCACTCTACTTCTTCCACCAATGTCTTTCTGCCCTCGCCCTTCCTCTTGCAGGCGCCCCTCATGCGGTGCTGCAGACTGAGGCAGCTGCTGCACGAAGCCTGCTGGCATCCCTGGATGTCTCCCCCACACAGCCGGCCCCCGGGGCAGCTGCTGGTGCAACAGGTGGCCACGCGGCGCAGCTTGCTGCAGCCGCGGGTGCCGCTACTGAGCCGTACACAGGACAGCCACTCGACGCGCAGACGGTGCACCAGCAGCTGCTGCAGTTGCAGTACCAACAGGCCCAGTACATGCATGCGGTGGGCTTGGCGCAGCTGCAAGGGGCGCCCCTGGTGCAGGTGGGCTCCTCTGCCTGCTGTACCGAGCGCTGGTTGCCTTGCTATAATGCACGCTGATCTCGGTGCACGTGAGACAATGCAAAGGTTGCATGACCCACCAGCCATGTCCCTGCATGATGCTGCCGAGAATCCACCAAGCCTACCAAGATTCTTGCAATGCAGGTGGTGCAGACTCCGGTGTATGTGGATGCAGCCACCGGCCAGATCCTGCACATGGTGAGCACGCTCTGCCCCTGATCCAGAACATCTTGGTTTGAGCCCTGATGCTGCTGCACATGGCTCAACACATGACTTGGCATCTGATCTCTCTGTGCCTCTGCATCAGCATACTCATGTGCCATGCACCCTTCCAAACTGCAGGGGCAGCCACTCCCGCTGCTCCCCGGCCAAGCGCTGGCGCTGCATGCCAGCACTGCTGCACCGGCCGGCAGCAACCCGCTGTCCTCCCCGGCCAGCGTGGGCGTGACTGCCTCTGCGGGCTCTCACAAGCAGCCCAAGCGCCGGCGCGGTGCCAGAGGTGGGGCATTGCTTGCTCCTTCCTCCACCTGCCGCCCGGCTGATATTCTGGCCAGAACATTGGCTATCTGACTGGCCAAGCTATGCACAAGGTTTAGCCTGGGATGGAAACATAAGCAGATTGGTGTCATGAGATCCATCCCCCCCATCCTCCTGCAGGTGCTGCACTGATGGAGGGGCGGGCCAGCAGCTCCGGCACCTCGGCCCTGGACCGCCACACCCAGCTGGCACAGGGCTACACACACGAGTGAGTGCCTGTTTGCTGGCACGTGTGGGCAGCACAACGAGATGCAACGTGCAGTTGCCTGTACAAGGGAGCCATGTGTTGCAGCGAAAGGGCGTGTTTGCTCCACTCCAAATCCCAGCTGGCTGCTCTGCTCCCTGGCCGCCTACCATGCAGCCCCGCCACGGGGCGCTACCTGCGCCACGGCCCCAGCCTGATGGCTTCTCTGCAAAATGACAGGCACGCGGCCACTGTGATGCATGCAGTACACATTTTCATCTGAGAGCGAGGGCAATGTGGGCCTGCATACTTGGAACGACACGGCATATTTGCCGGTCTGCCCACAACCTTGTCTGTCGCCACCCTTTGCCGCTGCAGGGAGCTGCCGGTGGTGACCAGCCTGTTTGAAGCCCACGCCGCCCACCCATTCAGCCCCACCGAGCCCGCAGCCTCGTCTCACCTGCACCAGCAGCTGGCGCCCGTGCTGCAGCCCGGCATGCACGGCATGCGCCCCTCCCACAGCACCCCTGTGCTGGGCGGCCAGGCATCGCTGCTGCCCCCAGGCGGCGCTCCCGTGGGAGGCACTGCCGGCACACCTCTTGGCCCAGTAGTGTCGGAGTCGACCAGCCACAGCCCCGGGCCGCCCGCAGCCAAGCAGCCGGCCCCAGAGGTGCAGCATGCCGAACCAGGCACCCAGCCCCAGGTGCCTCCAAAGGGGTTCAGCGGGGCGGTGCTGCGAGGAGTGACTCGCGAGCTTCAAAGTGTGGCGTCCGCCCCCTTGCTGGGGGCAGCGACAGGGGCGGGGTCTTCCAAGGAGGTGAGAGTCCACACGGCCATGATGCTGCTGCTCAGCTGATTGCGATGGCATGCGCATCAAACTTTCAGCCTGAGACGCCTTCTCTTTACCCACCCAGAAGTGTACGTCACAAAGCCCCTCATCTCACCTCGTTCCCTCCCACCAATCATCCCCCACCAATCCCCCAGACGCCGCTGCGCGGCGTGAAGCGCGATGCCTGGTCCCTCACTTGGGACGCCTTCCTGGAGGCGCCTGCCCAGGGCAGCGGCGGCAAGACCAGCATCCTGCAGGGCTTCAAGCAGGCGAGAGCAGGAGGATGAGGGGATGAGGGCTGCCCACTGTGCCATGCGGTCGCTGCATTGCGCATAAGCCGCTGCGCATGTCACAGCAGACTTACCATTTGCTTGACCTGCAACACAGCGCGCTCAATCTGCTTTCCATCACCCCCTCACTTACCCTCCGATATCTGCCCCTCCCCAGGAGGCCATCCACCTGGGCAAGTGGGCCACCAAGGAGCAGGCGGGGCGGGCCGTGGACATTGCCTCGCTCAAGCTGCTGGGCGAGGGGGTGCAGGTGGGCGGGCTGCTGGTCAAGCGCTGCGCAATACATGTGTGGCTTGTGAGCTGCTGTGACAACAGTGCTGGTGGGCTGGTTGGTGCCCCTTGCCAATTCCGCAGACTTGCAGTGGGCTTCTCTCGGCGGCTTGATCCCTCGGTTCTCAATCGAGTTTTGCACACTCAGTAAACCAATTGCCCTTGCCCCAACACCGCGCAGACCAACTTCGACGTCCAAACATACAGCAAGGCGCTGCCTGCGCTGGCGGCCCACAGCGGCGAGCAGGTGGTGGCTGCGCTGAAGAAAGACTCAGCCCTGTCACTCACCCGCACCTCCAAGTACCGCGGTACCCGCCGCATTGGGCCTGGGCAGTACGAGGCGCGCCTGCCACCCAAGCCGGCGCCCAGTGCAGCAGCAGCTGCAGCTGCTGCCGCAAATGGTGGCGGCACCGCGGCTGTAGCGGCCGCAGGCGTGGTGCCGGGTGGTATGGTGCCAGCGGCAGCTGCGGACGCGCCCACAGCGCTTGCGCTACAGATGCAGCAGGCGCAGATGCAGCAGCTCCTGCCGCAGCACCAGTATGCGGGTGCACAGTTTGGGCAGTTTCAGCACGCTGCAGTGCTGCCTATTGTGGCAGGTGATGTGGGCTTGCCAATGGCAGGGGACGGCCACCTGGCTTTTCGCTCCCTCGCCCCCGCAGCAGACGATGAAGTGCAGCAGGCAGAGGTGTCCTGGGATTTTGGCAGTGCAGACCAATGAGGCTTGGTAATACACAACAGAACACATGCCATTTGTGATTTGGGATCCGGTGAATGCCGTTTATTTGCAATCTGAAACTGCTATTGGCTTTCTCTCCCTCCGGGGACTGCATACCGCTCATGTGCGCCTTGCTGGCATGAGGCAAGTTGTGACCAGACCAGCGTGTAACATGAAGAACGCTGCACAAGAAAGGCAACTAGAAACCACAGGTGGTGTAAACGTGTGGCAGGAGACAGAGAGCATCAGGCAAGCAAGCAGTTGACAGCTGGGGTTCATCCATGCATCGTCCCCTCAGTCCTCGATGGGCGGCTGGTGCTCCATGGCCGCGCCAGGCAGCGTGCGGCGCAGCAGGCGCAGCACAGCGGGTTCCACCTGCCAGCCCACGAGCACCAGGCGGCGCAGCTGGTGCATGTGTGCCAAAGTGCTGATCACATCGCCGCGCTCCAGAGAAGGCCGTTCAGGAATCTGAGACCGAGAAAACTCAAAGCCCTGCGTGAAGAGCGCCTTGTTGGCGGACACGGTCAGGGAGGTGAGGGCGGTGGCAGCCGCCAGCCCGCTGCCTTGCAGGCTGTCCAGTGCCTCGCGGCGCCAGCCAGCCGACACCTCCAGCTCCCTCAAGCCTGCGGGAGCGCATTATGGTGGGGTACAGTGCCTTCACACCAGGGTGGTGGGCTGTTGAGGTGATCAAGATACAGGGCCGGCGGGGGCAGGCTGGCGTGACAGTTGCAGTACGTGAGCTGATGGCTTGCAGCATGCATTGCTCATCGCGTCCCACACACAGGGCGACCAAGAGCCCCGCTACCGCACCCAACAGGTAGTGCCCCGGGTTGAACCAGTCCACAGGGTGGCCGCTGATGTGCAGGGCGGTGAGGTGCTGCAAAGACTCCACAGCGGGCGGCAGCTCATTCAGGTGGCGCCTGCCATTGAAGCGGTTTGCACCATCGCTGCTGTGCAGGCACAGGCGGGCCAGGTTGGGTGCCTGCTCCGCCAAGTTCTGCAGCACTCCACCGGGGCTGCCCCACTCGCACTCCACATCCTCAAAGGTGAGCTCAGTCAGGCCCTCGAGGCTGGGGCAGCGTTCTGCTGCGCCCGGCTTGATGCTGCCGCTGGCCAGCGTTAGGGCCCGCAGCTGCCTGCCGGGCAGCAGCACGCCCAGGGCCTGCTGCAGCGAGCTCATTGACACGGTGCCCAGCGTTGCTGCCACGCAGTCGCTGCCAGGACCGCTGAGCTGGAGGGAGATGTTGTCCACCAGAGCGCCCGCAACCTGCAAGGGAGGGCGGGGATTGAGAGCACGGTGTGGTTGATGTGAACTCCCAGCACTTGGGCGTTGCAAGGGCGCAAAGCATGCAATTGCACATCAGCCGCCAAGTGCTTAACATCTGCAGATGCTCGAGGCAACAGGGCCCAAGCAGCATGCTGCTTGAGCACCAGATGGCGCACCTCGAAACCGGCGTGCTCGCGGGCCATGTGGGTCATCTTGTAGCTGAGCAGCTCCAGGCGGGAGGCGCGCTGCAGCAAGCGGCGCAGGTCTGCCTCGGCATACGGCGGCGGGTGCGCAAACTCGGAGATGGACAGCTGACGCAGCGCGCTCAGTGCGCCTAGCAGGCTGATGCTTGTTTCCACCGAAGATCCCAGCGTGTCGATCGCCAGGCTGGTGAGGCGGGTGAGGGTGAGGATGGCCTGCAGCACGCCTGTGTCCTTTGGGAAGTCGCACGAGATGGCCAGGCTGCACAGCGTGCGCAGCGCACGCAGCACGCCCGCCACAGTGGCCGGCAGACGGGTGCTGAGCTCCAGGCGCGTCAAGCTGGTGCCGCCGGCGCGCGCCGCCGCAGCCAGCAGGGCCTTTGAGCAGCTGCCCACGTAGTTGAGCGCCAGCCCAGCCAGGCTGCCGGGCTGCAGCAAGCCAAGCTGCCGGTCCACCTGGCACTGTTGTGCGGCCGCCTTGTTGGCCTGCCGCTGGATCGTGGCGCCCTTTTCCACCACCAGCTCGTGCACCCGAGGGGCCACCTGCGCCAGAAACGAGCGCTGCCCCTCCAGCCAGGCGCCCTGCTGCTCAGGGGTTGGCTCCTGGCCGCGCAGCCGGTCGGGGCAGGGGCGCAGCACAAAGGTGGAGAAGACGGCCGAGTCCTCCAACAGCACGCGCTGCCAGCGCTTGGACACCAGGAGCAGGGCGCCGCTGAAAGGGGGGGATGGGAGGCGGGGCAGGGAGGAGAACGTTGGGGTGAGGGAGATGGGTGGACTGCGACACATGGGGGCAGGCCTGGGAAAAGCATAGAGAATGGCCCCTGCAGCATGAGCAAACACGCAGCACAGGCAGGGAGCTCCACATAGTGAAAGCAGGCACATGCACGAGCGTCGCACTCACATGGCCTCAGTGCCGGCCACCGTCATGATGGCAGCCAGCAGGTCATCAGGAATGGCATCCAGCGAAGGCGCTGCCTGGTGGCTGCGCGCAGCAGTTCGCCGTGTGCGAGGCGGCATGGGGCCTGTGCAGAGGGCAAGGTGCTGGCAGGGTGGAGGCGACGGTAGGCGGCGGCGACGGTGGGCGGCGCCGGCGCCTGTGCGGCGAGCTGCCCCAGCCCGCTTTGACGAACAAGCATCTCACCTTTGGTTGATCAGCAGCTGGAGCGGCCCGTTAGCGTCCCGTCTGGCCCGACCCGAGACTCAACCCGTGCAGGGGGGCTCACCGTTGCTCGTGCAGGGGCTGAACGGCTGCTGGCGGTGGTGTCGAAGCTGGTTATAACGACCGAGGGCCTGGCATCAGGGCAGCTGACGAGGCACCAGGCGGCGCCGGCGTGGCGCCGCCGCCGCTGCCGCCGCCTGCCGCCTGCAACTGCGCATGCGATGGGGGAGACAGAGGAGAACGTCTGTTTGTCCTTCGTTATGCTGGGTGTCCTTACAACGGTGTGATGCAGTTGAGCATCCAGCAATCAACACCATGGCTCCTCCCTTCTCCCATGCGCTTGCGCAAGCCGCCATGGCGCCATGCCGGAGTGGCGCAATTACTGACATCCGATGCTAGATGGCGCTCTAGTCTGCATCGCATTTATTTGCAACAACCCGAGGGACTCCTTGTGGACACTGGTGTGGCAAGGCAAATGCTTTTGTGTCGAATGTATATGCAGACGCATACATGCGCGAGGGAGCGTACCCCGAGTCCAGCGCCAGCTCAGCGGCAGGCCTGCTGCATAACGTTGCCGCAGAAAAACTGGCTCTCAGACGCTGGATCTTCATCCCATCGACATTGCGTTGCTTGCCTTGCTGGGAACCTTTAAGGTTGCGACCCCCGCGTGGTGCGCTGTAGCCTGGGCCAACCCGGGCCTTCGAGGGCCTTCCCCCGGTTGAATTAGCCTCGTGCTGTCGCGGCACGGGTGAGATGGCGCCCCGCAGCGTCCGGCGAGGCTCGCCCAGCTTGGGCGGCGTCACGCCGCTGCAAGTCCCATCAGCGGAATCCCGCCCATGCAAGGGCGAGCGAGCAGTGGCAGCATGTCGTGGTCTGCCTACCACCGCTGGCCGGCCAAATGTTGCCTCACGCTTCAACTCTGCAGGCAATAATGCCCCCTCCTCGCGCCTACGTCGCACTGGTGCTGCTTCTGCTGGCTGCTTGCCAGCTGAGCGCCGCCAAGCGAGACGCGCCTCATGTGACCAGGCGAGGCGTTCAACTGGGCTCTTTTGCACCTTTTGTGGCAGCCACTTAGCTCACAACCACCCCTTTGTGTGTGCGCTGGCTGCAGTGCCAAGCCCCCGTACTACAACTATTACCAGGCGCCTGTTCGCAGCGCAAGCGTTGCTGCAGAGGGCAGCTCGCTGCAACCTACAGTGGCTGCCGCCAATACCAGCACTGAATGGACGCTTTCCTCTGAGCCGCCATCTGTGGCAAGCAAGTGATTGCGTTTGAAAGAGGGTGGTCCAAATGTCTGTCCCTTCCCAACCACATTGGGCAAGTAACCGTGATTCACCCCTGCCTGGTGTGCAGTTCAGACCGACCCACTTTGCACCGATCTCAGCAGCCTGCCCGCATCTTGGTGTGCAAAGGCTAAGCAAGCCGGCGTATGCTCGTACGAATGGGCCTACAAAATCGACGGCAAACTCTATCCCATTGCCAGCTACCTTTGCCCACTCACATGCGGCCGCTGCGGCAAGTGAAGGGGCCGTCTGTCTTTGACGTGGCATCAGACTGCCTGTACGGTTCTGACCTGTGCGTGCACACCGCATACCGAACCTCTGTGCCTGCCTGTCCCTTCCCAGGCTGCAACGACATTCCCAAGCAAGAACGTGCCAAGTTCAAAGCGGGCGGAGCGTGCAATGCCTTGCAACGGAGCAAACAGATGCGCAAGGACAAGGGCAGTGGCTTAGAGCTGCCCATCCCCACGTTCTGGTGCCCCGCCACGTGCGGCAGGTGCAAGGGTGATGACAAGAGGTGGCGCACAGTCAAGCCACTGGGAAACACGGGCGACCACTCCAAGAACCCTACTGTTTTCAGCGTGGCAGGCGTGCCCATATCTGTCTACAAGTCGGCAGTCGTGTTCACATCCCGCGTCAGGAGCGTAGGCGGCCCTGAGCTGCACGTCGGGCCTTATTACTACGTAAGACTTTGGTAGTCACTGCTGCCTTGTGTCTCACCATGCAACCAGCGGCTGGCTTACCTTGCAGCGGCAGCACTCACAACAGCAGCAGGCCAGCAGTTCGACGTAAACCCAAACAAAGTTTGGCTACCCCTTTGCCACGCCGCAGGCACACGGTTTTGACTCTGATCAGTACACCAAAGCAGCCGCCGACATCGTGCTGCCCACCATCAAGCCTCCGTATGGCAAGCCGGGCAACTATTGCTACGAAGCGTGAGTGGGCAGGAGAACAGTGGGTGGGCAGTGCGCGCGTGCACCTCACCAATGGTTCATGTTCCTTTCGTGCCAACAAACTGGCCTCGCTCTGCACTCGATAATTTGCAGTGTCCCACGGGAGGACAAACTTGCTGCATATCGTCCGCGCATGCCATGTGTGTCGCTTGGCGTGTCGGCCCAGCGCTCACTCGACATTGGCATCGAAAACTATGGAAGTGGATGGTATGGATACTACTTTGCTGGTGAAGACCCCGCCGGCAAGAACCAAAAGGCGTACAACAAAGCCTACGTGGGCGCCAATGGGAAGTACACTCCCCCAATGCACACTGACGCCACAAGCGCCTCCATCCAGGTGAGTTCTAGGTCCAGCGCTAGCGCCAGCCAATTGCTGCCATTCAGACGAGACCTTGCTCGCTGAACTGCCATGCACGGCGCCTGCTGCTTGCTGCACTGTGCTTGCTGCACTGTGCTTGCCTTCGTGGGAGTTGTGCACTTTCAGCGCTGGTGCCAACAGTCGCCGTGCCTGGCCAACATGTGCAGCTGGAATGCTCACGAGACGAAGCGCACGACAAGGTTGTAGCTGTAATCAAGCTGTACAAGACAGTCGGCAAAGCTCGCAAGCAGCTGAGCAGCATCACACTGCAGTATGTCCACAAGCGAGGCGCCTTCTTCTACGGCAACGAAATGGCTAGGTTCCACTTCTACCGCCTCATGTCATTTTTGCCCAAGGGCGGCTCCGAAGACCCTCTCTGGGACAGGAGTGACGGCTGCCAAATGTTGAACGGCCAGCTCCAGAACCTGCGCCTGTACAACCGAGTGACTAAGGCCTGGGAAATGTGGAACTGGGATAAGACCGAGTGAGTGCTGCTGTGCCCTTGGGGGTGCCTGCTGTGCCATGTGGGGCCTTACTGTTGGCGTGTATTGCCCACTGCTCCGGGCATGCTGGTCTGGGGATGCCATGGCTGTCTAAGTTGTGCCTGGACACTTGGTTGACCCCTTGCTACTTGCACCTTCGCTGCCTGGCGGCACGCAGGTATGCCTGGAGCGGCCAGGCTGCCAACATCCGCTCCCTGGACATTGGGTCGCGTAAGGCCAAAGCCCGCAACATGGACATCGCCTCCTACCATACCAAAGAGTGGCACTTTGCCTGAGCAGACCGCCGCTTGGCAAGCTTGGGTGCATCAAAAGCTGGTGTGCTCACTGCTCCACTCTCAAGACTTTGCTGTGCACTCCCAAGACACGCCGGGCACTGCCCTGGCCTCCCACAATAGTTCGCCCTGCCCTGTTCATTTGTGCATGATACACGACCCCTTCAAGGCATATGCTGAGAACGCCGGTTGCTTCTACCCCGCAATCGCCGCAATATGCACCTCCCCTCCTTGATTTTTTCCATCGAAACAAACTCCAAGGGGATTCCTCTCTGCTGTGCTCTTGTTTCGAAGTGACACAACCATCCACTTTTTCTCCTGTGATCTTTTCGTATTGCAATATGCGTAGCTAACCATACACACTCAAAGGAGGGCGACATGCCAGATGTGGAATGAAATGAGCAGACAGCAGCTCTCTGAGTGTAGAAGTGCTTAGGAATCAGGGCATCAGGTGTGAGGGAGGAAAAGATGGCACTGGGGTCAGGTTGCCCCGCAGCGCCCGCTCAACTTTCGCGCGTGCTGTAGCCAGGCGCGCCCACTCAATTGCCAAACAGAAGCTGGAAGTTTTTCAGCCGCGTGCTGAAGTCTGGCGGGCTGCTGGCCTTGTTGCCATTCTTGCCGCTGCCGCCCTTGCTGGCACCCTCTGCCAGCAGCTCCCGAGCCTGCTGGCTCGTGGCAAACAGCCGGCTGGCGGCATCCCAGCTGGCCAGCCCCGCCACAATGTTGCCATCGCCATCCACGCCCATGCGTAAGCGCAGCGGCGCCTGCGCCTGCTGCACGTCTGCGGCGGCCGCGGCGCCCACGCCGCCCCTGCTGCCCCTGCCGCCGCCGCTGCTGCCGCCGCTGTCATCGATGCTGCCATTGACCGAATGTCCCACGTACATGGGATCTCCACGCACCATGGTTTCCGCCCAGGCCACCATGGCAGCCTGTGTGAGAGCTGCCACACTAGCATCGGGTGCGGAGCCGACAGCGCAGATGGCGTCCATCACACCGCCCCGGCCATCGAGGTATTGGAAGTGACCTGGAGTGAGGGTTGGAAGGGGAGAGGAGGGGTGAGAGGTGTGCTGGGCATGAGGTGTGGAAGCAGGCCGGATTCGCCAGCAGATCCAGGAGCAGCAAGAGATTGATGAGTGCACAGCCACGAGTTGATCAATCATGGTGTGTTTTGACTGCTCCCTTGCTTGCCCTGCCCCGCACACCAAGCAGCAGGCTGAGACCTCCCACCTGCGTTTGAGATGACGACTTCCCAGGCGGGGGCAGACGCCGCGGCAAAGTACGCTGCGTAATTGCTATCTGCAGGTATGCAGTTGTACCAGAATTGGTCAGCACCACATTGCACAGCGCCATCTGTTGGGAGACGGTAAGCCATGCAAGCCAGAGACGAGCCCTTGCTCCCCAGCCTGCCTGCTGCCCCTCCTTCCTACCTGGCGGCACGCAGTCGCCCCCCAAGCCAGAGCCCACCACCGCGAGCGGCAAGGAGCGGCCCTGCCGGCCCAGCGCCTCCAGGCCAGCAGTGGCGGACGGGTAGTCTGCAAGAGGGCAGGGGTGGCATGCATTCCTTGCTGGACATCAGGGGCTATCTTGCAGGAGCTGGGGCCTGCACCTACAGCAGCTGGGGCTGCGGCTCCGCGGCAAAGTGCCCTCTGTTGCCACGGTGCACCGCAACCAAGCCCTGCCACGCCCTGCCGCACCTGGTCCCAAGGGTGCGTACACGGTCACGTCCACGGGGTCGATCAGGAACAGGGCGCGCACCCGCTCGTCCGCAATGCCCGTCAGCGTGCTGCAACCAGCGAAAGTGGCCAGGGATGGGCGTTGCACCGGCTGGCAGAGGCAATCCTGACACAAGTTGTGGCGCAGAATGCGCCCCTGGTTGTGGTCTCACAGAGGGGTTGCTTCCCTGAAAGCTCTCCCAATCCATGCTGCCCTCACCTGATCTTCGCCCCCCGCGAGTGGCCGCACAGGTAGACGCGGCTGGTGTCGGCCAGCTGGCGCAGCAGCGGGCTGGCGCCGCACCAGTCAATCACCTCCCTCTGGGCAGGGCACAGGAAAGTGTGCAGGGGGACAGGAAGCGCATTAGTGAGTCACCATATCCGGAGGGGCTGGCACCAAACCGTCACAACAGCTGTGTAAAGAACCATGCCCAGGGCGCTTGCTGTCTCGAGCCTCCCTGCTCTGCCCTGCATCTAGCACATGGCACGGCACACCCTAAGGCCCTCACTCACCAGCAGCGCCACACACAGGCTGTCGCTCATGGGCTCCAGTGCCTTCTCCCCCACGCGGTCCCACAGAATCTGCGCAGAGACAACACATGCAGAGACAGCCGCCGGTTGAGCATGCGGGTGCAGGGCCGTCGCCAGTTGAACTTGGCAGTGTGAAACATAGGCGAAGCCGGGCAGGCAGCACTCCCCACAAGCGGTGACGCGTTCCGACGGGCAATTGCATCAATAGCCGGCCAGCTGACCAAAGCCACGTCCACCTAGCCTCCCTCACCACTGTGTAGCCCCAGCTGGCCAGCCGCCGCGCATACGATGTGTACTGGTCGCTGCCGACGAGGAATCCCGGAGTGATGATCGCCAGAGGGAATGGGGCCTGCGGTGGAAGCGTGGAGCAGGGCGGTAGGTGGAGCATGGCTTGCAGTGCAGGAGCCCGCCACAGCAAGCTGGGCAATCCCCCGCCTGGCAAATGCTGCAAACACACACCAGCGCCATCAGCAACAACCTATCCAGCTTGCAGCAGCAGGCGACAACCTCCAGCCAATTGCAAACGCACCTTCATCCCCACTGTGGTGCCTCCACGCGGGTAGACCACCTGCACCCGCACCAGGCAGCGGTTGCCCTCACAGAGCGGGAAGCAGCTGGCGCCTGCGGGGAATGAAGCCAAGGGTGAGTAAACATGTGGTCCAGTACATCTCCTGCATACACCCCACCAGGCCAATCACAGCAGATCAGCAGCGTCTCGTTCATGCAACTCACAGGTGTGCTCCAGCGGGGGCCCAAGGGCGGGCGTGAAGGGGCCGGCTCGTGCATAGTTTGGGAAGCTGACGGGCGTGGTCGTGGGCCAGACCGGCTTGTGCGCAGCCACTAGGTCGGCAAGCTGCCGGTTGCTGCCACCGCTGGAGGCTGCCGCTGCTGCTGCGGGGCCAGCGGCGGCGGCAGGCTGGCTGGCAAGCAGTTGTGCGCCGGCCAAGAGCAGGCCGCCGCCGCCAAGGAGCAGCTGGCGCCGGCTGTTGGCAGCCTCTGGCTCCGCTGCATCAGGCCGTGGAGCGGTGTGGTCCGCGCTGTGTGCGGCCTGGGCGGCCAGCTGCCGCTTCCTGCTTGCTGAGGGCTGGTAGGAGATGAGGGGCGGCGGCCGAGAATGGCGGCGGCGGCAGGCCGTGGCGGCGCCCCCACCAGCCGGCTGGGGTGCAGCCGCTGCGGCTCTCCCAATCGACTGCGCCTGCATTGATCACGCGTCTGACGCGGCTGCAAGCGCGGCAGCGCCTGACAGGGTTGTAGCCGTGCACAGCGTGCAGCAAAGGGCGCGGCAGCGCCTGGCCAGCAAGGGATGAATGCAACGCCAGATGTGAGCGTGTTTGGGCAATGCGAGAGGCGCGATGGCGCTCCACCCGGCGGCTGCCAGGTCGGCAACAATCCAGAGGGGGGAGACGTGGCCGGTGGGATGGTGTGGCTCCCCAGTGCTATACAGGCAATCCAATAGCTCTCCACTATTTACAGCAGCACTCACGAGCCCTGGCGTGCACCCTTTCAGCGCGCCCTCAACCCAGGCCCTTGCCTCACTGCGGCGTCCGCCATGGCCACGGCAGCGGCGTCATGCGCTGCGCTGCAGCATGCAGCGTTCACAGCTGGCCCTGCGCCCCGCAGGCAGCGCGGCGCCGCCCGCCGCCTGCAGGTGGCGGCCCAGGCCAGCAGCAGCAGCACGAGCGTGAGCGGCGTGCCTGACAAGATCAAGCCTGACTGGGCGGGTGAGCTGGAGAGGGCGAGGGTCGTGGGGGCTGCCAGCGCACTTGGAGCAGCAAATCTATCATGGCAGCTGCTGACGAGCGAGCTGTGTCGGCTGCTCTTGCATTGTTGCTTGCACCTACCAGACTGTCCCCTTTGCTGACCTGTTGCTCTGCCTGCCTTTTATTGCTGCTACCTCAGGTGATGATGCGCTGTCCCAGGTTGTGAATGCCGCCATCAACTTCCGGCCGCTGTTCAACCTGGTGCGCTCTCGCCAGCTGCTGCTGGGTTTCGGCACCGCAGCAAATGTGCAGTGACGTGCAGCAGCAATGCCGCAGATGCACGCTATTGCTTCACACAAGCCGTGGCGCCGGCGCAGGCCGCTACTGCTGCTGCTGCTGCGCTGCTGCTGCTGCACAGACCCGCCAGCCCTGCTGTGTGCTGCCCGCAGATGAAGCTGGGGGCGCGGCAGACGATGAAGGGCACTGCCGAGAAGCGGGGCGTGCATTGGACGCAGACGGTGGAGGAGCTGAAGAAGTCGGGTGAAGGGCCTGCATGTAACTTCTGTGCTGCTGGCCTGTATGGTCGTGACCTCTGGATGCGGGCGCCGTCTTGAGCCTATGCTTGCGGTCTGCTTGGTTGTCACAAGTCGTGAAGCGGCTGGGAACACACTTCTTTGCTTCTAGCTGCCGCCAAGGTTGCGCATCCCCACCCACCACTTGCTGCCCTTTGTTTGCTGCCCTCCCTGCACACAAAAGCAGAGGTGTACCAGATCAAAGAGGAGATTGAGGACAAGAGCCTGCAGTACCCGTCGTACTACACCGTGCCCTTCCACGGTGCGCCGCAAAACTTTGGGGTTGTGGCGCATGCACATTTGGCTGAGGAGCGCGGTTGCACTGGCTGGGCTGCAATGTGCGACAGACGGGTGGCAGCGTGCAAGCGAAGCTGCTGCCTAGTGATTGTTGACATGCGTTGATATGACACCGGTGGTGACACCACCCCCCTTCCCGCCCCCTCCCTCCCCTGCTCCCTGCCCCAGGCTACGACGAGGGCAACCTCAACTGGCTGGCCGCATTCGAGGTGGAGCCCGCCGGCGACGTCATGGCGCTGCGGGTGTGGAAGACGGAGGAGCTGACGCCGCTGCAGGCGCAGGTGGGCGGGTGGGCGGGACGGGACGGGTCGGGGTGGAGGTTGGCGGAGGTTTCGGCGGAGGTTGGCGTAGACGCCGCTGCGACGATGCCGTTGATGCATGCAGGCACGGCGGGTCTCAGCTCACCCTTGCCTCGCCCTCCTGCCCGGGGTATCGCAGACGCGGCTGCGCAAGGCGATCTACACCGCCATCCGCACCTTCCAGGCCAAGCACGGGCTGGCGGAGCCCAAGGACATGATTGACGTGCGCTTGCGCTGGAGCCTGCCTGCCTGTTGTTTTGAAGGGTTGGAGCTGGCATGTCGGGGGTGCCTGATGCGCTAGAAGCACAGCAGCATGGACATGGACGCAAATGGCTGGCCAGTCTGTTACAGATGCTGTGGTGGATGGTGGCAGCCGAATACAACCCTGAGGAGGGTAGTGCCCCCATGTGCTCACATACTGCGCATGGGTTGTTTCGTTCCCCGCAGATTGGCTGCTCCGTGGGCGTGTCCACTCGCTGGCTGGCCGCCGAGTGGCCGCAGGCAAACGTGAGGCGCAGCCGGGCTGGGGTTGCAGGCGCTGTGCCTCTGCCTGCATGGTGCTTGATCTGTGCTGCATAAGCGGGCCACGTGCCCATTCAGCCAATGCATGCTCGCTCCTCGAGCCACGTCCCCACTCACCCCAACCCACCCCATCCCACCCCCGACAGATCACGGGCCTGGACCTGTCCCCATACTTCCTGGCCGTGGCCGAGCTGCGGGAGCGGCAGATGGGCGGCGGCGGCGGGTGCGCACCCTGGGGGATGTGCCCATGTCTTAACATTGGACATATCTGCTTGGGCTACCATCTTCCATGTGCCTGCCTTATAGCCCCCACGTAGCCAACCCCAGAGCCAACTCACCTGCCTCCACCCTCCACCCCACACCCCTCCACTCCTGCAGGCAGCGGCAGCGCATCCGGTACGTGCACGGCGACATGCTCGACACGCGGCTGCCTGATGCTTCCTTCGACCTGGTGGCCGTGCAGTTTGTGACGCACGAGTGCCCCTCCTGGGTCATTGACAGCCTGGTGAGGAGGCGGTGGGAGTGACGGGAGGTTGATGAGGGGGGATTAAAGGAAGCGAGAGACGGTTTAGGCGCACGACCTAGGGTGGCACCAACATGGCACATGGCGAGGGTTGCAGGAGCGGGATGCATGCACCGACAGTTGTTGGCCAACCTGAAATTCTCTCTGTCATCGCCCGCCCCACCTTGCTTCCCCGCCAGGTCAAGGAGTGCCGGCGGCTGCTGCGCCCCGGCGGCGTGCTGGCCATCGCCGACAACAACCCGCGCAGCAAGGTCATCCAGAACCTGCCGCCGGTTCTGTTTACCCTCATGAAGAGGTGGGTGCGGGCGCTTGCATGCTGCTGTGAGAATGGAGGCTTGCAGGCGGGGTGCCCCGAACCCCATGGGCAGCCAGCGCACGCGCTCTTCTGGGTCACCAGGCTGTGGTGCATTGAACTAACTTTGCCGGCATAATGCACTGTCCTAATGCCCTACCTCGCTGCCCTCCCCCAAATGGCTGCAGCACCGAGCCCCACAGCGACGAGTACTACCAGCACGACATTGAGGCGGACATGCGGGCGGCGGGCCTGCAGCACGTCAACACGGTGGAGAGCGACCCGCGCCACCGCGTCGTGGTGAGCTGGGATTGCTGGGCGCGGTGCTGGTCTAAAATGCTTGGACCAGTGGAAATGGGTTGCATTAGGCTGCACGTTGCGCGGGGTGCGCGGTGGCAGGGAACCCGTGGCCTGGAAATGGCAAAGCCGTGGAGAGTACATGCTCGGTGCTGTTGCAGGTGTGCTCCCGCATGTTGCCTCTCCCAACCCTGCCACTGCCTCTGCCCTGCCCATGCAGCTGGGCCACCTCTGATGAGCGTGGCTAAGCGTGGCTGCAAAGCCCGGCTGCCGGCGGCCGCATTGGCACGCCCAGCCACTTGAGTGCGACAACGACTGCTCCTTGCATTGCATTTGCGGTGCGCCACCCCACCGCCCCCTGCTTGTGCCTTCCTCTTTCCCTCTTGTTTCGTCCCCCCAATTTGTTTGGTTCATGTCCCACGATACCCACACGTTTTGTTGCTCCCAACAAGCACTGCCATCACATCGCGCATCGCCAACCAACCCCGGGCCCCTCTGCTGGCGCATGAGCCACTTGTGAGCCACCCAGCACGAGAGGGGCCTAAATTGAATATTCACACCTACTCTATGTATAAAAGCATGCCAGAGCAGCAGATAAAGCTAGAGTACAGTGGCAGCCAAAGTCGTACAGTGGGCAGGCCGGCGGATTCGTTGGTTTGTGAAGGCGTACAGACAGACAAAGGGCTGTAGGTGATACATTCAGTAGAACACACATGCTGAAGCAGAGCATTCAATTTATCCGCAGAACGAGCCGCTGCCCAGGTGCGTGCCGGAAGCCAGATCCTCCACCGCCCGCACGCCAGAAAAGGCAGTGGTCACGATCGCGCCGACTGCAATGATACCAGCCAGGATCAGGACCAGCAGGGAGGCCCGCCCACTGCGCCGCACTGCCCTGCCGATCAGGAATGTGCCTAGGGCGGCTGAGACAAAGCAGGCGCTGCCAAAGACCGCGGCATATTGCAGGTTAAGGCGGCCCGCCGCGGCAAAGGCCAGCACGGCGGTGGACGCGCTGAAGAGCACCAGCAGGCCGCTGGTGGCGCTGGCTGCGGCGGGGTGCACGCCCAGCTCTGAGAGCGAAGTGAATGGGGAAGAGGATCAGAAAAGTGAGTTGCCAGGGGCTGAGGAAGAAGGTGGAGCGCTGTGAGGTCTGTCATGCAGGCTGCGCCTTGACGGCCCTCCCCCACTCCGCACCTAACAAAAGCGGCGCCAGCACCATGCCGCCGCCAATGCCCAGGGTGCCGGCCACAGCACCTCCGCACAGCGCCACGTTGAAGGCGATGGCCAGCTGGCGGGCCGTCCACGTGGCGGCAGCTAGTCCCTGCTTGGGGCTGGACGCTGCTACATTCACGCTCACGCTCCCATCTGCCAGCCTTGCGCCAGCTGCCGCTGCTGCTGAGCTGCTGCTGTCAATGTTGCCGCGCAGGATGGGCTGCTTGCTTTCAAGCTCGCGCTGCCGGCCCGCAGCTGCGCCGCCCCCTGCCCGCCGGGCAAACAACAGTGCCAGGGACAGCGCCGCGGCGGCCTGGAGGGTGTACAGCAGCGCAAAGGGCCAGGAGCAGCGAGAGAAGCGCTCCTTGCTCAGCTGCAGCGCGCTGAACAGCAGCCACAGGGCTGCGATCTGGGCCAGCTTGCCCCAGGGGAAGGGCGGGCGGGGGGCCTGCAAGCAGGGCAGGGTGTGGAGCAGGTAGAGCAATGAGGCCCGTGTGGAAGCTTGGCAGCGGGACTACGTGTGCAAGCCGGCTGGTTGGTCTTTGGGCAGAACAAACATGAATGGAGTAGCACCACACAAACACGCCCATCCGCTGCCGCCGCACAGCGCCTACCTGCCATGCTCCACTGCTATCAGCCTGCAGCGCTCCCATGCTGCTGCTGTCTAGTTGCGAGGTACCAGGCTCCTGCTCCTGCACCGGCTGAGCGGCGGGCTGTGGGGGCTGCGCTCCCACGCCTTGGCTGACCGAACGCTGCCGCTGCCGCTGCGAGCGCTGCCGCCGCCGGCTGCCCGATGGTCGCACTCCTGGTGCATCAACCGCGCTGGGTAGCAGGCCCCAGTGGGAGGGTGCAGGAGAGCTGCGATTTGATGAGGGCTCCAGCACGCCATCCAGCATCAATGGAGCCGACAGCCAGCTGGCCTGCCGCGCTGCCAACTGATCATCATCATCCTCGCTGTCGCTGCTGATGTTGCTGCCATCGCTAGCGAGGCAAAGGCTAGAGGCATTGCCCGCATGGCTGGCTGGCCTGCTGCTAACTGCAGGGCTGCCAGCCAGGGCAGCGCTGCGGCTGCTGGCTGCTGCTACAAGGTCAGCAGGGGCGGGAGACGCGGGGACGAGCGACCTGCCGCTAAGAGGCGGACCCGGCTGGGCTGCCCCGCCGCTGCTGCTGCTGCTGCCGGTTCTGTCGCCCGCCAGCGGCAGCTGGGGCACATTCACTGCCACGCTGCCCGGCTTGCTGGCTCCCTCTGCTGCAGCTGATTCAAGGTGAACTGCCGCTGGCGCACACTGCTCTGGAGAGGGCTGCCCCTGCTGGCCGCGCCCTGGAGCGGGCGTACCTGGGGAGTTGCTTGGGGCTGTGGGCCCCGCATGCGGCCGCGATGGAGTGCCAGGCTCATCTGCCACGCTTGCTGCTGCTGTGGTGGCTATGGCTAGCTCATCACTGGCAATTGCTGCAGCTGCCGCGATTTGCCACTCTGCCTGGGTGCTGCTGGTGGCAAGCTGCTTGGGGTTCGGTGCCGCTGCGGCCGCGGGCTCCTGCCGGTTATCACCACTGCTGCTCATCTCCAGCTGCAACTTGCGAGCCGCCCGCCGCTGCTTCACTGGCTGCTGCATCTGCAGCTGTGACCCTTGCTTTTCCGCACCCCGTAGTGCCATTCGCGCCTGCTGTGCCTGCTGCGCCTCCCGCTCCTTGCGCCGCATGCGCAGGCCCGTGGCAGTGGTGCGCCAGGCCAGGAAGAACAGCAGGGCGATGAGCAGGAAGGTCATCAGCCTGCCAAGGGAAGGGGAGAGAGGTAGTCAAAGGCAGCAAGGTCAGCATGTTGGGCATCAGGAGCAGCGTTCGTGCTCATGCTGCCTCCCCGCATGAGGCATCAAGCATGCAACCCACACGCCCGCACCAAAGTCAACACCCAGCCGCCATCCATGTCCTGCCTGCCTGCTCACCATGTGGGCAGTGCGATGTTCAGCAGCACCCCGGTCGACACGCCCAGCAGTAGGCCGGGACAGAGGACCAGGGCAAGGTCGAAGTCCATGAGAGTGCGGCTTGCATCGCGCGGGTGGCGCCGCGAGATGGAATACGCCACAGCGCCCAGCGCACCGCCTGTGATAACCGCCTGGCTCAGCGCGGTGGCCTGCGGGGATCAGCATGTTGGATGCGTTGGCAGGCGTGCTGTGAGCCGGGTGCAGAGGGCATGCAGCTCAGAGGGCACAACCTGCACGCGAGTCAGTTTGCATTTTGCTTTAGGTTAAATTGGTTTTGCTGCACGTCTCACGTTCTTGATGCTGAACGACAGCAGCACGTTGAAGAGCGGCACAAAAATGGCGCCACCTCCCACGCCCGCCGCATTGCTGAGTGCCGCAACCTGCACAGGTTGTGGTAACACAGCATGAAGTGCAAGCTGCATGCGACGCCGCACATGCACCAAGATGCGTCAGAGTGAGCGCGGCGCATGAAGCGTCACATGTGCACTGCTGGGTGCGTGCCAAGTATGGGCTGCTGGCAGGAGCACAGACGTTGCCATCCCTCGCGCACCAGGACGGACAGCACCAGCGCAAAGCTGGTTGTCAGCGTGAAGTGGAACGGCCAGTGCACTTGGTCCGCCTCTGCCGGCGGCAGAGCGGTGTCGGCAAGCAGGAGCCGGCCGCCGACGGTCACGCTGCCGCCGGCGGCTGCTGCCGAGGTGGCGGCCGAGCCGGGCTGCGACACCCGCCTGCAGCTGGCCGCCGTCAGCAGCAGTGTGAGGAGCAGCAGGCGCTGCAAGGCCCTGGGCAGCCAAGGCGGCGGGCGCATGGCTGGGCCGCCCGGCACGTTGCCAGGGTGCTTCAATGTGCCCTGAATGGCACGTGGGTTGCGCCAAAACCTTCAACACGAAAGGTTTCAAGTGGCGACTCTCTTGCATCTCCCCATGCACCGCCAAGTAGAGGTTTCAGAGGCAGTGGCCATCTGATCGCTTAATCGTAGCATTAGCTCGGCTAAAGCGGCCCTCAGCCGCGTCCAGACGCCGAATTGCTGCTTTGTGAATCCGAACCGCGCCAGGAGGGCCCATCGCGGGCCATCGGCAGCCCCTGGCGTTAAGGCAGAGCCATAGAGGTGCTGGACAGCAAGCAGCGCGCACCCCAAACCTGCTGCCGCCTGCCGCCGCCGCTGCCGCCGGCGGGCACCCCTCTCAGTCGTCGCCCCTGCCCCGTTCCCACCTGCAGGCCATGTCGTCGGCGCTGTGGCTGCTGGAGGCCAAGGCGTTTGCGACGGAGGACCGCTCGCCCGCAGCCACCACCATCAAGTACTGGCTCAAGCCCGGCAGGTTGGTGCATCAGGCATGGAGAAGGGCCGAACCACCTCAGCAGCTGTGCTTCACAACCCATGTGCCTTACCAACCACCCCCTGCTGCTGCTCGTCTGCTCCGCAGCTACGTGATTGGCAAGCCCAAGCACTCGGACATTGCGATTGATGAGGACAAGTCCATTTCCCGCAAGCACGGCGGGCTGGTGGTGCCGGCGGCGGGCGAGCGCGAGGGCGATGGGGCGCCGTACGTGCTGCTCACAGGTGGGGCCGCCTGCTGCAGGCTGGTGCTGTGGAGCAGCATTGAAACCGTGCTGCATGCAGATGTGCGGTGTCGCACTTGCGCGTCTGCAGCTTGGGCAGCCCCCCGGCAGCTTAGGCAGCTGGGCATGGAACGCAACACTCGGGGCAAATGCAACACACGCATGCTGGCTCCACTGCCACCCCACCTAAGCCATTCTCATTCTCTCCGCCGCTGCACAGACACCAGCAAGTATGGCACGGCCCTCTGCCAGGACGGCAGCTTTGACGAGAAGAAGACGCAGAAGCTGGCCAGCGGCTGCGCCCCCACCCGCGTGGACAGCGGCTGGATGATCAAATTCGGATTCAAGTCGCCCTTCAAGGCGGTGCAGCAGGTGTGGGAACGCAGCTGGAGGGTGTATCGTGAGAAGCAGCGCACAACAGATGGGAAAGAAAGCACGCATGACACCCTGGTGTGCAGCAGCTTCTGGCCCGCCGCTGTTGGCCTTGGGCGTGGCTGTCCGCATTCCACTCAACATCAACCTCTTGTGTTCCTCTGCCCCGACAGGACTGGGTGCTGTACCTCGGCGGCGCGCAGCGACAGGGCGCGGACGCGGCGGTTCTAGAGGCGATCGAGGCTGCTGCCGCGGCCACCGGCCTGCCACTCACTGGTGCGTGGCAGGAAAATGGTGTGCATGGCATGGCTGGCTTGTGGGGGACTCTGTGCTGAGCACAGGGGGTGGAATGCTGGCGTGACATTGCCGACTTGGCTACTCTGTCTTGAGGTGCCCATTGCTGACTGCTGTTGTGCCTGCTGCCCCACAGATGAGCTGCCCGACCACCCCGGAACGCGCATGCTGGCGCTGGGCGGCAGCCCTCTGGTTGTGGACGGCCCCCTGCTGCTGGGCCTGCTGCGCGGCTACCCCACTGTGGGCACCAACTGGTGAGCGCAGCTGGCAGGGGCGCTTTCTGCTGCAACTGCTGACGTTTGGTCGTTTGGCGGAGCAGGTCTGCGCTCCCCAGCAGCTGTGCTCCCTGCCAATTTTGTTATGTTTGCCCACCAGACCATGCCGCTGCTGCTTTCCTCCAAACCCGCAGGCTGCTGGAGTGGCAGCAGCAAAAGGTGTGGTGCAACGCGCGCCCGCAGGAGGAGGGCTATCCTGTGCAGATGCAGTACCGAAGCACAGATGGGCACCTCAAGGCGCTGCCTCAGGGCTCAGGTGCCGTGGCCCTGGCCGCCGCACGCGACGGCCAGCTGCTAGCAGGCCGCCCGCTGCTGTGGCTGCCGCCGGCGCGCGATGCAGCGCTGCGGGAGGCTGCCGCGGAGCTGGGCGCAGGGAACCACAATGTGGCGGCCTCTGGCCGGGCCGCAGCGGCGGCCAAGGAGGAGGGTGCAGTGCTGGTGCGGGGCAGTGAGGAGGACCACCTGCCGGCGTCCTACAGCCGCCTGCCCTGGACCACGCCCGACCTGCTCATCGTGAGTGGGGTTGTTGGGTGTTTTTGAGCGGCCTGCTGAGCTGGTTGGAGGGCGAGGGGCCTGTTGCTGTGCCGCCTGCTTGCGCTTTCCAGCCGCTTGGGCAGTCACTTGACCATGCGGTCCTTTGGCCTTGGCCCGCCTTCGAGTCAGTGATACTGTTAAATACTTTCCCACCCTCGTGCAGGCCGGCATTCTGGAGGGCAGCATTGATGCGGCTGTGCGCCCGCCGGTGGCACCGCCCGACACCACCCCTTCTACTGCGGGCAACAAGGGCCGCGGGCGCGGCAAGGCTCCCGGCAGCAGCCCCGCCAGCAAGAAGGGCCGCGGGCGCGGCAAGGCAGCGGCGGCAGCGGCGGCAGAGGAGCAGCATGACAGCGGCTCAGAGACTGATGCCAGCGAAGACTTGAGCCATCTGAGGGATGCACAGCAAGTGGTGATAAAGGACGAGCAAGCCGCTCCAGTCGCGGCAGCAGAGGTGGCAGCAGCGCCTGTCACCTCGCAGCAGCAAGAGGAGCAGGCGCCACAGCAGGCGCAGCAGCACGAGGAGCAGCCGCCTTCGGTGGCCCGGGGGCGTGGCAAGAAGAGTGCCGCAGCGGCGTCGCATGCCGCTGCAGCAGCCCCTGCAGAGCCGCCAGCAGCGGCAGGCAAGGCGTCAGGTGCCGGTCGAAAGCGGCGTGCACCTGAACCTGAGGAGCAGCAAGAAGCGGAGCAGCAGGCGGCGGCCCCTAGCCCCATGCCTGCCAAGAGGCAGCGCCAGACTGCGCCGCCAGCAGCGGCGGTAGCCGCGGCGCCAGCAGTGGTGGCGGCCGCAGAGGGGTGGCACAACCGGGGAGCAGGGCACCTGCAGCCACCAGCCCAGGCCAACGAGCAGGCTAGTCCTGATGGCCGAGCCGCCGCTGAACCAGCAGCAGCCACAGGTGCCGCTGCATCAGCCGCCAAGCCAACATCAGCTGCGGGGCGGCGGGCCGCTCGGCGGCGCACGGGGCCAGCGGCAGATGACGGGGCAGCGGCAGCAGCGGCTGCAGCAGAGGGGGCGGAGGCAGCGGCAGAAGGAGCAGCAGAAGAGGACCAAGAGGAGGAGGAGGTGGAAATTGAGGAGGACGGACCCACCCGCGTGTGCTACACCTCGCTGATTGTGGCAGCCCCGCCGCCACCGGCGGCGCCCAGCAGTGCAGCTGACGACGGGCCCAACTTCAAGGCGTTCCGCAAGGCGGGCAGTGCTGCTGTTGCAGCTGCGGCGGCACCGCGAGCCGTGATTGCCTTTGCTGCGCAGCCGTATGAGGAGCTGAACCAGCCCAGCGCGGAGGCCTTCCTCAGGTGCGCGTGCGCTGCGTGTGGTAGCGTGTGGTGTGGCCACACTCAGGCAGCACATGCGGCATTATGGGATGCCAACTTGAACCACCTTTATATCTTGACAGCAGCCAGTGCACAATCAATCAATCGATGATGCTGGATCAGCAACTAATTTTCGACTTTGGGGCTCACCACCGCTCTGATGTGCAGGGCGGAGGCGGACCGGCGGCGCCGCAACGCGCAGGCGGACGAGCTGTTTGCAGCCAACATCAAGGTGCGCTCGCACAGCCGTGCATCCTTGCAGCTGCTTGCCACGTGGCTGCTGCGCCGCCTGGCCTGCATGACACGGCCTTCTTGTTTGGCTTCACAGCGCCAGACCTGCGTGCTCCATTACCACTGTGCATTGCAGCTCTTTTCTTGTCTTGATGCAAGCATAACAGTCATTCCCAATTTCCTCCGCAGGCGAAGAAGGCGCCGCAGCTGCCCGACCCCGATGGCGACTCGCCGCCCTCCAAAGGTGCATTCTTCGGTCTTTGGTGTGTGGCTTGCAATCAGATCCACTTGCACCAGTGTGGTGGTGCCTGTGGCGCAGCAACTAACTGCATGCACCTCAGTTATTCAAATGCGACAGTCCGGGACAGCGCCTGCGCCCCTCGTGTCGACCTTTTTTGCAGGGCGCGGGCGCGGCGGCGGGCGCGGCGGCGCCAAGAAGGCGGGCACGGCAGCAGCCGCGGGCCAGAAGAGCATCCTGGGCTTCTTGCCTCCTGCGGGGCGCGGCAGGGGAGGGCGTGGCGGGCGAGGAGGGCGCGGTGCCAAGTAGTCGGCAGCGGCAGCGGGAGCGGCGGCGGGAGGCGGGCGGCGGCCCATGGCAGCGTCCCCGGCCCCTCCTGCAAATGCATGCATATGTAAATCTGCGTGTAGGACGGGCGGGGTCCCTCGGTTGGGCAGAGGGGTCGCAAGCCGCCGTGGCAAGACAAAAGGGCCGCATGCAAAACCCTCCCGCCTGGGGCGGCCTGGCATTGCTTCGGCGCTCGCATCGCCTTCCCAGCGTCCTGCTGCGTTGCTCAGGGACGCGGCAGCCCCTCCGGCCACCCCGCTTTGCGGCCCTTCCCGGCGGCCTGCCTCAGGGCGTTCTCGGCCTCTGCGCTGCACCAGGAGCTCACGCATCTCGCCATGGGCATTGGGCAGGCGCTCGAGCGCCTCAATGAGCGCTTCAGCGAATCGGTGAGCTTCCCGCGTAGGACAGTGCTGGGGCGGCCAGACAGCCTTCGCAGGGCTTTTTCAGGCTCGAGAGACGTGATGGGGCTGTTTCAGCTGCGGCGGCGGGCTGCTGGCTGCCTGGGCAGCGACGCCGCAATGCCCTCGCCCATCGACAACCCTACCTGTTGCGCGAGCTGCAGCAGCCCTGCTTGCAGCCTCTGTGGCCGCTGAGGCTATCCCCTGCCTGGAACAACACAGCAGCCGTTGTGGTGGGCCAGAGGAGGCTGCTGGCCCCCCCCCCTGGTGGCCAAGGCCCCCCCGCAAGCCCTAGTCTGGGGCGAATTCAAACCGGTAGGTTCGGTCCTGTCGCCCTGCCCCACTATTTTCTGCAGGCCGCGGGCCGCTTCTTCCAGGTCAAGGAGCGCGGCAGCAGCCTGACCCAGGAGCTGCGCGGCGGCGCGGTGAGCCTCTGCTGCCCTGTTCTTCAAGCCATGCCGCCTGGCCCATGCGCCGCCCCGATCTGATCAGATCCCGCCCTCCCGCTTGTGTCAGCGCCCAGCCTGATGTGGTGCGCACTGCCATGTGCTGCCTCGCAGGTGTGCTTCCTCACCGTCGCCTACATCCTGGCCGTGAATGCCAACATTGTGACCTCCACGGGCGGCATGTGCGTGGTGGACGGCGTGTGCCTCACGGGCGTGCCACCTCAGTTCCAGACCAATGAGTGCCAGGTGGGGCAGCTTTGGGGTGGGCAGCCTTGCCTGGGAAGCAACCAGCCTGAGCACTGCACCCTCTCGTGCCAGACGCTCCTGCTGCGACTGATATCTGAGTTGTTCCTGTCACCACGCCCCACCCCTTTTCAGTCGTGCATCACCAACCTGCGCGCCAGCCTGATTGCCGCCACGGCCGCGGCATGCGTCATCTCGCACTTCCTCATGGGCGTGATTGGCAACCTGCCGATGGCCGTCTGCCCCGCCATGGGCCTGAACGCCTACTTCACGTACACCGTGGTTGGCTTCATGGGCACCGGACGCGTGAGCTTCAACGCCGCGCTGGCCGCCGTGTTCATCGAGGTGCGCTGGCTGTGGTTGCGTTTGATTATCGGTGGCAGCGAACAACACACATTGTCCAGAGCCTGCATGGGCGGTTTGAACCCAGCATGCTGTGCTGCATTTGGTCAGGCTGCATGTAGGATGCATGTGCTTGCGGGCATGGCAGCCGCCTGCACATGGCTGTTGCAGCGGAGCTGCTCACATCACATGCGCCAATCTGCTCTCCCCACTGTTTGCAGGGCTTCATGTGAGTGGGCGCATGGGGAGGCAGCAGCCAGGCCGGCGCGGGTTTGGTCAGGCCTGGAACGCAGGGGCCTCTGATGCACATTCCTCGGCTGAACTGCGTTGTGCTAGACATGCCGCTCGCTCCCGCATTCCCTCTGCATGCTCGTCACCACATGTCATGTGCCGCGGCACTACTGCTCCCGTCATGTCTGCCCCACCTTCCCATGTGCCCGCAGCTTCATGCTGGTGACCATCCTGGGTGTGCGCAGCAAGCTTGTGGAGTTCATCCCCCGCTCCGTCATGCTGGCCACCGCCGCGGGCATTGGTGCGCTGCCCAGGAGCCCTGGGAGCTGGGCTCACGTTGGTTGATCCGGGGTGTTGCTGAAGGGACATGTAGGTGGGCTTGCATAGGCAGGATGGGCTGGCTCATGATGGTGGGATGGCACCTCATTGCTCACCCCACCTCCCTCGCTCTAGTTTTGTGCTTGCAGGCCTGTTCCTGAGTTTCATCGGCCTGCAGGCGTCTGAGGTGGGTTGGCTCAGCTTGCTGTGCAGCCATGCTCGCCCCTGGGCTGCTCATGCGTCAAGTCGGCGCTCACCGCCCATGCGTAGTCACATGCCTGCTGTGCTCATGAACGCCCTCATGTCATGCCACCCTGTTTCCCGGGATGCTGTACCCGACCGACCAATGTGCCAAGCCACATGCCATGTTGTGACGAACGCCCTCACACCTTGCCTGCAGGGCCTGGGAGTCACGACCTACAACTCTGCCACGCTGGTGACCCTCGGTGAGGCCTTGAGCTGTGGCCGCTCTAGCAGGCTAGGCACATGGGCTGCCGCACTCGGTGCAAGCAACCATGTTGCATTGCGCAATCCCGCACCACGCGTCATGCCATGCACCTGCAACAGGCATGTGACCAACGCTGCTGTCTGCCATGCCCTCCTCGCAGGCGGCTGCCCCCCCGGCGATCGCACGTTCCAGTTCACCATTTCCGGCTCCGACATTTCTAGCGGCGCGGTATGCAGCATCGGCGCAAACGGCGCCGCCGAGGCCAACATGGGGCTCTTCCTCCCCTCTGGTGCGCAGCCCAGCTGGCACAGCCATGCTCGTTTGCCACAGCCGTGCACTCTGTGGTGCAGCCGGGCTGGGGCTGGGGCAGGCTTGCTTGGGAGCTTGCCTGAGCATGCGGCCCATGCCTGCGTGTGCCCAGCCAGCTGCCGCCAGGCTCCACCATGTGCTCACACGCGCGCCCATGGCTGTCTGTTGTGCAGACTCGTATTCGTGCGGCAGTGCGGGCGTGATGCGCTCTGCCACCATGTGGCTGGGCATTGCGGGAGGAATGCTGATGACTGTGCTGATGAGCAAGGTGGGTGGCAGGGCAGCCGGGGGGCTAGTGAGGTGCGGCCAGCCTTCGGGGCCTTTTTGGGAGGACGGCCCTCAAAATGTACAAACCGCCACCATGAACACAGCAGTCCCACCCTCAATTCGTCCTCCTCCTGCAGAACGTTAAGGGCGCCATCGTTGCGGGCATCCTCATGGTGACATTCATCTCCTGGATCCCCTCGCACGGCAACGCCGCCCGGTGAGCGTGCTGCTCGTTGCTAGGCTGCTGGTATATGCACCAACTGGGCTGTCCATGCTGTTGTGCACACAACGCCTGCCTTGTTTCCCGCCCAGCAACCTAACCATAGCCTGCCCCTTGCAGGTACATTGAGCGCTCCAATGGCTGCCAGCCCGACGGCATCATTTCCGGCACCAACGACACGTGCCTCTACACGCCCGAGATGCGCCGCTGGGACTACTTCAAGGCGAGCGGCGGCCCGGCTGCACTTTGCCATGCCTGCTGCAACTGGGCTACCATAATGCAGCACAATCAGTGACTTTCTAATGCTCACAGACCTCCCCTCTGCCTCCTGGGTGCTTGTCCACACCGCAGAAGGTGGTGACTGCCCCCGACACCAGCGCGACCGCCGGCAAGTTCGATTTCTCGGGCTTCAAGGATGGCCAGCTGTGGCTTGCCCTTGTGACTTTTCTTTACGTCGGTGAGTGTTCTGAGGGTGGGACTTTTGTGCGCTTGGCAGTGATACATTACAGCTCGAACTTTCTAGCAGGTTGTTAGTAGCATAGCAGTTTTGATTTGCAGCAGTAAAAGCATGCTGGGTCGGGAGGGGCACGGCAGGGAGGGTAGGCGAGGTGCTAAGCGCTGCAGGGCGGCGCAGCAAGTGTTGCATTGCAAAGATGGACAGGGCAGTAGAGCCGAAATTGGAACATAACAGAGTTGGGTGCGTCACGGCAGGGAGGCACACGAAAAGGGCAGGCAGGCGAAGCCGATGTTTCACTGGAACTTGACCAGCAGGCCGCCCTTCACCCAGACGCCGATGCGCGCCTGGCACGAAGCGCAGACGAACACCTCCGGGCAGTTCATAGACCTCAGGCGCTGTGCGGCCTTGACCTTGGGGCCGCACAGGGTGCACTTTGCGCCCTGCGTTGGGAATTGGTGGGGTAGGGTAGTAGGACGGGGACGGCTCACTGAGTGCGTGGAAACCTGCTCAACTGACCAGATTGTTGGGCTGTTGGTGCCCCAGCTCCAAAGTTTTGGGCCAAACAACCCTGCCGCACCTTGGGCAGCGAGCCCCGGATGCCGCCCATCCCGCATGGCAGCACGGCGACATCCTTCAGCTCCTTGGCCTGCTGCAGCGCGTCTTCATAGGACAGGCCGTTGACGCGCGTCATGTCGGCGATGCGCTTGTAGTCGCGCCAGCAGAAGTCCGCCTGGTTGCTGCCCACCACTAAGGTGCGCAGCGCGGTCTGCGGCAGGCTGGGCAGCCCGTTGAAAACGAGCGAGCCGCAGCATGCGCAGCCTGGTGCGGACTCCTGGGGCAGGCAAGGGTAAGCAGGGAGGGGTGTAGAGGAGGGTGCTATGAGAGTGCAAGAAGGGCAGGGCAGGTTGGAGCGCATTGAGGGATATACCACAAGGGAACCCAGCTGTGCTGCAGGCTGTCTGCACCGCAACCAGCTGCTGCAGGGTGCCTCGCGCAGCAAGCTTCTCACCGGCTGCATGGGGAAGTCTGCCACCTGCGGCAGGCCCAGGGCCGCCAGCACCATGTTGAGCCGCGCGCTCTCGCTGGGCAGCTCCAGGCCCGGGTTGAGCCGCCTGCAAGGGTGGGATGCAGAACATAGGGCATGAAGCGCCTGCCCATGTTCTGGCTTCAAGCCCAAGTTAGATTTCAAGCCCAAGTTAGAGGCGAGCATGGCAAGCTGGCGCCCGTCCGCCAACTCACATGGACACCTCGCCGTATGCACGGAGCCACTTGGCCAGCGACAGGTGGCCAGCGGGCGAGTCCAGGCCCTTCATGCGCGAGTGCCTGTGAAAGGGGATGGCAGCGAGGTAGGCGGCAGGTCAGACAGCATTTGGGCTGGCTGGCCTTGTCTCGCCTTGCCTCGGAGCTTGCTCTGCGGCTTAGCTCAACCCGACCCAGCCAACCAAGCACGCACTGTGCGTAGTGGTCGGTGGCGAAGGCGGGCGCGCCCTGCTCGAACAGGCAGTTGTACGGCACGGATGCTGCCGCAGGTGGGGTCGATGAGGCGGGAGCCGGACTTGACGCCAACCGTCACCAGCGCCTTGAGGAAGGGGATGCGCTTGCGCCACTGCACACAGGAGAGGGCAGGGATGAGCCGCTTTCAGCAGCAGGAAAGTAAGGTGGGCAGGCGGAAGCATGCATCAATAAAAGCGGGAGCGGTGCCCGCCTACTATAGCAACCACATTCTGCTAGATTTGCAGCCCTTTTGTGATGCCACATCCAGCTTGCGCCCAAGCGCACCATGGACTCGCAGATGTCCACATAGAGCCGCGTGTCCAGCTTGTCGTCCTCCAGCGCCGAGCGGTGGGATGCGTAGCACAGCTTGGTGCCCTTCTCGTAGCAGCACCGGTCCGAGAGGTTCATGAAGATGTAATTGTCCTCGAACAGCTGGGGCAGGGGGGATGGAAGAGCTGTGTTGTGAGATGGGCAGCAGCGCACCAGACGGCGGGGCACAAGGCGGCAGGAGTGCTGGGGCAGGGCTGCATTGGGCAGGCCAACAGCCAATCTTGCCATCCCTGGCAGGACTCACCTCATTGGTGCGCAGCAGCACATCGTGCACCTGTAGGAGGGCATGAAGGCGGGCGGCTGTTGATTTTGATGCTGTGTAGCTGTGGGAGCTGGCACACTTGCAATGTAGCCTTGCCACCATCAGCACCCCAGTTTCAATTGTCGCCCAGCACCCACCTTCCTGGACGTCAAGCTGGGGCTGGCGGAGAGCACATCCACATCCTCCTTGTCGCACTCTGCCACCACCAGGAACTCTGCCCCTTTGGGCTGGTTCTCCGGCTGCTGCAGGTACAGCCGCTTGCCGCAGCGGGCAGCGATGGCCCGCGACGCCCAGGCCACCCACACCTCGGGGGTGCCTGCCACGCGGCCGCCGGGGCCCAGCGGCAGCTGCCCCAGCCGGCGGTCCAGCTCTGCCATGCGCTCTGCATCCGCCAGGCCAGAGGTGGCCTCCATACCCTCCTCCCACCGCTGCTGGATCCAGCACACAGTGGAGAGCTGGGCAGGCGACTGTGCGATGGTGAGGTTTGATGCATCGCCGCGCATCACCTCGTACCGCTGCCCGGGCTTGTGCCGCTTGGCGGAGGCCTCAGCGGCGGCCAGCTCAGCACCCAGGATGCGAGCGCCTGCAGTAATGCCGCTGCTGCTGCCGCCGTTGCCGCTGCCCGAGGCAAGGGCAGCTGCCAGCGCAGAGTCCACCGCTGTTGTGCGGCCACCGCCGGTGCCGCTGCCGCCGTCGCTGCCGCTGCCGCTGGGTGCTGGCTGTGGCGCCGGCGCTGCGGTCTCAGCGTCCATCTCCACTGCGGCCATCTCCACTGCAGCCAAAGCAGCCTGCTGCCAGCGGTGGTGCTCCTCCAGGAACGCCTTGACCTGGTTCACGTCCTTGGGGTTGCGTGGGCGGGCGGGCGGCTGCGCGGCAGGCTGTGGGGCAGGCATTGCGCCCATGCTGCCGCTGCTGCCATCAGCTTGGGCAGCAAGGTTGCTGCTGGCACTGGCTGCCTGCGGCTCCGAGGCGGACGGCTGCGGAGCGGATGCCGCGGTGTTGCCGCCGCTGCTGCTGTCACTGGCTGCCTGCAGAGGGGGCAGAAGGCAACGAGGGTGCGCGCTCAAGTCAGCACTCACAGCCCTTTTTCAAATTTCCAAGCCACCTCTGGCCCTCCCGCCTGTGCACCGCCCAACCCTGCCTGCGCACCCGCTTCACGGCACGCCGCTCGGTTGTGCCCTGGGCGCTTGGGCGGCCCGGCTGCGCAGGGCCCTCCTGCACACGGAGGGCGGTGAGGAAGCAGAGGAGGCACCCAACTTCAGCTGTGGGGCACGTTAAGAGGCTCACCGCCGACGCTGCTGAAGCACAAACCAGCACCCAGCAGCGTCGCTGCTGCAGCACAAACCAGCACCCAGAAACCCACATCGCTGCCCCATTTCCCACACTTAACACCCTTAAGACCTCACCTGTGCCTGCTCAGCCAGCTGCAGCTGTGACTCCAGAGACGGCACCGTGCGCTGCAGCTGCTTGGCGACCCAGCGCTTGGCACGGTCCGTCAGATGGGCCCACGACCGCCGGTGCAGCTCCGTGGGCTTGTCATCCAGCTGGCTGGCTAGCTGGTCCGCAGAGAGCAGCTTCATGGTTGCCTGCTGGTTGGGAGGGGTGGGACGGGACACGGTCAACAGCAAGGGTGATGCAGTGGCGGCTTTGGGAGCGCCCCTGCGGCGGTCGGCGACCGCCGCTTGCCGCTCACGGCCTGAGCGTTGTGCACAGGCGATCAGGCTGCTGCAGCTACCTTCCACTCTGCTCCGAGCAGAGGCGAGGAACGAGCCCCCACTCGAACTGCGAGTTTGAGCGGTGGCTTGCCGAGCAGCTGCGGCCCTCACCTGCTCAGTGCGAGCTGAAACGGGTGAGGTGGGCTTGAAGCGGCAGTGGAGAGTGCTGCCGGGCGGGCCGGCTCGCTCTGTCGAACTCAGCTCACTGCTAGCCCGCTCTAAGGCGGTGGAAGTTCTGATGGGGCGGGGAGTAATCAGAGAAGCCTACTGTGCGTGACAGGACGAGAGTGAGCACTCAAATGCGCCCAGCAGCTCAGCGCGCCCTCCCGCCTCCCTCCGCCCTGCCGCTGCTACTGCTGCTGTTGCTTGTTGGTATCGATGCTGCTTCCTTTATGCTGCCACCTGGCCGTCGGTAAGCTGTGATAATGGGTCATTCTGGGGCTTTCTGGGGGGTTCAGGGGTCAATAATTGCAGCGCCGGGCGGCGCTGGGCGGGCGGCGGCGCGCGGCGGCGCTTGGCCAAGATGCACATCTGCCCTGTCTCCCAGCCCTCCTCTGTCCGCCATCCCCCCCTTCCAGACTTCCTGGACGCCACCGGCACCTTCTACTCCATGGTGGGTGGCTGGCAAGGCTCGCACATGTCATGGAACAGGGCATGCATGCCTGCGTCCGGTCGGCAGATTGTGGGGCGTACCGGACAGCTCGCCCGGCCGTTGTCCAGCATGCCCTGCCTACCCTCTTGTGTGCCGCAGGCCAACTTCCTGTCCCAGTACATCCCCGGCTTCGTGGACATGAAGGTGGGGACAGCTGTGAAGTGATTGCATGTCGGCACCAGCGCTGGGCAGCCAGGCGGCATTGCGCCGGATGGGCCAGCGAGAGTTGCAGCAAGGATGGCGACAGCTTGCCGTGGCAGCCTGGCTGTTCCTGGACTGACTGCATTCCTGTGTGCCCACAGCAAGCTCAAAAAGCATGCCCCGCATGCCCCCTGCTTGTCGTGCCCGCAGAAGAAGCGCTTCCCCCGCCAGACCGCCGCCTTCATGGTGGACGGCGCCTCCATCACCAGTAAGCTTTTCGGTTGATTGCAGTTGCGCCGATGTTTCCCTTTGCATGCAGCGGCATGCATGCAAGGATTCTGAGACAGCACGTTGCTGCAGTAGATGTGAGCACTAGCCAACTGACCGAGCGCCAACCCTTCTGCCCGCAGTCGGCGCGTGCCTGGGCACCCCGCCCCTGACCGTGTATGTGGAGAGTGCATCTGGCATCCGTGAGGGAGCGCGCACCGGCATTGCCGCGCTGACGGTGAGCTGCGGCAGGCGGGCATGGTGCAGGAAGAGGCATGGCATGAGGATGGTATGGTGCGGCATGGCATGGCATGGCGTAGCATGGCATGGCATGGCATGGCACGACATGGCATGGCACGGCATGGCAAAGCGCGCAGTATGGCATGGCATGGCATGGCATGGCATGGTGAACGCGAAGCATGGCATGACATGGCATGGCAAGGTCGCCCCAAGCGCTGATCGCCCATGCCGTGTGGTTTGCTGGTCTGCATGGTGCCTGCTGCTCATGGATTCACCCTCTGCCCCCATCCCCTTGCGCAGGTCGGATTTTGCTTCTTTATCGCGTTGTTCTTCTCCCCGCTGCTGGCCACCGTGCCGCCCTGTGAGTGGAGCTGGGTGATGTCTGGGTTGGTTTAGGGCCCGGCTGCCTGCATGTATGCCGTGCACATGCGTGTGCCTCTGCGGTTCTAATTGGCTGCCCTTCCGTGTCTCCCCCTTTTCTGCCCCCAGACGCCACGGGCCCCGCCCTCATCCTGGTCGGCGCCCTGATGATCCTGAACATCACCAAGATCCCCTGGGCCAACGTGCAGGAGGCCGTGCCCGCCTTCCTCACCATGGTGCGCTCGCTGCCCCTGGGTGTGTAGTGAGGTGTCCATGGCAGCATTGAGCAGCAGTTTGCTGGGCTGAGGAAAGCAAGCACAGCTGTCATGACCTGCTGCCAGCCTGAGATTTATGAGGTGTGCAAGGCCAGCTTGGCATGGTGACCGCCGGTGACCGCCGCTCCACGCCGGTACCACCCGCCTCGCTCCACTCCCTCCCTTCTCGCCCCTTTCCCTCCGCCCTTCTGTTCCATCAGATCATCATGCCCTTCACCTACTCTGGTGAGCAGAGGCTGCCCTGAATGCCTGCTGGGCAGCTGCATGCGGTGTGCTGCGGCGGCGACACGCGCGGCGACGGCGGCGGCGGCGGCGACCCCCATGCCACCCAAATCACCCACCATGATGCCTAATCATATTTCAATGTTCTGCAGTTGCCTACGGTTTCATCGCCGGCATCATTAGCTACATCATCATCAACGGAAGCGTTTACCTGTGGAACCTTGCGGAGGTAAGCGTCATCGCTGGGGTGCTCCTGATGACGTGTTGTAGCGTGTGGCCCACTGCAGCAGGCTCAAGATATGGCATGGCACATTTGGCACTGTTGCTGCTTACTTGGAATCATCGTTACGGCAAGCTGGCCAGCTTTATTTCGCCAAGGGCTCTTGGTTTGGCAATCTGGGCAGCTTTAGCTCACCAACACGCCTCCCCGCCCCACCCCACGCCCCCAACAGGCCTACTTCTTCCCCGCCACCCGCGAGACCGACCCCACCCTCAAGCGCGTGGCCACCTGGAAGATTGCCCGCCAGGTGGGATGTGGTGGATGCCCGGTAGCATGCTTCACTGGATAACGGCTCTGTGTTGGATGTTGTAGAGCAGGAAATGCCCCTGAGGCAAACCTGGCACCGGCAGACTCAGGCAGGGCAGTCTCAGGCAAGGCAGCACTCAACTGAAAAGCCCCCACCGCGCCACACTCTGCACCCCCACAGATGACCTTCTCGCTGGGCGACTGGGAAGACGAGCAGAGCGGCTCCGAGGGCGGAAAGGATGTGTCCAACCATGGCCTGCCCACTCATGCAAACGAGCCTGCCGGCGCCCCCGCCGACGCGACCGCCAAGGTGTAGGGTCAACAAATGATGCCCAGGCGCGAGCGTGCCATGCCGCACGGCTGGCGCACAGCATGCTAGCAGCTGGCTACTGGCAACCTGCCTGCACGCACACAGCTAGCAGGCGCTGCACATGGCCGGGCAAGCAGCCTGCGCTGGCATGGCCAAGAGCCGAGCGGGCAGCTACTCGCTGCACCCCATGCGCCACGCCGCAACCACCAGGCATGGCGTCCTGCCGAGCCAGTGGCTACCAGCTCACTGTAGCTGTGCCTCTTCCTTCCAACCCTTCTTCCAACCCGAAACTCAAGCCCGCACAACTCAGCGGGCAGGCAGGCCGCCCAGCCGGCCCTCACATTACCCGTGCGAACCTTTTATTGCGTGCATGCACTACAACTGCCATTTGGACGCCAGAACATGCAGCCCCCGCTTGGCTGCGCCACTCCCTTCAGTACCCACGTGTTCTTTTCCGTGCCATTGCCTTGCACTTCTTTTCCCTGTTCATTCATTCCTTTGTGGCGGCCTCAGGCGCCGCACCACCTGCATGACCTGTCCATGCCGCTGCCACCTGTTGTACGACCCGCACCCCAACCCCGCCACCTGCATGACACGGCACCTGCCATGCATGTACATGTCCTCACACACTCTTTGTTGTAAGCACCCCACTTTGGGCACTGCAATGCAGTCTGCAATTTAGATATCGGCGGCGGCTGGGCGGCGGCTGGGCGGGCACGGCGCGCGCATGAGCGACATGCAGCGGCGCCTGGCTTCAGGCGGCCTACTTCACCCTTCGGCCATTCAACGCATGACTGGCGGCGTGCCCACAAGGCCGCAGGGCCATCGCAGAGACAGTGCGTAAACCAAAGTCGGCCCACGCCGCGTTTCTCGCTCCTCTGGAGGAACCTGTAGACGTCTCTCTATTGCTGGCGCCCTGATGGAGCTCGTGCTTGTGCTATGGGCCCTCCTGGTTTCCGCGCTGCTGGCTGTGGCCGCGGAGCCGCGTGCCGGCCCTGCGGGCCGGCAAGGTGCGTGGGGGAGCAGGCTGCGTTTGCAGACGACGCTCCATGTCGGATGCCTGCCGCCGTCGCCAGGTGCATGCCACCAGGTGCATGCGCCAGGTGCCTGCCGCTGCGGCAGGTGCATCGCCTCCGCGGCGGCAGCAGGCGGCGGCAGGCGGCAAGGGCGCGCTCACCCCGGCTGCTCGTCCGCTGGGCCTTGAAGGCCGACACGGGCGCGATGGTGCGCTTGTGGCCCGCCAGCAGCCCCAGGCTGCCGCTGCGGCCGGCCCGGGCAGCGGGGCCGCCTGCAACGGCCTGCGCGCTGCGGGAGGCTGCCACGATAGCCATAGTGACCTAAACAAACTTGGGCGATGCGCCAAAGCCGTTTGCAGGCCGCCCCGAGCGAGATAATGATGATGATGAGCTCCTTCTGACCCACTCGCTCGTTTTGGCGTCGGCTGCGATCTCAATTACTGCATTGAGGCTGCTGTGTTGCCTCACCTGCTGGCTGCCGGCCACCCATTGCCCTGCACACGTCGTTGCAATTGCTGCATTGAGGCTGCTGTGTTGCCTCACCTGCTGGCTGCCGGCCACCCATGCAGACTGGCGGCGGCAGGGCGAGCAGCTGCGCGGCGGTGGTTGCGAGCTAAGGTGCCCTGGCTGGCGTGAGGAGAAGCAACCACGCATGCGCAATGACAGCCATCATACACTCCCTCCTGGTAGCCTACATGTGCACATGGCTGCTTTGAGTTGGGATTCAACAGACCCATCAATACAGTTGCTTTGATGTTCGGCCCTGTTATAGCCGCAAAAAATGTAGCCCTGTAACTTTGATCCGGCTGCATGCAGTGTAACTTTGATCCGGCTGCATGCAGTGCTGTGCCCATGTTACAGGGCACAGTGACAGGTAGAAAATATAGATATGCAAGGTACGAATGCAACAGTGTTCAGTGCCAAGCAAGGCAGCTCGCGCCGCCGGGCATTGCAATGCATGCGCACAAGCGCCTGACGCAGCTCAGAGACCAGCACGGCAGCCAGAAGGGCGCCCCCCAGGAATGCAGCCGCCTGCGGCACCAGCTCGCTAAATGCTGCCGCCGCGCCGCCACCGCCGCCGTTGGTTCCGGGCACTCCCCCACCATTCTCGCGCCGCCACTGACTACCCTGCAGGCACTACCGACGATAGCAGCAGTGTTGGCGTTGTGCCAGCGGCGAGCGTGCTCTCTGTGGCTGCCATCTGCCTGGCCGGCATTGCAGCAGTGGCATTCCTGCTCTTCGACAAGTGGCGGCGAGCGGCAGCAGCGCAGCAGCGGCGGGATCAGCTGCGGCAGGAGCCGGGCGCAGCCTCACAGCCGCTGCCAGCTAAGCGTTCGCCAGAGGCAAAGCCCCGGACCCTCCAGGAGCCCAGCCTTGCTTGCAGCCCAGTGGTTCAGGTGGCGGCCAGGGCCACCAGTCTGCAGCCGCCAAGCAGCGCTCCTAAGACAGTCAACCTGCAGGTATCGCGCAGCATGCCAGCGGCTGTGTCGCCGTTTGCTGCTGCGGCGGTGGCCCAGCGGGCGCAGGCACCGTCGGCACCGTCCCTTGCAGCTGTGCACACCCAGCAGACGCAGCCCAGCCAGCCGCTGAATGCGCCGGCTGCGCTGCCTGTGCAACAGGAGCAGCACTCCCCCTTTGCAGCGGCGGCAGCTCAGCCGCCGCAGCCTAAGCAGCTGTCGCCGTTTGCATCAGCTACTGCTGTGCTGAGCGAGACACCGAGCGATGCTAGCACAGCGGCGCAGCAGCTGGCCAGCAGCGGAAGCACTGCCAGCGAGCTGGCGCGGCGGGCGTCCCCTCCTCACCTGAGCGCCATACTGGATGGCTTGCCCATTTTTGCTGGTCCTCCTGGTGTCTCGAGCCCAGCTCAGAGCGTGGCTGCAGGACTCTCCGTCCCGCAGCAGCAGCCTTCGCCGCTCGGCCAGCGCTCCCGCTCGCCAGGTGGTGGGCGACACCCGCCGGCGCGCACGCTCTCCCCCGACCGCATTTCACTGCAGCAGCTGCGCTCTGAGATCCTGGGTGACGACCAGTTCAGCTGCTCCGAGCCCCAGCTGGAGAGCCTGCTGTCCACAGGGCTGCCGGCCGCGGGGGCGGCGGCGCACCAGGCGGCGGCGCCAGGCGGCAGCGCCACGGAGGGCGCCCAGCAGCCGGCGGGCGGCTCACCCAGCGCCGCGCAGCAGCAGGCTCCCAGCGGCGGCCAAGACGGCGACTGGGAGATTGTGCCCAATGGTGGGGAGGTAACAGCTGTGGGGGTTGGATCTTGAAACGGTGTCCAGTGCCTGGGCGCGTGCATGGGACTTGCTGCACCTGCTGGATGCATGTGGTGGCGCAGCCTTGCCTGCACAGGCGTCCTGTTGTTGCCCAATCATGGACACCTCCTTGCCTCTCTTGCCTTCCGCCCACAGAGCTGGAGATCTGCAAGCGGGCCGACGGCTCTCTGTGGCAGCTGGGGGCGGGCGGATTTGGCCGCGTGTACAAGGCCATGCGCTTCGGCTACACCCCTGTTGCTGTGGTGGGTTCGCTGTACAAGGTGGCGGAGTTCAGAGATGGTGTTCGCCTTGTGCACAAGCTGCTGGTTGGCAAGCTCCTCCTTGCTCCCAACGTCATGTACACACCTGTCTGATAGCATCTTGCTCACTCACTATTCCTGCCGCCACTGTCTCCCTGCAGAAAGTCATGGCGGTGCGCTGGGGAGGAGGCGTGGGGGTGGTGTGGTGGGCTGCGCTCCTGCCATGCTGTTGTGGGTTTGAGTGTTGTGGGTTTGAGTTACGTACAGTGCTGGTCGTTCTGCTTGCATTCGGCTTGAAATCCCAACCAAACCACTCCGTCACACTTGCTGTGCAGCCCACCAGCGACCCCACACCCAGCCTGTACGAGGACTTCAAGCGGGAGGCGCGCCTGCTGCAGCGCTGCAAGGACCCACACATCGGTGGGTGGAGGGGGCGCTGCCTGGCGAGACTGGCAGGCATGCCGACTAGCCAGGACATGCCTGGCCGTATGTGCACAGCAGGCTTGCATGCAGGGCTGGTGCAGCGCCTCAACAAAGGCATGCAAATACTTGCCCTCCTTGCCTGCAGTCTCCTTTCTGGGTGCCTCGCTGAACAGCGATTTCACTATTTTGGTGCGCAGCAGCTGTGCTGGGGCATGGCGATTTGCACATGCGTGGCATGGAGGTTCATGCATGCAAGCAGAGTATGCCCGGTAATGCAGCCTGCATGGCATGCAGCCTTCCAACGGGTAGGCCATGCACCTGTCCAACTTTGACCTGCATTTGGTTCCCTCATCCGCCAGGTCACCGAGTACTGCGAGGGCGGCTCGCTGTCCGCCAACCTGGCTGCCGGCAAGATCTCGTGGTACCGGCACGGCAAGCAGGTGTGAGCGGGCATGGCGTGACCTATACCTCTGGAACGGGCGCATTGGGTTTGAACTGAAGATGCACAGCACCGCAGCTGCAAGCTTGTGCTGCTGCTCTGCTGCTGCTCCCATGCACCACGCCCCACGCACCAACGCCGACCGTCCCTGCACCCACCGCCCCCTGCCAGGTGGCCCTGGACATTGCACGCGGCCTGGTCTTCCTACACTCCCGCGGTATAATCCACTTTGATCTGAAGTCGCAGAACGTACTCCTAGATAGGTGGGTGTGCTAAGCAAGGGATTGAAGTGAGCCGCAAGTTGCATGCCCACTATACACCCGTGCCAATCGTCTGCAATAGACGGGACTGCTGAGGATCGTGATCTGCTGAATTTTCATCCCTTTGCAGGCGCGGCACCGCCAAGATTGCCGACCTGGTGAGGCTGGACACTGAATCATTGCTGAGCCAGCTGCCTTAGAGTGGCAGCAGCGGTGTGCATGGCCATTTTGGATGACTGAATGGTC
>VFQQ010001084.1_pt1 | contig 41554 bp, 31 predicted proteins | sample 3512341 | NCBI WGS metagenome assembly VFQQ01 (sample SAMN10412373, study PRJNA504923) | tailings metagenome | isolation source: Relicate 2 Philex TSF1 revegetated site | place: Philippines: Tuba, Benguet | collected 2017-08-29 | reverse complement strand
CCGCGGCCCAGCCTATCCACAGCGCTCCCGCCATCCTCCGCGAACTTCGCGCCTCCGCGCGCTCTGCGTTTTCATCTTCGCTTCATTCGGTTGCGGCGGAGCCGCGCTAGGGCCTCTGTGTCGGCGCTTACCTGATCTCTGTGACCCAAGGAAAATCATTGTCTGCGATGTGAAAGAACGGGGCAGCGCCGCCTGGCCGAGGCGCGCCACGGCCCGTGAGGCGCGAGGCCACAACCAAGAAACGAAAAAGGCCGCGTTGCCGCGGCCTTTCGGGAAAAGGGGTTGGAGAAACGCCTCAGCGGCCCTTCTTGCCGGGAAGGGCGAGTTCGTCGAGGGCCACGCGAAGGAGTTCGCCGACGCTGACCTTCTTCTTGCGCGAGTGCTTGGAGAGCGTCGACTTCATGTCGGCCGGCAGGCGCACCGAGATCTGGCGATGCTCCTCGGTTTCGGCTTCGTAGCGGTCGAAGTTGAACTTCGCGATGGCGAGGCGGACCACTTCACTGGTGGAGCCGAGGCCCAATTTCTTTTGGGCGGTTTCGATCTTCGAAATCAGGGAAACGGGCAGATCGAACGTGAGCGGGGAGGTCGTCGAGGAGGATTTCTTAGCCATGACAATTGAACGGGGCGGCCGATGTTGAAGGGCGGAAACGTAAGGTCACAACAAGGCCAACCGGCTTCCGTTGGGCAACGCAAATCTTACTTGCCGGGCCGGATTGCTGTCTCCGGTCCGCGTGTATCCGGAAAATCCCTCACTTCAGCAGCCCGTCGGAATTGGAACCTCCGCGTGGCCGAAGATAAGCGGACGACTCTGCCGCCACGAGAGCACCGGGACCGACGGGCTGCTCAAGCCGCGCGAAGCGCGGCCCGGAGCGGGGGCTTTGCTGCAGGCACGAGTCCGTCAACCCGCCAGGACCGCGCGCACGAGCGCGTAGGCCTCGGCGGGCCCGTTCGCGACGCGCCAGGCCTTGCGCACGATCGCGTCGTCGATCTCGCGGTCGTGGCGTATCAGTATTGTCCGCACACCGAGTTCGGCGCCGGCCAGCACGTCCACATCGCCGTCGCCCACGTACACGGTCTCCGCCGACGCCACCCGCAGGCGGGCCATGATCTCCTGCAGGCCCTGGGGATGGGGTTTGTGCGTCGGCAGATCGTCGCCGCACACGACTTCGCGAAAGCGCGTCGCCAATCCATGCTCGTCCAAAATGCGCACCGTGGTCTCCCGGTCACGTCCGGTCCAGACTGCCAGCTCCCGTCCACCTTCGCCCAGATCCCCGAGCAGCCCGTGGGCCCCGTCGAAGGGACGGATCTCCCGCCAGTTGGCGTCGCTGTAGGCGGCCATGCGCGCGAGGGCGGCAGGCACATGGGCATCGTCGCCAATCAACTCGCGGAAGGTCCGATCCGGCGGGCCCCCGAGCCGGCTGAACAGCTCCAATGCCGTCATGGGCGGGCGGAAGGGCTCGAGCGCATGCGCGAAGGCGCGCAACACCATTGGCATGGAGTTTACGAGGGTGCCGTCGAGATCGAAGACCACGGCGCGAACCGGCGCATGAAAGTCGTTCATGGAAAGATCGGCTCGATGTCCGCGGGCGGGGCGACGGCCCGGGCCAGTCCCGCGGGCGCGAACAGCCCCGAGGCGAATGCGGCGCCCGGAGCCGCCCCGGTCACACCGAACCGGGTCTTGTCCCGCGTCGCCTCGTTGCGCAAGTCGATGGACTTCACGATCCATTGCCCGCCGACCTTCTTGAGGTCGATCACGGTCATCGTCTTGTAGGGCCGGCCGTCCTCACCCAACTGCTCCGCCTGGACCATCGCTTGGTATTCAAGATCCAGGTACACACGCACCGCCGTCGGCACCCGACGACGCGCCGCGAAATCGGCGGGCGGATAAAGCAAGAACACGCGCGCCGTCCGGCCGCGCACCCGCGTCACGCCTTCGAAGACGAAGTCGGTCCAGTAAAGAAAGGGCATTTGCAGGTCGAAGGCCGTGACCTCCGTGCCCGCCAGCGGCTCCATGAGCGCTTCGTCGGCGAGGCGGTCGACCCGGTCGGGCGTCGCCCCCCGCCAGGTCCACACCCCCGGCTCGCCGCCGCCGCGCACCAGCCAGCGCTGCTCGGCTTCGCCGGCGCCGGGCGCGAGGGCGATTCGCGTGGTCACGCCGTCGCCGTCCGTGCCGCGCCAGAGAAAGCCCGAAAGCCGACGCTCCTCCCCACGGCGGGGCAGGATGCGAAAATCGAAGGTGAAGAAGCCGCCCGCCGACTCGGTGATCCGGCGGAACTCCTCCAGCATCCCGCGCCCCGCTTCCTGATCGGGCGCGGTCGTCTGCGCATAACGCGGCAGCGGGCGATTGCCTTTCTGCTGGCCCCAGGCCGATCCCGTCAGGGCAAAACAAAGGCAGGCGACCCAAGCCGCCTGCCTCGAAAAACGCGTCCTTCGGGACGTCTTGATCACGGAATCAGGGCTGCGCCGGGGCAGCCGTATCGGTGGCCGGGGTCGGCAGCGACACCGCCGGGGCTTCCGTCGCCGGGGCGGCGTCCGTCGAAGGCGCCGGCAGGGCCGGAGCGTTGATCGTCGGGAGCGCGCCGCCCGAGGCCGAGCCGTGGGAACGCTGATAAATGTGGCCGAGGTAGAGCAGGAAGCTGAGCACGAAGAAGGCGACCGCCGCACGAATCGTCGCAGACGTCAGCACGTTGCCCGTCTCGGCACCGAAGGTGGCCTCCGTGACGCCGCTGCCCATGGCCGCGCCGACGCCGCCGTCGTTCTTGGCCTTCTGGGCCAGCACAACGAGCACCATGAAAATCGAGACAAGGATGAGGACGAACGTGGCGATGCCGATGAGGATGCTCATGAGAAATGGAAGGGTTAAAAGAGCAGAGGCCCGGAAGCCTTGTCAATGCCCGGAGTTGTCCCGTCGCTCCCCCTCACCGCCAAGGATCGCCTCATACCCTTCGCGATACGTCGGGTACCGTGGACGCCATCCCAGCACGGCTTTTAGCCGATCATTGGCAATGACCCGATCAGGCGTCACCCGCCGCCGCCCACCCGCCGGCAAGCCGGTAAACGTCGGTGCCGGTCGCCCTAGGCGCGCCGCGAGCCAAGCCGCCACCTCGCCTTTCGGCGCCGCTCCGTCGTCAGCCACATTGAAAACACCGCCGGCCACCTCCGACGGCGCCGCCAATACGCTCAGGATGGCGGCCACGATGTCGTCGCGATGAACGAGGTTGAGCCGGTATCCTCCAACTCCAGCCACCTCTCCCGCCCCGGCGCGCAACGCATCCAACAGATGATGTCGCCCGGGACCGTAGATGCCCGCCAGTCGCAGCACAAACGACCGCCCCGGCCAGGTCCGCGCCAGCCCCTCCGCCTCCAGGAGGATCGCCGCCGTGCCTTCGCCGGCTCCGGTCGGCGCGTCTTCGCCGACGCGCATGCCTCCATCCTGCGGATACACGGAGGTGCTGCCCGTATAGACCAGCGTCCCGCGCCTCCGCGCGGCCGCGCCCCACGCGAGGATCGAGCGCAGGCCATCCACATAGCTGCGCCGGTAGCCTTCGACCCCGCCGCCACCCGAGCTCACACAGTTCACCACGAAGTCGGTCTCGACCGGCATCCGCCCGTGCCAGTCGGAAGCCGCCAGATCGGCGACGACCGTGGAAATCCCGTCCGCCGTCAGCGCCGCGGCCTTGTCCGCGTTGCGCGTCAGCGCCCACACCCGCGCGCCGCGCGCCGCGGCCGCGCGCGCCAACGCCGCGCCGACGTAGCCGGCGCCGAAGACGACGAGCGATTTGCCCGCGAAAAAACCGTGTGCATCCGTACCCATGTGCAACTACACCTCCACCATGGCCACTGTTCTTGCAATCTTGCCGGAGGGTTTTGAGGAGATCGAAGCCGTCACCCCGATCGACCTGCTGCGCCGCGCCGGTGTGGACGTCACCGTCGCCGCCCTCGGCGAGACCATCCACATCACGGGTCGCAACCAGATCACCCTCCACGCCGACACCCCCCTTGGCGCCCTCGACCCCGACGCACCGTTCGACCTGCTCTTCCTGCCCGGCGGACCCGGCGTGAAACACCTGCGCGCCGATCCCCGCGTGCGCCGGCGCGCCCTCGCCCAGGCGGCCGGCCCTGGCTGGCTCGCCGCCATCTGCGCCGCCCCCACCGTCCTGCACGACGCCGGCCTGCTCGCCGGCCGGCGCTACACCGCGCACGCCTCCGTCGTCAACGAACTCCCCGACCTCCTCGCCGGCGAACCCGTCGTCGTCGACGGACGCCTGATCACCTCCCGCGGCGCCGGCACCGCCCTGCCCTTCGGCCTGAAACTCGTCGAGGCCCTCACAAGCCCGGACAAAGCCCGCGAAATCGCCGCCTCGATCTGCACGCCATGAAGAAACCCTACGACCTCATCGTGATCGGCGGAGGCTCCGCCGGCTTCAACGCCGCACGCGTCGCCGCCGGACTCGGCAAACGCGTCGCCATCGTCGACGGCGCACGCGAACTCGGTGGTCTCTGCATCCTGCGCGGCTGCATGCCCTCGAAGACGCTGCTCTACTGCACGGAGGTGCTCCATCTGGCGCAGAAGGGCTCCGTATTCGGATTGAAGATACCGTCGGCCCGCGCCGACATGAAGGCCGTCCACCGCCGCAAGAAGCGCATCATCGGCGAATTCGCCGACTACCGCCTCAAGGCCCTCGAGTCCGGCCGCTACGACCTCTTCCGCACCCACGCCCGCTTCCTCGACGAGCGCACCGTCGAACTCTCCGATGGCCGCCGCCTGCGCGGAAAGCATTTCCTCATCGCCACCGGCTCCAAGGTCAGCGTCCCGCCCGTGCCCGGCCTCGCCGAGACGCCGTTCTGGACCAGCGATGACGTGCTCGACCTCGATTTCACCCCGCCGAGCGTGATCGTGCTCGGCGGCGGCATCGTGGCCTGCGAGCTCGCCCAGTTCCTCCGCCGCATCGGCAGCCGTGTCACGCTCATCCAGCGCAGCCCAAACATCCTGCGCGACCACTCCGACGAAGCCAGCGCCGTCGTTCAGCAGGCCTTCCGCGACGAGGGCATCGACCTGCACACCGACACGAAGATCCTCGGGATCGCCGGCGGCAAGGCGGGCGTCACCGTGACCTTCCTGAGCGGCGGCAAGAGGATCGTCCGTCGGGCGAAGCACCTCTTCAACGCACTCGGGCGCGAACCCAACCTCGACGGACTCGGCCTCGAGAACGCCGGCGTCAAGGTCACCGACGACGGGCGCGTCGCCGTGAACCGCTGGCAGCAGACGAGCCGCCCCCACATCTACGCGGGCGGCGACGTCTGCGGGCCGCACGACATCGTCCACCTCGCCGTCGCCCAGGGCGAACTCGCCGCGCGGCACGCCTTCGGCGTGAAGGGCATCAAGCCCATCGACTACTCCCTCCTGCTCAACGTCGTCTTCACCGACCCGCCCCTCGCCACGATCGGCCTGCAGGAACGCGAACTCGACGAGGCCGGGACGCCTTACCTCGTCGCGAGTTATCCCTTCAACGATCACGGCAAGTCGATCCTCATGGACGCCAACTACGGCTACGTGAAGGTCATCGCCGAACCGAAGCGCGGCCGGATCCTCGGCGCCGAGATCGTCGGCCGCGAAGCCGGCGAACTGATCCACTGCTTCAGTGGCCCGCTCGCGATGAAGGCCACCGTCTTCGACCTCCTGCGCGCCCCCTGGTACCACCCCACCCTCGCCGAAATTCTCACCTACCCGCTCGAGGAGCTCGCCGAGAAGATCGGTCCCTGACCCCCACCCGATGTTCGTATTACGAACATCGGGTCCAAGCCTTCGCCACTGCAAGGCAGGCCTTCGATCCCGATGCGTCCTTGGCCCATTACAGGTAGGAGCGGCTTTACGCCGCGATGATCTACCGTCCGCCTGCCATCGCGGCATAAAGCCGCTCCTACGCAATCCTTGTGAAACATGGGGGCTCGCGGCGGACGCCCGGAGACGAGGTGCGCGGGGCTACTCGGCAGCCGGCTTCGCGAGTCGCGCGTAGAGCTCCGCGTACTTCTGACGCGTTGCCGGGTCGCGCACGCGGCCGGCCGCGCCGGCGAGCGCCGCCACCGCCCGGGCATTCTGGCCGTGACGTCCGAGGGCTTCGGCGACCTCGTACGCGAGCCACACGTCGTCGGGGAACAACCGCAGGCCTGCTTCGAGTTGCATCCAGTCAGACGCTTCGGGCGAACGTTCCCCGCGCGTCCAGGCCTGCGCCAGCAGACGATAGACACCCGGAAGCGGCGGGGTTTGTCCGACCGCGACCTTGAGCGGATCGACCACCACCGCGACCTCGGCCGCGGACCAGGGCGTGCCGGCGCCCTCGCGCCTCGCCTCAACTTCGGCGAAACGCAACTTTGCCGTTTCCCAGTACACGCGCGGCCGCACCACCCGGCCCTCCACCGCAAGCTCGAGCCAGGGACGGGCGGCTTCGGGCGCACGTGCGTCGATTTCGCAAAGGCCGAGCGCGGCGTACAGCTCCGGCAAACGGTCGCCGGCCCGGTGGGACTGCAACAGCGTCTCCCGCGCCTGCTCGACGTACCGGTCGAAGAACTCCGGCTGGCGCGTGCGCACGAAGCCCGACGCCAGCCGCTCCCACTCGCCCTTCAGCCGGGCCACCTCCGCCGGCGTGGCCTCGCGCGGGCGCACGCGCCCCAGCGACGGCAGGCGCGGCAAGGTCAGCACCAACGGCTTCGTGACCGCCTCCGGCAGGTAATCGCTGAGACGGTCGCGCCAGTCCGAGAACCCAAATCCGAAAAACTCGTCGAGCATCTCGTCGGTCACCGGCCGCTCCACCGCCGCGGCGGCGAAGCGCCAGAAGGCGTCGCGGGACCCATGTCGCGGATCCAGCGCCCAGCGCACAAAGAGCTTCGCCTGGGCGCGCAAGATCTGCCCGCGCACCGTGTTGGGCGGCTCCGCGTTCCAGACGTCGGCGGAGAAGAAATCGTGCGCAAAGACCAGCGTGCGCGGCCAGTGCGGATTGGCCCCGAGCGCCCGGCTCTCGCCGAGGGAGAGCCAGATCAACGGATCGATCTCCACCCGCCGGTCGATCTTCATCTGGCTGTACACGCCGGCTACGCCGGCCCGCAGCCACGCCGGCAGGGCCGGCACGCGGCGCTCCAGCAGGAAATCGACGAAGTCGGTGGCAACGGAGAGGCCTTCGGGACGAAAGTTCTTTTCGTCGATGTACGCGAAGACCGCGAAAAAGTCCCGGTCCTCCAGCATGAGGTTGGGCGCACTGCCGACGCGCGAGTTGCGCAGGATGCTGCCGCCGCGACGGCGCCGCAGCTCCGCGAGTTCCTTGACGAGGACCTCCTGGTCGCGCGCACGCAGACTCTGGCTGTACAGCACCGTGACCGACGGCACGTCGGAACGCGGCAGGAACTCCGGCGGGATCAGCCAACGCAGGACCTGCAACTGGGCCCGCCGTCGCTCGATGTAGCCGCGCGTGGTGGTCGTGGTGCAACGCGAGAGGTACTCGACGCCGTCGGCCTGCACGTAGAGCCACGGCGGCAGGTGGCGTTCGCCTTCGACGAGCAGCGGCGGCAGTTCGACCAGAGGATCGTCCACCCCGGCGCCGCCCAATCCGAGCTGGGCGTGCGCGGCGGCGGCGCACCCCGCCAGCACCGCCAACCCCAACGTCCACCAGCGCCGCCCCGTCATGCGTCCACCTTCGCCGGTCCGAGTTTCACCTCGTAGTTATAGAGGTTCAGGTTGAGGAAGTCGTGCAGCTCGCGGTACACGCGTCCCCGCGCCTTCGGCATCTCATTGAAAAAATCCTGCCGAACCTCGATTGTCTCGAAGGGGATGTCGCGCCGCTTCAGCAGGCCGCGCAACCGCGCCACGCCCTGGGTCATCTCGTTGGCCAGGTAGCCGCGGTAGATGACGAAGGTGGGGTGGTAGAGCGACTGGCCCGACGAGGCGACGCCGCGCGTGTGCAGGGCCGGCGCGTAGGTCTCGAGAAAATGCCGGTTCGCCTCGTGCATGAACGTCACCGAGAAATTGAGGTCGGGCGGCGGGCGCGTGAGCGTGACGGGCTCGACGATCGGCTCGGTCGCAACGACGCAGCGGAACGACGCCGGGGCGAGTTGGGCCACGCGCAGCGCCAGGTAGCCGCCAAACCCGCTGCCCATCGCGACGACGCGCCGGCGCTCGATCGGCAGCTGCGTGGCCGCCCACTCGATCGCCGCCTGCGCATCCGCCAGCGCCGCCGTGTCCGCGCCCTGCCTCAACGCTTCCAATTGCTTCTGTCCGCGCCCGACCACTCCGCGCTGGTTGAGACGAAGCACGGCGAGCCCCATTTCCGCCAGCACCTGCGCCTCGCGGTCGAACTCCGCGTGCGGCGCCGCGGGAAAGCCGGACGCAAACATGAGGACGAGCGGCATCTGCGGATCGCGCGGCGTGCGCGGCCGGGTGAGATAGCCCGTGAGCGTCGAGCCGTCCGGTCCGGGGAACGCCACCGGCCGCGTATCGTGCAAGGTCGCACTGGCCAGCCATGGCGCCCGGCGGGAGATCTCCGTCAGCACGCCCTCCGGCCGCTTGAAGACGTAGAGCCTGCCGGGCTCCGCTCCGCCGGCGACGCGCAGCAGGAAACGCGTGCGGGCGTCGTTCCACTCGACGACCTCGACGCTGCGTCGCGGAAACTGAAAATCGAAGGCCCGCTGGGCGTCCGCCAGTTCCGGATCGAGCCACACCGTAAACGGCGGATGCCCCGGCGCGCGCACCCCCACGAGAGCCTGCCGCGCCTCGTCGAACACGAGCCGTCCCGCGTTGGCCGACGGCTCGAGGTGCGCGAGATCGCGCAATGGGTGTTCGGCCGAGAGGCTCGCACGCGTCATCGACTTCAAGTCGAGGCCGTAGAGGCCATAGGTGTCCCGCCCGACGTTGCTCGCGTAGATCAACACATCCCGATCGAACGCAAAACCGAGAGGCATGGAACGCTCGCCATAATACGTCTCCGGCGTGAGGGCGAACGACGCGAAGTCCATTGCGCCCGTCGTGCGGGAGAGCGTTTTCCAGCCGCCCGCGCCGGACGGACGATACGAAAAAAGGCGGACCTGACGCCTCCCTTGCGGATCTTCCGTCATCAGGCGGGGCTGGCCCCAGAGGTCATAGGTCTTCGTGCCGAAAGCCCCGTCCTCGTTGATGCGGGTCATCACTCCGTTGCGCACGTTGATCTCGAAGACGCCGGAAGGAATCACACGGTCCTCCGCCGGAGCCGACACCGGCGGCAAGGCCACCAGCAGGCGGTCCCGTTTGCCGGCCGCGAAACCGAGGATCTGATTGCGCCGCATCGTCATGTCCGGCGGAGCGCCATCGACGCCGATCTCGAGCAGCTCCTGAAAATCTTCGCTTTGGGCCAGGGTTCGCGGATTCCCGCCATCGGCATCCACGGACATGATCGGTGCGACGACCCGGGGCGGCGGCGGCGAGAACCCGAGAGCACTCACCTCCGGGTTCACCGACGTCGCCGCCATCACCCGGGGCAGGGTATAGACCGAGGGGGCAAACACCAACCGGTTCCCCTCCGCCCAGCGCAGGAAGCGCAACGAAGCCCGCTGCCGTTCGGTGGAATTGAGCACCTGCCGGTCCTCCTGCACGAGCACGGTCTTGGGCGCCCCCGGCTGATCGAGATCGACAATCTTCACCGTGATGTCCCCGCCAACGTGGTCGCTGTAGGCCACGTAGCGACCATCGTGGGACAACGTGACCTGATCGGCGAGGAACGGACGAAACAGCGCCTCCATGCGGTCGTCGGAAAGCTCCGCCGCCAGCAAAGGGGAACACGCCAACAGAAACGCCAAACCGCCGACCGGGCGGAACGAGGGGATTTTCATGGGGAGAGAAAGGTCGCGAAACGAAGCGGGGCGAAGCTTCGCCGGACGCGAGCGAGGGATGACGTGCCGGCACTCAAATTGCAATCCCAGGGCGTTGCCATGCGAGCATTCATGCCTGGGTTTCGCCACCGCGGCGCACCTTCCCAAAGCGGGCTTGCGCCACTTGCTAGCACCTCTAAAACCGCAACGTCCCTCCGGCCGGCAACCGACCGCCGCCGCGCCGTTGACTCCTCCCCCGCTTCATGCCGCCCAACCAGAACCCTGAGCAAATCGCGCGCGACGCCATCGACGCGCAACTCCGGGCCGCCGGTTGGGCCGTCCAAGACAAGGACGCCATCGATTTCCACGCCGGCGAGGGTCAGGCCGTCCGCGAGTACACGACCGACAGCGGCCCCGCCGACTATGTCCTCTTCGTCGACGGCCATCCGGTCGGCGTCATCGAGGCGAAAAAAGAAACCCTCGGTCAGAATCTCACCGTGGCCGAGGACCAGACGTCCGACTACGCCGCCGCGAAGCTCAAATGGGTGCAGTCGACCGGCCTCCCGCTCCCCTTTCTCTACGAGGCCACCGGTGTCGTCACCCGTTTCACCGACCAGCGCGACCCCAAACCCCGCTCCCGCGAGGTCTTCTCGTTTCACCGTCCGGACACACTCCGCGCCTGGCTCGCGGCGCCCGCCCCCGGCCTTCCCGCGCGTTCGCTCCGTGCCCGGCTCCATGACCTCCCTCCTCTCCTCGAGGCCGTCAGCGATGGTGCCAGCCAAGGCCGCGGCGCCTCTCCGCTGCGCGACTGCCAGTTCGAGGCGATCACCCACCTCGAAGCCTCCCTGAAGGCAGCCCGACCGCGCGCCCTCATTCAGATGGCCACCGGCTCGGGCAAGACCTTCACCGCCATCACGTCGATCTACCGCCTGCTCAAGCATGCCCGCATCGGCCGCGTGCTCTTTCTCGTGGACACCCGCAACCTCGGCGAGCAGGCCGAACAGGAGTTCCTCGCCTTCACCCCGGACGACGACAACCGCAAGTTCACCGAACTCTACACCGTCCGGCGCCTCACGTCCTCCTTCGTCCCGGCCGACGCCGAGGTCTGCATCTCGACCATCCAGCGGATGTACTCCATTCTCCAGGGTCGCGAGCTCGACGCCTCCGCCGAGGAGGAGAACCCGGCCGAACGCCCGGCCTCCGACCGAAAACGCGAACCGCTGCCCGTCGCCTACTCCGGGAAAGTCCCGCCCGAGTTCTTCGATCTCATCGTCATCGATGAGTGCCACCGCTCGATCTACAACCTCTGGCGCCAGGTCCTGGAGTATTTCGACGCCTTCCTCGTCGGCCTCACCGCCACTCCCGACGACCGCACCTACGGCTTCTTCAGGAAAAACGTCGTCTCCGAGTACAAGCACGAGGACGCCGTCGCCGACGGCGTGAATGTGCAGGGCGAGATCTACACCATCGAGACCGAGGTCTCCGCCCGCGGTGGCGTGGTGCTGAGGGGCCTCGTTGAGAAACGCGAGAAGCTCACCCGCGCCAAGCGTTGGGAGCAGAAGGACGAGGACGAGGCCTACTCCGCCAAAAAACTCGACCGCGACATCGTCAACCCGTCGCAGATCCGCACCGTCATCCGCGCCTTCCGCGACCAGTTGCCGACCCTCTTCCCCGACCGCATCGACCCCTCCGGTGCCTTCGAGGTCCCCAAGACCCTCATCTTCGCCAAGACGGACTCCCATGCCGACGACATCATCAACATCGTCCGCGAGGAATTCGACGAGGGGAATGCCTTCTGCAAGAAGGTCACCTTCGGCTCCGGCAAGGGCGTCAAGAAGATCGTCTTCGGCGCCGGAGACGACAAACGCGAGGTCGGCGACGACTACGTCATGCTGCCCGAGGACCCCAAGTCCGTCCTCTCGCAGTTCCGCAACGGCTACCACCCGCGCATCGCCGTCACCGTCGACATGATCGCCACCGGCACCGACGTGAAGCCGCTCGAGTGCCTGCTCTTCATGCGCGACGTGAAATCGAAGGGCTACTTCGAACAGATGAAGGGCCGTGGCACGCGCACGCTCGACCACGACGGCCTGCGCAAGGTTTCCGCCGCCGCCAAGTCGGCCAAGACCCACTACGTCATCGTCGACGCCATCGGCGTCACCAAGTCCCTCAAGACCGACAGCCGCCCGCCCGTCACGCGCCCCACCGTGCCCTTCAAGGACCTTGCCATGGAGGTCGTCATGGGCGCGACCGACACCGACACCGTCTCCTCCCTCGCCGGCCGCCTCGCCCGCATCGAGCGCCAGTTAACTCCGCTGCAACAGCGCGCCCTCGCTGAAAAGATGGGCGGCACCACCGTCGGCCAGGTCGTGAAGGCCCTCTTCGCCGCCATCGACGGCGAGACCATCGAGCAACAAGCCTGCGCCCTCGCCGGCGTACCGCTCACCGCCGATCCCGGGGACACCGCCCGCGAAAAGGCCCAACAGCACCTAGTCGCCGCCGCCCGCGCCCCGCTCACCGGTGCCGTCGTCACGCAAATCGTCGCCTTCTGCACGGAGAACATGCAGACGATCGACCACGACACGCAGGACAAACTCCTCCACGCCGGCTGGGACACCGACACGCAGACCCGCGCCACGGCCTTCGTTGCCGACTTCGAGACCTTCTGCCGCGAGCACCGCGACCGGCTCGACGCTCTCACCCTCTTCTACACCCAGCCCCAGCGCCGGCAGGAAGTCACTCTCGCCCAGATCAAGGACGTGCTCGCCGCCCTCCGCCAGCACGCCCCGCGCCTCGCGCCCCTTCGCGTATGGGACGCCTACGCCCGCCTCGACGCCGTCCCATCGAACGCCCGCCCCCTCACCGAATTGACCGCCCTCATCGCCCTCCTCCGCCGCGCCTGCGGCATTGACCCGAAGCTCACGCCCTTCGCCGACACCGTGCGCCGCAACTACCGCGACTGGATCGTGCGCGAAAACGCCGGCAACCCCTTCAACGCCGCCCAGACCGCCTGGCTCCAGCTCATCCGCGACCACGTCATGACGTCGCTGCGCATGGAAAAGTCCGACCTTGAGTACGCCCCCTTCGACGCCCGCGGCGGCCTCGGCCGCATGCACGAACTCTTCGGCGAGCGTCTCGACGCGCTGATTGACGAAATGAACATGGAGCTGACGGCATAGCCACTTTGCTTTTCATAGCCCCCAAAAAACGCGATATGGCCACTCAGTTCAAAATCCCAAAGCTCACCGACCGAGAGATCGTTATTCGTCTAAACGCGGTGCGGAACGAGATGCGTAGTCTTCATAACTTCTCGTTGCGCGTTCATCTGCCATTCGGCCCGGCAGTTCTATTGCCTGCAACGGACCCCGAAAAAGATCCCACTGCCAAATTTGCATTCGATGCGAACTCGCAGGTTATCAGTCGCTTCGAGCTTCTTGGTCAGAACAAGAGATCTGCCTTCCACGTATCAAGGGCGACCAATGAACCGCTAGATGATGCGGCTACAACCGATGAGTGGATTCAGTCTGTGGAGGAGCAGCATCGGTCTGCTCTTTACGTTAAACTTGTTTCCTTAACGCGGCAGGAACTTAACGCCGCAGATGCAGACGCCGCACTAACGGGACAGGGAGATTCAGAGTGGAATCGCTACCGAAAGGCCCAACTCGCAGTCACCAATAGCCTGCAGCAAGCGGCTGAAACCTTGCTGATCAAGAGTGGCGAATTGAACGCCGAGTTGGACCGAAAGCGAACCGAGCGATTCGAAGAACTCGAAAAGAAATTGCGCGCTTCAATTGAGGAACAGCGCGCGGCCGCCGAGCTTGAATTCAAATCGAAATCCGCTCTTCTAGAACAGCGCGAGAGAGCCCTTGGAGCGCGAGAAGCTAGCTTCGAAACCAAAGAGTCGCACTACGTCGCGAGGCAAAAGCAGACCGAGCAGATCGATCAAATCAAGGAATGGCTCAGAGATTGGAGCCTCACCAAAGGCACATCGAAAAAGCGATGGCCGATTGCTACCGCGTATGTGGTCGCGATGGTCGTTACCGGAGCGCTTACCTTGTATGCTACTTGGCACAGCTACGCTCTGCTGAAGTCTGTCGATGAGATCGTAAAGCTGGCGTGGTGGCAGTGGGTTGGGATTTGGGCTAAGACGGTCTTCCCGCTGGCTGCATTTGCTACGTTTATGATCTACTTTATTCGATGGTCGGGAGACTGGGCACGCCAACACTCAGAAGAGGAATTCCGCAATCGTACACGACTCATCGATATTGGCCGCTCCACTTGGTTGTTGGAGGCCGTTCGCGACGCGCAGGCCCGCAATTCGGAGATCCCCAGCGACCTACTCAAAGAGCTTTCCCGAAATCTCTTCGCCCTGCATGGGGGCACGGACTCCGAGATCCACCCCCAAGTGATTTCCGATGTGTTGATGCATGGATTGTCCAGTCTGAGGGTTCGTGCTGCGGATGGATCTGAAGTCGAGGCCTCACGGAGTAAGAAAAGTTGACCACGTGATTACCGCCTGCCGCCTAGAACGCGAGGATCGTGATTTATCCCCCTTCGACGCGAACGGCGGACTCGGCCGCATGCACAAACTCCTCGGTGAAAGCATGGACGCGCTCATTGAGGAGCTGAACAAGGAACTGACGGCGTGAGTGAAATATCCTGGCTAGCCGAAGAGTTGCCTATCCAGTGGGCGACTCCACGACTCGGTGATCTGTGCGACGTAGTTCGTGGCGGTTCCCTCCCCGAGCAACAGGAGATCGTGCGGTTGCTCGACGAGCAGTTTGAGGCGATCGAGCGGAACGAGCGGGAACTCGACGCCGCCTTGAAGCGCAGCGAGGCCCTGCGGCAGTCGATCCTGAAAAAGGCCTTCACCGGCCGCCTCGTCCCCCAAGACCCCGCCGACGAACCGGCCTCTCAACTCCTCGCCCGCCTGCGAAACCGAGGGGTGAAAGGAGAAGCAACCTCAAGGGCATCGCGAGGTCGAACGTTCCGCACTCCGGAGCCTGCCGAGAAACGCTAGAACATGGCCGATCCATTCCCGATTCTACACCTGACGACGGACGACCCCGTTCTCACCGAGCAGTTGGGCAGCAAACCGAAGTTTTGGTTTCGTTTCAAGGGGGCGGAGCAGGACTGGCTGTTCAAGTACGCCCGGGAGGGAACAGGAGAACATTGGGCAGAGAAAGTCGCCTCGGAGATCGCGCTGCTCATGAAGTTGCCGGCTGCGAGGATCGAATTGGCCGATTTTCAGAACAAGCGGGGCACCGCCTCGCCAAATTTTGTTCGTCGGCAGATTGGCGAGGATCTGGTGCATGGAGATGAACTGCTCGCGGGTCATGTCATCGGATACGAACGCGACAAGGTCTTCCGACACTCAAGCCACTCAATCAACAATATCGTCACGGCCATCGGCAAGGTATTCCCCGACGATATCTCCCGGCAGCACCAACTCACCAGGCTGGCCGGATTCCTGGTACTCGATGCATTGATCGGAAACACCGATCGGCATCACCAGAACTGGGGGGTGCTGCGCCGTGTTGGCGCCGAGGGACGCGTGGAGCAGGAAATCGCACCTTCCTTCGATCACGCCTCCTCACTCGGTCGCAACGAACCCGAAACCAACATGCAACGCCGCATGCGGGAAAACACAGTGCTCAATTACGCACGAAAAGGCCGGGGTGGGATTTTTTGGAGCGCCGCGGATGCCCGCGGTGCCAACCCCTTGGAACTGGCGGAACGAGCCGCGGTAAAGTGGCCGGACTATTTTCGTCCGTGGCTCTCACGCATCAGCGATTTGCGTGAGTCCGATTTTGTGGCTATCGTCGAGCGGGTGCCGCCGGATTGGATGTCTGGGACCCAAAAAGACTTTTGCCTTCGTTTCGTTTGCGCTACTCACTCCGAACTCAAGAAGCTCCCCCGATGAACTCGCTCTTCCTCGCCTGGCAGGACGCTGGTCGCAGCCGCGCTTGGTTTCCTATCGGTCGGCTCGACGCCGATCTTTCGGCTCCGCGCTACACCTTCGGCTACACTCACGGGGCCGAGCGTGCAGCCGCAGTTGCCGGGTTGCGCCCGCTAGAGTCCTTCCCAAGTTTTCAAAACACCTACGAATCGAAGGAGTTGTTTCCCCTTTTCCGCAATCGGGTGCTGGAACCAACTCGCGTGGACTTTGGTGAATACCTCCGCCAGCTGGATCTCGATCCCGCCGAGGCCAACGAGATCGCGATTCTTTCCGTGACTGGCGGAGAGCGACAAACAGACAATCTACAGGTATTTCCGAAGATCGAACCGAAGGCCGATGGAACTTTTTGCTGCCGGTTCTTCCTGCATGGAGTCCGTCATACGCTGGAGACAGCTCAAGCTGCAATCAGCCGTCTCAAGGCCGGCGACAATCTGCGGATTGCCTTGGAATTGAACAACCCGGCCACACGGCTCGCGCTTCAGGTCGAAACGGAAGACTATCACATGATTGGCTGGGCGCCGCGCTATCTGATCGACGACCTGAAGCAAGCTATCGATGATTCGCCGGATGCCGTCGGCGGCAAGGTGGTGCGGATTAACCCGCCACCTGCCCCGGCAAACCAACGAATCTTGGTGGAGCTTTCCGGCCGCTTGCCAGAAGGGCATTCGCTGATGTCGGGGAGCGATTTTCAGCTCATCGCACGTTGATCGTGCGATTGCTGGACGAGCATTTCGAGGCGATCGAGCGGGAGTTCGACGCCGCCTTGCAGCGCAGCGAGACCCTCCGGCAGGCGATCCTGAACCGGCCGCCTCGGCCACCAGGACCCGTCCGACGAACCCGCGTCCGCCCTGCTCGCCTGCCTCCGCGCCGAACGCGGGCCCCATCGATTGCAGCCCGTCGCGGTCGGAGACCTACACCTGTTGAACGATAGACCGTATGGGCCTGGTACAAGTAATGTCCCGGCCCCACCCTTATACTTAGACCATGAGCACGAACTCGAAAATCGAATGGACCGACTCAACGTGGAACCCCGTGCGCGGATGCACCAAGGTCAGCCCCGGCTGCAAGCACTGCTATGCCGAGACCCTGGCCGAACGCTTTCGGGGCGTGAAAGGTCATCCCTTCGAGTTCGGATTCGACCTGCGTCTGGTCCCGGAAAAGCTCGGCGACCCCATCCGTTGGAGTACGCCGCGGCGCATCTTCGTTAACTCGATGAGCGATCTGTTTCACGAGGGCGTTTCGGACGACTACATCGAAAAAGTCTGCCGCGTCATGCTCGCGGCCGACTGGCATACCTATCAAATCCTCACCAAACGGGGCGACCGGATGAGCCGTCTCCTGCGCACCAAGCTCAAGAAGGCCGCTGGCGCCTCCCACATTTGGTGGGGAGTGAGCGTGGAGAACCGGAAACATGGCCTGCCGCGCATCGACCTCCTGCGCAAGGCCGGGCCGGCCGTCGCGTTCCTCTCGGTCGAGCCCTTGCTCGAAGACCTTGGCACGATCAATCTGACCGGCATCCATTGGGTGATCGTCGGGGGCGAGAGCGGAGCCGGTGCGCGGCCGATCAAACAAGAGTGGGTACGATCCATCCGCGAACAATGTAGCGCGGCTCAGGTACCGTTCTTCTTCAAGCAGTGGGGAGGCGTCCGCAAAGCCACGACCGGCCGCGAACTCGACGGGAAGTTCCACGACGAGTTTCCGATCGCGACGCCCAACCCAGTCGCACCGGCCCGTAAGCGCGCCTCGCTCCTGGAAGAACTGGCGACCTGCTAACTGCCATGGCCACCGGGGGTTTCCACGAAAAGCCTTTCGATGAAGGCACCCTGACGAAGCTGGAGATCTTTCAGCTGTATACGCGCGAATGGTTGCCGGTGTTTCTCTCCCGACAAACGGAGTACCTCCGCGAGGTTCATCTCTTTGATTTCTTTGCCGGCCCCGGCACCGACGCAGACGGTGTGCACGGCAGTCCCTTGCGCACGCTCTCTGTGCTACGCGAATACTCGGCCAACCCTGCCTTGCACGCATGGGGCAAGGTGGCGGTCACCGCGCATTTCTCCGACGCCACGTTGTGGAAAGCCAGAGACCTGAAGAACCTGGTTGAATCGGCCGAGTGGCGCATTTCCGGCGTGGCCACCGACACCAACCGGGCGGAATTTTCGGAGGCGTTCACGGCCGCCGAACCCATTTTACAGGCCCGCGACGCGGCCAAATTGCTGCTTATCGATCAGTTTGGGGTGTCTCAGGTCACGCCCGAAGTATTCCGCAAGTTGGTCAGCTTTCCTTACACGGACTTTCTCTTCTTCATTTCGTCGGCCACGCTCCAGCGGTTCCGGGAGCACCCGGCAATCCAGCACAAGATCAAGCCCGCGTCGGATTTTAACCAAGTCCACCACGCGGTGTTGGATTATTACCGGGAAATGCTGCCGGCGGGGAAACGATATTACCTGGCGCCCTTCTCGATAAAAAAGGGATCCAACATCTACGGAATCATCTTCGGATCGGCGCACCCACGGGGAATCGACAAGTTCCTGACCGTCGCTTGGGACCAAGACCGACTGAACGGCACCGCCAATTTCGACATCAACCGCGACGCCCTCGATCCGGACGAACCCATGCTCGACCTCGGCGCGGCAACTCGCCCGCTAAAAATAAACGTATTCGAAGAGGCCCTTGAAACGGCACTGCGTCAGAAAAGCCTCCCGGATGAAGTCGCAATCATGGAGCTTTGCTATCGCCACGGTGTCATGCGCAAGCATGCCACCCCGGTCCTTTCTCGCCTGAAGAAGGAGGGCGCCATCAGCACCGATTTCCAGTCCCCCTCTCTCGACCGACTCAAGACCCCTCGCCCAATCTCCTATCCCTGAATGATCAGAAGATTCGCAAGCAATCGTCGCCCTTGTGAAACACCCCCGCCTTCATTTAATTCCAGCGTATGATGTCCCTTGCCGTTCCCGTTCCCGTCACCGCCGCCGTGCTCATTTGGGCCCGGCATGAAAGCGGATATTCGCTCGAACGGGCGGCCAAACGAATCGGCGTGAAACCTGAACGCCTGACCGAGTGGGAACAAGGTGCCGGCCAATAGCATTGCCCTGGCTCTGGCGTTGAGCGAGGTCACGGTCTCAAATGCCCGCTTGAGAATACTGTGCACGGAGCATCCGGTGGACGTGTCGAAAGCCCTGCAAGGCCTTGTCCAAGAAGTGCTCCTGTCTTCGACCGGCGGCCGGGGAGCCATTTTTCACATCACCGGAATGGATTTACCCACTCCAGAACCGGTCTTGGGACCGCCCAAAACGGCGTCCAGCTCCTCAGATTTGGGTCGGAAGTCCCCAGATTTGGCCCCATCTCCTCAGGTTTGGCGCCGAACTCCTCATGTTCGAGCCGGCGACGCGACGCGGACGGATGAGTGTCTCCTTATTCCATCGAACCGAAGTTCGATTAAATAAGACGGACCCTTATTCCATTTAACTCTGCTTCGATTAAATAAGGCCCCGCTTCATGACCACCGACAGCATCATCTCCAAAGTCTGGTCCTTCTGTCACACGCTCCGCGACGACGGCGTGGGCTATGGCGACTATCTGGAGCAGCTCACCTACCTTATCTTCCTCAAGATGGCGGACGAGTATGCGAAGCCGCCGCACTCGCGGAAGGTCGGTGTTCCGGCCCGTTTTGCGTGGCCGGTGATGCGTCCGCTCAAGGGCGCGGAACTTGAGGTCCACTATGTCGAGGCCCTGCGCGAATTGGGTCAGCAGAAGGGCATGCTCGGGCAGATCTTCACCAAGGCGCAGAACAAGATCCAGGACCCCGCGAAACTCGCCCGCCTTATCGAGATGGTCGACGACGTCACCTGGACCACCCTCGACGCCGACACCAAGGGTGACATTTACGAGGGCATCCTCGAAAAGAACGCCGAGGACACCAAATCCGGAGCCGGCCAGTACTTCACGCCCCGCGCCCTCATCAAGGCCATGGTCGAATGCGTCGCCCCCGAGCCCGGCAAGTCGATCGCCGACCCCGCCTGCGGCACCGGCGGCTTTTTCCTCGCGGCCTACGACTACCTTCTCCGTCACCATCAGCTGAACCGCGACCAGAAGGCGTTCCTCAAGAACGAAACCTTCCACGGCAACGAGATCGTTCCCGGCACCCGCCGCCTGTGCCTGATGAATCTCTTCCTCCACAACATCGGCGAGATCGACGGCAACAGCCTCATCTCCTCCACCGATGCCCTCATCGCCTCGCCGTCGGTGACCGTGGACTACGTCCTCGCCAACCCGCCCTTTGGCAAAAAGAGCTCGATGACCTTCACCAACGAGGAGGGCGAACAGGAGAAGGAGGACCTCGTCTATAACCGTCAGGATTTCTGGGCCACCACGTCCAACAAGCAGCTCAATTTCCTCCAGCACATCCGCACGCTCCTCAAGACCACCGGCCGCGCCGCGGTCGTGTTGCCCGACAACGTCCTCTTCGAGGGCGGCGCCGGTGAAACCGTGCGCAAGCGTCTCATGGAGACGACGGAGCTTCACACCATCCTCCGTCTGCCGACCGGCATCTTCTACGCCAACGGCGTGAAGGCCAACGTGCTCTTCTTCGACAACCGTCCCGCCAGCAAGGAGGTCGCGACCAAGGAGGTTTGGTACTACGACTACCGGACCAACATTCACCACACCCTAAAGCGGAAGCCGCTACGGCTCGAAGATCTCCGGGAGTTCATCGAGTGCTACAATCCAAAGAACCGACACAAGCGCACGGAAACCTGGCACGCCGAGAAGAACCCCGAAGGCCGCTGGCGCAAGTTCACCCACGCGGAACTCATCGCCCGCGACAAAACCAGCCTCGACCTCTTCTGGCTCAAGGACGACAGCCTTGCTGACCTCGACAACCTGCCCGAACCCGCCGACTTGGCGGAAGAAATCATTGAGAACATCGAAGCCGGGCTCGCGAACTTCCGCACCGTCGCGGCCCGGCTGCAGACATCCACCGCCGCACGCTGACCGGCATCGGGAGCGGCCGTGATCCCAAACACGGCTCCCGCCTGCCGGAGAGGACCTCGGTTCCTGGTCTGCCGTCCCTCCTTTCGGCCCTCTCTCTCTCCGCGCCCTCCGCGAGCTCCTGTAAAATCAAAGATCGAGCTGCCGGAAGGAGCGGCGACACTCTTGTTGCCGGATTTGGTGCGGGACCGGTGAGCGACGGCTGTCCGCGGGCGGGCTCGGCGACAGGAGTGCCGCCGCTCCTTTTCCAAGCTCCTATGGCTTCACGGCCAGTTCGGCGATTTCGTCGCCGAGGGTGAACATCTTGTTCACGCCGCGGCGGTGGAGCCAGGCGGTGCCGGCGGTGACCGTGACCCGACCGCCGTGCAGGCGGGCGATGGAGGCGTTGGCGAGGCCGACCACGGTGTCGTCGGGGTTGAAGCGCAGGTAGATCCCGATCTTGCCCACGCGACCGTCGTAGTCGGCCTTCGTGTCGGGCGTCGGGTGATGCGGGTTGATCACCGCGGGAAAGATCCCCAGCGCCGACCTCGTCGGGATCTCCGCCACGGGGAAGTCGTTCGTCGCCCCAATGACCAGCCCGGCCACGTTGGCGCCCGCGCTCGCCCCGCCGTACGGCACGCCGGCGAGCACGCGACGACGGATGATCTCGAGCTGCCCTTCGCGATGCAGCTCGCCCAGCAGCACGAAGGTCTCGCCGCCACCGACGAAGTAGCTCTCGGCCTCTTCCAACAGGCGGCGTTGTCCGGCGGGGTCGTGACGATGGAGCGAGACCGCCTTGATGCCCCCGAGGTGCTCGAAGGCCTGCTGCAGGCGCGCCTCCATGCGGTCGCGGTCCTCGGGATGCGAGGCGTGCAGCACGAGCACCACGCTGCGCACGCCGGCGTAGTGCTCGCGCATCGCGGCGAGCGTCGAGTCGGCGAAATGATTGCCGTTCATCATGCTGCCGCCGCAGACGAGCACGGACGCGCGCGGTGAAGTATGAAACGAGGCGGCGGCCGCCGCACAGGCGAGCAGGAGGGCGGACAGGGAGGCGACGAGGGTCTTCATGGCGTGGGAGGAGTCGGGGTTGCGAAGGGCCAGTAACCGATCGCCTGCATGCGGCGTTCGAGGCCGAAGGTGGTGAAGAGCGCCTCGGTATCCGCCGGACTGCGACGGAAGGCGCCGAATTCGCGGTCGTCGGCCAGCGCGGCAACCAGGCCGGCGATGACCGCGGTCGAGTCGACCACGATCTGCTCGGGCAGCTTGTCGATCGTGTCGGCGACGTCGTGATAATACCGCACGTACTCGCGCGGGATCGGCGCGTTGAAGGTGATCGCGCGCACGCCGGCGAGCTGGTACGGCGTGTGGTCGCTGCCGAACCAGTTGATGTTCTGCACGCCCTGCGGCAGCGGGACGGCACGGGCGGCGTTCCAGCGCTCCAGCGCCGGCACGAGCGAGGCGTCGCCGAGGGCGTTCACCGCAATGGGCACGCCGACCATGTCGAGGTTGACCATCGCGACAACGGGCCGGTTGCCAAGGCGCGCGGCTTCGTGACGCGAACCCCACAGGCCCTGCTCCTCGCCGTTGAGCCAGACGAGCTCGATCGTCCGTTCGAAGGTGCGTCCGCGCCAGGCCTGCGCGAGCGCGAAGAGCTGGGCCACGCCGATACCGTTGTCGAGCGCACCTTGGCCGAGGTCCCAGCTGTCGAAGTGCGCCCCAACCACGATCGTCTCGGCCGTGCGGCCGGGCAGCGTGAGCACGACGTTGTTCGTCTCCACTGGCACGCAGCGGGAGCGCGTCTCCACGCGCACGCGCACTTCCTGCCCGCGGGCCCGCAGGCGCTGCAGCCAGCGGCCCTCCTCCTGGGCGAGCGAATAGACCGGCACCGGCAGCGTCTCGCCGATAAAGCTGCCCGCGCGGGCGAGCAGTTGTCCGCCGCCTTCGCGGTTAATGAAGAGCACCGCGCGCAGGCCGCGCTCCGCCGCGAGGCGCGCCAGCTGGCGCGTTTGCAGGGCGGTTCCGGGATCGACGAGACCGACCTTGCCGGCGAGATCTTCGGGCCACTCGGCGTCGGTCGCCTTGCCAAGGTCGACGACGACGCCCTCGAAGGCGTCATGGACCTGCGAATACGCCAGAGCCGCCACGCGGAGGCGCCGGTCGAACGGGACGGTGACCTCCACGCGGTCATCGCCGCGTTCCCAGCCAGGCATGGCAAACGGCGAGAGCCGTGGCTCATGGCCGAGCGCACGCAGCTCCTCGACAAGCCGCGCCACCGCCCCGCGGTCCGCCGCCGAACCCGTGAGGCGTCCGCCGAAGTCGTCGCACAGGCGCGTGAGCATCGCGTGCGCGGCCCGGGCCGACTCCGCGACGACGGCCTCGTCAGCCCGGACCTCAGGCAACGTCACCGCGGTCAACACCGCCGCCGCCAGCCACCGTCTCCACGCGGAGCGGCGGGAAATTCGAGGGCGGATCGAAGGAGCGGCGACACTCCCGTCGCCGGATGCCTCCCGAAGACGGACAAGAGTGTCCGTCCTCCCAGGTTGGCGATCATGGGTGTGGGAGCACTGGGACGACGGACACTCTTGTCCGTCCTCTTCAACCCGTCGCGTCGTTACGAAGCGCCCTGAAGCCAAACCCGGCGGCAGGAGTGCCGCCGCTCCGTTCAGGCGCCTGCCAACCTTGGAGGTTGGGTGTTGGAGGTTGGAGGTTGGATGTTCTTCTATTCCCTGATCCATACGCGCATCTCTCCTTCCCCGCGGTTGGCCCAGAGGGCGTACGGGATCGCCCGCAACGTCACCGGCTCGCGGGCGGCCGGTGCGGTGGTGTAGAGGGTTTCGCCCGGACGTTCGCGCCAACCTTCAGTCTCCACGACCACGCAGCCGCCCAGGCGGTGCGGTTCGTGGCGGGCGGTGAGAGGCGCTTCCGCGGGCAGGATCAAACCGGCGAGATCGGCCCCGTTGTCGGGCTCCTCGAAACAGAAGACGACCGGGCCGCGCTGCAGCGCCACGCGACCGGCCACGGTCGCCACGCGGGGGTCGGCGCGGACGCGCTCCACCGGCATGGGCAGCACCAGTTCGATGCGGTCGCCGGCCGCCCAATGCCGCCGCAGGAGCGCATAGCCACGCTCCGTTTCCGGCGCGACCGTTTCTCCGTTGACGGACACCCGCGGGTTGCGGCACCAGCCCGGCAGTCGCAGGCGCAGGGCAAAGGGCGCCGGCGTCGCGGTCTCGAATTCGACGACGATGCGTTCGTCCCAAGGGTAGTCCGTACGGATCGTCAGCCGGACCTCGGCGCCGTCATCTTCGCAGCGGACGCGGCCGCCCGCGTAAAGATGAAGCGTGAGCCCGTCGACATCGCGGGCGTAAGCGTAATGTCCGAGCGACATGAGCAAACGCGCCACGTTAGGCGGGCAGCAGGCGCAGCCGAACCAAGGCACGCGGCGCGTCTTCACGAGGTGGCATTCGTAGCGGCGCTTCGCCACGGCGGGGATGACTTCGAGCGGATTGACGTAGAAATAGGTGCGTCCATCGAGGGCGAGGCCCGCGAGCACGTTGTTGTACAAGGCCCGCTCCATCGCATCGGCGGTGGCGCCGTCGCGAGAGAGTTCGAGCATGCGCCGGGCCGTCATCATCACGCCGATCGCCGCGCAGGTTTCGGCATAGGCACGATCCGGGGGCAGGTCGAAGGGTTCGCAGAACTTCTCGCCGTACGGCTCGCTGCCGACACCGCCGGTCACGTAGAGGTGCCGCGCAAGGATCGCGCGCCACAGCCGCGAGCAGGCCTCGCGCAGGCCGGCGTCCGTTCGCTCGCGGGCGAGGTCGGCCATCGCGGAAAGCAGGTACATCATGCGCACGGCGTGCCCAACCGGCTCCGTCAACGCGCGGACCGGCCGCGCCGCCTGGAGCGTGGCCAGACCGTCGTGATGCATGTGCCAGGGCAGCTTCTCGTCGCCGCGCCGCCGCCCTTCTTCTTCGAAGTAGTTGGGGGCACGTCCGCGCTCGTCGATGAAGTAGGCAGCGAGGTCAAGGTAACGGGTCTCGCCGGTCGCGCGCGCGAGCTTCACCAACGCCAGCTCGATCTCCTCATGACCGCAGTAACCGCGGATCTGCCCGGAGCCGCGCCCGAACGTGCGCGCGATCAGTTCGGCCATGCGGCACACGACGTCGAGCAGGGTTCGCTTTCCCGTCGCCTCGAAGTGGGCCACGCCGGCCTCGATGAAGTGTCCGGCCACGTAGAGTTCGTGCGCATCGCGCAAGTTGGCCCAGCGGTTCTGCGGTTCGACGAGTTGGAAGTAGGTGTTGAGGTAACCGTCGGCCCGCTGCGCCTTGGCCAGCAGCGCGACGATGTCGTCGAGGTCGCGCTCAAGGGCCGCGTCGGGCGCGCCGGCGAGGCGGAAGCTCGCGGCCTCGATCCATTTCGCAAGGTCGGAGTCCTGCCAGAAGAGCCCGTGAAACTCGCCCGCCTTCACGCCGGCCGCCACCTGCACGTTGTGCACGCAGCCGCTCCGCTCCGCCCCGGGGATGCGGTCGTTGAGCGCCTCCCACTGCTGTGGGATCACCGTCTCACGCACGCACCGCGCCCGCTCGGCCAGAAAGCCGTGCTCGAAACGAACGTCACGAAGGGGCAGCGCGCTGGGGAAGGACATGGCGGAGAGACTTGCAATCGTTGCGTCGCTCTAAGGCGTTTCGGGGAACCGCGAAAGCCCGGCCCGCCGGGCTGCGCGTAGGAGCGGCTTTACGCCGCGACGGATTGCGGACGGTGTTCATCGCGGCATAACGCCGCTCCTACGCAACCTTGGCGAAACCGGAGGTCCTGTTGTGTGATCATCTGCTTTCATTCGCGGTTGCCGGCTCACTCCTCCCGCACGCGATCGGTGATGGTGAGTGTGTTGAGGTCGACAATGCGCTCGAGGCGTCCGTGGGTCATGGTCAGCCGGCGGGAGCCCTTTTCCGCGTTGAGGTACGGGCCCTCGAAGAGTTTCCACTTGGAGTAATCGAGCACCTGGCCGTCGACGATCGGCGCCCGGCCGTAGGCGCAGACGACGTCCTTGCCGCGCAGGGTGCGGAACTTCACCGACGGCACGGGATCCATGGCGTACGAAAGCGGGAGGGCGCGGATGGCGGCCTTGAAGGCGTCGAAACTCGCAAACTCGTCCGCGCTTGCGGCCTGCACGATCGTGCCGTTTCGGCGGTGCGGACTGTAGAGACGCTGATCCCCGGTCTCGATCCGCTCGTCGCTCCAGGACGACTTGAACTTCGTCAAGGGCTCGATCGTGTACGGCGCCAGCGGCCGGTAGGCGAGATAGGTGTTACCCCCGCGGGCGAAGAGCCAGCCCGACGCGTCGACGGAGAAGTCCTCGAGGTCCTTCGAGAGGAAGCCGTTGATGTGCGGGAAGCGCGTGCCCTCGGGGATGTCGTACAGCGCGATCACCGTATCCAGATCCTGGAACACCTGCTCAAAACGCGAACCGCCGAGGATTTTGTCGGGCAGGTCGTAGGAAGGCTTCCCCTCCTTGGCCACGCCCTTGATCATCTGGTCCGGGAGCTCCGTGAAGTAAGCCTGCATGTCGAAACTCGAGGAGATCGGATGCATCGAGAACATCGTGTCGTGGACGCCGCGCGGATCCGGCAGATCCCAGGAAACGCTCCACACGTGGGTCTGGATGGGGTCGGCCATGCCGCCTTGGTACGAGCCCACGGCGTAGTCCTTCCGCACATACTGCGTCTTGTAGATCGGCGCGAAGAGCACCTCGCTGTTGCGCCACCGCCGGCGGGTGCGCTTGAGGTCCCGCTGCACGTAATCCCCGTCGCGGTCCACGCCGATGCGGTAGATGACCTCGGGCAGCTCGTAGTTCTTTGCAATGACCGCGAAGTAGATTCCCCAGCCGCCGTAGCTCAAGGTCGGGGGGGTGTTGCCGAGCATCAGCCAGCTGAAGGTTGTGGCGAGGCCGTTCCAGCGTTCGATCACGGAGGTGTCATCGGTGCGGGCGTTGGCGCCCATGAGCACGCCGTTGAGGGTGTTCACGAACTGGTCGGCGAACAGCCAGTCGAGCATGATGCGTCCGCGCAGTCGCATCTCGGGATCCTTCGCCCACGTGGAGAGCATGATCATGGGGATCACGTACTCGCCGATGTAGTGCGTGCAGTTGAACTCCCCCTGGCCGACGGTCGTGGTGGTGTCCATCCAGTCGAGCAGGTAGCCGCGGGCCTCCTCGAAGTTCTCGGCGGAGGTCTTTCCGGAATACCAGCTCTCCTCCGGCTCGTCGGGGTAGAGATCGGCCATGAGGTAGAGCGCGGAATAGTACATGACCCAGTGGTTCTCGGTGTCGCCGCGCAACTGCAGCGTGGTGCGCCACGCACGGCGGATCGCCTGCCTGGCCTCGGGCGAAAGTTTGTCTCGGCCGAGATGGGCGACGATGGCCGAGGGAAACATCCAGAAAGGACCGCTCCCGGGATCCTCCATCGCCTTGATCACGCTGGCGGAGCACCACTCGAGGTCGCGGCCGAGGGCGAGCTTGGCGGCGATGGTGGCGAGATCGGCGCTCGGCCCTTCCTCCATCTTGGCGAGGCCGGAACGCCATTCGAGCATCTCGTGGATGCGGGCGTGATACTGGGCGAGGCGATAATCGGCGCCTTCGACCACGGCGCGCGAGGGCACCGGGCCGACTGCGGACGGCTGGGCGCTCAGGGGCGGAAGGGCCGTCGTTGCGGCCAGGAAAAGGAGGACGAGTTTGACCTTCATGGGGTGCGGCGTTGAGGGTTTCATTTCTCCGCCTTCGGCAGAAACACGAAATTGTAGATCGTCGACCCTTCGAGGCCGTCGTTGCGCCAGGTGCGGCCGAAGTCGTCGGACACGAAGAGCGCCTCACGGTACACGCCGGCGAGCAGCCGGCCGCTGTCGGGGTCGATGCCGACGCGAAACACAAGGTGATCCTCGGGCAGGCCCGCGTTGCGCGCGGTCCAGGTGACGCCGGCGTCTTCGGTCGTGTACACGCCGTAAGTCCAGCTCGACACGGCGTAGCGGCGCGGATTGGTGGGATCGAAGGCAACGTTGTACCAGGCGTCCTCGATCGGCATGCCGCCGAACATCGACCAGGTCGCTCCGCCGTCTCGCGAGATCTGGATGCCGTTGGCCTGCGTGCTGGCGAGCCAGACCGCGGGATCGTGCGGCGACTGGCGGATGTCGGTCACGGTGTAGCGCGTCGGCAGGACGCGGCGCCACGTGCCGGCGTGATCCTCGCTGAGGTAGATGCCGGACTCGCAGCCGGCGAGGAAACGTCCGGCGCGCGCGCGGTCGGGTTTCACGACCTGGGTGTATTTGCCGCGCTCGGGCAGTCCGTTCTCGCGGCGCGTCCACGTCATGCCGCGGTCGGTCGAGACGGCGATGCCGTCAGGCAACGCGAGGTACACGTGGTCGGGGTTGTGCGGATCGACGGACACGTCCTTGGCCTCGGTCATGTCCCAGCTCGTCGCAAAGCGAAACGTCTCGCCGCCGTTGCGCGTGACGAGGCAGCCGTTGAGCGAGGCCACATAGAACACGTTCCGGTCGCGCGGATCGAAGGCGATCTGGAACAGGTGCGGGAAGTTGGGCCCGAAGTGCTGGTACGTTCCGTCGTCGGCGCGCTGGTAGAGCCCGCTCAGCGTGACAAGCTTCGAACCGATGACATAGTTGCGGCTGATCGTGGCGGCGAGGTAGAGGTCATGCTTCGGCGCGGCGGCGGCGAGCGTGCCCGCCACGCCGAACAGCAGGGCCAGGAGGGAGGATTTCGGGGCGATCATGATGGAAAGAAGGTTCGTCGTTGCGCCGCGCGGGCGCGCGGTTCAAGCGTCGTGGCCATGAAGAAAACGATGCTGGTTCTCGTGCTCACGCTGATCTCCGCGACCTTCGCCCTCGGCGCCGACAGCCGGACGCCCGAGCAACGCCTCGCGGATCTCGGCCTCACGCTGCCGGCGACAAGCGCACCGGTGGCCAACTACGTGTCGGCCGTGCGCGCAGGTTCGCTGATCTTTCTGGCCGGGCACATCCCGCGCGACGCCGAGGGCAAGGTCATCGCCGGCAAGGTCGGCCGCGAACTCGACGAGCGCGCCGCCAACGAGGCCGCGCGCCTCACCGGCCTCGCGCTCATCGCCACGCTCAAGGCGGAACTCGGCGACCTCCGCCGCGTGAAGCGCATCGTGCGCGTGGGCGGTTTCGTGAATTCCCCGGACGACTACACGCGCCAGCCCGCGGTGATCAACGGCTGCTCCGACCTGCTCGTGGCGGTCTTCGGCGAGGCCGGCCGCCACGCGCGCGCCGCCGTGGGGGTGAACACCCTGCCGCTCGGCGCCGTGGTGGAGATCGAACTGGTTGCCGAAATCGCAGACTAGGGCGCGCCGCCGGCTCGAAGGTAGGAGCGGCTTTACGCCGCGACAGTCCCCGTGCGCCTGCAATCGCGGCATAAAGCCGCTCCTACCTTTGCGGACGGGACGACCCACCCGCCACCCGGGACGTCTCTTTTCGCACAGAACCCCACCTTGTATCCACGCACCCATGGTCCTCAGCCGTTCCGGGGAAACGCGCGCACGGCCTCGACCACCCGGTCGACGTCCGACGCTTGGTTGAAGATGTGGGTGGACACGCGGATCGCCTGCAGTCCGACCTCCGTCACCGGCCGACAACGAAGCCCATGCTGGCCCAGCAGGTGACTGAAGACCTTCGTCGCCTCCATGCCCGGAATCTCAAACGTGACCATCGAGGCACGCAGCGAAGGCAAGGCCGGGGTCAACACCGCGACTCCGGGAATCGCCGAGAGTCCCGCGTGCAGACGCGACGCGAGCTCCGCGCCGTACGCGGCAACGCGTTCGCGGCCGACGCGTTCCTGGAACCGCACGGCCTCGGCCATGCCCACGGCGGCGGCGGCGTTGCGCGTGCCGTATTCGTGACGCACGACACCCTCCGCGTAAACCAGCTTGCCCGCAAAGTCGAAATCCTCGCTCGAGTAGGCGCCGGCGTGACGGGGCGCGATCTCTTCGACGCGGTCGGCGCGGATGTAGAGCAGCCCGGTCTCGTGCGTTGCCCCGAGCCACTTGTGTCCGCTCGTGGCGTAGGAATCGCAGCCGATGGCGCGCAGGTCGACCGGAATCATCCCGGCCGACTGCGCCCCGTCGACGTGGAACCAAAGCCTGCGCTCGCGCGCAAAGCGGGCGATCTCCTCCACCGGCAAGACGATACCCGTGGGCGCCGTGATGTGACTGACCTGAATGGCCCGCGTGCGGGGCGTGACCAGGGCGGCAATCCGCTCGAGGTTGCCCGCGGCGGAGTTCGGGTCGGCCTCGAAGACCTTGACGACGAGGCCGTCCTGCTTCGCGCGGTTCAGCCAAGGCAGCGAACCGCCGGGATGCGCATGCGTTTCGAAGATCACCTCGTCGCCGCGCCGAAGGTCGAGTCCGGCGGCGACGATGGAGTTGCCCTCGGTGGCGTTGCGCACGAAGCACACCTCCTTCTCGGCCACGCCGAAGAACGCGGCCAGCACCTTGCGCGAGGCGCCAAAGTGAGCGTGGCCCGTCGCCACCGAGCGCTGCAGGCCGCGCGCAATCTCGTCGAACTTCGCCAGCACAGGCCGCGGCGCCGGGCCGAGGCCGCCCGAGTTGAGATAGATCGGACGTGAATTAAGTTCGTACTCGGCGCGCACGGCGGACCAGAACGGCGCCGGGTTCGCCGGGTTGAACGCAGGCCATTCCGACGGGACGGGCGCGGGTGCGGGCGATGGAGCGGCCGCAGACCGCACGGCCGGCGTCGTACAGCCGGCGAACACGCCGACGGCTCCGGTTCCCAGTCCCTGGAGAAAACTGCGGCGATCGATCGTCATAGGTCGGAAAAGGTCAGGAGGTGATCCACCTTCAGCACGCCCCCGGGCGGGAGCTCGAGGTCGCGGTCGTACTGCGGCGGCAGCGCCGCGAGCGGGTGATGCCGCCGGACAAACCAATGCACCGGTCCGGTGAGGTTTTCAAAGCGTACGGCCACACGCTGAAGGGTCGTGTCCTTCTGCCCCCGCCATTCCATCCAGGCACCGGCAGCCCCATGGACGGCCTTTTCACCGTCGAGTCCGCCTTCCGCGTGCAGGCGTACCTCGGGATCGCCGTGTTCGTCGAGCAGGTCGCGCGCGCCGCGGAACTGCAGGCCCGTGTAGTGGGAGCCAGCCAGTCCGCCGGACGAATGATAGTTCCCCAGCGCCAGGGTGCGTCCCGAAACATTGGATACGACGGCGCGCCAGCGCAGCGACCAGGCGCGGGCATCGAGCCGGACCGGGAGGAGTTCCCGGTCCTCGCGCAGCAGCACGGCTCCGTCGGCCAAGGATCGCCACTCGAGCGTGTGCGCGAGGCGCGCGCCGGTGCACTCGCGCCACTCAACGTGGCGCTGTTCGCCGTGGTCCGACCGCCACTGGTAGCCGTCCTCGCGGCGGTAGCTGCCACCGCCCCAGAAGTTGACCCCGTCCACACGGGTCAGCGTGTAGCTGAGGGCGTGGTGCCAGCGGTGGTCGTTGGGGCGAAAGGTCGTGAGCTCCGCGCCCGACAGGGTGCGCACGGGATGCAGGTAGGGACGGGGCGACTCGTCGCCGGGGGTTTCCGGACGGAAGACATAACGAAAAAGCATCCGCCCGTCCGCGCCGATCTCGAGCGCGCGTTCGCCGATCGTGAGCAGTTCGCAGGAGACACTCATGGCAGCGGGCAGGACAGTTCGATCCGGCCGCCGGTCCGGACGTGATGGGTGCGGTCGGGCAGACGGATGTGCACGGTCGCACGGACGGGAGTCGAGGCCACGAGGTGGAAGCGGCCGCCCTCGACCCGCCACGACACGTCGATCTGGCCGAGCGGCGTACAGACGCCTCCGCGCGCATGGGTCAGGCCGCAGAGATGAGGGGCGAGATCGATGCGTGCGTAACCCGGCTCGCCCGGCGTGATCCCGAGCACGCGTTCGACAAACTCAATCGCCGGGTGCGCGCTCCACGCGTGGCAGAGCGAGCGCCAGTAACTGTTTTCCTCGATGAAGGTATCAAGTCCGTGGTCGACCATCTCGTGCCAGGGTCCGAGGAACTCCGGCATGCGATCGTAGTCGCCGGAGATCGCGAGCGCGCGAAAGACGGCGTGCCAGCAAAAATAGGAGCCGGGCGCGAGCTTCGGATCGACCGGGAACCGCGCCCGCAGGCGCCGGCGCGCCTCTTCGCCGGCCGCGCCGCAGACCACCGCCCACGCGTTGCCGTACTGGCTCACCTCGGGGCCGCCGGGCCGGTCGAAGTAGAGTCCCTCGGCCTCGGACCAGAACCGGCGGTGAATCGCTCCGCGCAGGCGGGCCGCCTCGCCGCCAAGGGCCGAGGTTTGCTCCACGCGACCAAGCAGGCGGCACAGGTCGGCGGTCTCGTCGAGGGCAACCACGTATTGCGAGGCGATGATGCAGGTCGGCCCGGAATCCGCGCCGGGCACGACGCCGCGCGGCCACCACGGACACCAGTCGGTGATGTTCCAAAACGGAAGTTTCGCCGGCAACCCGTCCGCGTCGCCATGACGGCGGAACCAGTCGAGCACCGCCAGCACGCCCGGGAGGAGGTCGCGGGCCACCGTGAGATCGCCGGTGCAATAGGTGTAGTCGCGCAGGGTCGTGATCCAATGCAGCGACCACGAGGGAATCACCTGCAGCAGCCGAGACGGATAACGGCTGTGCGTGAGCCCCTCGGGCAGGCGCGACCAGTCGAAGTGGTACAGCGACTGCCGCGAGAGCGCGCCGTCGCCCGTGGTGAGCAACGCGATCTTCGAGGTGATCATCGTGTCGCCCGCGTACTGCATTTGTTCGTAATACGGACAATCCTCGAAGGTCTCGTGCGAGCAGAGCCGCATCGTGTGCAGCGCGGCCGTCCAGATCCGCTCGAACCGAGGATCCGAGCAGGCGAAACTCCCCTTCACGTCGTACGGATAGGCGGTGAACCGATGGCGCAACTCCCGCACCTCGAGCGCGGCGTCGCCCGTTTCGATCTCGAGGCCGACATAACGGAACGCCCGCCAGTGCCAGGGTTCGAACTTTTCCTCGGTGCGGCCGGCGGGTTCCCAGACGTCCGACCAACCCAGCATCGTGCCCCGGCGGTCGAAGGTCCAGCCATTGGCCTCGTCGGCAAAGTGCGACGCGAGGTTCGCCAGCGGCTGCCGGTACCCGAGCATGCGCGCGCCCGGCGTGTCCCAAGGCAGACGCAACGCCTCCGCATAGGTGAGGCGCACGCGGGCGCCGGCGCCGCCGGCTGTCAGAAGTTCCGGATACGCGGTGGTGAGCCGGCCCGCGTCGAGGATGAGGGAAACGCGCGTGCGCGGCGGCACCGTGACGGGCCGGCCCGTCGCGAGCCACGTCTCCCAGTCGGTTCCGGCGCCGGCGCCGCCCGGGGCGAAGATCGACTCGAACCGCCGGGGAGCCCCCTCCTCGAGCGGCGGGATCATCCGCGGCACGAGGCCGTAGGGGCTCGCGGGATCGCGGCGGTTCTCGAGGCGCTCCGCCAGGTAGAGGTTCGTCGCCGGCGCCCAGCTCGTGTCGTCGGAGTCCGGATACAACCACCCCTCCGGCTCGTCGCGCGAGACGCGCCGCTCGAAGTACCCGTGGTAGCCCTCGAAGAGGGTGTTGTCGTTCTGGAAACGATGCGCGGTGTCGACCGCCACGCGCCAGCCGGGTGCGCCTGTGTCGAGGCGCGCGGAGCCGAGGTCCGCCTCCAGCAGGAAGCCGCCCGCATAGGTCATGATCGCACAGGGCGCGCCGAGCGCGGAGGGACGGTGCGCCACGCGCGACATGTCGAGGACCAGCGCGGCGAGCACGTTGCGCCCCGGCCGGAGGTGGGCGGAGAGGTCGACCGTCTCGTAGAAATGATGATGCACGTCCCCTCGCGCCGGCCCGCGCGCCACGAGCGTGCCGTTGCACCAGAGTAGATAGCGGCTGTCCGCGGTGACGTGGACGACGAGCGTGTCTCCCGCCGCCGCCTCGAAGGTCCGGCGAAAGCGCCGCACCTGATAGTGCGACGGCGAAGCCTCGCCCGGCGGCGGCACGGCATGCGTGCCTTCCGCGGACCAGATCCACGAAGCGCGTTGAACGAAGGGCGAGGACGACATGGAGGAAGGAGGGCGGCACTCGACGAGGGGAGGGTCGAAGCCAAGGGGTACCGACACGAATTGTGTGAAAATGGGCTGGCCAGTTCCGATTTTTCAACCTTTGTTTTCAGCAATTTTCAGCAACCCTATGAAAATTGTTTCATCCCCACCCCGCCTCGTCCTCTGCGCCGCCACCTGGTCGATGATCGCCTACCCTTCCGCAAAGAAGGAGTGGTCGGTCGCCCGCAAGATGGCCGCCATCAAGCAAGCCGGCTTCGACGGCGTCTGCGGCTACATCTCCGCGGAAATCAAGACCGAGGCCGACGGCCTCGGCCTCGAGCTCATGAGCGGCTTCGACGCGGACAGTGTCCGCGGAGCCATGCCCCGGCTGAAGGAGCAGCGCGACCGCGGCGTGAAGTTTATCAACATCCAGCTGCTCAACCACGACACGCCCCCGGCGGTCGCCGCCCCGGTCGCGGTAAAGCTCGTCGCCGCCGCCCGCAAGCTCGGGCTCTCCGTGCACATCGAGACCCACCGCGACACCTCGACAGAGACACCGGAGAAGTTCGACGAGATCGCCCGCCTGTATCGGCGCGCCACCGGCGAACTCATGCCGGTGACGTGGGACCACTCCCACTTCGCCGTCTCGAAGCACATGCTGCCGCCCGACTACTCCCGCCGGCTGCTCGCCTGGCCGCAGCTCATCCGCCACTCGCAGATGTTCCACCTGCGCCCGTTCAACAGCCAGCACCTGCAAGTGCCCGTGACGAACGGCCGCGGCGCCCTCACCCCCGAGTTCAAGGACTACGTCGCCTTCGTCGAGGACCTCTTTGTCTGCTGGCTGGAGGGCCCCCGCCCCGGCAACGAGCTCTGGGCCTGCCCCGAACTCGGCATGAGCCACGGCTACCAGGTCAGCGCCTTCCCCCACGCCTGGCCCGATGCGATCCGGGCCCGCAAGGAGATCCTCGCCGCCTGGAAGAAAGCTCTGAAGCGCACCGCCGTCTGATCCCATCCCCTGAAACCGTTCTGAAAAAACCTTGACCCGCCCCGCATACTTTTTCATTCGTTTTAGTGAAATTTTCACCCCAAAATTTCATACCCCATGTTGATCACTGAGATTGCCCGCAGTGCCCGCGTGTCTCCGGCGACGGTCTCCCGCGCAATCAACCAGCCCCAACTGGTCGGCGCGGAGAGCCTTGCCCGCATCCGGGCGGTCATGCAGCAGCACAACTACGTGCCGGCCCCGCTCAACCGTCGCCGCGGCCCGAAGGCCCGCCTGGCCGAGCAGCGCCGCGTGGGGGTGTGGTTCGTCGGGGCCAAGTCGAACAACCCAAGTCTCAACTGGTTTCAGGACCAGTTGCTTCAGGTGCAATCGACGGATCCCCGCTATCGCGTGGACCTGCGCGTCCTCTTTTCCAGCACGCCCGAGGAACTGCCCGCCGCCATCGCCGCGGAGCGTCTCGACGGCCTCATCATCCAAGGCATGGAGCCAGCGGCCTCCTGTTTCTCGAAGCTGCGCGAATTGCCGTACGTCTGGTTCATGACGCGGCGCTCGACCACCTTCCCCGGGGACTACGTGGAGCCGAACAATCAGGAGAACGGCGAGATGGCCGCCGACTACCTCAAGCAACGCGGTCACAAATCCGTCGCCGTCATCTCGACCGACCCCGAGTACAGCGCAATCGTGCGGCGCACCGAGGCCTTCATCCGCCGCGCCGGCGAGATCGGCCTCCACGTCACGACCATCCTCGGCCGCGCCAATCCCGGCGTCAGCTACCTCGAGATCTCGCCGCTCAATTCCGACCACGCCGCGCTCGTGAAGCGCCTGCTCGAGGCCACGCCGAAGGCCACCGGGCTCTACCTGCCCGTCGATCACTTCTCCGGCTCCTTCTTCCGGTCCCTGCGAGAGGCGGGCCGCCAGCCCGGCCGCGACTTCGAGGCCATCCTCGGAAACTACAACCCGGTCATCTACCACAACCTCGACCACTCCCCCGCCGTGATCGACATCAACCTCGGCACGCTCGTCCGCAAGGTCATCGATCACCTGCTCTGGCGCATCGGCAACCCCGGCGTCGCCGGCCGCATCGGCGTCTGCGTCTCCCCCCGCCTGCTCACGCCCGACGTCGCCGCCCGCCCCTCCGTCCCTTCCGCTTAGTCCCTTTCCCGCTTCTGGAGCCTCCGAGGCGCCGTACGGAAGCGGTAACAAAAAACCCACCCAAAGCATGAAACCCACCCCGCATACCCCAGCCGACCGGGTCAGGAAATCCCTGGCCTTCGGTCTGGCGGCGTTGCTGACGGCCACCGGTGCCTCCGGGCAGACGGACGCCGACACGCTGCGCCGCCTTCAGGAGGAGAACGCGGCCCTGCGACGGCAACTCGCCGAACTGCAAGGCCGCCCCGCTCCCGCCGCCCCGAGTGCGCCCGCCGCGCCCTCCGCGCAACCTTCGCCGGTCGCGCCAACAAGCAGCCAGCCCCCGCCCGCCGAACCCGGCGTCGTCAGCCTCTCGCCCTTCGAGGTGAGCAGCGAACGCGACTACGGCTACGTGAAGACCAACTCCCTCACCGCCACCCGCATCGGCGCCCGCATCATGGACACGCCCCTGCAAGTCCAGGTGTTGTCCGAGGATTTCCTCAAGGACACCAACATGACGGACCTACAGGACGTGCTCCGCTACTCGGCCACCTCCGCAGGCGACACCATGATGGGCATCCTTCAGCCCGCAACCGGCTTCACCCCCTCGGGTAACATCACCACACGCGGCTTTCCCATCAACGCCCGCCTGAAGAACTCCATCCGCCGCTACACGATCTACTCGCTCGACAACATCGAGCGCGTCGAACTCATCCGCGGTCCGGCCTCCGTGTTCTTCGGCCAGGCCTTCCCCGGCGGCGTCATCAACTACGTGGGCAAGCAGGCCGAGTTCCGCAACCTGCCGACGACGATGTCCTACACGGTGTCGGTCGACGGGACCAACCGCGCTTCGTACGACCACAACACCGTCCTGCTGCGGGACAAGATCGCCCTCCGCAACTTCGTCAGCTGGGAGAACAGCTCCTTCCAGCGCGACTTCGAGTACCGCCGTGGCTTCTCCTTCCAGCCGCAGCTGAAGATCCGCCTCAACGACAAGGTCGAGGTCCGGGCTGAACTCGAGTACACCGAGCGCAAGGACAACATCGCCGCCCGCGGCTGGCTCTGGCAGGACGCCTGGTTCGACGCCTACGCCAATCCCACGGTCGAGCTCATGAACGCCGCCGGGATCAACCCGGCCCTCACGCTCGCCGAGCGGCAGGCGCTCTACCGCACCCGCATCGGCGGCTCCGCCGACGGCGCCGGCTACGGCAACTGGATCACCGACGTGCGCAACGCCGCCGGCGACCAGACGATCGTCCGGTATCCGTCCTCCAGCTACAACAAGGGCGTCTACAAGGACCGCATGTGGGGCAGCAACGACTTCAACCCGTGGGGTCCGGGCAGCACCACCGACGAGGAGGTCACCAACGTCACGGTCACCGTCGACGCGCGGCCCTTCGACTGGTTGAGCACGCGCTACACGTGGAACCGCGCGCACGCCTACTACTACGAGCGCAAGTCCGAGGCGCGCCCGAATGCGGACGGACAGACGTTCGACGTCACGCCGGGCCTCACCTGGCGCTTCTATGACGTCGCCCCCGAGGACCACATCCTCGACAACGTCATCTCCTTCGACCTCGGTCCGACCAAGAACAAGCTGCTCTTCGGCGGCGTCTACCGTCGCGGCGACAACGAGTTCGGCGGCAACTATCCTGGCGGCGCCGACTACTCGCTCATCCCGGGCGCAGGCGGCGGCACCGACACGGCCGGCACCGGCGGAGCCCTCCTCCCGGCCGGCACCCGTGCCGCCCTGGCCGCACAGGTGCTCTACGACCGGAACGGCAACCCGCTCACCGCTCAGCAGGTCTTCTCCCGCTACGACCCGACGATCCATCCCTTCCCGGACATCGCCCGGATCACCGAGCGCACCCGTCACCTGATCGACCGCTACAAGCCGCGTAACACAGAAACCTACGTGAGCTATCAGGGCGCCTTCCTCGACAACCGCCTCAACGTGATGGCCGGTTATCGTGAGGAGAAAACCTACAACCGCCAGCAGCGGATGCGGGCCAATCCGCCTTGGTACGACTCGTTCGGCAACATGCTCGATGTGCTCGACCCGACTCAGTACGCCAAGTACGAGATCAGCGAGTCCTACCAGCGCAGCCTGCTGACCACCCAGGAAGGTGACTCCATCCAGTACGGCGCGACCTTCGCGATCACTCCCGAGGTCAACGTCTACGCCGGCTACAGCACGTCCTACCTGCCCAACGGCGGCTTCAAGGCGATCTACAACGAGAGCGACGTGCGCGCCCGCGCCTCCCTCCTCGGCCTGAACCCCGACAACGAGGTCGCCCGCATCCGGTCGCAAGGCTCGGACACCCAACTCGGCAACGAAGAGGGCGTGAACACCGAGATCGGCCTCAAGACCCAGCTGTTCGACAACAAGATCGTCGCCACCGTCGCGCTGTTCCGGACCGAACGCACCAACCAGCGCGTCGACGACGTCTCCGCCCAGGTGGCCGAGCCGCTCAACTACGACCAGAATGGTGCGTCCAGCCAGCGCGTGCGCTGGTTCTCCGCCGAAGCGAAACAGCGCACCGAGGGCACCGAGGTCGAAGTGATCTGGTCGCCCAACCGCCAGTACCAGCTCGTCGGCTCCGCCGGTTACATGTGGACTGCCGAGGTCGTCTCGAATCCGGCCGTCGCCCCGACGAACGTCAACTTCGACGCCACGTTCAACACGCGGCTGGCCTACGCACCGAAGTACTCGCTCAACCTCTGGAACAAGTACTCGTTCAACGACGGCGCGCTGGCTGGGTTCACGGTCGGCGGCGGTCTCCGCTACCGCTCCGAGATCGTCATCTCGCAATCCCGCGACTGGCACGCCGGCCGCGGCGGCGCCACCGCGGGCAACTACACGGTGTTCGACGCCCTCATCGGCTACAACACCGAGCTCTGGGGCATTCCGACCAACTTCAACCTCAATGTGACGAACCTGTTCGACAAGTTCTACAGCGAGGGCGGTTGGAACTTCTCCCGCGGACGCGAGATCTCCCTCACCACCCGCGTCTCGTTCTAAGGCCGGTTCGTCCTCGAACCGTTCCTCCGCAAGCGGAGGCGAGCCTGCCTCGCCTCCGCTTTTTTCTTTCCTGCTTTCAACCTTACCCTGTCGTGAACCCCTCCCTCATCGGACTCGATCTCGGCGGCACCAAGTGCGCCGTCTGTGTGCCCGACGGCCCCGAGGGCGTGCGCGAGATCGCCCGCTTCCCCACCGGCGACCCGACCTCCACGCTCGAGCGCATCTGCGCCGAAATCGCCGCGCTCGCCCCTTCCCCCGACCCGGTCTTCGGCATCTCCTGCGGCGGACCGCTCGACCTCGCCCGCGGCCTCATCCTCTCCCCACCCAATCTCCCGGGCTGGCACCGGGTCGCCATCTGCGACGCCCTCACCCAACGCTTCGGCGGCCGCGCCTATCTCATGAACGACGCCAACGCCTCCGCCCTCGCCGAATGGCAGACGGGCGCCGGCCGTGGCGCGCGCAACCTGATCTTCCTCACCATGGGCACCGGCCTCGGCGCCGGCCTCATCCTCGACGGCCGCCTCTACCTCGGCGCCACCGGCGACGCCGGCGAGGTCGGCCACATCCGCCTCGCCCCCGACGGTCCGGTCGGCTTCCACAAGGCCGGCTCCTTCGAGGGCTTCTGCTCCGGCGGCGGCATCGCCCAGCTCGCCCGCCGCCGCCTCGCCGCCTTCCCGGGAGACTCCGTCCTGCAAAACCTGCCGCTCCACCAACTCACCGCCGCCGACCTCGGTCGTGCCGCCTCCGCCGGCGACACCTTCGCCCTCAAACTCTGGGAGGAGGTCGGCGCTCGCCTCGGGGAGGGTCTCGCCTTACTTGTCGATCTTCTCAACCCCGACCGCATCGTCATCGGCAGCATCTACGAGCGCTGCGAGCCTTGGATCGCCCCCGCCATGCGCGCGGCCCTCGCCCGCGAAGCCCTGCGCCCGAGCGTCGCCGCCTGCACCATCGTCCCGGCCGCCCACGGCGACCGCATCGGCAGCCACGCCGCCCTCGCCGTCGCCCGCCACCACCTGGCCACCGACACCTTCGCAAGGACCGCTTAGTCCGCATATTTCACCGGCACGCTGCTTAATTTTCAGCCTTTCAGTCCTTCAGCCCTTCAGCCTTTCTCTGCCCCATGGCCATGTCTCCGCTCGAAGAACTCCGTCACTCCGCCGCGCACATCCTCGCGACGGCGGTCCTGCGTCTGTTTCCGGACGCCAAGCTCGACATCGGGCCTCCGACCGAGACGGGGTTCTACTACGATTTCGACCTCGACCATAAGTTCACCCTCGACGATCTCGCCAAGATCGAGGCCGAGATGAAGAAGGTCGCCGACGAGAACCAGCCCTTCCTGCGCAAGGAGGTCTCCCGCGACGAGGCCGTGCAGATCCTCACCTCCCGCGGCCAGGCGCGCTACAAGCTGGGCCGCCTCGCCGACATCCCCGAGGGCGAGGCGATCTCGTTCTACCAGAACGGCGAGTTCATGGACCTCTGCGCTGGCACGCACGTGCGCTACAGCTCCAAGCTCAAGGCCTTCAAGCTGCTCTCCATCGCCGGCGCCTACCACCGGGGCGACGAGAAGAACAAGCAGCTCCAGCGCATCTACGGCACGGCCTTCCCGACCAAGGACGAACTCAACCAGTACCTCGAACGCCTCGAGCAGGCCAAGGCCCGCGACCACCGCAAACTCGGCCGCGACCTGAAGCTGTTCCACATCGACGAGGACGTTGGCCAGGGCCTCATCCTCTGGACGCCCAACGGCTCCATCCTGCGTCAGGAGCTGCAGAACTTCATCGGCGAGGAACTGCGCAAGCAGGGCTACTCCCAGGTCTTCACACCGCACATCGGCAAGCTCGAGCTCTACAAGACTTCCGGACACTTCCCCTACTACAAGGAGTCGCAGTTCACGGCCTTCGCCGAACCCGACGACATGGCGCGCCTCGCCACCGAGGGCTGCTCGTGCGGCGAACTTGCGGCCCGCCTCGAGGGCGTTTCCCAGCACTTCGCCGACGAGATCAACCGCCGCGCCGGCAAGGAGGTCATTGGCAAGGATCGCGTCATGGACCCCGACCGGCTGCTCAGCGGCTTCATGCTGAAGCCGATGAACTGCCCGCACCACATCAAGATCTTCGCCTCGCAGCCGCACAGCTACCGCGACCTGCCCGTGCGCCTCGCCGAGTTCGGCACGGTCTACCGCTGGGAGCAGAGCGGCGAGCTCAACGGCATGACGCGCGTCCGCGGCTTCACCCAGGACGACGCCCACCTCTTCTGCACGGAGGATCAGGTCGCCGCGGAAGTCCTCGGCTGCCTCTCGCTCGTGAAAAAGGTGCTCACCACGCTCGGCATGTCCGACTACCGCGTGCGCGTCGGCCTGCGCGACCCCGACGGGCGGAAGTTCACCGGCAATCCCGAACAGTGGGACCGCGCCGAAGCCGCCTGCCGCACCGCCGCCGCCACGCTCGGCGTGCCGTTCACCGAGGAACCGGGCGAAGCCGCCTTCTACGGCCCCAAGATCGACTTCGTCGTCAAGGACGTCATCGGCCGCGAGTGGCAGCTCGGCACCG
>VFQQ010001082.1_pt1 | contig 41620 bp, 71 predicted proteins | sample 3512341 | NCBI WGS metagenome assembly VFQQ01 (sample SAMN10412373, study PRJNA504923) | tailings metagenome | isolation source: Relicate 2 Philex TSF1 revegetated site | place: Philippines: Tuba, Benguet | collected 2017-08-29 | reverse complement strand
GCTGCTGCTGCTGCTGCTGCTGCTGCTGCTGCTGCTGCTGCTGCTGCTGCTCCTGCTGCTGCTGCTGCACTGTTGAGGGCATCGGCGTAAGCATGTATGCACGTGCTGCATGCAGCCGTGCCCTCAATCCATGCTGGATCACAGAGGCCCGCTGTGGCTGCAGCGCACATGCGCATGGCTGCTGCTTGGTACTTGTGCTGCGCGGCAGGCAGTGGATCGTAAATGTGGAAATGAAAGCCCATGCTTTCACTCCCACCTGTATGACCCACTGCCCCTGGTACCTGCTGAGCAGCGCAGTGCACATGTTTGCCCACCATGCCGTTGCTGTGCTGGCGACTCCGCCTGCCTGCCTGCTGCACTGTGCTCATGCCTGTCAGCGTCAATTTTCATGCTGCCTCCAGTGTTTGATGTTTACTATTATTAGATGATGGTGCAACCGGGGGCGCTGATGCACGTGCTCGAGTCTGTCAGCCTGATGATCTGTGCTGCCTCGTTGTTTGATGTTCACCCACTGCAGGTCCTGGTGGACCCGGCGGCGCTGATGCACGTGCTGGGAACCAAGATGGACTATGTGGAGGACCGCCTCAAGTGAGCACATTGATTCAAGGGGTGATGTTTCGAGGGCAGTCCTCGAGAAGTGATCAGCGATGCGCTTCCGTTTGGGGCAGATCAACCACTGCGCGTGTCCTTGCGTGCTGGGTCATTGCTGGCGCAGGAGCGATCGTGCTGCTGCAATGGCCGCCGGGGTCTCATGCCGCACTCACCCAACACTCTCTCTAAAATATTTCATATTTTCAGGTCGGAGTTTGTGTTTGTGAACCCCAACGCCAAGGGCACCTGCGGCTGCGGAGAGTCCTTCACAGTCGACCCGAAAGCAGCCAAGCAGAATGCGGCAGCAGTCAAAGGGGACGGCAGCGGCGAGGGCGGCAGCGGCGACGCGGCGGCAGCGGCGGCGGGCGGGCAGGGGTGAGGCGCGCCGCCGCCCCGCAACACATGCCCCTCACATTAGCAGCCACTGTTTAGCGAGCGCGGCTTGTGCCCTTGCCAGCCCTGTACCACCCACCCTGTGTGCCTGCCTCCCACCCAACGCACCCTCAAGGAACGACCCTTCGTATGACACCTGGGCGGCTGCACAGCGGACATTCCGCCTGCGCCGCCCGCCTTGCACTGCCCCGATACAGCCCTCCCCCCTTCGGCTTTCATCCTGCCTGCCTCGCTCCTCCTGCCTCCCTGCTGCCAGCTGCCCTGCACGCACTTACTTTTGCCTTCCAACTAATTGTTACGTAATCGCTAGTACAAGCGGAGAAGAGGGGCAAAACTGCTGATGCTGCGGTGTGCTGCTGGCAGTGGCCAGGTGGCAGCACGTCTGCCTTGCATGGTGTGCTGGTGTCAGCCGCAGCTGGCTGGCTGCTGGACAGCAAGGATGAATGGCAGAGTAGATCAAATGCACAGACAATCAGTAAGGTTCAGTTAGGGACCAGCAGATCTACTACAAGCCTTCCATTCATGATCTGTTTGCAGGGTGTGCTACTCGATTCGGCTGCAGCGCTGCACGCGGTAGGTTCCGCCTCGATACTCTTCTGCCAGCTGCGTTTCAGGCACCTCCTGCACCGCAAAGCCGCGCTGCTCTAGCAGCTGCAGCAGCCGCTCCTCTTGCAGGCCTGCAGCCATGGCAGCACAAGCAGGTAAGATCTGCGGGGAAAGACATGACACCTGACTCTCCTGCGCTGCATGCGTGGCGCGCATGCAACCGCCAAGCAAAAAGGCACAACACTGGCACCAGCCACAGGGCACGCACCTCGGCGCTTGTAGGCCAGAAAGACAAGCGTGTGGGGAGCCGCCAGTGCACGCAGCGTGGCAGCCAGAGCGTCATATGCCTCTGGCTGATAAACTACGTCCGCTGCTGTTATGACGTCGAAGCTGCCATGACAGCTGCTGCCGGTGGTGCTCCCACCGCTGCTGGCGCCCGCTGCCGCCGCAGCTGGCTGCTGATGCGGCTCGGGAGCCGTCAATAACGAGGCGGAAGGAGGGCCCCCTGCTAGCTGGGCTGAGCTGCGGGGCGGGGCCCCTTTGGGCGCCTGCTGCTCTCCTGCTGCTGCAGTTGCTTCAGGTGGAGGCACCACAGCAGGCGGCAGCAGCGCAGAAGCAGCATCTCCCTTTCCCCAAGTGTAGGGCCGCACCCGCCAGCGGTGGAGGCCGGGAGTGAGGTTGGCCTGCGGCAGGGAGGCGGGGCAGGCAGTTCTGTGGACAGAAGCAGTTGGCTTGTCCATGCCGCGCTCCGCTGCGCACGCCGTGCTGCGCAAACACCATGCCTGCTGCTCGCTGCGCCTTCCGCAGCTCTGCCCGCACCACATTTGCAAGTGACCAGCCCGGCCCTCACCTGGGCATTTGCGTCTGCCAGCGGCACGATGTGCGGTTGGTCGCTCAGGGTGACTTCGGCGCCCGCCAGCGCCAGCAGGATGCCTACCAGGCCTGCGGGAAGACAATATCCAGAGGTATTTGAACAGCAGGCCATCAAGGCATTTGCGCCATGCGACTGACGAAGCAAGAGGCAGCAGCAGCAGCAGGCGCCAGCCTTACTGGGCAGCGCACCTGTGCGCAGCCAGGGGCCAGCACTGTAGGCGATGCCAGTTACCAAGCAAGAGGCAAGGCGCGCATCAGCAGCGGCAGCAGCAGGCATGACCATGATAACTCAATTCGAATGACATAGCAAGTGAAGCACCTGTGCCGCAGCCCAGGTCAAGGACCGTGGCGCCGTGCCAGGAGCCAAAGGGCGGGCGGCGCAGCAGCAGGTCTGCCAGCACAAAGCCGGCCTGCCAAACCACCAGGCCCACCCGGCTCAAGTCCTCGCCTGCAGGGAGGGGAGGCAAGCAATCGGAAGGTGTAGTGTGCTTTTGGCGCAGCCTTGGCAGCCTTGGCAAGCCGGCCAGTCAGTTGTAGCGGGCGTGCAGCTGCTAAGCACAAGACAGTAACAAACGTTTCCAGGCATGCCCGGCCATGCAGCGTGCAAGACTGCACCCCAGCAGCTTAGCTCAGGCTCAGCAGCCGCATGCCTTACCTGTGAGGATGGGCGGCGCCCCGGGCTCGCTGCCACCGCTGTCCCATGCGCCTGGCCGATCGTCGTCTAGTGGCCGCAATGCGTTGCTGCCTTTGAGGTCCTGCCGCAGCTCAACCGCCAGCCCTGCCACCTCAAACCGCCGGCACTCCCAGTTGGCTTCAGAGGTTATGCTTCCCACAAGCGGAGCGGGTGCTGCTGGCAGGGCTGCCCCTGCCGCCGCTGCTGCCGCCGCCGCTGCTGCTATTGCCCCTGCTGCTGGCAACGCTGCTGCTCCTGCTACTGCGGGGGGACATGTGTCTAGCCCAAGCGCCTGCCGCCGCTGCTGCTGCTGCTCAGACGCCATGCCGCGGCTGCCCCTCTCCTTGTTGGCAGGCAGGGCTACAGCTGTCAGCTGATAGCTGTTCTCTACGGAGCTGGCAATAACGGCTTGATGAGCAAACGACGATTGCCAAACAGCGCGCGGCGCCTCACACCATGCCCTTTGCCTGCTGCAGCACCAGCAGCTGCTGCGCCGGGGGCGGCCTGGCCGCTGCGTGTGCCGGCCGCCGCCGCGCTTCTACTGCTACCAGCACTGCCAGCGCTGCCGCCACGCCGATCGCGTCAGCGCCCAGGTCACGGATCGAGAGGGCGCCGGGCCACCACTGCATTTAATGGGCAGATGACGAAGAGAGCACAACAAGTTGCAACACTCGTGGGTGGCCAGCAGAAGCCGGTTCAGTCAAGCATGCACCCACCCTGACGTTGTATGCCGGCCAGCACCAGGCATGTGCAAGCTGTCGATCGGCGGGAAATGTGCAGCAAAACGCACCTGCAGCACGTCGCCCACTTCCTTGAGCACCCCGGCTACCACTCCTGCTGCACAGCCGAGCGCCAGGCGCAGGCGGCGCGCCCGCTCGTGGCGCCGAGCCGCCCAGTAGCCAGCGGCAGTGACAGCGAAACAAAAGACAGAGTGCTGGAGCTTATCGGGCGCAAGCCAGGGGTCTTCGTAGGGCGCCGCCAGCTTTGCTTGGGCGGCACCTGCAACGAGCGGCGGCAGGGCGGCGGCGGCGGGGCGGGTGAGCGGGCGGACCAGAACGCGTCATGAGCGTCTAATAATGTTTAGAATGCGCGCGAGGAGCACCTGTTCGCCGCCTTCCGTCGCTCCTACAGCCACCCGGCCGGCGCAGCGGCTGCCTGCGTGCTCCGTGCTGCCCTCAAGTGCTTGCGATCAGGTCAAAATTGTGCCATCAAGGCACGTAAACACGCAGATCATAGCCTGCCACCCGCTATGAGTGGGACCGCCGCCCGCCGAACAGCACGCTGCACACGCCGCCATGAACCCCCCTATCGGCCCATCATGCCTCTGTAAAGCTCCCAAACATGTCGTCAAGCAGGCATAGCTGCTCTTGAGCGTGAGATGGCCTCACCACTGAGCCAACCGCATGCGCAAGGCTGTGTGGCAGCGGTGCTGTTGGCGGCATGCGAGGGCTGGTTGGCGTGGGGTGCGCAGCCGACGGCGGCTGATTGCGCACATGCCTGCCTGGCCACCCAGCTCGTGCCTGGCATGGACATTCAGCTGACAGTAGTTTGGCATTGGCGTGACTCCGGGACAGTAGAGTGCTTGTACTTTGTACTTCTTCTTTCAAGTGCAGGACCGCCGGCAAACGGCACGCGGGCCAGCAGGTGGGCACTGCAAGGTACATGGCTGCCCTTAAGCACAACACACTCGTGGGTCTCCATTGCACTGCCCTGGCTGGCCCAGTGGGATGGCGCTATGGCGTGCAGGCAGGGGGCTTGCCGCCGCCTCACGCTCGCGCAGCGGCGCCGCCCAGCGCCACACTGTGACAGGAGCATTAGCGGGCGGCCGAGCCGGGCGGGCATACACACGGCACCTGCCCTCGCTTTGGATGGCTGCCGTTGCGTTGCTGGCGCGATTATGGTGAGTCTTGTCGCAGACGCGCGGCTGGGTGCTCACGGCGGCGCCCGGCGCGTTGCTTGCAGCTCCGCAGGCCCATCAGCAACCCTTTACACGCTGCTGCAAGCGCGCAGCGACGGCGGAGGGCTGCCGCGGCCCGCCCCGCCCCGTTTGGCCTCGCCTGCGCGGCTTGCGCCGCCTGCCGCCGAGTCTGCAGTCGATGTGTGCCTGCCGGAGCCAGCGCCGCGGCTTTGGGGCGGGCCGCCCCGCCGCCGCGGGCGCCGCTCAGAACCCCGCCTCCGCTGCCCGCTTCCGCCCGCAGAGCGACGTGCGGGCGCTCGTGCTGACGCCCCAAGACAGGGGCGTCATCGTGGGGCGCCTGGCCCGGGCAGTGCTCAGCTTCCAGGACACATTTCTGTCCCGCGAGGCGTCGCCCTCCGGGCTGCTGTGCCAGGTGCGGCGGCTAGCAGCGGCGGCGGTGCACTGCTTTTGCCTGGAGGTTGGTGCGGGCAGCGCGAGTGCGGGTGCGCTATTGCACATCCCAGCTGATACGGCCCTGCTGAATTGGCCATGCCAACCATGCAGGTCTGGCTGCCAGAGGTGGCCGACGGCAATGAAGTGGTGCTGAAGACAAAGGTAGGGCTGCTGCTCCCGGCACTGGTTGTGCGTTGCCCATGCCGCTCAGCATGCACTCTGCAGCATGCGCGCATCGTATTGCAGACTGCATCCCCTCGTGCAAATCAGCAGCCATTGGCCGTCGCGGAGCCCTTTGTTTTTGAGGAAGCTGTTTGAAGCTGCGTTATGCAGCGGCGCTGCTCGTGCAAACTCGACAAATCGCCGAGAGCCTCCCTACAGCTGCAGCCGGTCTTGCCTGCCCGCCCTGCAACACTGACCCAACTGACCCTGCTTGCCCTCACCACACACAACAGGGCCTGCCCTTCTGCGTGGCGGGCATGGGCGACCTGCTTGCCCTCTTCCGCTGCATCTCCTGCCGCTTTGCGTTCGGCACGGACGTGGCGCGCCCCACCAGCCTGGGCGCCCCAGGGCGCGTGTACACCAGCTCGGAGGTGGGCCTGGCTTTATGTTTAAGGCATTGTGCTGTTTTCAGGGCTGTTCAGGCTTCCAAACCCTTGCCCCCGGGCGCGTGTACACTAGCTCGGAGGTGGGAATCAGTTTGTGTCAGGGTTGTTTGTTGATGGAGACGGTTGGATTTCAAGAAGATGATGGATGTTCGCTGCCCAGGCCCCTTTGCCCCCAGCTGCAAATGTGCTACAGCATGCATGTGCTGCTGTTCCATGTGTTTCACCTGTGTTGTTTGCCTCCCCGGTGCAGCCGGAGATGTGCTGCAACGTGCAGCAGTACGCGAAGCAGGAGTACCTGCGCAAGGCGGAGGCGCAGCAGTGCCAGGTGCGCGCCGCAAGCTTGAGCTGCAAGGCTGTTCTACCATGCTGCAACAGCTTTGTGTGTGCCGCTGGTTCAATGCTGTTGCTCTAATGCCTGTGGTGTCATGCATCCTGCCAGCCCTCATTGCGTTCTCAATCGATGTGCTGCAGGTCCAGTCCACGCTGCTGCTGCCGCTCTTCATCTCGCCGCGCCGCTCAGGCTGCGTGGGTGTGCTGGAGGTGGTGCAGGTGGGCGCACAGATCAGGGCTTGCATTTGCTTCTCGCCTCACCGTGGCTGGCCGACATGCCTCCAAGGTTGCGCTCTGGAGCTGGCCCACTGCTGCCCCGACCTGCTCACACCTGCCCTGCTGCCTTGCGTCGTGCAGACCAGCCAGGACATGACATTCCTGCTGCAAAGTATTCAAAGCATGCTGACCTGTCCCTTCCTGTCATGCAGACCAGCCAGGACATGGCGTTTGGTGATGTGGCGGCGCTGCTGGCCGCATCCCTTGAGGTGCGACATGGGGATTGGAACTTGACACACCAAATGGACTTGCTGGCAGCTTGGGGCTCTGCTGGAGTTGGTGCTGCTGGTGTCGCATCGCACGCAAACCGGTTCACACCTCCCCTGCCGACCCGCTCTCCCCTACTGACCTGCTCTCCTCTGCCGCAGCGCTGCGAGCTGTTCACGTGTGACATGGAGGCGGTGAAGCGCCGCATCCCCGACATGACCACCAGCACCATGCTGCTGCCGCCGGTGATGGGGGTGCTGGAGGAGCCCCCAACAGACGGCGAGGCGGGGCACGGCACAAGCGACGTAGAGAGTGGCCCCCGCGGCGGCGGCGGCGGGGATGCGGCTATGGCGGAGGCGGGGCCGACGGGGGCGGCTGTCAGCCGCAAGGGCAGCGGAGCATCGGACGACTTTAGTGCGGGTGAGGAGGGCGTTGGGTGGTGGGTCAGAAGGTGGGGGCGAACTGTAGCCAGCCCGCCTGCCCAGGAGCCTCCCAGCCTGTTGGCAGCCTTGGTGTTTCCTATATCTGCTGGCCAGCGACCCGGCACCTACCTGCGCATCCAAAATCTTGTTGCAAACGTTCCTGCAGACGAGGATGATGACGATGACGAGGAGTATTCGGGGGTGCGGCGCCGCAGCACCGACCGGCGCGGGGCCAGCAGCAGCGCGGCGGGCCGGCAGCGGCGCAAGGGCGCCGGCAACCCTGGTGAGGGCTGTCGTCCCACCTACTCACCCACCTATCCAATTGGCTGAGAGTGGTGGCGTTTGGGTTGACGGCAGGTCGGGGCAGTGCAAGGGCGGTGCAAGGACGCAGAACAGCGCCGTGTGCGTGAAGCAAGCCTGCTGCTGTGGGGCTGACCAAAGCACTCGCTCTTTTACCCCTCCTGTGTGCCTTTCCCTCGCAGGCAAGCCGGGCGTGCGGCTGACGCTGGCCGACCTGCAGAGCCAGTTTGGAGTGGGTCTGAAGGAGGCGGCGGCGCGGCTCGGCATCTGCCCAACCACCCTCAAGCGCGCGTGCAGGTGGGATTCTGCAGTTGTTTAGCGCTGTGCTGGCGATACCTCGTGCCGCTGTCCTTGGGTTAGTGGAAGTTGAGCGTTGGGACCCGATCACAGCCTCCCATCACTGCACTGTTCGACCCGTGCTGCCACCGCCGCTGCCCCCGCTCCCCCTGCAGGCGGCACGGCATCCAGCGCTGGCCGCGGCGGCAGCTGCAGAAGGTCAACTGCGCGCTGGACGAGCTGGAGGCGCGCCAAATGTTGCAGCCGCACCAGCACCTGCTGGGCACGGGGGCGGCGGCGGCGGCGGCGGCCGGCGGCGGCTTTGCGCCCGGAGCAGGGGGAGGTGCGCTGTGGCTTGTGCTTGGTGTGCCGGACATTTGGTGCATTGCGGTTATCGCATGGATAAACTGCCGAGTCTGAGCTGCCAGCAGCGCAACCGCAACTGTTGTCCTCTCCGTTTGCCCTGCAGGCGACGGCATGGGCGGCGTGAGCGACAACCGCTGGACCACGCTGGCACACCTCATGCCCGCCTACAACAGCGCAGGCGACACGATGCAGGGCTTTGCGGTGAGGCGATTGCAGTGCAATAGCTGGACGGCAGCAGCCAGGGCGCTAGGTTGTGGGGGCTACAACCGCACCAGCAGTGCTTCTGCATGCAAGGCAGCCAAAGGCCGGCGCTGACTGCCCCTTTACCCTCCTTTTGCGGCTCCCACCCATGCCTGCAGGACGGGCAGCAGCAGCTCCCCAACAACTTGCTGCCCTACACTGTGACAGTGCAGCAGACAAACCCAGGCGCCAACCAGCGCCTGCTCCTGCAGCAGCAGCAACAACAGCAGCAGCAGCAAGCGGTGGCGCAGCAGCAGCTGTACCTGCAGCAGGCGGCGGCGGCGGCGCACGCTGCCGCGGCGCAGCGCCAGGCTGCCGCATATGCTGCGGCTAGTGGGCAGCCGACGGCCAGCGGCCTGTCGCTGCCTGACGGTGCACTGGCGCTGGGTGGCAGCGGCGGCGTGCTGCCGCAGGTGCCTGCAATGAGCGGGGTGAGCACGCTGGGCCAGCCGCCCCCGCAGCAGGCACAGCGGGCGCAGCGCGGCGCGGCGCCGCCGCCTGCGGGGCCGCAGGCCGAGGGCCGGCAGCCCGCCACCAGCGGCAACAGCAGCGGCAGCGCACCCAAGGCGGCAGACTACCTGCAGCGCATCGCGGCGGCCAACAACCTTGTGTCGCCGTTTGGGCCGACCCAGGGAGGGGCACGAGCAGGAAACCCAGTGGTGCAGCTGCCCGTGCCTGGCCTGGCCGCCATGCAAGGTGCGGGCGGGGGGAACAAAGGATGGCTGGCTGCATGTTGTGGTCGACAAACAGCCGACTTTTGCACATGAACCTCCTGCCATGCATGCGCACTGGGCACACAGCACCTATTGGCGCTTTCGAGTTGCATCGAAGCTGCAGCTTGCCGCGCACTGCCCTGCCATCCCGTCAACCGTGCCGCCAACTTGCCTGCCGCTGCCTGCAGACGTGCGGCGGCTGTCGGCCATCTCTGTGCCCTCTGTGGACGTGGATGTCATGCCCCCGCTGGGGCCCCCACCTGGACTGGGGGACGACGAGCAGGTGAGCAGGGGCATGTGTTGCAAATCAGTTTTGGGTTCATGTGGATGGCCTCCTTCCCCTGGGCCCTTCGCCCGAGCTGGGCGACGACGAGCAGGTAGGCGGGCGGGTATGAATGACAAGCAGTGGGTCACGTGTTGACAGACAAAGTTGGCAGGGTCTCTTCCACTGCAGAGACCCCAGCCACCCTGCCTTCTGCGCTATTGTGGCAGCTGGCTCCGCTGCCCGGCTGCTTTCTAAGTCTCTGGTCGTGAATGCCGTTTCTGTGCAGGTTGGCTTCCTGGACTCGTCCGTGCTGGAGCTGCTGCTCACCGAGTGAGTAGGTCATTCAGGCATTTGCAGCCGGCTTGTCTGCGGCTCAAGGCATGCCACTGGGCCTGCACATGCCGCTCGGATGCATGCGTTGCTGCTGCACACTTGGGCAAGGCCACTTTCGCACTTGCCCTGAGATCACAGCCCTCACTGCCATCATTGCCATCCTCTCTCCGTGCCGCAGGGAGCAGCGGGCGGGGCGCGCCAACGGCGGCGGAGCGCTGGCCGCCAACGGCGGCGCCCCCAGCGGCATGGGCGAGGCGGGTCAGCTGGGCATGGGCAGCCTGCAGGTGCCGGGGCTGAGCGGCGGCGGCATCAGCGGCCTGGGCTTCAGCGGGCTGATGTGAGCGCTGGGCGGTTGCTGCTGCTCCCGCCAGGGGCGGCAGCAGACCCATGAGCAGCCGCCGCTGCGGGCCCGCGGCATGGGGGACCCCCGCAGCCTGTAGCAATTAATAATGCGCCGTGCCGTGCGGCCATGCCCAGCCGGCTGGGCAGCCGCCGGCACAGGCGGGGCGCCGACCCACGAGGAGCGCTCGCCACCCCACCAAACCCAATACAGCGGCCAGCGCAGCGCTGCTGGCCTCCCAGCGCTCGTAGCGACACAGCATTGCAACGTTCTGGGATCGCGCACAGTGTTCCCTGCCACCCCAACACCCCCTCCCGCCAAGAATGCATGACCTTGGCCGCTGCATTCTTTCCAGCGCACCCCCCACCCTGAGCACCACTTGCTGAGCTCATTTCCACGCATGCACTGGAGCACCCCACCCGGCACCCTACCCGCCGGTACCTGCTGTTGCTGCTGCAAGGCTGCTTGCTCCGCGCTCTCTTTTGACTGCCCCGCCTCCTGTCAAAGCTGGCTGCGCTTCCTATTGCTCAACCCCCAACACCTTCTGCGGCATGGGTGCCGCTCCACCGACTTGCCTGGCTTGCTCCGCCTTTCTGTTTCTGTGGGGGCCACTTGCATGCATGCCTATCCTTTTGCCTTGCTCTTACCCTCCCGATGCCACTGTGGGACCTTGCCACCACCATGGCTGGCACCTCCTCTCCCTGTACACTACGCAGCCTTTCATACGATTTGGTTTGGTTGTGCGAGGGTTGTAAGCCATCGAGTGATAGTGGCCCCGCCAGCGCTGGGCAACCTGGCGTTTGAGCCTGCCACAACTGGAGTGCGTGTTTGTGCGTATGTGTGCATTACATCAGAGGCACAAACAGCGGGCGGCGGGTTGGTTTTGGTTTGGTAAGAGTGTGTTCTTCAGGGGCGTTGCATCATGAAATGGCAGCAACCGGGTGATGCTAATGGGCAGCACAGAAATACGGCGGGCGCGCGGCGCGCCGCCTGCAGCAGAGACATGGCACAAAAGGAGCACGGGCGGACAAAGGGCGGCAGACGCCGGCGTCTCATCAAGCACTAAACAATGTCACAGGGAGCCTGACTGGCTGCACACGCCTGCAGACCACAACGCATTGGGTGACTGTTAGGCGTGGCGGCTCAGGCAGCGAGCAGGACAGGCAGGCAGCACAATCAATCGGGGTGGTGAGGGTTGTGGAGGTTTCTGGCAGCTGACTGCGCTACTGGGGCGGCCGCAGAGGTACCAGCCGCAGCTGCGCTCGGCTTCAGCGCGCTGCAGCCCGTCCTTGCTGCACGTGCCCCAGCCCCAGCCTGCCTCCGGGCAGAGCGCCAGCGTGGCACAGCCGCTCGCTGCCACAGCTGTAGCTCGCTAAGCAAGCCATGCGGGCTAGGGCAGCTCGCGGCTGGCTGCCGCCGCTCACTGCCGCCGCTTGTTGGAGGAGAGCAGCTGCGCGGTCATGATGCCCACAGCGCCGCCGGCGTGGGAGGCGATGATGGGGTCCACCTGCGACAGTCGGTGGCGATTGGCGGCAGTGCGCGGTGAGCGGCTAGCTTGCCAGCAGCAGTGCGGCCAGCTGCGGGTAATATGCAAGCTCTGAGGTGGCAGCTGCCTACCCTCCCTTTCCCTGCCTGGCCCTCACCTCGGCCATCTGGGTGGGCAGGCCGCGGCTGGCGATGAAGTCGTAGTAAGCGGGGCCTGCGGCATCAACAATCGAAAGGCAGGCGGCTGGTGAGGTGGCAGGACAAGTCCCATGCTGTTCGTGCTTGTGAGTGACCACCAATGCAGGCAAGGCCCAAAGCCACCGCTTCAACAAAAGGGCCTGCAGGCCAGCGCTGGGGCACACATTGCAGGCATGCAGTGCAGGAACAGAACAGCTGAAGATGGAGCTCGAGCAGGGAGTGGTGCAACAAGAAACAATGCTCACAGCATCAAATATCGACCAGCAGCTGCAATCACCGCCCAGGCTGACCCGGTCCTCCAGCAGGGGGCGCCAGGGCAACAATATGATACAGATACATGAAATCGAGCAAATCTTGCACTCACCGCCCAGGCCGACCTTGTCCTCCAGCACAGGCGCCACCACGCCGGCAAAGAAGACGACCGCCGCCACGCTGGCGCCGTACAGCCCCACATCCTTCTTGCCGTCGCCGCTGAACACAGAGGGCAGCGGCGAGGCGGCGGCGGGGGCCGAGAAGGAGGGCGTGGGGAAGGAGACGGCGGGCGGCAGCGCGGCGGCGGCGGCCGCGCGGCCGTTGGACACGGGGGCCGGCAGCGCGGCGGCGTGGGAGTTGGAGCTGTACGAGCCGTTGTCAGAGGACAGGCCCTGGGCAGACTGCATCTGGCCCTTCAGCCGCGTCACCTGCAAGGAAGTGGTTTGGGAGCAAGGCGCAGCTCAGCTGCTGCGAGATGCAGAGCAGGTGGGGGTTGCTGCAGGCACATCACACAGCACGGCCAGCAGACCGCAGCATTGGCAGGCTTGCTGTCCGCTTCCCTGGTACAAGAAAATTGCGACACACCCAGAAGGTTGCAATGCAGCGCACACGGATGACAGCCGGAGAAATACCCATCAGTCAGCCCCCCAGCGCAGCACCCACCTCGCCAGTCAGCAGGGAGATGGTGTCCTGGCGCAGAGCAATGTTGGCCTGGATCTCCTCCATCATTGCCTGCAGCGTGGCAAAGTCCTGCAGCAGCACCCAACACAGCCGGGGAGCGGTCAGCGCTGGCGGTCAACGCTGGCGGGCGGCGGCGGCCAAGTGCGTGCCACGTCCTTGCTCCGAAACGGCGGCGACAGCACACCACAGCCAGCATGGCACATGCAACGGCAACATCTGCTCCTGTGCAGAGCACCCTGCCAGCAGCAGCTGGCATGCAGCGCCTCAATCTGCCCCAGATCTGCTGCGACAGCCAACCACCGCCCGCGCCGCGCCTGCGGCCCTGCCTCCCCACCTTGACGTTGTCGGGCTGGTCCAGGAAGCTCCGGGTGCGGTAGGGGTTGAGCTCCAGTGACGCGGGGCTGCGATGGTGGGCATCCGGCAGGCCGGGTGAGGGCGTAGGAGGGCGCGCAAGGGCCGTGCACCAGCCCCCGCGGCGCCGGCGGTCGGAGGGTTTGGCGGGCGCAGCCCACCTGGCCGTCGCCGCCGCCTCGGGCTGCTCCGGGAAGCCGCTGCGCTGCTGGGGCTGCCGGCGGGGCGGCGCGAAGGAGGGGCGGCGAGCGGGCGCCCCGTCGCGCGTCATACTGGTGCCGCTGCCATAGGAGGCCGCCACGGCGACCGAACGAGCGCTGGCGACAGTCTGCATGGCGGTTGTGCGCAGATCGAGGGCAGCGGGCGCCTGGTCGGGAGAGGAGGGGTGTGGTAGACGCGACCAGGAAACGGCTAGCTGGGCTCCCGCGGGTCCAGGGCGGTGTGGTGCGACAGGGAACACGTGGGAATGCCGGCGAAGGCCCCCAGGGCGCGCATCCTTTCACCTCTCCCCGCCCGTGCTGAGCTCCCGCAGCGCGGCGTGGCGGCGCGGTGCGGGGGCTCCGCAGGTTGTAAACAGCTTATTTACAGGCATCTGCTAAGCTCAGGCCAGCTCACAAACGTTATTTTCGCTGATTGCAGGCCTCTCCCGGCAGCCGGGTATGCTGCAACGCTCTACAGCCAACCGACGAGTGCTGGCCTACCACCACTGGCGGCGGCGGCGGCAGGAGCGGCCAGCCCCGACTGTCGAGGGTTCCTAGCTGCCACGCAGCCTGTCATCAGCGTAGTTTAGTGCATGGGAGGATAGGTTAAGGTGTGTCTGGGTCAAGGTAGGGAGGATGGTGATGCGCCCGTGCTCATGCCGAGCATCTCAGGGGGCATCAACGGGTCGGGGAGGGATGAGTGGGGCCCGGATGGGAAGGCCACGCCGGAAGCCAAACGGGTCGATTTCAGAAAATTCAAAGGCAAGTAGCTCCAGGATGGCAAAGAGTGGTCGCAGAGGAGAGCATAATGGTGTGCGCCTCAGTTCAGGCGGGGATGCATCGTTGACCACCGCCGCTCGAGCGATGATCATTGCCGTTCTGCGGCTGTGGTGCGTGGGAAGTGGCAGCTGCCTTCATGGAACAACAATGTGGCCGCCTCCCCTGACATTTCTCTGGCACGCTGTCGGTTGACGCCTCCAGAGCAGGGCAGTTGGCTGCTGCAGCGGTGCGCAGCCCGCATGTGTGTGCTGCAACACACTTGCCGCTTCACAGCCACACTGCACAGACAGGGGTGCCACGGCAGGCAGGGTGGAGCTGATAGGGGCCGAGCTGATGCAGCAGAGCCCAGCCGGTGGCCGCCGCAGCATGCACAGCGCTGGCATGCACATCAATGGCAGCCGGCCCACTGTCGCGGTGGAGCAGCCAGGCAGCTGCAGCCCCCTGCCGCTGGCGGTACCGGCTGTGTGGCGGCTGTGCACAGCAAGGTTGCTTACCGTCAAAATGCTCCACGTTCACCAGCTGGGTTGGCCATGCGGTGGCATTGTAGTACCAGGGGTTTGCGGGATAAAAGGTATCTGCGCGAAAGGAGGGAGTCGCACAAGCGGCCCTGTCGTGCCCCCGGAGCAAACATGCCCTCCTGCACGAGCGGCAGTGGCTCACATTGCACCTTGGTAGAGCCCATGCCACGCCCGTGCTGCCCATGCGCATGTGCACGCACAGCCCAGTTAAACCACTGATCCCAGGCTCGCACAGGGAGTGGCATAGATGATTGCCATGTACCAGCCCCTTAGGCCGGGGTTGAACTTGAAGTGTGCGGCACAGCGCCGGCCCAGGCAGTAGGAGCCGGGCAGGGCAGCGGCACGGAGGCCGCTGAAATTGCATGTCCTGGATGCAGTGGCAACGTCATCCTCGCACATCGAGTTCACCACGGATGCAGGTGCTGCCGCCACAATCATGGGGTGTGGCGAGCTGACCTTCCAGCGGACCGCTGAGGCGCCTGTGTGGAGAGGCGATTGGGTAGCATTCTAACCAGCATGTCAACCTGCCATGCTATGCTGCATGCAGGCGCGCAGCTGCAAGGGTGTGTTGCACGCGGTCATGCCAGCACCGCTCTGCCATGCCAGCTGGCAATCAACTACTGCTTGAACATAAACAGCGGCAACGATTGGGCCTCACCGTCCATTGCGAGCAAATCCCCCCGGAGAATGCGGTACGCCTGGCCTCCTGGCCGCAGAATGTTGCCGGGCTGTGATGCATGGCAGGCAGTGTGAATGGCAGGGGGTCTCAGCTGACAGGCGTTGGCGGCAGGGGGCCCAGCAGTGCGCTGGGCATGCAACCCGACCAGCCTCCCTGAGGTGCAGGCATTGGGCCACTGTAAGCAATCCGTGTATGCAGTTAATACATGATGCTGGCACTGCCTGGCTGCCGCGGGTGTAGCCCGTGCATGTAGGACCCTCGCGCATGCATGGGGCTTGTGTGCTTATAATAGCGGCACCCTCACCTGGCCGAACACCACATTGCCAGAGCTAGGGGCGAATCCACCCCGCCGGCAGGCGTGCTCTGCAGGCCAGAAGGCGGCGAGAACATGTTGGCTCTCACTTGAGGGGTGTTCCCTGATCACGCTCGGCAGCACATCTTCCATGCTGTTGTTCACTTCCGCCAGTGCTGCGCTGAGAACCTGCCCCACTGCGCACCCTTGATTGTCAGCTGGTAGTCAAAGTTGTAGGGCGGGCCATAGGAGGAGCAGATGCCATCGGGCGTGTCGGCGCAGCTGCTGTTGCTCTTGCGCAGCGCTTGCACAATGGGCAGGCGATCTGTCCAGATGAGGCGATAGAACGACATGAATGATGCCCGTTTGTGCACAGTGATGCTCAAGCTGCAGCGCGGCTTGCCACGCGCCAGCACGCAAATGCCCTGCGAGGTGAGCAGGAAAGCGGGGCAGCGGCAGCGTAGCAGCACACTCCTTGAAGCGTGTCGCATTTCTTCACTTGGAGTGCACCCGAGTGCGTGAGGCATGAGGCATTGAGTGCATGCCTGCGAGGCATGTGAGTCACATCTGCCACTGTGGCGTGACGCTGTGGAGCACAGCGTGGCTGCATGCGGGGTGGCAGTCCCTCAGCCCAACCGCACGGTGCACTCACGCCGCTCTGCAGGCCACCTGGCAGCTCCGTGCCGTTGTTGAAGCCGTTGAGCCAAACATTGAACTGCGCCGTTGGGTAGGCCTGCAGCAATGGCACTCGTTGAGCAAATGCGAAGCATCCGTGAGGTCAGGGGATCCCCTTTGGCCGAGGCGAGCCTGCGTCTGAGGCCAGGTTCCAGCGGCACACAGCCGTCCGCAGCATCAAGAAGCAAGGCCCCTGCCATGCAGGCTCGCACCGACAGCGTCAGAGGTTTGTCGACTTCAAACTCTACGTCCAGCCGACACGTGGACGGTGCTGCGCATGTTTCGAGGCAGTACCACAAGAATGTCAGATGTGCAGGCAGAAGCATCAGGCGAGTGCCGCTGCACATGTGAGGGGCCCTGCGAGCTGTCTGCCTGGCATTGATGCCACACAGTCACCCGCGCTTATAAGCGGCACAAGCGTACCGAAGGTATAGGACTGGGAGGACGGTGAGTCCACGCCAATGGAATATCGCACCACCTTTTCGGCGGTGGTCGAGCCCTCTGCACGGAGCTGGCCCCAGCGGTGCCCCACCCTGCAGCAGGCCAGCGGGCAGCTCGGCATCACATCGCACGAGGTGTGGCACACCCGCTCAGCATTTCGGCTGCTTGGGCGATAACAGATACCGCATAGAGTGGCTTAGGTGAGGATCTGCATCGCTCCCTCACCAAGTGCAGGACTCCTTGTCCGCGCCATGGGACACGAGGGCAGTCTGCGTACAGGGGCAGGGCAGCACCGTGATCAGTGAGCAGGCGAAGCGATGGTGGAGGAGTGGCAGCCAGAGCAGGCACGCCAGTGGCGGGTGGGGCGGCACTGAGCAGGTGCAGCTCCCTGCATGCGCCGTCTGCCTGCTGCACCATCACGCTGCCGCATCTTGGTTTGTCAAGACCAGCGCCACCCACACCTGTACCTGTGTCAGGCACGTGTGCCTGGTCGTGATGGACAGGCAGGTCAGGCAAGTGTTGACTTGGGCCTGCGTGAGGCGCTTGTCCGTGCAGGTGGTCAGGGGTGCTGTAGCGTTGTAGGCCGCAGCACTCACATAGGCTGGCAGCACGGCCGGGGTGTACCTGCAAGCAGGGCGAGCAGGGCGCCGGCAGGGCCAGTTCGACCGGGTGGGAGCTGGGTGCCGGCGGCCACGTGTGCACCCCCGCACCGGCGGCAGTGCCGGCGAGCAATTTATGGAGCGTCAGCGCGCCCACTTACACGCAGGGCTTGCCCCAAATGACAGGGTTGACGGTGGTGAGGTGCGCTGGGATCACAACCGGGGCGTGCGAGGCGGGGATGGCGGCGGCGGCGACCACGGCCACCGGGCGGGTAGGAGCCGGCCCATCAAAGTCGGCGCTCCCGCGCACTCCCAAAGCGCAAAGTGCCGCCAAAATCACGATGGAGAGGCGAACCGCCATGCTTGGCAGGCGGCGCCACAGGTGCGTTGCCTCGCACGAAAGAAGCCAAGGGGGCTGTCGGGCGCGCCCTGAGAAGCGCCAACCTTTCTCACAAAGCAATTGGGCAGGAGTGAGAGGCGCCTGGCAAGGGGCTGGGCCGCGGCGAGCGGCACGTCCAAAGCGGCAGCGCGCGCAGCGAGGGATGTGCGGCTGTCCATGCTGATGGCAGGGCTGGCTCAAGCAATCGTTGGATGGGCGCCCGTATGGATAAGAGGCTTGCCCTGCCCAGAAAATTGCTGTCATGTTTCGCCACAAGATCAACCACGGGCGGTCTGCCCAGGTTGGCATCATGCCGCCTCTGCCCACGAAAGGTCATTCGGCAGCAGTCCAATGCAACATGCTGCAGTGCGCAGCCAATGTGCAGTGCACCGTCCTGCAGTTGCAGCGCGCTGCTTGGCATGACCACTGCACAGATAAGCACAGAGCCACCGTGTGCACCGCACGCGTACGCAGGCGCAGCAATGCTTGGGTGCGGCATCATTCCAGTCGAGGACGATGCATCAGGTACCTTGCATTCCATTGTCAGTGGATGCGATTTGGACATCTGTTTTATCTGGTTTGCTTCCCCCAACAGCTGGGGCCATCCCCATCGAGAGGCGGTGGCGGCAGGCGGGTGGGCGGCGTAGCAGCGCGCGCAGCAGTGAGCCTTGGGGGCTCACGGCCGCCCGATCGGCGTTGATCCCAACGATCGGGTTTCAGAGATGGGCAGAACGCAGCTTGCCTGAGACCAAGCGGGGCGGCGATGAGCTTGCAGGCAGCGTCTGTGCGCCGGCAGCGCGCTGGAGTGCGCGTTGACACGCAGCAGGCGTCCTGGACCGGGTGAGCACCGCACAGCCACGCTGCAGGCGCGAGAGGCGCCCTGCCGTCGCGGTCTGCGGTCGTGGGAGCCTGGCTGCCCGGCGCATCGGCACCAGTAGACGTCGATGGTGCTCGCCGCTCCATCCGCAGGTGGACGGAGCTGGTGGTGGCCGCGCCCCCCGCCGCCGCCGCTGCCGCCGCCTTGGGCCTGCACTGCTACGGCCTGGCGGTGCAGTCCGTGACGGTCAATGGCCAGCCAGCCAGCTTTGAGCTGGTGCAGCCTGTCAGGTAGGAGCGCAGGCGGTGGTGTGCTCGGCACTGCTTAAGTGCTCTGCACATTTTGTCGCTGCGCCGCTGCGTCATTATTGACCAGCCAACCCGATGCCACCATTGCTTATCAACCAGCCTTGAACAACCGCCTTGCATGCCCGCCCCGCCCGCAGAGAGGAGCTGCCGCAGTCGGTGACGGGGGCAGCCTACGACAGCCAGCAGCGCCAGGTGGCGGCGGTGGCCGAGGCGGCTTATTACCTGTACGAGCGGCAGCTGCAGCGGGAGCGCCAGCCGGAGCTCTCCTTCCGCCTGCCCCAAGAGGTGCAGCAGCAGCTGCAGCAGCCGGGCTCGGCGGCAGCGGCACGCGGCAAGGGCGGCAGCAGCGGCGGCAGCAGTGATGGCAGTGAGCTTCGAGTGCGGGTGGAGTTTAGTGGGGGTGCCGGCGCTGGCATCGGCCCCTCTGCCGGCCTGCACTTTTGGCAGCAGTATGCGGCCACAGACGGGCAAGTGAGGCGCACCAGCGCCTGGCTGCCGTGCGTGGACTCGCCGGGGGCGGCGGTGCAGTGGGAGGGGCTGGAGGTGACAGTGCGGGCCGATGAGGTGGGTGCTGGGCTTTGCGAAGGTTGATTTGGGGGTGCTTGTCACCTTGATTTGTGAGAGCTGGGAGGTCAGTCTGAACGGCAGACAGCTGGCTTGTCGGGAGCGGCCATGGAGCTGCTTGGCTGGCATGGCCGGCACAAAGTCTTTGCTGGTTGTGCAGCGCTGCGCCGTGCTGTGCTTCGCTCTGGCTGCTGCCAAGCAGCACCTACACACTGCGCAGCATTCAGCAGGCATCGATGGGTGTACTGCCCCTGCAGGTGGCTGTGGGCCCCGGCCAGCTGCAGCGGCAGACGTGGGCAGATGGCGAGCGGCGGTGGCGCAGCTTCCATTACGCGCTGCCTGTGGCCTGCCCGCCCTGCCACCTGGGCTTTGCTGTGGGGCCATTCCGCATGGCGGTCAGCTCGCTGCCAGCAGCTAAGGATGGCACCGCGGCTGCCAATGCGGCTGAGAAGGGCGCTGAGGCTAATGGCGCAGGCAGCAGCAAGGATGCAGGCAGCCAGGGGGAGCCGCAGCTGACCAGCTTTGCGCCGCAGAAGCCGCCTGCTGAGCTGGCAGTTGCCGCTGTACTGGCTGTGCAGCCCAGCATCGCGCCGGCCAACGGCACCAGTGCGGCGGCCGACGGCTTGGCGCGCAGCGCGCATTTCACGGGGCTCGTGTGGCGCCTGTTCGAAGAAGTGCTGGGGGCACGCTGCCCGCTGCCCGCCGTGCAGCAGGTGTGCTGTGCTGTGCGTGCTTTGCTGTCAAACTGAGCATGTTGCTGGGCATGAGCTGGTTGTTGCTGTTTGCCGCTGTGCGGCAGCTGTGTGGCAAGTTGCATGAGCCAGCGCTTGCAGCTACCCGCTGACCTGCTCCTGAGTCGCCCTATCTTCAGCTCCCTGCCTCCTCCCACCATGCAGGCTTTTCTCCCCCCCGAGCTGCTGCTGTCAGCCAGCGGCCAAGTGGGGCAGGGCCTGCAGCTGCTGAGCGCCTCGCAGCTGATCCAGCCGCGCGCCATCGAGCAGTCCAGTGAGGGGCCGCTGCGATTTTGCCCTGCTTTGTTTGGCTTGCGGCTGACTCCGGAACATCTGTGGTGCCCAGCAGCAATGGCCTTTCCCAACAGCCTCCTCCCAGGCTTGCACAAGCCTCACAGTGGGTCGATCAAACCCATATCATTCTTTTGTGCAGTCGCGGCGCGCTGCGCCATTGCTCGCTGCCTCGCGCGCCAGTGGTTTGGCGTGCTGCTGCGGGCGGCCACCCCGCTGGATGAGTGGCTGGTTGAGGGTGAGTGGCGCCAGGCAGAGGGCAGGATGTGGCGGCTGGTGCTGAGAGAAGTTGTGCAGTGCTACCATGACACCTTGCATGCATGACAAGTTCCCTCTGTCCCTCGCTGGCGGCTGGAGGAGCTGTTTTTGCAGCACTACTTTAGGCCTGTTTGATGAAATGCCGCTCCGCCTTCCAACCACTCTGCTGCAGGCCTGTCTGGCTGGCTGGAGGAGCAGTTTGTGCAGCGCTACCTAGGCCGCAACGAGCTGGCCTACAAGTGAGGGCTCCGAACAAGGCTTGGGATGCACTCTGGTTACCTGCGTGCAATGCCATCGGCCCATGCTTAGGCAGTGCCTGCTGCAAATGAAACCAAAGTTACTCACTCCTCACACTGGCCGACACAACTTGCCCAACCCTTTGCAGGCGCTGGCGCGAGCGGCAGGTCATCTTCTTAGCAGACTTCGGCGAGGCGCCGCCCCTGGCTGTGCGGTGAGCTTGGCCCACCAGCTGCCTAGAAGCAGCAGCCATGGATACAATGGCTTTTGCTTGGATGTGTGTCGGTCTTCCCCTCGGGGTTCTCTTGCACAGCAAGGCTCTCTCGGTAACGCTTCTGTGCCTAACTGTGCCTGATTGCTTCCCTTCCTCGATCTGCCTGCCTGCAGCGGCGTGTCTGTGCCCTCCTCCTGGGGGCCTCTGTTTGGCACCGAGCGCTTCGACCCCTCCCACCTGTGGGCCACCAAGGTGCGCTTTGTGCTGTGCTGTGTTGCGCAGTGCTCTGCTGTGCGATGTGTGAATGGGCAGCGCTTTGACCCCTCTCACCTCTAAGCTACTCAGGTGTGCACGCGCTCGATGGGCAGCCACGCATGCTTGCTGATGTTGCTCGCTACTGTTGACGCTGTCTGCAATGCATTGCAGCACAACAGCTTGTGGCATGGCTGCCCCTGCTGCTCCCCGGCAGCTGCTTCCTGCCCAACTGAAACCGCACCCACTCTTTCCCTGCTGCCCTCCCTCCGCCTCGGCAGGCCGTGGCAGTGGTCGCCATGCTGGAAAAGCGGGCTGGAGAGGAGCTGTTTCGGAAGCATGTCAGCACCGTTGTGGCAGCAGGCTTGGCGGCGTTGGCTGCTGAGCAGGCAGCTGCCGCTGGCAAGGATGGCCCAGCGGCAGCAGCAGCAGCGGCGGTGGCAACAGCAGTGGCGGCACCAGCGGCAGGGGCAGCGGGGGCAGCAGCAGCAGGGGCGGATGGCGGCAGCGGTACACCAGTGGGCAGCCGCCTGCTGGACACCATGACCTTCCTCAACGACCTCGGCAGGTGGGCATCTGGGACATTTTGAGTGGCTAATGAATGGTGTGTACGTGTGCAGTGCCAGCTCCTCGTGCAATGCATTGAGAGGCAAGCCCATATGGCGGCAAACGAACCATCCCACTCGTGTGCCTCCCCTGCAGGGCGGGCTCCTTCCGGCGAGAGATGGCGCCCTTTGCGGCGCGCTGGGTGTACGGCCGAGGGGTGCCGCACGTCACGGCCGGCTACGTGTATCACAGGCAAGCAGCCAGCGGACAACACCAGTGGGAGCGCAGCTTGCAAGCGCCCTTGCTTATTGATGTGGTTCTTGATTTTGACTTTCTTTCTATTTATTTTGACGGTATGGTCCCACTTTGCGCTCGCATGCAGGGGCCTGTCGGTGCTGGAGCTGGCGCTGAAGCAGACGGGGCCTGCCTGCGTGAAGCGCGCGGCCGACTATGCGCAGCGCGCGGCGGCGGCAGAGGGCTCCAACGCTGGCATCATCAAGGTAGGATACAAACACATTAGACAATTGCTCTGCATGCATTGTTGTCACTTCGGCGCATGTGGTTCGCATGCCGAGCAGGAGGCAAGAGGGCTCGCGTTCACTGCAATGGTGTGTGTTGTTGTACTGCAGGCGGTTGTTCGGGAGGGCGAGCAATACATGGACCACCCCGTGCACCTGGGCGGCGAGGCCTTTGTGCTGACGGAGCTCAAGGTCACTCCTCCCGTGGAGAAGAAGCAGCCCGGCAGGTGGGTATGTAGCGTCCATTTTATCTGAAAGCTGCTGGTCGTGGGGCTGGCTGTGTGCGGCAATCGTGGCCCCGCGGCAATCGTGGCCCCGCATGCTGGTTGAATCTGCGCATGACAAGGGCGCCCTGCCCTGCTGTTGCGCCACAAGCAGCAACAGACACCTGGCTTTGCATGCTCGTTATACTCTTCACTGCTGCATGCGTACTGTGCTCATTCTCTTCCCAACTCCACCCTTTTTGCTGCAGGCGGGGCAGGAAGAAGAAGGAGGGGGAGGACGGCGAGGAGGAGGCTGCAGCGGCCGTGCCTGGTGCGTGGCTCTGTTGCAGCAGCTGCCTGAACGGCCTGCAGGCATAGCTGAGGGTTTGCACGGCTGCCTGCGGACTTGCTCACACGTTGTCCCTTGGGCAGTTTGGGCCGTTTCCTCGTTGCTCACCTGTTCTGCCTTTGTTCCATTCTGCAGAGGACCCCGTGCGCTGGCTGCGCCTGGACCCCGCCGGCGAGCAGCTCATAGACATCAAGCTGCTGCAGGTCCGCTGACCTTGGTCCTTGCGTTTGGTGGCTGCTTGATTGTCTGCGGTCTCGCTCGTTGCTTCCCTAGTCCGCACCCGTCGCCTCAACACCTGCGGCGTGTCACTGCTGTTTAACGCCCTGCTTGCCTCTCTCTCACTGCTCGCAGCCGGAGCGGCAGCTGGTGGCGCAGCTGCAGCACTCACGAGACGTGGTGGCGCAAGCGGAGGCGATTCAGGTGGGCGTTGCATGCTGCTCGTGTGCTGCATTTCCATTGGGTGGCGCAGCAGGTCGCGTGATACTTGCAAGCAGCAGCAGATGCGCAAGCTGGTGTCATGAACGCTCCAATTCCTCTCATAACTCTCTTCCCCTTCACAAATTGCAGCGGCTGGGCGAGCTGGCGGTGAGCTCCGCCCCAGGAGCACGCCCCGCCGGCCTGGAAGCACTGAAGCGCACCCTGGCCGACCGAGCTGTGTTCTACAGGTGCGGTTTGAACGGCCAATGCTTAGGTTACCATGTATCTCGGCTTGAACGGCTTGGGGTGCAGGTTCGGTGCTTGTTTGTGTCAAGCAGAGCACCTGCCAGCAGTGCTCCCAAGCGCCGGCCCCTACATGGCTGGCCCTGCCGATCTGATATCTGTTGTGCGCCTTGCAATCTGGTCTGCATCACTGCGTCACTGCAGGGTGCGGTGCGATGCGGCGCTGGCGCTGGCGGGGCTGCGAGACGACCAGGGGCAGGCGGCAGGTGTGCTGCTGGGGCGGGCTGGGATATAGGGTGCTTTCCAGGCTGGACATTGTGGGCTGTTCTGGGCGAGTTGCAGCGCAGTTTCCCCGCTGAATTTTCTTGCAGTGGGCTTGTGGGCAGCTGGCGGTTCACGGCAACTCACCCAAGCCCCTACCCGCCCTCCCACACTCCCTCCAGGCTTGCCCGCCCTGCTGGAGTTTTACCGCCGCAACTACTTCCTGCCCACCACTGACGGCTCGGACCCTGCCACGCCCCAGTCCATCGCGGTTTCCGATCCTTCAGAGTACTTTGTGGCGCAGGCCGTGGTCACTGCCAGTGAGTAGCCTGGGCGAGTGCAAGTACTCATGGACCAGCGTATATCAGGCGTGTTGGGGTGCACACGTGCCGCAGTGCTCGATTTTGGCGCAACCCATGGGGCCGCCCGCTAAGCAGCCGCTTCACCCTGCACGTATGTCCCGCAGTCTCGCTGTGCCGGGAGCCCGATGGGTCGACTCGAGATGACGTGCTGCTGTTCTTGTGCGCCTGCCTGAGCGACTACTCCTCCATCCCGGGAGGTGAGCGCTCCATTTGCATGTGGCACATGCACACCTGCACCCGGTTTACTGAGGTGGCCACTGCCAGTATTATTTTGTGCCTTGATTGGGAGCGATTGCTCCCAACCATCACTAGTCTCCTTCTCCCCCACCCACCCACCCCCCTGTGCAGCGCCCTTCAGCGACTATGGCCTGGTGGCCGCCATGTGCGGCGCACTGGGCAACATCAACTTTGAAGGGGTGAGTGCAACAGGCTGGCGGGGTGAGCCAGGCGCTGGTGCTTCGAGAGTGTGAGTGCGACAGGGGGCAAGGAATGAGTCAATCACCAATGAGCAAATTCTTACCAAAGGGCTGAGCCCGCCACACTGCGCATCAACCAAGCTGCAGTAGCAGGTGCTCACATTTGGTTTAAACAAATGTTTGTTTTTTTCTGCCTCTCCCTGCAGTTTGGCGACGCGCTGCTCACGCTGCTCGAAAAGTTTCTGGAGCGCGACGCGGGTGCGCATGCTGCACCTTGGGTCACGAGCTGTAGCATTCTGCTTGCACAGCCGTTGCATTCTGGTTGCCGGTGCTCCGCGCCTCTGCCCTCAAGTGCTTGCCACCTCGGCCCTCAAATGCCTGCCACCTCAACTCAACCACCCACCCCTTCAATGCAGTGCTGGTCTCCCCTGGCAGCTCGGTCGGCCGTGCCTGCCTGGCCGCCATGGCAGCCCTGTGCGCCAACGGCACCTGCGATGATAACGAGGCGGCTCGGGTGGCCACAGCAGTGCGGCGAGTGCGCCAGTCTCCAGGGCTACCCGTGGCGCTGCGGCATGCGGCCATGGCGGCAGCCCTGCAGATGGCGGCTGCACAGCGGGGAGCCGAGGGCGTTCTCCAACTGGCATTAGCAGGGGCGGCTGCTGCACCAGGCATCGCACAGCAGGGGCAGGCGGCAGCGCCGCCGCCGCTGCGGCTGCCGTCGGCGGGCACCCCTGCCTTCTTGTTAGAGGAGGCAGTACAGCTGGTGGCGGCAGCCAGTGCGGCGGCGGCCCCCTCGGCTGCAGCAGCAGCCGCTTTTGAGCCAGCCGGGGAGGAGGACGCAGCGGGCGGTGCTCAGGCGCTGCCGCTGCCGCTGCGCCTGCTAGAGCAGCTGGCGGCGCTGCTGAGCGCTGGGCAGGATTGCCGCCTGCGCCACCTGGCCTTTGTGCTGCTGCAGCTGCTGGCGGCGCAGCCGCCCACCCTTTACCGCCCGCCTCCCACTGATGAGGCGGAGGATGCAGCCCTGCTGGCAGCCGGCGGCCCTGCAGTGGCTGGCCAAGCAGTCAGCATGGGGGTCACCCACCGCACTGGCCAGCAGCAGGCGTCCGGCGCAGCGGCGGCGGCGGCGGCAGCAGCGCCCAAAATCCGCTTGCAGCTGGGCGGCGGCGGCGGCGGGGCGGCGGGTGGGGCGCGCAGTATGGCCATCAGCGGTGAGTGGGGGCAGGCTGGTTGGTTGCCTTCAGGGGTTGGGGTGTGGATTGGCTGTGGGTGCATGCCAGCTGCCCACTTGCTGCTTCTTCCAAGCGCACCTCCAATGCCCCTGCACCTCACAGCCACCTTCAACCGTTAAACCTGCCCCCTTTCCCCACATCTCCCCACCCACCCGCCCAGGTGCAAGCGGCCCGGCCCTGTCTGGCGAGGGCCCCGCTATGAGCGACGCCCGTGCCAGGGCAGATGGGGCAGTGGAGCAGCCCGTGCCTCCGGCAGCGCCAGGCCAGCTCTTCTCGCCCGCTCGCCAGCCAATGGATGCAGACGATGTCAGCAGCCGCTGGCCGCAGCAGCCGAGCGCGGCACAGCAGGAGCAGCAGGCACAGCAGGTGGCGGCGCCCGCGGCAGCGCCCAAGTTCAAGCTGAAGCTTGCGGGCGGCCCTGCGCAGCCTGAGGCAGCCGCCGCAGCAGCAGCAGCGCCAGCGGCACCGGCGGCAGCGCCTGCTTCAAGCAGCCTGCTGGCGCTGGCACAGCGAGTGCAGCAGCAGACACAGCAGGCGCACGTGCCAAACGCCTCAGGTGCGCTGGTTTGCCAATGGGTGCTGTAGCTGCTGACCAACATCGCCCTGTCGTGCTTTGGCGGCTGGCCCGTAGCTAGGGCAGGACCATAGACTGCTTTGCATCCTGCGGCAGTGCGTGCAGCTCATTTAGCCCTGCCCTGCCGTTGAACGCGTTATTGGCATGCCGCTGCGGGATCCCTGCAGCAACAGCTGCTGCCAAGGCCAGGGCAGATCAGCGGCAGGGCGGCCGGCCGCAGGCCAAGGCAGTGCCGCCCGCAAGCGGCGGCAAGCCGCCCAAAGCTGCAGGCCCGCTTTGTTTGCTTGCTGCTGCTAGATAGAGGCTGCTGTAGTGCAAGCTGCCCAGTTGGATGTTGTGCCTGGCCTGCAGAGTGCCTCAAGGCCGATTCAAGAGCCCACACCGCCCACTCAACTGCGCCCATCCATGCACCCTGGCAAGCTAGCCCAAACCCACAATGTCTGCCTGATGCCCCTGCCTCCTTGAACCGCAGCGCCGGCGGCAAAGAAGCGGAAAACACCAGAGCCTGCCGCCGCAGCTGCTGCACAGCCGCTGCCGCAGCCGGCGTGGCAGCAGCCGCCCGCACCGGCGCAGCAGGCGCAGCAACCATGGCAACAGCAGCAGCAGCAGCAGCAGCAGCAGGCGGCCTATCCTGGTCCGGCGCCGTCTCCCTTTGACTTGGCTGGTGGCGGCGGTGCAGCGGCGGCACCTGCAGTGGTCCCGTCAGCCGACTGGTTCCTTCCGCAGCAGCCAGCGGCAGCGGCAGCGGCACCTCCGGCAGCGGTATTCCCGCTAGCAGCGCCGCCCGCTGTGCCGCCAGGGCCAGCAGCAGCAGGGCCTGCAGCAGCGGCGGCGCCGAAGAAAATCACAAAGATCAAGCTGAAGCTGAAATAGGAGCCCTCGGCACAGCCATATCGTTACTCACCGGCGCGCAGTTTGTGCAGCGTTCAGGCCACGCATGGCTCTGTAACCCACACTGTGCGTTTTTGGGGGCAGAGTGTGAGCAGCGGAGAGTTCCAGCAGCGGTGCAGTACAGCGGTGGGAACAAGTGGAGCCATGATGGTCCCAGTTGCATGGTTGGAGTGGCGCCGGTGCCACCAAGGCAGGCAGCAGGGCGGCCTTGCGCTGTCCCATGGCCTGTTCCAGCCTCCCCAGTTCCAGCCATGTGTGTTCTGCAATGCATGCTGATGTTACCAAGCCAGGCAGGAAAATGGCTGCTGCGATTAAAGTGGGCTCAAGCCACTGATGAACTGGTCCTGGGGAGCCCGGCGCCGCATTGGGGCTCTTTTCACAGACCCTCTGACTCGGCGCGTAACTGTACAAACGTTGCATTGAGCTGTCGAAGCCGTGAACTGGCGTCTCCAGGCCCTGCAAGCCGCCGAAAACCGGGCACGTGGGTTCTCCAGCACGTGCAAGGGCCCGTGCGCGGCGGCTAGGTGCGCAGACCAGTTGCGGTGCATCCGCGCGGGCTCACAGGAGCCGCCCGCCGGGCGCCCGACCTCGCCTGGAGCCCTCCGCCGCTCGCCGCCGCTCGCGCCGACTGCGTCCTCCGGTTCTCCGGGTCTCCCGGCTCCCACCCCTTCTGCAGCGCCGGCCCGCCCATCATGACAGAGCCAGAGGTAACAGCACAGCGAGCCATGGCCCTGGACCTGCGCTTCAGCTCAAGCTCAGGCCTGGAGCAGGGCTTTAGAGCGCAGCGAGTCATGGACGGCTACCGCACGCAGCTGGGCACCGAAGCGGTGCGAGCCCGCGCCCAGGGCTTTTGCCTCGAGCACTTGCGCCCATGCTTCCGATGATCAGCCCATCCCTGTGCACTGCGCAGTGCCCGCGTCCAAGCCCTAGCGCTGATGCTGCACGCTGCCCTGCTGCGTGCCACCCTGCTGCTGCGCAAACCTGCAAACTAGCTCTGACTTTTAAACCCAGTTGGCCTGCCGCCTCCCATGCCATGCTCCCCTGCAGGTGCGAGCCGCAGCCTGGACGATCGCCGCCGTCAAGGCTGCAGCCGAGGGCAACCGCAACGCAGCGGCCGGCCTAGCGCTTGGAGCACTCTCCAGTGCAGTACTCGTGTCGCTGTACATGGGGACGCACCGCCAGCTGGCGCAGCGGCCGCAGCGCGGGCTGGCGCTGCGGTGAGCGCGACTGGCCCTGCGCAGCATACATGCAAGCATTTGAACTTGCAGTTGTGCGCTGTCACACGTTTGAACTTGCAAGTAGCATCCAGTTAAGACGGCGCCGCCCAAACAACCCTGCTGCTGCCCGACTGCCCCCCTCCCGCAGGCTGCTGTTTGCGGCGGTGATCGCCGCCAACCTGCTGCAGTGCCTGCTGGGCATGCTGTTCTTCCAGGCGATCTACCGAGAGGGGCACACCGCTGGACCGCCCAATGTGTTTGCCCGCCTGCGGGCCTGCATGCTCGCGGTGGCAGCCTGCGGCGTCCTCTGGCTGGTCTTCTATGGTCGTATGGCGCCGCTGCCATTCAGGTGGGGTGCCTTTAATGAATCGCACCATCGAACACGAGATGGGCGGCTGCGCACTATGGATGCACTGTGGCTTGCTGCTGCTCTCAAACGTGTGCGCTTTGCTGCCGCGATATGTGTCCCTCCTATGCACGCCTCTCCTGCCCATCTTTAACCCACCTGCACGCAGGTACCAGTGGCCCCAGCTCACCCTAGCCGCCGCCATCATGCTGTGGTGCACCGACCAGACGTGCAGCAACAGCAACCTGCAGGCCGGACACGCGGAGCTGCACCGCGTGCTGCGGGTACGTCGGGCAGCTGCTGCTTTCGTGCAAGCCAGCAGTCATCTGCTTGGGCAGCCCTGTTGCTTGCTTGGCGGCCTCTGCAGCTCATGCCACGTGCCCTTGCTTGTGGCCGGACAGCTTGCATGCCGCTTTCCTTGCCATGAGGCGTCCGGCTCATGGCATGAACGGTGGTGCACCGCAGCATGCCTTTCTTCCGCCACCCAGCGCTGATGCACCCTCTCTTCACTCCGCCTCCTCCGCCACGCAGCACCTGGTGCTGCCAATGCTGCTGCCGGCCACAACCTTTAGCCTGCCGGACAGCAGTGGCCTGCAGGCCGGCCCCGGCCCGGAGGCCCGGGCGCTGTGCCAGACGCACCAGCCCGCAGGTGTGGTGTGGCTAAAATTCTCAGCATTTTTGCAAGTGCTTAGCATGCCTGCCGACTGTGGCTGGGCAGGCTTGCATGCTGTTTCCGTGTAGCTGGCGCTCAGCATGCGTAGCAGCTGCCGAACGCTCCCCGTGCCCTATGCAAGCCCAACACCACCCTCAGCCTGACCCCCTTCTCCCCACAGTGATTGTCATTGGGTCGACGGCTGTGCTGCTGAGCATATACCGAGCAGAGGTGCAGCAGCGCGCCCGCCTGCTGCGCCGTGTGCAGCAGCAGCAGCGGCAGCAGCAGCCCTCTGGTAGCCAGGGAGAGGGTGCTGTTGTGAGCTCCCTGCCGGTGGCGGCGCGGCAGAGGGCGCAAGCCTGGCTGCTGGCCGCCGTCTTTGTGTACATCCTTTGGTCCTCATGGCCAGCTCACACCGCACCCATGCCACCGGCAGCAGCCGGCGTGTGATGGCTGCGCAGCCCTTGCCGGCCTGCTGCATGCCAGCAGCAAATAACAGTGGCTGGCCGCAATGCCCGCTCAGCTCGCTGTGTTCCAGTTCTCCACCACCTGCCTATATGTTCCCCCAAGCCGACTCTGTCTAAGCATGTTTACAAGTCACATCTGCGTTTGCCAGCCTCCGACCCAGTTCGTCAACTTCCGCCCTGCACGCGATATGCGGGCGCTGTTTGTTGCATTCACCTAGCTGTTGCATCCATCTTCCTGCTGCACCGCGGCAGGCCCTCATCTGTGCCTAGTCCCTCTCTCTCTGTCTGCCTTTTTCAACACCACCTGCATTGCACCCCACCACATGTTTGGTTGGTTTGCTGCCTGTTTGAGTCGACGGATGTTGCATTCGCTTTTGCATTTCTGCGCAATTCCTCTCATATTCAAGCCTGCCCCAAGGCAGCTGTAAACACGCTGTCCCCCACAGCCACCCATGCGGCCCAGATTGCTGAATCCGCTTCCATGCCGCCGTGCTTGCAAGCCCTGCCGCCCTGCTGACCAGCCGCCATGCAGTCATGCTGATCCGGCGGCTGCGACTGCTGCTGCTGCTGCTGCTGCTGCTGCTGCTGGGGCACGCTGCTCAGCTGGCCAGGCTGCTGCACGTTCATCAGCTGGCCAAAGTTGATGCGGCCGCGGCCCCTCCGGTAGCCAGCCAGCGAGAGCAGCGGCTCCGGGCCACACCGCCTGCGGTTGGGTTGGTGGGGTGGAGAGGAGCGCAGCACATTGAGAGGCAACACGTGCAAAGATATGCTCAAAACAGGCTAGGCATGAGCTCCAGCGCTGCAGGCCAACACATCGCCAGCACAGCACAACGCACGGCAGCTGCGCAGCACAGAGACGGCCCCTTACCTGCCGGTCAGCCGGCCAGTGCACCACACTCAGTTGGGTCAGGCCCCCCGGAATACAAGGAGACTTTCAAAGCCCTCCCAAGCACCCACGCAGCACCTTTTGAAAGATTCCAAAATCTCACCTGCCAGTCAGAGGGTCGATGCACACCACGTCGCAGCGGACGCAGGGACCCGCGCTGCTTAGGTTCACCGAGCTGCTGCCATCGGCAGCAGCGGCACCAGCATTGCTATCGCTGGCGGCCGCAGTGGTTGCGCCGCTGCTGCTGGATGCTCTGGTTGCTGCAGGCACCAGGCGCACGCCCCTCCAGCTGTCCTCGGCATAAAGGGCGCAGCCTTCGACAACCAGGTTGGGCCTGCAAAGGGCAGGGCGCAGGCATGGCGGCAGCACTTGAGTAGGGGCATGCAGGGGAGGGTCTGCTTATGTTCTAATGAGGCCCAACTGGCATCAGCATTCTTGCTGGTCCACTTTGCAGCTGCATTCCAGCAAGTCGCATTGCGTCAGCAAGCACCCACCTGAAACGCTGGGCAAACACGTCTGCCGTCTCGCTGCTGCCGGCCCGGTGAGCCAGGTCAGCAAGGCTGGCCGCCCCTAACAGCAGCAGGTGGCCCTCATTTGCAAAGCTGCGGTTGTCGCTGCTGCTGCTGGTGACTGCATCTACGAACCCTGCCCGCCGCCCGCGTGCGGCGCCTGCTGCTGACTGCTGCGCCTGACCTGCCTGCTGCGTCTGCTCTGCCGGCTGCGCCTGCTGCGCCTGCTGCGCCTGCTGCACCAGGCGGCAGGGCGTGCCCACCACTCGGCTGAACCAGGCCGATGCCGCTGCATCACCACTAGTAGCTGCCGCAGAGCGCTCCACCCAGGCGGTTCGGCTGCACACACGCACACTGAATGGCTCCCTGCCCCCGCCGCTGCTGCTGCTGCTGTTGCCGCTGCTATAACTGCTGCCGCCGCCGCTGCCCGTGCAGTTGCTGCTGGTGCAACTGCCACTGCTGCCAGCGCACGGCTGCGCCTGGGCACCGCTCGCACCTGGCAGCGGCACCTCCAGTTGCTCTGCCTCGCCAGCTGCCGTCACTACGAGCAGCCGGCGTTCAAGGTCCACTGTGGCTGTGACGCGGGCCAGAGCTGGGTGCTGCTTCAAGCGGAGTGCCGAGCCGCTGGGGTCTACTAGCGCCCAGCAGCGATCGTAGAGCAGCCCAGTGGGGCCTGTTGGGGGGAGGGATGGCATGGGGTGGGGAAGCATGGCACACGGGTGGGCAGGAGGTTGCACTGCGTGCACTCACGGCTGGGGACAGCACTGGCCCCACTAGTGCTCAGCTTGTACCTGCAGGCCCCAATATTGCTTTGCAAGTGGCCACTCGGACCAAATGAAGCGAACCCCAGCCCCAACCCAGCGCTCAGTCTCACCCAGGGGCCAGGCGTGCGGCGAGAAGCCTCGGCAGCTCTTGATGGGGTAGACCCACAGCGCCCCAATCCTGCCCGCCGGCTGCTGCGCTGCTGGCGCTTCGGCTGCAGCCGCCTGCGCTGCTGGCCATATGCCTGCGGCCGCCGGCTGCTGCACTGCTGGCAGTTCCGCCGCAGCTGCCTGCTGCGCTGCTGGCGCTGCACCCTGATCTGCTGCCGCCGCCGGCTGCTCTTCCACAAAATACCGCTTCACCAGCGCCAGTATTGCCTCCACATCAGCCAGGGAGGAGGCATAGCCAAAGGAGGCTCGCACAGCGCCCGTTGGGCGCCCAGCGATGATGTCTCGGCCGTCCCAGCACACGTGGCCGGCCTCCCAGTTGGCACGCATGTCTGGCCGGGGCAGTGAGGAACAGAAGAGTTGGGCAATGTTGTTTGTTTCGCCTCAGAACTGTGAAGGGCAGCGGATTCAGACAGTGCTGGTGCCTGCCAAGTGTGCACCACTACATTGCAGTGTGTGGCGCTGCCTGGGGCTCTGATGCTCACCTGCTGCCGACAGGCCGCACGCCGCGGCGCAGGCCCCTGGGTTGCAGCAGCAGCCGGTGCGCAGCATGATGCCGCACAGGCTGGCCAGGCGCTCCACCTCCCTGCATAAGAGAGTGAGGGTTGAGGGAGAGGCATGCACGACGTGCATGGAGGCGAAATGGCAAGAAACCCGAAAGCCTGCAACGCAGCACGCACAGCATGGCACACAGCACTCGATGCTGCTCTGATGCGGTGGCAGGAGGCCAACCAAGAGCTGCCCCTGTACACAAGCAGCCGCACCTGTAGCCCACGAACGAGCCGTCGGCGCGCCGCAGGTTGAAGGTGACCACCGGGCCCTGCCCGCACACGCCCGGGGGAAGTGGCGCTCGCTCTAACTGCTGCTGCTGCTGCTCGCGCTGCTGCTGCTGCTCGCGCTGCAAGGGCTGCAAGGGCTGCTGTGCCTGTACCACATGGGCGCCGTACAGGGTGCACACCGGGGCGCCGTTCCAGTGCCTCAAGGCCGCCAGCTGGCCTGCCAGGCTGGAGGCTACTGCAGTGGCGTGCTCTGCACAGCAATCAGAACAAAACAAAGAAGGTCAGCAGCGCCACATGCACTTTGAGAGTGGAAAGTATGATTGCAAGCAAACGTAGAGTGGCCGAAGCACCACCACAAGTTCCCACCCGGCCCCGCCCACGCGCCTGCCACCACAGGGAAGCCGCCCAGGCGCTGGATAAAGCGGAAGCCGGCTGCCACGGCTGGCAGGTCGAGAAACGAAGGTGTGCCGTCCTCCCAGCCTGCCGGCCCAGGGCGCAGCCTGCAACAAGGGGCGGGTTGGGGCAGTGAGAGAGCATGGGGTTGGGGCAGAGAGATCATACAGCAAGGGGTGAGGCAGGGGAGCCACGAAATCGAGTCCAGCGCACAGCCACTGCTCCAGTCGGCTCTTCATCACCCGCATCAACCAAGATGCAACCAAAGCACCCACCGGTGAAAGGCTTCGTCTGCCAGCGCGACCTCCACCGTGCCACCGCCAAAGTAGCGGCGGCGCAGGCAGGGCAGGGCCTCGCGGCGCACCAGCAGCGCACCCAGGCCTGCGGTCCATGGAGTTGGTTTGCATTGAAACGTGGGGTGTCAGAGGCAACCAAATATTGGGTGTGCTCGGGTGCAGTGATACACACATTGGCATTGCTTACTGGCTGCAGGCCGGCCCGGCTAGCACGCCAGCTCAGCTCCCAACCCACCCGGCCCCAGCCACCCACCCGTGGGCCAGCCAAACGCCTTGTAATAAGACACCGCCACAAAATCGGCTGGGAAGGCAGCCAGGTCTGGCGGGCAGGTGGCCGCTCCCTTTGCAGCATCCAGCAGCACACGCCAGCGGCCCGCCGGCAGGCGCTGTGCAGTGCTACTGCTGCTGTTGCTGCCACTGCCGTCAATAATGCCGCTGCCGCCGCTATCAGCAGACCACCGCACGCTGCCGCTATCAGCAGACCACTGCACGCTGCCGCTATCAGCAGACCACTGCACGCTGCCGCTCTGCACAGCGTTCACCAGCCGCGGGTCGTATCGCACTCCCGAAAAGTTGCTCTCCAGCGGCAGTGCAAACAGGTGCTGCGTCTCTTCGGCACAACCGCCACTGCTGCCGCTCTTGCTGCCGCCGCTGCCCGCCTGCTGCGCTGTGCTTGCTGCCGCTGCTGCCGCCGCAAGGCCGGCTGCCGCTGCCTCACCGCAGGCGTTCAGGCACCAGCTGGCATGACTGCCGGCCTGCCCCTGTTCACCATCCGGGGCTGCTGCCACCTCCACAGCGGCCGCTGCGCATGCTGCGCCATGCTGAGCTGCCAGCTGGCGGATGCCCAGCACGCTGTGTTTGAATTGGGGAAGCACACAGAGAGAAGGATGCATGTCAAGCCAATCCAGGAAGCCGTGTTGTCACCCACCCATGCCAGCCTGCCAAACGCTTACACGCTCAAGCCGCAACCGTGACGGCCGCCCCCATAAACACAGTAGGGCAAAACACCATGGCAAAGCCACTCAGTCCAAAACGCGTGCCCTGGGCTTGCCTGGTGTGGTTGTCTCGCAGGTGAACAAAGGCCGAGGCAGGTCCCCAGGGAAAGGACTCGCCCACCAGCTTCAGCGCAGCTGCGGGCAGCAGGGCGGCAGCAGCGGCAGGCAGCTGTTTGAAGCTCCGGCAGGTCATGCAAGGCGGCGCTGTCGCTGTTGTAGCGGCAATCAGCCGCGATTAAGCCACCGCCGGCGGGCCAAGTGACATGCAGTGAATGAGGCAGATTGCAGCTAGAAAAGCAAGAGCGCAAGTGACATGCAGTGCTGAATCCCCTACCTGTGGCGCCCGCCGTGAAGATGCAGCAGTAGTGCTCTGGATCAGCGTTGCACCAGCGCAGCGTGGCCAGGCGCGCGGCATCCGCAGCTGCCGAGCGGTTTTCGGGCGCCCACCCCACCTCGCTGTGAGGGTTGCCATGCAGGGAGGAGCTGTGATTGGTGTGGTAGGGAGGGGCAGTGAAGTGTCGGTTGGGATGGGTGGTAAGAGAGTCCTTAGAGGGCCTCCAGCACTTCCTACTCACCCACAAGCGTTGGCACAGCCAAACTGAGCTTCAAACGATCCCTCACCTGAGCTCCTGAAGCGCCTCTCCCAGCAGCCGCTCTGAGTAGGGCGCCGCGCCCGCATAGTCTGCAGCACGACCGGAAGGTGCCCCAGCAGTCAGCTGCACGGTCCGCTGCAACCGGGTTGGAAGCATCAGCGGGGCCGCCTATAAAGCTGTGCGTGCTGCTGCCCCCTCTTTGGCAGGGGAAGCCAGGACGGCAGCAAGCTGCTGGCAAGGCGAGCAGACAGGCCGGGGGCTGGAGCGAGCGCGTTTGCCTCTCCTGCCTGCAACTGCAACTGCACCTTGTTGTGTGCCCACGGCTTGCCTGCATACACGCGCCCCTCCAGGCGCTTGAACTCGCTGGCCCGCAGCTGCTCGACAGCCGGGTTGTAGCCAGGCGGCAGTGGCAGCTGAGCCAGCCCACCCTGCTCTAAATCTCCAGCTGCCTGCTGAGCTTCGGTTGGAGCTGCCGCCGCCGCCAGCCGCTGCTGCTGCTGCTGCTGCTTTGCTGTTGTGTGCCCTTTGGTGCATGCGCTGTGGAACTTGGAGAAAGGTAGCAATCCTGCAGCAAGAGGTGGCGTGAGCTCTGTGAGCAGAGGGCAGCCAGGCAGCCGTGGGAAGCGGCGGCGGCAGAGGCAACGGCAGGCGGCGGCAGCGGCGGCAGAACACTCACCTCGCAGTAGCAGGATGGCGGACAGCAGCGCTCCCAGCCAGTTTGCGAGAATGCTCGCTACCGCTTGCAACACGGCTGGGGCGCCGCAGATGCCTCCTGGGAAAGAGCCCATTTGCCCTACCCTCTGCACCAGCTGCCGCCCGCTTCCCACTGCATCTATGGGGTCTGATCACGATGCCCGGTGCGTCGACACGCGCATTGGCGCTGCAGGCCAGGCCGCGGGGGAGAAGGCAGGATGCAGGGCCTGCATGAGGACAGGGCTGGCTGCCTGGGGCTGCCACCAATTGCTGTCGCACGCAATAGCCTCACCATCGCTGCAGGACTGCGTCAGGCCGGCCCAGCGCGCCCAGCACTCTGAAACCCTCGTCCTTGGCGTACTGCGCCCCTGCAGCGACCCACCGGCAATTTGCGGCGCCCCTGAGCACCGGCCGCAGTCATGGGGCGGGGCGGCTCGGCCTCTGGCCAGCACCAGGTGCGTCCACAGCGTGGGTGCTGGGGAGGCAAGCGGGCTGTGCTTCCCTGCGCCGTCTCGCGCCACGAGGCAGCTCTGATGGCCTCTGGGATCGGCCTGGAGGTGGCCGATGGCCCGCAGGCGGCATGGGCGCTGCCGCCGGGGCGCCGCCGCCGGCAGCTGCTGGGGATGCCGCACGGCCCGCCGCTCTTCCAAACTGAGCTGAAGCTGCAGCCAGCTTGGCCACAGAGCTGTGCAGCAGAGTCATCAGTGCATGGCGGGCTGCTTGCGCACCGGCAGGCGGCACATGCTGCTCCTCATGCCCCGCCAAGCTTTGCCGCGGCGCCATGGCACCCAACCGCGCTGCAGCCAACCCACCCAAAGGCTGCCTCCGCCGCTTCTTGCCCCATCCATGGCACTCGCAAGCCCGCTCACAGTGAAGGTTTTCTCTCCTCTCACAGATGGTGCTGGATCCGGACCGGCCCCGCTTCCACGTGCACCCGCCCCAGGGCTGGATGAACGACCCAAACGGCAAGTGCGGGTGGCCAGTCATTGGGCCATGGTGCTGTCGCTTGTTTATGGATCATGTTGGGCTGGATGAACGACCCAAACGGTGCAGCTGCACGAGCGATCTAATGGGACATCCATGCTCGTGTTTGGTTGTTTTTCCCTTCATGTTGCGGAGCCGGGTGAACGCCCAGCGTTCCAGCCGCGGTTTCATGCTGCAGAAGTACTAATGCAGGGGCGCCATGTTGCAGCTACCTCTCGTAGGGCCGTCACCGAATGGCTCATGTGCTCCTCCTTGCTTCACTGCATCGCCTGCAGGCCCCGTGTTCTACAAGGTGCTGCCACTGACATGCACTTCCCCGTGGTACATCAGAAAAGGTCACTGTGCCACTGCACTTCCCATCCGCTCCCTGCAGGCCCCGTGTTCTACAAGGGCCGCTACCACATGTTCTACCAGCACCTGCCCAACGCCTGCGAGTGGGCCTTTGGCATCGTGAGCTGCGCAGGCAGCCTGCAGGGGCGGCTGGCATGGCGTGCATGGGCGTGGCTGGCATGGCGTGCATGGGCGTCGTTGGCATGGCATGCATTGAGCCTGCTTGCCTGGCTGCCGAAGGCCTGTGGCATTGCGAATGAAGGTTGCCACCAATCTGGCCTTTGGCAGGCACTTGGCTGACCCCATGCCATCTCCTTTCCTTGTGCAGGTGTGGGGCCACGCGGTCAGCGATGATCTGGTGCACTGGCGGCACCTGCCGCCTGCGCTGGTGCCCACGCCTGGCACGCCCGATGCAGATGGCTGCTTCAGCGGCAGGTGGGTTGACTGCACAATTGTGTAGGGAGTGGGCGGGGTGCACATAGCCCCAGGCGGCACGTCTGACTGCAGCGGCTGCTTCAGCGGCAGGCAAGGGCTGCAGTGTTATATGCGGCAGGACATGTTTGGGCAGGCAACGGTTGCCAGCTCAGGGTTTGAGCGAGTGCCACACATGTCGCTGCATGCTGGACAGCCATGGGCCAGCATGTGCACCCCTGCTGAATGCCCGCGCTCACAGGCGCCTGCCATCATGTGCCTTATGTGCCCCTTCCCCCTCGTTGCAGCTGCGTGCTGGACAGCGCCGGCATGCTGATGCTGCAGCACATAGCCTGCCTGCCTGTGCCCAGCCTCGATGCCCGCATTCACCGCACCCCTCCACTTCCTCCCCTCCTCCCTCCCCTTTTAGCTGCGTGCTGGACAGCGACGGCACGCCCGTGCTGCTCTACACCGGCGTGCGCCTGCGCTCGAATCTGGAGGCGGGGCCGCTGCCGCCGCCGGAGCAGGACCTCGGCATGGTGTGGATCGAGACGCAGCTGGCGGCTGTGCCGGAGGACCCAGGCGAGTTTAGTTGGATTGGTGCTCAGTGTGAGGCAGGACTTGGGCATGGGTGTGGATCAAGACGCAGCTAGCGGCTGTGGTTGAGAATCCAGTCGAGTCGGTTATGGATGATGGTCTGTTGGACTGCCCCGATGACGATGACGAGCCAGCGCAAACTGCACTGCCAAGCGACATGCAACAAAGTGCACCCCCCCCCTTGCTGCGCCTGCCTGTGCTGTGCACGTGACACTGAATGGTGCTACGAACCCTCCTGCAGACGACGACCTGCTGGTGACCTGGCGCAAGGTGGAGTCCCCCTTCCTGCCTTGCATTGTGCATTTGCAATCAATACATGTTTCCTTCTCCATCTTGCAGACGACGATCTGCTGATTACCTGGCGCAAGGTGGAGTCACCCTTCCTGCACCTACCGCCCGCGGACCTCCAGCTCACCGGCTGGCGCGACCCGTTCATTTTCACCAGCAACACCGCTGCGGCTCCCAGTGAGTCTTGTGATTCGTTACTTGTGTTCTCATTGTGTGGATTACGGATGACCTCCAGCTGACCGGCTGGCGAGACCCCTTCACCTTCACCTCCAACACCGCGGCGGCTCCCAGTAAGCTCTGTGTGATTGCCCATGTGGTGGTTGTGATTTCTGGTGGTTTTTTGTGTTCTGTTTTCACCCACGCCAGGGCGCACTTCGCCCGCACCACCACTCAGCTGCGACGCCCAGTGATTGCATGGCGGCAGTTTGGGAATGCACGGCTGCATGCAGAACAGTCCACGTTGTGGCGACTGCTTGCCTTGACTGAACCACCAATCCTTTTGGCCTTGCCCCTCTCATTTCCCTGTGCAGCTGCCAACGGCGGCTTCACCGCCCACGGCTACTCGCATGACAGCCCGCATCCCACCCAGGGCTTGCTTCAACTGAGCAAATCCGCTCGTCCCTCCCCTTTGTTTCATGTCCAGCTGCCGACGGCGGCTTCACCGCCCACGGCTACTCCCAAGAAATCCGCATGCTCATTGGCTCGGGCCTCAAGGGCCAGGGCGGCACCGCGCTGGTGTACAAGTCAACCTCGCTGCTGTCGGGTGGGTGAATCGGGTCATTTGTTGGGAGGTGCTTGACTGCCTGGTTGCCAGGGCCAGGGTGGCACTGCGCCCGTTTACAAGTCGACCTCGCTGCTCACTGGTTCGTTCAACTGGTGTGAGGCATGGACAGAGTGTGGCATAAACCATGCTGCCCCTGCTGTGCCAGTGTCGTTGTGCTGGCAGCCAGGGTGCGCACGGGCATTGCCCCATGCCACCCCACCCCCCCTCGACATGCCAGCCATCTCAGTTGCGAACGCTGCTCCCTTGCACCCACAGGCTGGGAGCTGGAGGGCACGCTGTGCGAGGCCTCCAACACAGACACGGGCGTGGTGTGGGAGTGCCCCCTGCTGGTGCCGCTGGACCCTGTGCCGCGCACGCTGCGCGCTCCTGCCAAGCAGGCAAGCTTATGGGTTGCGGCTGGCTGATGGTAAACTGGGGAAGTGCTGCTGCTGGTGCCGCTGGACCCCGTGCCGCGCACGCTGCGCGCACCTGGCAAGCAGGCAAGCCTTAGGGGCGGGTGATGGTTGTGGCGTGGTGCAGTGCAGTAGCATCGCTGGCAGGCAGCCATGGTCAGCAGATTTGGCATGGCTTTTCCTGACGAGCGCTACTGCTGCTGCCCCTTTCTCAACAGGTGCCACCCCTGTGGCTCATTTGCGGCCCGGAGGGCGGCAGCAGCAGCGAGGGCGGCAGCGAGGATGGGGAGGGTGGCGCCTTTGGCAGCTTTGACCGGCCGGCGGGCGCAGACGGCAACAAGCGCAGCCCCACGCCAGACCTGCCTTATGGCCCCCTAGCCACCGGCAGCGCAGCAGCAGCAGCAGCGGCACCGGCGACCGCAGTCACAGGGGCGGCACAACGGGCCACTGCACAGCAGATTGCACAGCAGGCCAGCACCGCTAGCGGCAGCAGTGGCGGCCAGGAGGGCATGGCCGCGGCAGGCGCTGGGCATGCAAAGGAGGCAGCAGGTGCAGCAGATGCTTCCCACGCAGCAGGTGCAGCAGCAGCAGCAGGTAGCAAGGGCGCGCCCGCTCCGCCCGAGCACGCGCTAGCGCTGGCAGCCCTGCACGCCCGCAGCGACAGCTTTGCATTTGACCAGGACCCCTCAGCAGAGGACCTGGCCCTTGCAGCCGAAGCAGCCTCAGCGGTGCAGTCCTGGCAGCAGCAAGCCGGCAGCGCGGGCGGCAGCGCAGCAACCAGCCCGCGAGAGACGGCAGCGGCAGCAGAGGATGCGCCTGCAGCAGCAGCGGCACCGGCAGCAGCCGCAGCGCCGGCAGCAGCAGCACCGGCACGGGCAGCAGCGGCGGCGGCACCTGCAGTTGCCGCAGCAGCGGCTAGCGGACCCCCAGCAGCAACAGCAGCAGCGGATGCCCTGCCTGCTGGCCTAGAGCTGCCCTCTGACGCTACCGCGCTGCCGCCCGGGCGGGAGCGTGCACCTGTGGCGGGTGCACAGATAGACTTGGGCACAGCTGCCAGCCTGGTGCACTGGAGCCAGCCGCCCTCTGAGCAGCTGAGCCCTGAAAGCTCGGCACTAGGCAGCCCACAGACTTCCCCACCGCAGCCGGGCTCGCAGCAGTCGTCGCCGCAGCGGCCGCCCATGCAGCCCCGGCGCGGCCGCCCGCCGGCGCTGCAGCTGCCAGGGGCGGCCGCGCCTGTGGAGGGTCGGCGCTCGCGGCAGCGCAGCAGCAGGCGGGGCAGCGTAGAGCGACCGCAGCAGGCACAGCAGGGGCAGCATGCACAGCAGGGGCAGCATGAGGAGGAGGACCGCTTTGCGGCCGCCTTCAGCAGGCTCAGCATGCGCGGCATCCGCGCCCGCAAGCGCTCTGCTGAGCCTGCCAGCCGCCGCGGCAGCCAGGCGGCGCTGGCGGCGCTGGCGGGGCTGTGGGGCGGAGAAGAGGAGGAGGAGGCGGTTCGCACGCCGCCGCCGCCCGCGCGCCAGTGGCACTTCTTCACAGGTAGAGGGGGTTGGGCTGGGGGAGGGTTAGAGCGGTGGGATGGCTGGTCGGCAAAGTGGGCAAGCCGTTTGACTCACTTGGCTCTCTGAAGTGCAATCTTACAGCCTGCGATTGCTGCGGTGCCATGCTGCGGTTCCACATCTGACCCCCACATGTTTGCCTTTGCCTGTGTGCTTGCCTCTGCCTGTGTGCCACTTCTCAACCCCCGCCTGCTGGAGCAACCTGCCCAT
>VFQQ010001081.1_pt1 | contig 41668 bp, 30 predicted proteins | sample 3512341 | NCBI WGS metagenome assembly VFQQ01 (sample SAMN10412373, study PRJNA504923) | tailings metagenome | isolation source: Relicate 2 Philex TSF1 revegetated site | place: Philippines: Tuba, Benguet | collected 2017-08-29 | reverse complement strand
GAATGCCTGCGGCTTGGGCAGCCTGTATCACTTTCTCAGGTTCCGGCTGCGTAAATCGCGCAATATTTTCGGCAATACTGCCTTCCAATAAGGCGGTTTCCTGCGGTAGATACCCGATGGCTGAGGCATAGAGGTTTGCGGGCAAGCGAGAAAGCGCAATGCCGTCGACCAATATCTCGCCCTCGCGCTGATCGCAGGTGTTGGCAAGGCAACGCAGCAGTGTGGTTTTGCCGGAACCAGAAGGGCCGAGGACGCCGAGAATCTCGCCGGGCTCGATCTCAAGGTTGAGCGGTTTTAACAATGGTGTGCCATGATTGGTCTTTACCGCCACCTGCACCAATGACAGCCTGCCCTTGATAGCCTCATTTGGCGTTACCAGTTGGGTAATGTCGTCATGATCGGTGCCAGTGGCTAGCAATTGGTCGATATTGCCTGCTGAGGCCTTGGCTTGGATAAATTGCTTCCAGGTGCCCACGATCACGTCAAATGGCTGTAATGCTCGCGCGATCAACACATTGGAGGCAATCATTGCACCGATGGAAATGTCTCCCTTGACCGCTAGCAGGGCCGCCATGCCCAACATGCCCGATTGCATGGTGTAGCGCGCAAACTTGTTGACCTGCTGGTTGCGGCTTTGTACCTGGTTGGTTTTTGCATCCAGCGCGTGCCAGCGGCCCTGAATGGCTAACCAGCGCTGCCTGAGCTGTGGCAGCATGCCGAGCACATGCAGGGTCTCAATGTTACGCAGCTTGCTATCGAGGAATTGCAAGCCATGTTGGCGTGCTTCTGCTGTATCCGCTAGTGGTTGCGCAGTGCTACGCTGGTTCCACAGTGCAAGGCCAAATTGCACTATACAAAGGGCGATGGCCAAGGCTCCCAGTATCGGGCTAAGGATGAACAACACGGCAATATAGAGCAAGGTCCAAGGCACATCGAAAAAGGCAAACAAGCCGTTACCAGTGATGAAGTAGCGAATGAATGTCAGGTCCTGCATGGCTTGCTGTGTGCCTTGTGCTGCTTGCCTCGTCAGGCCTAGCGAAAACAGCCTAGACGTCAACAGCTTGTCGAAGCGCACCCCTGCCTTGATCGCGACCAGGGAGCGTACCCAATCGGAAAATGCCATCACCATGAACAGGAAGAGGGTGATCAAGGTCACGGCCAGCAGTGTCATCTCGCTACGGCTCAGTAATACACGATCGTACAATTGCAATAGATACAGCGTGGGAGCAAGCATCAAGACATTGGTCACCATGCTGAACAGGGCAATACTCCAAGCTTCATGTTTGAACAATGCCAGGTAGCCGCGCAGGGAGATGGGCTGGGTGCTCATGCCTGCTTCCTTTGTGGAGTGGCAGCTTGTTGCAACGAGGCTAATACTTCCTCAGTCTTGCCATAGCGGAGCACTTGGCCTTTCATCATCACCATCATGCTGTCGGCCACATGGCGTATGCCTTGCAGATGGCTGATGATGATAAAGGTGGTGCCTTGACTCTTGAGCATGCGCACAGCTTGTTGCAGGCATTGCTCACTAGCCTCATCCAGGTTGGCATTGGGTTCGTCAAGCACCACGATAGTGGGTTTACCATACAAAGCTCTTGCCAGGCCGATGAGCTGCCTGCGACCACCTGATAGCAGGTAGCCTTCATGGCCTATGTGGGTATCAAGCCCATCGGGCAAGCTCTCTATCCAGGTCTGTAATTGCAGCAGCTCAATGACCTCGGTCAGCTTGGCATGGTCTGGCGTGCCAAAACGGCAGATATTCTCGGTAATGGTGCCATCCAGCAATTCAATGTCTTGCGATAGGTAACCCAGGTATGGCCCAAGCTCGGCCTTATCCCATTGAAAGATGTCTACGCCATTGAGTCGCACCTTGCCCGTACTAGGCTGTAATAGGCCTACCAGCAATTTGGATAATGTGGTTTTGCCAGAGGCTGAGGGGCCGGTGATGAGTAGCAATTCGCCAGGACGCAGGCGGAACTGGATATTACGCAACATAGGCTCGCGGGCGTTTTCTGTCAGGGAATAGCTGAGGTTTTCCACCGTAAGCTCGCCTGTTGGTGCTGGTAATGCCATGCCTCCCTGTTTGGTTGGATGCTGCTCTAGAAGCTCATTCAGGCGGTCATATGCCTGCAGGCCATTGGCAATGCTGCGCCATTGCGCGATCAATTGGCTGAAGGGGGCCAATACGCGTGCAGCAAGGATAGACGCAACGATCATCATGGCCGCGCCGTTGATCAAGGTTTGGCTGATCACCAGATAACAACCTAGCCCTAATACCAGAGAGGTGAGGCTAATCTGGAGAAACTTGGAATATGCCGCATGTTGGCCAGCAATCTCCGAGGCATTCGCCTGCTTGTCGAGAAAGGCTTGCTGTTTGTCTTGCCAGCGGGTTTCTAGTGCCGTTTGCATGCCCATGGCACGTGCCACTTCTGCATGCTGCTGGATATTGCTGAAATAACTCTGTGCTGCCAGTGCATGCTGGTTGGCCTCTTGCAGCAGTGGCTGCACGCGCATCTGGTTCAGCAGGGCGATAATGGTTTGTACTGCCAAGCCAAGTAGGGTCAGGTAGCCCAGGCTGCTATGAATAAAGAAAATAGCGACAAGAAAAATCACAATGAAAGGAATATCAATCAGGCCTAGCAGGGCAGGGGAATAGAGCATTTCCCTCACGCTGCGATAATCGGCAAATACACGCTGCGCAGGGAAGCCGGCATTGCTGAGCTTTGCTGCGAACGCTGCATTGAAAATAGGTTGGCTCAAGGCTTGATCAAGCCGGTTGGCGGCTTGCAGCATCATGCCGCGGCGCACCCATTCCAGGCTTTCCATGATCAGGTAAATAAAGATCACCATCATGGTGAGCATGAGCAAAGTCGCAAGATTACGGCTAAAAATCACCCGGTCATAGACTTCGAGCATGTACCACGATGGTGCCAACACCAGCAGGTTGGTAAAAAAACCGAAGAAAATCACTCGATGAAAGAGAGAGGTAAGATCCATCAAGGATTTCTTCAGTACAGCGGAGTTCTTGTTTTTAATCACGTATGCAGTATTCCTGGTGAAAATCAGGACACTGCCGGGCCGGTGTTACCAGCCCGGCACCCCTAATTAAACAACCACGATATCCGCTGCTGTGATTGAGCTAACGCCAGTCAGTATGGCGATGTCAATGGCTGTGCTACCACCGTTACCATCTGCGTAATACTGCAGGGTATTGGTGGAAGTGTTGAACACCAGGTAGTCATCTGCATCAAGCGGACCAGTGCCAATCACCAGGTTGCCAGCATTGAAGCCGACCAACGAAGCGAATTGATCCGTATTAAGCTCGATTTTGTCCACGCCGCTAGCGAAGTCTGTGATGGTGTCGGTATCGTCGTTAGTGAGATCAACACCAACGTTTTCATACCACTGCACCTCATCATCATCGCCAGTCACGGTTTGTGTCCAAATCTTGCCGAAGGCGAACGTATCGGACCCAGAGCCACCAGTCAGAGTATCGTGCCCGCCATTGCTGACGAAGCGGTCATCCTGAGTGGTGCCAATGAAAGTTTGGGTGTTGCCGTTACCTTCAAAGGTCAGGCCGTTGGCTGTTACGCCGGAAGCATCAACGACTACATTGTTGATCGTGCCGCCGTTATTGCCCTTGGCATTGGAGAGGTCGGCTACCGTACCGCCAGCATTGAAGAAGTAATGGTCATTCAGCAGCTGCAAGGCTGTGTTTTCCACATTTAGGCGACCAACAGTACCACCCACTTGTACCACTTCCATTTCCTGGAAGTTAGCGTCGTTGAGGATGATAGTGCCAGCAGCCTGGGTATTAGCACCGATGCCAGTAGTAATGCGCAGGGTATCAGTTCCTTCACCGCCAACAATCACATCATGCTTCGCGCCAGTGGCGATCCACTCAGGGTTACCATCGTCAGCCTTGGATGTGGTGCCTTGCACGCCACTACCAAAACCAGTGATCAAGAAGATATCGTCGCCTTCACCGCCGTCAAGGTAATCCGCACCGCCGTGACCAACCAGCAAGTCGTTACCACCATTGCCGTAGACCACATCATCACCTAGGCGTGCAGTGACATAATCTACGCCATCGCTACCCAGCACGATCTCGCGGGCACCATCGGTTTCATTGGCACCGTCGATACGAACATAGCTACCAGCTTCACCTTCGGTGGCATCGTAGATGATGTCCACGTTGTGGAAGAGCTCGGCAACAGAGTAGTCGTCTACCTCAAATACAGCAGCTTCGTACTCGACCTCTTCAGCACCTACGATATCGTCATCCGGCTCGAATTCAGTTTCTTCAAACTCAAGCTTGATAGTGACGGATTCGGTAGGGCCGCCAGCAACGCCATAGATATGGGTGCCGGGGTTGAGGAAGCCAAGACTCAGGGATTCGCCATTAGCCTCAAGTTGCTCGGCGGAGAGGGTGATGTTGACGCCGCTAGCGAGTTCAATGCGCTCGATACCGGTGAAGGAAAGCGATTCAGAGAAATCACCAGATTTTGTGAACTCGATCGTATCAACAGCATTGTAGCCAGCAATTGTCGTAGCATAAGTGCTAATGGCACTGGAGCCAGGACGAGTCTGAATATTGAGGCGAACATCGGTCTCAGCCAGCTCAGACATTTCCTGATCTTCGATTTCAACCCACTCATTGTTAACAGTGTCAAAACCAAATAGTGGGCCTTCCTCCTCCTCACCGCCTTCCTCTTCTTCGCCTTCCTCCTCTTGTAAGTCAATATAGCGAGCAGGGTTTCCAGAGTTATCTAAGCCGGAAACACCCCCAATAATGATAGTTTCACCTTCAAACTCATCACCAATACGGAAGGTGTCATTGCCGCTACCACCCACTAAGATATCATTGGATGTGACGAGGAAAAGGTTGCCATCTACGGTTTCATTGCCAAAGGTACTACCACCACCCTCGATGTAATCATTACCTCCGCCACCGTTTAAAATATCATCACCATCACCAGCATAGATTTTGTCATTACCATCTCCACCATTGATAATGTCATTGCCAGAGCCAGCGTAGATATTGTCATTGCCAGCTCCACCGTTGATGATGTTATTGCCATTACCCACTCTAATAATGTCGTTTCCATTGCCGCCATCGATAATGTTATTGCCATCATCGGCAAATATAAAATCATTACCGTCGCCGCCGTTCAAGATATTGTTACCTGAGCCACCATAAATACGATCATTTCCTGCGCCACCATTAATGATGTCGTTGCCAGATCCACCATATAAAGTGTCGTTACCACTACCGCCTTGAATGATGTCATTTCCTGCGGCTCCATCAATGAAATTACCTAGATTATTTCCGATAATAATGTCATCGCCACTGGTACCAGTGTAAGTAGTTTCTGTTGGTCCAAAGATTTTAATAGCCATTTCATGCTCCTTAAAATATATTAAGTATCAATTAATTACGCTAATGCAGACATAGGTCTTCTTCGGTTGAGTCTGCCTTCTCGGCCACTTGCCTCAAAAAAGGAGTGGCCGAAATTTCACTCAGTTTCTAAGCGCAATTTAGAACGGATTGGTATGACCTGGAGTAATTGTGCTACCTGGCGGGATATAGCCAGGAACTGATACTTCGATAAACCAATTTTCAGTTACACCATCACCGGAAAGCTCCTGGAAAGTCTGGCGTAAGCGAATGGCATTGTTGTCTACATAGTCGTCGGGGCCCTTGCCGGATGGGTAACTACAAGATGTTTTGACATACATCATGCCAGATGCGGCACTGGTGCTGCCGTCATCATCCTTGTAGTTGACATCGGTAGTGAAATCAATCCAGTTTGTGTGAATGTCGGCTTGCTGTTGGGCGGCCGTAGCAGTTCCTGGCCATAAGTTACGTCCATTGATGGATGGGTTGCTGCCTAATCCGGTTAATGGCTGTGCGGCATAGCCAGAAGCGCGGTGTTGGACTGAAGTAAATGCGCGACCAATCCGGTACACTGGCTCTGCAACAGTTGGGATAGTTGAATATCCCGCAGTGACTGTTAAACCAGAGAAACCACCCCGAGCGATATCATTAACTTCAAAATACTGATTGCCCGATTGCAACTTATTGTAATCAACATTAAAGTTGTTTACTTTCATGCCATAAATACAAGATGTTCCCGCCGAGTTCATCCAAACATATTCAGTGACTTCACCAACAGTAACATTGGTGTTGTTAGTGTATGAATTATTCATAACAGCACTATTGGTCGCTGCTGCAACAAGGCTGAAGCCTGACTCCGGTGCATCTGTTTCATCGGGAGGGAATACGGCACAAGTATTATTGGCACTAGTCGTTGGCTTCACTGGCGCATTTGCGCCGGAACCTGAGCCAAAATTACCTGTGGTATTACATAAGGTATAAGCCGATGTGCCGCCTGAAACAGAAAACCCTGTAGCGGGAATGCTGACAAGACCAGTTGCCAGTACTTGAGTGCTGGCTAGCCCTAAAGCGGTGATTACTGCTAGTCTGATTCTTAACTGCATGATATATCTCCTAAAATTTATCAATAGAAGTTACAATGTGCAGGCATTTGTGGCTGCCTGATCACCAATTCACCTGAATCTGCTTTAATTTCCTTACGAGTCGTTAAATAGGTTCCGGTTGAATATTTGTTGAAAGGGCAGTTCACAAATGCTCTTTCAAATGCTTTAAATTTGATCCCAACTTATTTTTTCGGGTCAAACGAATAACTCAAACTGATCCATGCGGCCCTTGGCGCACCGGGGGCCAGGAAATTCGTCATCAGCCAATCGTTAGAGTTATGGTTGTATCCATCTGGCCCGATAGCACCATAGACAGAAGGAGAGAATGGATTGCGACCCAGGCGGCCTGCACTGAAATACTCCTTGTCCAATAAGTTGTTGACCCGCAGACCTAGAGTCCACTCGGAATTAAGTTGATAGCTGGTTTGGAGGTTGAGCACTAGATAGCCGGGAGTGGTACCTGGATTATTCGCAGCCTGTCTAACTACTTGAATAATGGCGCCGCTATCATCTACTACAGAGTCATAAAGCACTTCACCGGCCCGGTGTTTGTTGTTTTCATTGCCGCGCACAAAAGCAAAGGAGTGAGCTACAGCGGTGAGGCCAATTTGCCATTTTGGCGTGACCATGTAACTAAGCGTAGCGTTGAGATTATGTAAAGGCACACCAGGCATGCGGTTACCGGGTTTGACTTGGATACGTCGGCTGTATTCTTGATTGCCAAAATACTCTTCTACTGAGCTGGTATTGTCATTGGCGGGCATCCAGAATTTATCCTGGAAAGTGGCTTCTGTCAGAGCGTAATTTAGTCGTAAGCGCCATTTCTCGAAGGCTGCTGTAATTCCAGCCTCTAGCCCCTGGCGGCGAGTGTCGCCAATGGTGTCGAAGAAATTGCGATTGCCAGGATAACCGATCATGTAGATATCATCCCTGAGATCGGTACGATAAACTCCTAGATTCCATTCCAAATGATCATTAAATCTGCCTCGCATACCAAAATCCCAAGTCGTGGCTTTGATCTGAGGTAGGTAAGGATCCCCTGAAAGAGTTGTAGGCAGAGAGCAAGCTCGGTTTTCTGCTAGACTTCTTGGGATGGTGTAATCAATTTGACCGCTTGAGTTGTAATGTGGGATTGGAGTTCTATCAAACGCACAACCAAGCTCTACTACGGAAGGTACACGCGTGCCTTGGCTGACACTGCCATAGATATTCAAGTCAGGTGTGGCTTGCCAGGTTGCCCCAAGAGAGGGATTTAGAGAGTAATAACTAAATTTCTCTTTTTCAGCAGCGTTCAGTAGCTTGGAAACGTCAGGGATGGTGTAGCCCGTCGTGGGACAAACACCATTCACGCACACGTCATAATAATTCGGGAAGTTTTCCAGTTGAGCTAAATTGGCAACGAAGGAACCATGCGTGCGTGAAGCAATCTTGTTCTTGCCTTTGGTATCGTTGTAGCGAAGTGCTCCCGTGATATTTAAAGTTTCAATCGGACTCCAGGTTTCACTTGCATAAATACTTTTGGTGACTTGACGGCCCTTGAAATTGCTGTTGCTGATTTCCTGATCGGCGGCGGCATATTGGTCACGGATTTCATCTGGGGCTAGATAACCTTCACGTTCTGCATCGAACATTCCAAACCTTTGCCCGCTTTTGTATTTCGCCCATGGCATATCCACCGAGGCACCCACCATGAATTTATGTTTTTCATAATTCCAGTTGAGCTGGAGCGAAGCACCATCGGTGACTTGGTCGATTTGGGTATCGGTGATGACAGCAGTGGGAGTGCCCTCTACCACACCAGTACCAGTGCCATTGTTATAGGCAGCACCATCTACGGTAAGCCAACCACCATTGGGGCCCGGAACTTTTAGGCCATCATTATTGATATCTCCTTGGCATGTACTGCCATTGACCACAGAGTTAGGGTCAATAATCATGACATATTTCGTATTGGGATTGCCGTTCTGGCCTTCCTCCCACCAATAAAATTGTGTGCCTGCAGTGAGCGCTCTTGAGAAATTAAAGCCATTCCTGGCGATCCCGACCAGATTCTGCGCAACGCGATAGTTATATTCAGCTTGATTATTTGTCCAAGGCTGGGGCGGAGGGGGGGCAATATTTGCTGATGGATCGCCCTGCGCAGTTAAAATCGCTGTTTGCTGGAAGTTTTTGGTGGATTCTAATTGTAGTTTAGCAAATGCTGCGAAATCTTCTGGAAGATCTGCATTAAAAGATCCCGCTGGTAATTGTGCTAATGCATAATCAATCCCATTTTGTCGGACATTGTTTACAAAGGGGGTGGTTAGGGTCCAGGTACCGTTAGGCGCTGCAACAATGTAATAATTTGGCAATCCGTATTTATTAGTACTATTAAATAGGCAGGTATATACCTCCCCATCTGCGAGGTTTCTTTTTACATATTGATTTTCAAACTCCGTATAAACATCTGCACCACGCTGTTTACGTTTGCTGTTTCTCCTGTACACCTGTCCCGTGATAGAAAGGTTGTCATTGACAAAATAGCTGCCTGAAAGTTGGAATTGCAATAGGCGGTTGTCTGTCGTGTCAGGGGAAGTAAAGACGCCGTTACGGTCTTGCCTGTACATTTCGTTTGGCAACATGCCGTTACCGGTCAAGTCATTCCATGCCACCAAGGTGCTCAAGTTGAGGTCGAGCTTGTCGCCGCGATAGCTGCCTTTGGCAAATACTTGATTTACCCTGCTAGGGGAGTTTTCGCGCCAGCCATCCTCAAGGAAGATGTTGGCGGCGGCAAAGCCTGCGATAGTGCCGTTGTTCCATCCACCCTCGGCTTGGAGCTGTCGCCTACCGAAGGAGCCAGTGAGGATTTCTGCATCGATCTTGGTGTTGTTGAAGCCATCCTTGGTTTTCATGGAGAGGGCACCCCCTAGAGTACCTAAACCAAAGATAGGATTGGAACCGGGGAACACATCAAAGCTGGCGAGTGCATTCATCGGGATCATGTCCCAATTCACGACATCACCAAACGGTTCATTGATGCGAATACCATCAATGAAGGCAGAAAGACCTTGTGGTGTCCCGATTTGCGGACCGGCAGTGAAACCTCGATATTGCACGTCCATCTGGAAGGGGTTGCCCTGATAGTCATTGACATTGACTGATTGCAACCTGGAATTCATCAAGTCAGTCAGGCTCAAAGAGTGAGCTTCTTTAATGTCTTTGGCAGTCAGGCTTTGGACGTTGCCAGGGATTTGCTCTTTAGTCAGACCGGTGCCGCCTAAAGGGCCAATCTCATAGAAGCGCTTGGCGCGCACTTCAATCGCATCAACATGTTGAAAATCTATCGCCGGTTGTTCTGCCGCAGCTTTAATGACGGCATTGTCTTGATTGATTGTGGATTCCAGGCCACTACCTGCAAGCAGCATTTTGAGGGCTTGGTCTGGCTTCATGCGGCCCTTGACTGCGGGAGCGGTCTTGCCTGTGGCAAGATTGCTGTCGAAGGCGACGCTGATGCCTGTGGTGCGTGCAAGTTGCTTGAGTGCGGCATCTAGAGGTTGGCTGGGGATATCAATGTTGCTGGGCGCGAAAGCGCCGGTGCTCGCATTGCTTTTTGGCAATGTGGTATCAAGTTCCGCTGCTTGTGGTTGAAGTGGCATGACTCCTACCATTGCTGTCAGTATTACCGCGCCCTTATGGCTATAAGCGCGGCACACTGCGCGTGATAGCTTTTTGAGTGGTGGTGGTTCATGAAAAATTCTCCCTCTCCTGGTCATCCCATTGCTCCATGTATTTAATAATTATTTATTCTTATTTTTATGATCTAACTTTTAATTATTGAAGGTTCTACCTGGCAAGAAGCAGGCTGATTAACCTCGTATGCAGGCGACAAAATTCGCCTTACATGCTTGTTTAACTGTTCAGTTCAGGAAACCCTGATGAGGTTTTTTTGAGAAAAACTAGAAATTGATGAACTTGGATAATTGTTTATTAAAATCAATTGTTTGTATTGGTGGGAAAGTTTCCTGATCTTTTTGGGATTTGCGGAAATGTGGTTGGGACGTGGGGAATTAATATTGATGAGGTGCCGCAGTGTGGAGGAGATGTGGGGGTCAAAGGTACGGACGGGATGGGAAGTTTGGCTTTGCAGTCCTTGATGCCTGCTTAGTTACAAAGAAAGCGAAAGGGTGCCGAGCAATATAATGAATAATAGCCCTACTAATGCGATTACTATGCGGTACATGATCTTGAAAATATCCAATTCATTTATCTCCTTAAAAAATTATTCCTACTATCGATATAACCTTTAGGGAAGCAAAACCCTGATGTCTTGGATACAAGTTTGGAAATATTTTTATGGTGAAGGCAAGCTAAGGGGTGGGTATTGGTAAGTTGAGTTGTATTGCCATGCATAATTTGTAGGGCATTTTGTTGCAACTAGTGTTTTACCAACGGTGGTTACTGCATGACGCAATCACCATGAAGATATTATGGCTTGCGGGAGTTTTGCATCTTCTTTGGGGTTAGGAGGGTTAGGTTGCCATCGGTGTTCACCTTGACCGGGGCAATGATGGGTAATTCGGCGATGAAGCGTTCTGTATATTTAGCCTGAATGACGGCGGTGATACTGACATCATTTGCCGAATCAAATTGCGCTGTGACCGGGAGTTGGCGATAGCGCGAAAGGGTTTCTGCGATTTCTTCCAACCCGGCTTGGTCGAATGTAATGGTGCCAAATTCAAAGCTGAAGGCATCGGCTGCCGGGCGTTGCAGGCGCTTGGATTGGCCATTGAGGTTGAATTCAGCTACTTCATTGTCGCGTAGCGTCAATACATGCTCAGCGTAGCGATTCACCCCGGTCAGCTCGGTGGTGAGGTATTGCTGAGGTTCTACCCGCACAACGCCATGATCCACGCTAATACGTACTTTGCTGCTGAATTTATTGACGGCAAAACGTGTACCCAGCACGGTGATTCTGGCAAGGCCGCTATCGACGACAAACGGGCGGTCAGGATTTTTGGCAACATCAAAACTCGCTTCGCCTTGTTTCAGGATGACGCGACGTTCTTTGCGGGTGTAGGTAATCTCAATATCGCTATTGGCATTAACCATGAGCTTGGTACCGTCTTCCAGCACTTGGGAGCGGATTTGACCGATTGCCGTGTTGGCCACCATGTGCATGGTTGGTTGGCTCTCCCAGGCTTCATAGCCGTAATAAGTGCTGATACCAGCCACGGCAAAGAACATGACGCTCAATGCGCGGGTAATGACAGTGCGGATTTTTTTGCTGCGGTCTGTTTTCTCGATAAAGATTTTCTGCTGCATGGCACTTTCAAGGTGCAGCAGGCGATCAGGCGAATCAAGGTCTTCCCATAAAGTGCATACTTCTTGATAAGCCCGCTGGTGTGCCGGATGGGAGAACAGCCATTCTTCGAAACGGCTGCGCTCAGGATGCTCAATATCGGCATCCTGCATAATGACAAACCACTTGATGGCGGCCTGGCGTGCGCTGCGTTGTAAAGAGATATGACTCATGCTGGTGAGATTCAGGTCGTGCCGATAGGAGGCTAGAACGGTTAGTTGATGAGGTCCTTGGCTTCAAGCAAATCTAGCATGGCACGCATGATATGTTTTTGCACCATATTAATGGAAATGCCTAATTTCTCAGCTATTTCCTGTTGCGATAATCCTTCGATGCGGAAGAGCAAGAATACTTCCTTGCAGCGTGCCGGCATGTGGTCAATGATGTTGAGCAGTGCGGTGAGCCTCTGTTGCATGTCGATGAGGTGTTCGGCAGAGGGCGCTGCTGGTTGATTCAGTTCATGGTTTTCCCCGGTTTCTTCATCCACCAAAGGCAAAAAGCGCGATTGCTCCTGATAACCATCAATCAGTAGGTTGCGCACGATGGTGCGCAAATAGGCATGGGGTTGCTCCAGGCGGCCTGGGCTGCTCGAAATGGCAAAGCGGATCAAGGCATCATGTAATACATCGCATGCGATTCGATGATAGCCCGTGTGACGATAAATGGAGGGGAGCAGATCTGAATAAGCCCATTGTAAATCGATGCCATGCCAGGTTGGATTGAGTCTCATGCTGATCTGCTCTACAAAAGATAATCTTGTGAGAATAGATAGCAATAAGCGGGCCTGATACGTCAGTTTTTTGTCAGGTTGCGATATGGCGGGGGATTGCGCCGGTATGGTGATTGTTGTTGAGCGAGGATTTGGCTGGATGTGGTGGCTGTAAACAACCAATTGGCTGTTTACAGCCACCAACTATTGAGGCTTGCCTGGTCTGATGGATGTCATGACATTGCAAAAAGCGTGGCTAAACGGGGATAATCAGGCATGAGCCTTCATTTTGAATCTATATCATTCAGCGGCATGCAAGCTGGCAAGCGCCTCATTGTATTGGGTGGTGTACATGGCAATGAGCCGTGTGGCACGATGGCAATCCGCAGGGTGATCAGCAACATACAGCGTGGCGAATTGAGCTTGCTTGCTGGCAGCGTCACCTTTGTGCCAGTGTGTAACCCGCTCGCCAGGGCGCAATATACCCGTGTTGGCGAACGCAACTTAAATCGTAAGCTATTCCCGACCGAGCATCCTCAAGAGTTTGAGGATCATGTTGCCAATTGGCTGTGCCCGTTGCTGGCTAATCATGATGTGCTACTGGATTTGCATTCCTTCCATACGCCAGGCGAGCCATTTGCGATGCTTGGTCCCAACAATAATCAGAGTAGCCTAGAACCTTTTGCCCATGAAGCCGAGGAGGAGGCATTGGCACGGCGACTGGGCGTCAAACTATTTGTGGACGGCTGGTTGGATACTTATGCCAATGGCGTGGTGCACCGACAAGCCAGGGCAGCTGGTGCGGACGCCGATGTACGCTATGGCGTTGGCACCACGGAGTATATGCGTAGCCAAGGTGGCTATGGCTTGACGCTGGAATGTGGGCAACATGAGGATGTGTCAGCGCCAGAAGTCGCTTACCAGGCGATTTTGAATACCTTAGCATGGCTGGGACTGAGTGATCAGGCTGTTCCGCTCGAAACGCCTGGGCGTAGAACCTTGCGTTTATTCGAGGTGGTGGATCGGGATGCACCGGCAGACACATTGGCGCAGGAGTGGCGTGGTTTTGAGCGACTAGAGCCGGGTACATTGATAGGCACGCGTGCAGATGGCCGGGAAATTCGGGCGATGGAGGCTGTCTATATCGTGTTTCCCAACCCAGGGGCGGAACCAGGAAGTGAATGGTTTTACCTTGCCAGGGAAATTGACCGGGTTTAAATATGAATAACAATCAATATAGTAATGGAGATTGAGATGAAAAAATTTTCTGTAATTGCCATGGGTATGCTGGGCATGGGGTTGTTGTTTTCTCATGTTGCTAGTGCAGATTGGAACTTGAATAACGATAGTTCAGTCCTGAATTTTGTATCCATCAAGAAAAACACCATTGGAGAGGCGCATCGCTTTAACCAACTGGCCGGTACCATCAGCCAGAATGGCGCATTCAAGGCAACGATTAATCTAGCAAGCGTCAATACCAATATCCCGGTGCGGGATGAGCGCATGAAGAGCATGTTGTTTGATGTTGCCACTTTCCCCCAGGCGGATATTAGCGGTAATACCGTGAATACATTCAAGGCACCTGCCGCTGGTGAAGCCAAGATCGAGGCGGTGAAGCTGCAGTTGGTGATCAACGGTAAGACCATTCCGCTGGAAACCAGGCTGCGTGTGGTTGGGCTGGGCAAGCAAGGCTTGCTAGTCAGTACGATAGAGCCTTTGTTGCTGGATGCAGCAGCTCTGGGCTACACAGAGGGTATAGACAAGCTGCGGGAGATCGCGCAACTTCCTTCTATCAGCACCGTGGTGCCTGTCACTTTTAGCTTGGTCTTTGATCACGCGCATTAACCATGACGGCAAGTCATTAAAATCAATAAGCTAGCAGACTGGCGAGGAGAGCACTCATGGCGGATAGGAAGATCATTGCAGGAAAAGCCTGGCGGGCATTGACTAGCCTACCTTTCCTGATGCTGCTTGGTTTCTGGGTGTCTTATCTTCTATTTGGCTATTTTGCCGTCAACCCGATTGCGCAGCGTTTGTTGCCTTGGGTGGCTGAAAACAAGCTGGCCAGCCGCTTGCAGGTTGAACGCGTCGATTTTGATCCCTTACGCTTGGCCGTGACGGTCAAGCAGTTACAGCTCACAACCCCTGAGGGTGCTTCACTTGCCAGTGTTGAGCGTTTGCATGCTGATCTTGAGTTAAGTGGTTTGTTCCGTTTTGCATGGCGGCTCAAGGATATTCACTTGGCCGCGCCTCATGTGAGCTTTGAGATATTGCCAGGTGGTGAAAGCAATTGGGCGGCATTGATTGCCAAGCTCAATGAAAAGCCGGATGAGCCCAAGAGCGAAGGCATGGCACGCTTGTTGGCTGACCATATCTTGATTGAGCGGGGCGATGTTGAGTATGTTGACCGCAATCGACCAGAGGCTTTCCGGGCCGTACTAGAGCCAATGGGGCTGGAGTTGGATGGTTTTTCCACATTGCCGGAAGATCTTGGGGATTACGCTATCTTGGCGAAATTGCCTGAGCAGGGCGGCACCCTGAAATGGAAGGGCGAGTTGGGACTCAACCCCGTGGTGTCTAGTGGCAGGTTTGAGCTGGAAGGTCTCAAGCTTGCCAAGTTACTGGCAGTGTTGCCACCTGATGCCCTGCCGATCAAGCTAGCGTCGGGACAACTCAAGACCAAGCTTGATTACCAGTTCGCCATCGTGCAGGACAAGCCCGAGGCCACGATCAACAATTTTAGCTTGGTGCTGGATGATGCTGCAGCAATATTGCTGCAATCGCAAGCACAAGAGGGCAAGCTGGAGCTGAAGCAATTGGCAGTTGAGTTGCCCAGTTTGCAGTTCAAGATGCAGGAGCAAGCACAAGTGCAGTTTGACGCACTCAAGCTTGCATTGGCAGATATCAAGCTAACGCAACATGGTAAGCCTTTGCTGGCGCTGCCATCTATCACGGTAGAGCAAGTGGGCCTGGATTTGCAGGCACATCAGCTGGATATAGGCAGCCTGGCTGTGGCGCAAGGGCAAGTGAATGCGACACGACTAGGCGATGGTCGTGTCAATTGGCAACAGTTACATGCGGCATCAGCGCCGGATGATGGGCAGCCTAGTGCAAGTGAGGATAGTGATCATGCCAGCCCTTATCCATGGAGCATTCACCTCAATCAAGTCAACATCGATGGCCTCAAGCTGGACTACACAGATGAGACTTTCAAGCAGCCATTGCAAGTTGCAGTCGATAGTTTATCGCTCAAGTTGAAGTTTGCCAGTGAGCAAGGACAAAGCCGCGTTGAGGAGATTGAGAGCAATATTGGGCCATTCTCGCTACGCTCGGGAGCTAATAACAAACCAGTGGCTCATCTTGAGCGCTTGGCTTTGCAGGGTGGGCAAGTAGATATTGCTGCGCAGAAAGCCAGCCTGGAAGCGGTTATTTTAAAGGGGATGGGAGCGGATGTGCTACGGGATGCCAAGCAGGTGAATTGGCAGGCCATTTTGGAGCCAGCGCAGCCCACTGCGCAAGGCCAAGCACATCAGGCCAAGACAGCACAAGCCAGGCCTGGTGTGGAGAAGGGGGCACCTTCCTCCTGGGCATTCGACCTCAAGCGCTTTGCGCTGGAAAATGCTGGCCTACACTTCAACGATACAAGCACTAAAACCCCAGTGGCGTTGGATATTGAGCAGGCTAGCCTGGAAGTCAAGGATGTCAGCCTGGATACCAAGCGTGCGCTGCCTGTGAGTGTTGCTTTCAAGGTCAAGCAAGGCGGTAGTTTCAGTGCGAGTGGCAAGCTGGCACCGGAGCCTATGAGCGGGGATATCAATCTTAAGCTTGCAGGTTTCTCGCTTAAGCCTTTTGCGCCTTACGTCAATCAGTTCGCCATGCTCAAGTTGAACAATGGCGCGGTGAGTACGCAAGGTAAGCTTAACCTTAAGCAGGCTGAGCAACTGGCTATGCAATATCAAGGTGGCTTCAGTGTTGATCAGCTCGATATCGTGGAAGAGGACACCGGGCAGGCGTTCTTGGGGTGGCGCAGCCTTTCCACCAACAGCCTCAAGCTGGCCTTGGCACCGGATAGCCTGCATATTAACGAACTCAAGGTGAACCAGCCGCGTGGCAAGTTCATTATTTATGAAGATCGCACTCTGAATGTCCAACGTATTCTGCGGGAAAAGCCAACTGCCACAGCGCAGGCTACGCCGGTGCAAGCATCGACAAAAGCTGCCGATCCCTTCCCGGTCGCGATTGAGCGCATTCGCATTGACAATGCCAATCTAGAGTTTGCCGATTTATCGCTTACTCCGCAGTTTGGCACGCATATCAACACCTTGTCGGGTGTCATCAATGGCATGTCCACCAAGCCCACTACGACGGCGCAAGTTGAGCTGGATGGCAAGGTGGATGATTATGGATCTGCGCGCATTCGAGGTTCGGTACAACCATTCCAGGCTACCGAGTTCACTGATCTCAAGTTGATATTCCGTAACCTGGAAATGAATCGCTTAACGCCATATTCCGGCAAGTTTGCTGGTCGTCGCATCGACTCGGGCAAGCTATCGGTAGACCTTGAATACAAGATCAAGAATCGCCAATTGGCCGGGGCGAACAAGTTTATCGTCAACAAGCTCAAGCTGGGCGAGAAAGTGGCGAGCGAGGATGCGGTTAACTTGCCGCTAGACCTGGCGATTGCGTTGCTTGAGGATAGCAACGGCGTCATTGATCTTGATCTGCCTGTCGCAGGCAGTTTAGATGATCCTGAATTCAGCTATGGCAAAATCGTTTGGAAGGCCATCGTCAATGTACTGGGTAAGCTGGTGACCTCGCCGTTCCGTGCGTTGGGCAACTTGCTCGGTATTAGCTCGGATAAGCTGGAAGCGTTGGTGTTTGATCCAGGTAGTGCTGAACTTGCACCACCAGAACAGGAAAAGCTTAAGGTCATCAGCGAGGCCTTGGCCAAGCGGCCTGCATTGGTATTGCAAGTGGCTCCAGTGCTTGATGACAAGGCCGATGGTCGTGCCTTGCAGGTGCAGTTTGTGCGTAACCAGGTCGCGGCGAAAATGGGTATCCAGCTACAGCCTGGTGAAAAGCCGGGGCCAGTTGATACCCACAATAAAAAAGTACGTTCAGCACTGGATAAGCTTGGCAAGGAGCAGTTGGCACCTGAAACCCGTGACGGCATCAAACAGGAGAAAGATGACGCTGCTTATTATGAAAAATTGCTAGATGCCCTCAACAAGCAAGCCAAGTTGGAGCCATCGTGGCTGGAGGCGCTGGCAAATGCGCGTCAGGAGGCTGTGCGGCACTACCTATTGGAGACATTGTCCTTGGATGCTGGCAAAGTGCAGGTGAAGCCTTTAAATCGAATCTCGACGGATGAAAATGAGGTCAAGATGCCACTGGAGCTGGGCGTGGAGCGGAAGGACTAACACTGCACTAGCAATGGCACTTCTTCTTGATCATGTGGTCATATCAGGGTAAGTAGTTTGGCTAGCAATGCTTTTTTGAATATCAACCAGGTGGAGATCATCATGAAAGTAGATATCTATAAGAGTGCGACCAGTAGTAATAAATATATCTCGGTGAGGGCAGGGGCTGATGTTTCCAAGGTGGATGTGTCAGACCCGGATTATGCCAAGTTGATTCACCAGACTTCGGATGTCGAGGTGAACAAAGAGGATAGGCACCAAGACTACGATGCCAGCCTGATTATCAAGGATATTGAGCAGCATGGTTATCATCTGCATCATGTGAAGAGGAATTTCAATTGATCAAATAAAAAGAGCGGTTAACCGCTCTTTTTATTTGATGTACTTAATCGCTAATTAGAGCTCGCCAAAATCTGGGCTCTGCATTTCTTTCTGCGAGAAAAAATGCCCTAGTTTGTCGCGCTTGGTCAGTAGGTATTGCAGGTTATCCTGGTTAGGCTGGATAACCAGTGGAATACGTTCATGAATGGTCAGCCCAGCTTGTTGCAGGCTGGATACCTTCTCTGGATTATTGGTGAGTAGGCGCAAGGAATGCACGCCCAGATCCTTGAGAATATCTACGGCAGCCGTATAGCTACGCTGATCAATCGGTAGACCCAGATGCAGATTGGCATCGACAGTATCCAACCCTTGATCTTGCAGGGCATAGGCGTGGATCTTGTTGGCAAGGCCGATGCCGCGTCCTTCATGTCCCTTGAGATACAGCAGAACGCCTTGTCCTGCTTCTGCAATCATGCTTTGTGCCAGCACTAATTGCTCGCCGCAATCACAACGATTAGAAGAGAAAATATCGCCCGTCAGGCATTCTGAATGCACCCGCACCATGACGTTGTCATTATTAAGCACATGGCCTGCCACCAATGCGACATGTTCTTGGCCGCTTTGTATATCGTGATAGACATGGATGATGAATTGACCGTACTTGGTAGGCAGGGTAGAGGAAGAAATTTTACTGATCGTGCTCATGTCGAGTAGTGCTATGGTTGAATGCTGCTGCAAAATGCAGATAGGCAGATTAAAGTAAATCAGCCCTTGATGCTACCGTTTTATTGGGTGCCGCCGTGCTGTGATGATGCAACGGCGGCTCATCGCTAATATCCAGGCTTATTTCAGCGCAGAAATTGCGCCCATCTTGATCAGCCTTGCCCGCACGATATTGCGGCTGACTCCCAGCAAGCGTGCTGTTTGCACCTGATTGTTGTGGCAATAGTGATAGGCCGTGCGGACGACAGTATCTTCTATATGTTCGTAAAGAGTTTCGTGTCCGGCTTCAAATAGCTGGTGCAAGGCATGTTGCAGTGAGTCGCTACCACCATGACCATCATGTTCATGGCGGCTGCGGTGGAATAGTTGCATGGACGATAGTTGCAAGTCCTCGTTACGCAGCCGGTTGCCCTTGCAAATCAGCAGTGCATGGTGAATTGCATTTTCTAGTTCGCGGATATTGCCAGGCCATGCGTGTGCAAGCAGTTTGCGTTTTGCATCCTCGTCGATTTCCACTTCGCCGTAGCCGAGGCGGCGGCGGTATTCGCTCACAAAATATTGCGCCAAGGGCAGGATGTCACCAGGACGGTCACGCAGGGTAGGAATTTCCAGATGTGCGACGCGCAGGCGGTAGAATAAGTCTTCGCGGAAATGCCCGGCTAATACAGCTTCCTCTAGTCGCACATTGGTCGCAGCAACCAAGCGAACATCTATTGGTGTCGGCTTGCGTGCGCCTAAACGCACGACTTCGCGCTCCTGCAATACGCGCAGCAATTTGACCTGGATACTCAAGGGCAAGTCACCAATCTCATCAAGGAAAATGGTGCCGCCATTGGCAGCCTCGAACCAGCCTGTTTTGGCCGAGAATGCGCCGGTGAATGCGCCTTTCTCATGGCCAAATAGTTCACTTTCTACCAACGTCTCGGAGAAGGCGCCGCAATTGACGGCGACGAAAGGCTTGCCCTTGCGATGGCTGAGATCGTGCACATGGCGGGCGATCAGTTCCTTGCCTGTGCCAGTTTCTCCAATGATCAGCACATTGGCATCGCTAGGTGCTATTTGCTGAATGCGGGCAAGAAGTGCTAGCGATTTCGGGTCTTCAAACACCTGGGCTGTGGCACGTATTGAGGTGCTGAGCGACTGGGAGTTGGGTAGGGTTAACAAATTCATGTCGTCCTCTTTCGAGTAAATGCTGTCAAATTCGCGATGGGTCAGTCCCATATAGTCGTTGTCCAGTAAGTTCATGAGTAGAATGTCGGCGTCGGGTACTGTTGCTTCAGTGCCCATTCGCCTAGCTCCTTGATTTTGTAATCGAGAGGGTCGTGCAATGTGTGGGTACGCAGGTTGCGCCAGTGCCGGTCTAGCCTTAGGCCAGCATGGGTGGCGCGCGAGCCAGCCACCTCGAACATGCGGCTGGTAATGTCTAGCCCGATGCGTGTGGCAATAATCTTGGCTGAGGTGATGTCAATAGCGACTTCACCGCGTTCAGCCTCTGTCAATTGCTCTTGCTTACTCCATGCTTCGTCAAATTTGCGGGCAGCGATGTCGGTAAGCGCACGCGCGCTTTGCAGGCTCGCCCAGAACTCGCCGTAATGCGCTAGGATGTAAGGATCGTCCGCCGGGTACTCTTGTCCAGAACGGTGCCAAGGCCTTGCTTCATTGAGAGTGTAGTGGCGCGCATCGTTGAAGGCACCTTCCGCAATGCCAAGATAGATATTTGTCAGGATTAATTGGGCGAGCAATGGGCGCAGGCAAGAGAAGGGGGTGCTGAGCGGCCCAGGGTCAGCCAAAATATCGCTAGCCTCGACACGTACTTTCTCGAAATTGACGCTGCCGCTATCTGTCTGGCGTTGGCCGATGTTGTGCCAATCCTGCAATACACTGATCCCCGTCCTGCCTGTCGGCAGGGCGGCAACAACCAGCTCGCGTGTATCTTGGGCATAGGCAGAAACAATCAACATTTCTGAATCTAGCGCACCAGAGCAAAAACTTTTCTTACCGGAAAATTCATACCAGTGATCTACGTGCCGACTGATAGTGCGTTCGTCCAATGGATTAAGCGCATTACCCCAAAACCAGTTCAGGCGTGCGGTATGCTCAAACCAAGGCTGCCATTGGTCCGGGCGGGCGAATAGCCTGATGGTTGCCAGCATGAGGTGATGGAAGGCAAACACATGCGCAATAGAGCTATCTACCTGGGCAAACTCTCGAACGACTTGCATGACATCCTGCCAGTTGGCCCCCAGGCCACCTTCATGTTTCGGGATGGATAAAGCGAGTAGGCCACTATGGCGAATCAGGTCACGCTCGGCCTTCGGTGTGCCACCTGCTTCGTCACGTTCCACAGCGGTGAGGCGGAACTCGGCCACCAGCGCTTGCGTAATATCTCGAATAGATAGCGCTTGCGGCTCTTCGATGTTGCCCTGCAGTTTAATATTTGAAATAGCCAAAAGTTATATCCGTAAGTTAATTAATAAGGATATAGCAGCTATCGTGCCAAAATTCAGTGCAGGGGGCTGATTGATTTGCTGCTGCCTGGGAAGCAGCCTGCCAGGCCAATCTGGGCTTGGTGCCGAGGAATAGCTGTTGCTATCTGTATTGTTAACTGTTGCTGAATAATCAGCACCGGCGCGTTATTCTGCAGAGGCAGTGTGCTGGCATATCAGCAATTGAGCAATTTCTTGCTGATTGAGCAGCAGTTCTTGAAAAGTGGTTTTTATAAGTGTTTAAAAAACATTTACTTAGCTGATGGCATGGAGCTTGCTGAAACTGGGTAGTTGGTTTTTTGATGTGTTTACTCAGACAAGGACAGCAAGATGGATATTTTCTGGTTTCTTCCTACTCATGGCGATAGCCGCTATTTGGGCACGAGCCATGGTGGTCGTGCCGTCAGCCACCATTACCTCAAACAGGTGGCCCAGGCGGCGGATGAGCTTGGTTTCAAGGGCGTTCTGATCCCGACTGGACGTTCGTGCGAGGATTCCTGGGTAGTAGCATCATCGCTGGTCAATTTCACCAAACGACTCAAATTCCTCGTTGCGATCCGGCCAGGCACAATTTCTCCGACAGTGTCTGCCCGTATGGCCGCAACATTGGATCGTATTGCGGATGGCCGCTTGCTGATTAATGTCGTGAGCGGAGGCGATCCGGATGAGCAGCATGGTGACGGCAGCTTTCTGAGCCACGAGGAGCGTTACGCTGAGGCTGATGAGTTCCTGAAGATTTGGCGTGGTGTTGCTGCTGGCGAGTCTGTTGATTTTGAAGGGAAGTATTACAAGGTCAAGAATGCCAAGAATATGTATCCGCCGGTGCAAAAGCCTTATCCCCCATTATTTTTTGGCGGCTCCTCGCCTGAGGCTGTAGAGCTGGCAGCGGAACAGATTGACGTTTATCTCACCTGGGGTGAGCCGTTGCACGCAGTGAAGGAAAAAATAGAAATCGTCAAGGCAAAGGCTGTTGCACATGGGCGTACGCTCAAGTTCGGCATTCGCATGCATGTGATTGTGCGCGAAACGAGCGAGCAGGCCTGGCAGGCTGCGGATGAGTTGATTTCACATGTTACCGATGAGACCATTGCTGCGGCGCAGAAGGCATTCTCGCGCTTCGATTCAGAAGGCCAGCGTCGCATGTCCTCCCTGCATGGTGGGCGGCGCGATAAGCTTGTCGTGGCTCCCAACCTTTGGGCCGGGGTTGGCCTGGTTCGTGGTGGTGCTGGTACTGCACTGGTGGGTAGCCCGCAAGAGGTGGCAGATCGCATCCAGGAGTATGCCGCACTGGGGATAGACTATTTCATCTTCTCGGGCTATCCGCATCTTGAGGAAGCTTATCGCGTGGCTGAATTGTTATTCCCCTTACTGCCTATCGACCAGCAGCGTGCGCTGGGTAGTATTAACTTGACTGGCCCATTCGGTGAGATGGTCGCGAACGATATTGTGCCCCCGCCAGCCGCAGGTAAGCTGACGGCAGTCAAATAGGAGCAAAGTCTTGAATCAAATTGAAGCATTACCCTTGGCAGAGATCAGGCCTGCTGAGCCTGTTGATCCCAAAACTGTAGCCCAGGCCTTGGCGAACGAATTTGCCAAGACAGCTGTCACCAGGGATCAATTAGGCGGCACGCCCAAAGCTGAACGTGACCAGATTCGTGCCAGTGGACTACTAGGGCTTATCATTCCTTCGGATTTGGGTGGCTTGGGCGCCAGCTGGACCGAGACCCTGGATATCGTACGCACCTTTGCTCGTGTGGATAGCTCGATCGCCCAAGTGTTTGCCTTCCAGCACCTCATGCTGGCAACAGTACGGCTTTTTGGTACCGAGGCGCAATGGCAGCCCTGGTTCCGCCAGACTGCGAAAAACAACTGGTTCTGGGGCAATGCGCTCAACCCGCTGGATACCCGCACCAGTAGCGAGATTGTTGCCGGGCAGCGCGAGTTTCACGGCAAGAAGAGCTTTTGTTCTGGTGCTACCGATTCCGATATGCTGATCGCCTCCGCCATCGATGCCGAGAGCCAAAAGCTGCTGATTGCCGCTATCCCGACCACGCGCCAAGGCATCATTCTGCATCAGGATTGGGACAATATCGGCCAGCGCCAGACCGACAGCGGCAGTGCCGACTTTGAACATGTGCGGGTGGACGAGGCTGAGTTGCTGACGCAGCCCGGCCCGCTCAGCACGCCGTTTGCCTGCCTGCGTCCGCTTATCGCCCAACTGATTTTTTCCAACATCTACCAGGGCATTGCCGAAGGGGCGCTGGCTGAGGCGCGGCAATATACCCTCAAGCAGTCGCGCGTATGGTCTGCTTCCCTGGCAAGCGATATTGCGTCCGAGCCCTATACCTTGCTGCATTACGGTGAGTTCTGGGTACAGCTGGAAGGCGCAAGGCTGCTGACCAACCGTGCCGCCGAGCTGCTGGACCTGGCCTGGGGCCGGGCCGAAGCACTCACGGCAGCAGAGCGGGGCGAGCTTGCAGTGGCCGTGACCGCGGCCAAGGTGGCCACCACCAAGGCCGGGCTGGATATCACCCAGCGAATGTTCGAGGTGACGGGCGCGCGTGCCACCACGGCTGCTTTGCGGCTGGACCGTTTCTGGCGCAACCTGCGGGTGTATACCTTGCATGACCCGGTGGATTTTAAGCTGCGTGAATTGGGCGATTGGGCCTTGAACCAGCAATATCCCAATCCTTCATTTTATTCTTGAAGATTAAGTTTTAGTGATTTGATTCTATAAGTAAAAAATCCCGGAAATCCGGGATTTTTTTATTGCTGCAGCAGGCTAGGCCCACTATGCTGGGGCAAGCCCGGCATGGTGATGGCGGTCTGGATGCTATACCTGGGCCAGGGCTTGTTCCAGGTCGGCAATCAGGTCGTCGATATGCTCGATACCCACCGACAGGCGCACCATGTCCACGCTCACACCGGCATTGGTCAGCTCTGCCTCGCTGAGCTGGCGATGGGTGGTGGTGGCAGGGTGGCAAGCCAGGCTCTTGGCATCGCCGATATTCACCAGTCGCGTGAATAGCTGCAAGGCATCGATGAAGCGCGTGCCGCCTTCGCGGCCATCCTGTACGCCAAAGGAAAGGATGCCGGATGCTTGCCCCTTGAGGTAGCGTTGCACCAGCGCATGCTCGGGGTGGTCTGGCAGCCCGGCATACTTGACCCATTGCACCTTGGGATGCTGCTTCAGGTATTGCGCCACCTTGAGCGCATTCTCGCTATGGCGCTCTATACGTAGCGCGAGTGTCTCCAAGCCTTGCAGGAAGAGAAAGGTGTTGAAAGGGCTGATAGCGGCACCGGTATTGCGTAATGGCACGACGCGGGCACGGGCGATAAAGGCGGCGGCACCCAGGGCCTCAACATAATTGACACCGTGATAGCTGGGATCTGGCGTATTGAGGCTGGTGAAGCGCTCTTTGTGTTCGCCCCAGGGGAAGCGGCCGCTATCGATAATGGCACCGCCGATGGAATTGCCATGGCCGCCGATGTACTTGGTGAGCGAGTGCACGACGATGTCCACGCCATGATCGAACGGGCGGCACAATAGTGGCGTTGCCACGGTGTTGTCGACGATGACAGGCACGCCATGCGCATGGGCGATGCTGCTGATGGCTTCCAGGTCGACGATATTGCCCAGCGGGTTGCCTATGGTCTCGGCAAATACCAGCTTGGTGCGGCTGTCGATCAGCTTGGCCAGGCTGGCCGGGTCGCGATAATCGAAGAAGCGTACTTCTATGCCTTGCTTGGGTAGAGTGTGAGCGAAGAGGTTATATGTGCCACCGTAAAGCGTAGAGACGGAGACAATATTATCGCCTGCTTCGGCAATGGTCTGGATGGCATAGGTGATGGCAGCCATGCCAGAAGCCAGGGCCAATGCACCGATGCCGCCTTCAAGCTGGGCCAGGCGTTCTTCCAGCACCGCATTAGTGGGGTTCATGATGCGGGTGTAGATGTTGCCCTGAACCTTGAGATCGAACAGGTCAGCCCCATGCTGGGTGTTATCAAAAGCGTATGAGGAGGTTTGGTAAATCGGAACGGCAACAGCCTTGGTCGTCGGGTCTGGTTTGTATCCGGCATGAATGGCCAGAGTTTCTGCTTTCATGATGTCTCCTAGTTGATTGATTTTTATTGTGCTGGATATGATAAACGCTGGGCAGGCCAGCGTTTATATCGATTGCTTGTTTGCTTATAGCCAGGGATGTCTGGGTGGATTCACCTCGTTCAGGTAGTAATTGCCAATCGCATGGTATTTCCAACGCACAGGGTCATGTAGCGTGTGGGTGCGGGCATTACGCCAATGGCGATCAAGGTTGTATTCTTCCAAGGTGGAGCGCGTGCCAGACAATTCGAACAGCTTGTTGCTGGCCAACAAGGCAATCTCGGTGGTGAGTACCTTGGCTTCAGCCACAGCAATAGAGGCAGCCGCTACAGTTGCTTCTGTTGCCTGTGCATTTGCAAGCTGGATTTTATCGGCGGCACGATCAAGCAGGGCCTGAGCCGCATGCAGGCGTAATTTCAGATCGCCTACTTGCTGCAGCGTGTATGGGTCATCGCTGGCACGCTGGCTTTGCTTATCGTCAATCCAGGGTCGGGCGTGCTGGCGTACATATTCAATGGTCGCTTCAATAGATGCCTGGGCAATGCCAGCATCCACCGCAGCCTGAATGAATTGCGAAGTAGGGCCTCCAACTGTCGGGCGTGCAAACGCCTGGTAAATCGGGACGACATGTTCCTTCGGCACTTTGACCTGATTGATGACGACAGTGCCACTGGCCGTTGTACGTTGTCCAAAGCTGGACCAATCATTGATCACTTCCAGGCCTGGGGTGCCATGCTCTGCCAATGCCAGATGAGGCAAGCCAGCCACGTCAACGGTGACAATAGGGATCCAATGGGCAAGCAGAGCGCCTGTCGAGAAGAATTTGGTGCCATTCACCACATAGCCATTGTCCTCCGGGGTGATCAGGGTGGCAAACTCGGCAACGGTTCGGCTGCCTTTTTCTGAAAAAGCATTACCAAAGCGTGCGCCCTTGAGTACCAGATCAAAGAAAAAGCGCTGTTGCTCTTCTGTCGCATCCAGCTTCAGATGCTCTACCACGACCAGATGGTTCTGTGGCAATTGCCCCAGCGATGGATCTGCGGCGGAGATGATGCGAATGACTTCACCCAGCGTGCGATAGGAAACATCTGCACCTCCATATTCTTGGGGGACGGTAATTGCCCATAAACCGCTTTGGGAGAATGTATCGAGTTCAGTGATGGGCAGTTTTCTGTGCTTGTCGCGCTCTGAGGCACCTTGGCGGAACTGATCTGCCAGGCGATGCGCGACTTCTATCGCCTCTTCATCACTGCGGATAACGTGGGCGACTGTGGTCAGGCGCGGTTGTTTAATCGTGAGTTGAGTCATGGTGATTGCTCCTCATTAAAATCGATAACCAACATTGAGGGTGTATACGGTCGGGTTTACTTGAACATTACCGACATCGGCCCCGTTTATCTTGACCGGCGCAATGATGCGGGCATAGCGAATGTCTGCGCCTATGGTCCAATGCTCATCCAGCGCAAAATCCAGCCCTGCCTGCAATGCAGGCCCCCAGGAATCGCCGACTTTAAGCTTTGCGCCGTTATCCAGCTTCTCATCGAGAAACGTGGTGTAGTTGAGGCCAACGCCTACATAAGGACGGAGCGTTGCCTCAGGCCTGAAATGATATTGAAGGCTCAGGATGGGTGGCAGGTGCTTGGTTTCACCAGCATGGCTACCATTGACATTGATCTGGTGTTTGAAGGCCAGCCCGCCGAGTAGGTCAATTGCCCAGTTCGGTGTAATGAAGTAAGCAATATTGAAGGTGGGACCTGCACGATTATCGATCGACAGGTTGGCAGTGTGATCAATGATCGCCCCATTGTCAGATTTGGGTGCAATCAGGGAAACACCGGCACGTAGTTGCCAGGGAGATAAGGCGCCTGTATCAGCGCTAGCGGTGATGGGCAGTAAGCTGCCAACAAAGAGGGCCAGGGGTAAAGATTGCTTGAGCATGTATTGTCCTTTTGTAATTATCGAAATAATTGCAAAAGTGCCAGCCATTGGTAGAGGTATTGCACTTAGCAATACGTGTTTACGCATTTTGCATGCCATTTTTAATTTATTGATTTTATTGTGATTAATTATTTTTGTGCCGCTTATATTTCAGCAGGTTGCTGATTTTCTGCTGAAAATGATGATTTTGTTATAAGAACGTAAAAAAACAGCACCTGGCATGGGTGCTGTTTTAATTGGTATTACCACGCAGGGTGAACTTAAATCCAGGGATGGCGAGGTGGCTTGGCTTTGTTCAAGGCGTAATTGCCTACCGCATAATACTTCCAGCGCACTGGGTCATGCAGGGTGTGGGTGCGTGCATTGCGCCAATGGCGATCGAGGTTGAATTGGCCCAGGGTGGAGCGTGTGCCTGCCAGCTCGAACAGTTTGCTGCCGGCAAGCAGGGCGGTTTCGGTGCTTAGCACCTTGGCTTCTGCCACGGCGATGGAGGCCGCGGCCACCGTATCTTCATTCGGTTCGCGCTGGGCAATATCAAGGAACTCGCCAGCACGGCGCAACAGGGCATCGGTGGCATGGACGCGGATCTGCAGATCGCCAATATCGCGGATGCTTAACGGGTCTTCGTAACCATGTTCCTGTTGTGTGCTGTCTATCCATGGGCGAGTGTGGTTGCGCACGAAATGGATGGTGTCGCGCAGTGCGGCGCGGGCAATGCCGGTATCCACCGCGGCCTGGATGATCTGTGCCACCGGGCCCATGCTGGTAGGGCGATCAAAAGCGAGGTGGTGCAGCAGGATGTAATCCGCAGGCACAAAAATGTTTTCCAGGATGGTGGTGCCGCTGGCCGTAGTACGCTGGCCGAAGCTGGACCAATCATCAATGATGGTCAGGCCAGGTGTGCCTTTTTTGACGAAAGCAACAATGGTGTTGTCATGCTCGTTCTTGGCAATCACGGGCACCCAATCGGCGAGCAACGCGCCAGAGGAGTAAAACTTCTTGCCCGAAAGCAGATAGCCCCCTTCAGTTGGGGTGATGCGCGTCAGCACGTCATTGACGCTCTTGGTGCCGACCTCGGAAAAGGCATTGCCGAAGCGTACGCCCTTGAGCACCAGATCAAAAAAGAATTTTTTCTGCCACTCCGTGCCATCCAGGCGTATGCCTTCCACCATATAGAGGTGGTTCTGTGGAATCTGGCCGATGCTGGGGTCGGCTTCGGAGACGATGGCGATAACTTCCGCCAGCGTGGTGTTGGAGACGGCAGCACCGCCGTATTCCTTGGGCACGGTGATGCCCCACAGGCCGCTTTGCGAGAACAGGTCAAGCTCGGGCTTGGGCAGGCGGCGCTCCGCATCGCGGATGGCGGCTTCCTTGGCAATCTCTGCCGCCACTTGGTGCGCCACTGCTATCGCCTCGGCATCGCTCTTGATGATGTGCGCAGGCGGTCTTGGCAATGCCTGCTCCTGGGATTCTTCTATTGCTAATGATGTCGTTGTCATGGCTAGCCTTTCAATGATGAACTCAATAGTCGGTATACGACGATGTTGCATCAGACTTGCATATAGTGTGCCATGGAATAAGGGCATTAAAAATCAACAACTAAGAAGAGAACGCGTTGTATTCCCTCATGCGCAAGCAGCAGTTTGCTGCCTGGCTGCTGATTATCCAGCAGTTCTCGACAGAGATTAACGGTGCCACTTCAGCAGTAGCTTGTCTGGGTTGCTGGTGTAGCAGCACATTTTCAGCATTCAGTCTGCTTAGCAACAGGGTGAATTGCTTGAATGTTTTAATAAGATATTGAATTAAAAGTAATTGTATCGCTGGCACACTTGCTGCTATCTACTTATTGTTATTTGCGGATCAGAAAAACACCGCATTTTGGAATAAGTGGACAGGAGCAGGCATGAGTAAAAAATTGAAACTGGTGGCCGTATCGGGAAGCTTGAGCAGCCCATCGCGCACCACCGTGCTGTTGAATGCCATTGTGGCCGAGTTGCAGCGCAAGCTGCCCCTGGAGGTGCATCTCATCGAGTTGCAGAAGCTGGGGCCATTGCTGGGCGGCAGCCTGAGCCGCCTGGAGCTGCCGCAAGCGGCGATCAAGGACATCCTCAAGATAGAAGAGGCCGACCTGCTGGTCGTTGCCACCCCGGTCTACCGCGCCTCCTTTACCGGCCTGTTCAAGCACTTGTTTGATTTTGTTGGCCACGAAAGCCTGACCAACGTCCCTGTGCTGCTTGCCGCCACCGGTGGCAGCGAGCGCCATGCCTTGGTGATTGATCACCAGTTGCGCCCCTTGTTCAGCTTCTTCCAAGCCTTGACCCTGCCGTTGGGTGTCTATGGCAGCGAGGCGGATTTCGAGGTGCTCGACCTGGGCGGTTATGCGATTGCCAGCGAAGCCCTGCATGAGCGTATTGCGCTCGCGATAGAGCGGGCATTGCCTTATCTCGCCGTGCCATCTCAGACCATCGCTTCTGCGGCAAAGGCCAGGGCATGAGCAAGACCATACGCTTCAGCGCTTTTGAAAGAGGTGGCGTTGAGTTTTTGTCCCAGAGCCTGCCATCTCTATCACAGGTTAGCGTCACTATGGTTTTGCCTAATGCCGATCAGGAGACCTGAGATGAGTGCACGAACCCGGGCGTTTCCAGAGGCGGCAGGGTCGCTGCATGCTGAACAGCAATCGGAAGCGCTGTTGCGCGTGAATGACATCGAAGTCATTTATGACGGAGCCATCCTGGCTGTGAGCGGTGTTTCGCTGGCTGTACCGAAGGGTAGCATCATTGCCCTGCTGGGCGCCAACGGCGCGGGCAAGAGTACTACGCTGAAGGCGATTTCAGGGCTGGTGCGCGCCGACCGCGCTGACATCAGCCGCGGCAGCATTCACTTCAAGGGCCAGCTCAGCACAGATACGTCGGCCAATCTGCTGGTGCAGCAGGGCATCGTGCATGTGCTGGAAGGCCGCCATGTGTTCCCTCACCTCACGGTAGAGGAAAACCTTATCAGCGGTGGCTTTGTGCGACGACCCGGCCGGCCGGCACTGCAAGCCGGGCTGGAGCGTATTTATGCCTGGTTTCCGCGCCTGAAGGAAAAACGCAAGGTGCAGGCAGGCTACACCTCGGGTGGCGAGCAGCAGATGGTGGCCATCGGCCGTGCCCTGATGACCAAGCCTTCGCTGGTATTGCTGGACGAGCCCTCCATGGGGCTGGCACCGCTGATCGTGGAGGAAATCTTTGACATCGTCAGCCAACTCAACGCCCAGGAAAACGTCAGCTTCCTGGTGGCTGAGCAAAACATCCCTGTAGCGCTTAAACATGCCCATTACGGCTATGTGCTCGAAACCGGCAAGGTGGTGCTTGCAGGTAGTGCAGCAGCCCTGCTGCAAGACAGTGCTTTGCAAGATGCCTATCTAGGCAAGAAGCAATGAATATTTAAGTGAGTCAACGACATTAATTGAAAGGATGAATCATGAGTAGCAAGAAAGACAACATCAAGTTTGCCTATTGGGTGCCCAATGTGAGTGGCGGCCTGGTGGTGAGCAAGATCGAGCAGCGCACCAGTTGGGATATTGATTACAACATCAAGCTGGCGCAATTGGCAGAGCAGAATGGTTTTGAATATGCCTTGAGCCAGATTCGCTTTACCGCAGGTTATGGAGCGGAGTTCCAGCATGAGCCAGTCGCATTTTCCCATGCCTTGTTGGCAGCCACGACCAAGCTTAAGGTGATTGCTGCCATTCTTCCTGGCCCATGGAACCCGGCGGTGGCAGCCAAACAGTTGGCAACGATAGATCAACTAACCAAGGGCCGTATTGCCATCAATGTGGTTTCTGGCTGGTTCAAGGGGGAGTTTCAGGCGATTGGCGAGCCATGGCTTGAGCATGATGAGCGCTATCGCCGCTCAGAAGAGTTTATCCGCGCCCTGAAGGGAATCTGGACAACGGATAACTTCACCTTCAAGGGTGATTTCTATCGCTTCCATGATTACACGCTGAAACCCAAGCCCTACAACACCAATCCGCACCCGGAGATTTTCCAGGGAGGTAGTTCTCGTGCCGCGCGCGACATGGCATCCAGGGTATCTGACTGGTATTTCACCAATGGCAACACGGTAGAAGGCATCAAGGCCCAAGTGGATGACATTCGCGCCAAGGCTGCGGCCAATGGTCACCAGGTCAAGGTGGGAGTCAATGCTTTCATCATTGCACGCGATACAGAAGAAGAAGCCCGTGCGGTGTTGAAGGAAATCATCGACAAGGCAGACCCAGAAGCCGTCAATGCCTTTGGTGATGCTGCGAAGCAGGCAGGCAAGGCCAGCCCTGAAGGTGAAGGCAACTGGGCAAAATCGACTTTTGAAGATCTGGTGCAGTACAACGATGGTTTCAAGACCAACTTGATTGGCACGCCACAGCAAATTGCAGAGCGCATCGTTGCGCTGAAGGCCGTGGGTGTTGACCTGGTGCTATCTGCCTTCCTGCATTTCCATGAGGAAGTCGCTTATTTCGGTGAAAAAGTCTTGCCGCTGGTGCGTGAGCTGGAACAAAAACAGGTCGCATTGGCTGCTTGAGGCAAGGAAATGCATATGGCAAGCAATACCTTACCGCACTGGCTGATTCAGCATGCGAACACGCAGCCACATCGTGTGGCGTTGCGTTACAAGCAATTGGGCATCTGGCATGAACAACACTGGAAATCGCTGCATGAAGAGGTGGCGCAATTAGTCACAGTGCTAGGCCAGATCGGATTTGAGCGTGGCAACACGCTGGTATTGCTGACGCATCCACGGCGAGAGGCCTTACTGCTCTCGATTGCGGCGCAATGGTTGGGTGGCATAGCCGCGCCATTGGATCCATCAATGGAAGAGGATGCGCTTGCCTTGCTGCTGGCCCACCTGGCACCCGCATTTGTATTTGCCGAGGGCCAACAACAGGTGGAGCAAACCTTGGCAAGTAGCCCTCAAGGTGTGCGTGTGATTTATGCCGAGGCTCGCGGTCTTGCAGGGCAGCAACCATCGACATTACGCCACTACCCATCGTTGCTGACAGGAGGCAGTTTGATAGCTCGTGAACCCGTGTCAGAGGCGGGGCAGACTGCGTTTGCGCTATATCGTGTTAACGGCGAACGTAGCGTGCAGGTGGAGCATTTTCGCCATGATGAGCTGTTGGAAGAAGGGCGCCAATTGGTATTGGCCGAGCGTCTCGGGCGCTACGAGGAGGCTTTTGTTGCTCGCGTGTTTGCCACTAGTGGCCATCTACGTTACTTGTTGTCACCATGGCTGACGGCGGGATTTACGCTCAATTTCCCCGAGAGCATCGTCACAAGAGATACTGATAGGCGGGAGCTTGGGCCTACGCTGGTTGTTGGCACGCGAGAAACCTATCTCAGGCTTGAAGCCATGGTCAAGGAACGCCTGCCACTGCCAGATAGTTGGCTTGGTCGGGTGGTGACTTATGCCTTGCATCGGGATGGGACGGTGTTGCAGGGTTTTCTTGGATATTGGCTGATAAGGCGCCCCTTGCGTGACGTCATCGGTTTTAGCCGAATCAGGGTGCCATTGCTGATAGGCCCGGCCTTAACGGCAGACTCAGTGGCCTTTTTCAAGAGCCTGGATATCCATATCCGTACCTGGGATAAGGTCGCCAACTGGCGTACCTTGCCAACCACGACCACTAGGCAAATCCCAACCGCGCACGATGACCTAGCAAGCACGGGCAGGAGAGCATCCTGATGACAGCCCCTTTGCTTGAGTTGCAGGATATTTCCCTTTCCTTCAAGGGTGTTAAGGCAATCAGCGATATTAGCTTTACTGTGAAACAAGGCGAGATATGTGCGTTGATTGGTCCGAACGGAGCGGGCAAGAGCTCTTTGCTTAACATCATTAATGGTGTCTACCAGCCTGACATCGGGTATATCCATTTCAATGGTGCTAGGCATCGCAAGATGCGCGCGAATCTTGCTGCAACACAAGGTATCGCGCGTACTTTCCAGAATATTGCCTTATTCAAGAGCATGACGGTGCTCGATAACGTGTTGACTGGCCGCAATCTGCAAGTGAAAAGCGGTTGGCTGGAGCAGGCCTTGCGTTTTGGTCGCGCAATCCCGGACGAAAGCGTACAGCGTCGCAAGGCAGAGGAAGTGATTGATTTTCTGCGTATTAATCAGTGGCGCAACAGCATTGTGAGCACCTTGCCTTATGGCTTGCAGAAACGCGTAGAGCTTGCTCGTGCCTTGGCCTCGGAACCGAGGTTGCTGCTCTTGGATGAACCCATGGCAGGCATGAATCGCGAGGAAAAGGCCGAGATGAGCGAGTTCATCCTCGATACCCAGCGTGAGTTCGGCACCACGGTGGTGTTGATCGAGCATGACATTGGCGTGGTGATGAACCTGTCTGACCATGTGGTAGTGCTGGATTATGGCCGCAAGGTTGGCGATGGCACGCCCGATGATGTGCGCAACAATCCGGACGTGATCGCCGCCTATCTTGGGGTAAAACATTAAGAGTGATGAATAAGGAAATGAAATAATGGAATTTTTCCTTGAGGTTTTGGCGGGTGGCCTGCTCGCTGGCCTGATGTACTCCCTAGTGGCGATCGGCTTTGTGCTGATCTACAAGGCCTCGGGCGTATTCAACTTTGCACAGGGTGCCATGGTGCTGTTTGCCGCGCTGACTTTTGTCAGTCTGCTGGAGCGCGGCGTGCCATTCTGGGCGAGCTTTGCCATCACCTTATTGGCGATGCTGGCACTGGCCTGGGCCATAGAACGTGTAGTGCTGAGGCCCTTGGTCAACAAGCCGCCGATCACGCTGTTCATGGCCACCTTGGGCCTGAGCTACATCATCGAGGGGCTGGCGCAGTTTCTCTGGGGTGCACAGGTGCACGGGCTGGAACTGGGCATCAGCGATGAACCGCTGGAAGTCGGCGGGCTGCTGCTGTCGCAGTTCGACCTGTTTGCCGCCGCCACCGCTGGCGTGCTGGTGTTGCTACTTTCCTTGCTGTTCAACAAAACCAGGATGGGGATTTCCCTACGTGCCGTGGCAGATGACCAGCTGGCGGCGCTATCAGTGGGCATCAAGTTGCAGCGGATATGGATGATTGTTTGGGCAGTGGCGGGTTTTGTCGGCCTAGTGGCTGGCCTGCTATGGGGCGCTCGCCTGGGCGTGCAGTTCTCATTGTCGCTAGTGGTGCTCAAGGCCTTGCCGGTGTTGATTATCGGCGGCTTCACCTCCATCGGTGGCGCGATAGTCGGTGGCCTGATCATAGGCGCATCGGAAAAGCTGGCCGAGGTCTACCTGGGGCCGCTCATCGGCGGCGGCATCGAAAACTGGTTCCCTTATGTGCTGGCCTTGTTGTTCCTGTTGGTCAGGCCAGCCGGGATTTTTGGCGAACGCGCCATTGAGCGGGTATAGCTCCGCGTATAGGACACCATCATGATCTATAGAGAATCCGGACAATTCATCACCTCGTATCGCGCTGACCAGCGTATATTCAAGCTCTGGCAGCAGCGCTGGGCTTTCTATGCCTTGCTGGGCTTTGCGTTTGCCGTTGTGCCTTTCATCGGTAACGATTACTGGTTCAGCGCCATCCTCATTCCTTTCCTGGTGCTGTCGCTGGCAGGTCTGGGCCTTAATCTGCTCACGGGGTATGCTGGGCAGCTCTCATTGGGGTCGGCAGCCTTCATGGCGGTAGGTGCGTTCGCTGCCTATAACTTTCATCTCCGCATAGAAGGCTTGCCGTTACTGTTGAGCTTTGGCCTTGGTGGAATAATGGCTGCCTTGGTTGGTGTGGTGTTCGGCCTGCCCAGCCTGAGAATCAAGGGATTTTACCTGCTGGTGTCTACGCTGGCTGCGCAGTTCGTCGTCACCTGGGTGCTGACCCAGTTTGGCTGGTTCTCCAATTACAATGCTTCCGGCGTCATCAGTGCGCCGCCGCTGGTGATTCTCGGTCATGATTTCAGCTCACCAGCCGGGCGCTACCTGCTGACCCTCGGTGTAGTAGCAGCACTGGCACTGTTGACACGTAATATCGTGCACAGCGAGCTGGGCCGGCACTGGATGGCGGTGCGGGACATGGATACGGCAGCCGCGGTGATTGGCATCCCCATCCTCAAGACCAAGCTTCTAGCCTTTGCCATCAGCTCCTTTTTCCTGGGGATTGCCGGTGCGTTGTGGGCTTTCACCTATCTGGGCACAGTAGAGCCGCATGGCTTTGATCTCAATCGTTCCTTCCAGATACTGTTCATCATCATTATCGGCGGCATGGGCAGTATCTTGGGCAATTTCCTCGGTGCTGCCTTCATCGTGCTGCTGCCTATCTTGCTTTCCAATCTTTCATCCAGCCTGCTGGCGGGCGTGGTAGACCCCGGTCAGCTGGAAAACCTACAGAAGATGATTTTTGGCGCAGTCATCATTTTCTTCCTGATCAAGGAGCCTGCCGGCTTGGCGCGCCTATGGCAGAGCTTCCGTGAGCGTAGCCGTATCTGGCCACTGCGTTTTTAACGTGGCTATCAATGTTGCAAATACCTATTTCCTGATCGCCATCTAGATCGCGCCATGCCTACGGCATGGGTAGGGGATTTTACGTCTTATTTATATATAAATAACTTTAGGAGAGTATTTTAATGTGTTGAATTTTAATGATTATAAAATCTCATGAATATAATATTTGAATAGGAGTATCAACATGTTGTCTTTGATTAAAAAGCCAATCTTCCTGCTAGGTGCAATGGCATTGGGCCTAGGCCTTGCTGCCGGAGCAGCGCAGGCAGCCAACGAGCAATATTTTCCCTTGCAGAGTTACCGCGTCGGGCCTTATGCCGCCGGTGGTACTGGTTTCTTCGGAGGATTTATCGATTACCTGCAATACGTCAACCTCAAGGAAGGCGGCGTCAATGGCGTCAAGCTGACCTGGAGCGAGTGCGAGACCGAATACGTGGTAGAAAAGGGCGTGGAGTGCTACGAGCGCCTGAAGAAAGGCCTCAACGGCGCGCCTGCGGCCGCAACCAATCCGCTATCCGTTGGCATTGCCTATGCGACGCTGGAGCGCTCCGCTGCTGACAAGCTGCCGCTGATTACTATCAACCATGGTCGCACCGATTCCACTGACGGCAGCGTCTTCCCCTACGTGTTCCCGCTACAGCTCAACCCCTATAGTGAAGTATCCGCCATCATCAACTACATCGCGGATAAATCCGGCGGCCTTGATAAGCTCAAGGGCAAGAAAATCGTCACCCTGTTCCACGGCTCACCCTACGGCAAGGAAACCAACCCCATCCTCGAACTGCTGGCGAAGAAATACGGCTTCGAGCTGACCTTGCTCGAAGTGCCGCACCCAGGCAACGAGCAACAATCGCAATGGCTCAACATCCGCCGCATCAAGCCGGATTGGGTGATCCTGCGCGGTTGGGGCGTGATGAACCCGGTGGCGCTGAAAACCGCGCAAAAGACCGGCTTCCCCGCTGACCATATCATCGGCAACATCTGGAGCAACTCGGAAGAAGATGCCGCCCCAGCCGGCGCTGCTGCCAAGGGCTTCATCTCCATCACCACCCATCCTTCCGGTACCAACTTCCCCGTGCTGCAAGACATCGACAAGACTGTCCTTAAGGCAGGCAAGGGTAACCTGCAAGACCCTAAACGTTTCGGCACCGTGTATTACAACCTCGGCGTGGTGAACGGCATCCTCAATGTAGAAGCCGTGCGCGTGGCTCAAGCCAAATTCGGCAAACGCCCATTAACTGGTGAAGAAGTGCGCTGGGGCTTTGAGCATATCCGCCTGGATGATGCCCGCCTCAAACAACTCGGCGCTTATGGCTTGGTGCAACCCCTGAAATTGTCTTGCTCTGACCACGAAGGCGGCGGCGCAGTGCGCTTCCAGCAATGGGACGGCAAGCAATGGAAAGTGATCTCGGATTGGGTGCAGGCAGATCGCACATTGCTGCGCCCGATTATTGAGGAATCCTCGCATAAATATGCCAAGGAAAAAGGTATTACACCACGTGATTGCTCCAAAGAGTCTTAAATTAAAATAAAGGGTTACATCCCTTAAATGAAACAGGCCTCCCGTTGATTGCGGGAGGCCATTATTACATGTAGGTCAAAACGAGAGTTCTTGTTCCTCCCCTCCATAGCGCAGGCCACTCAAAAGATTTGAGAGGGTCTAAATGATGCAGTCACTATCAATCAATTACAAATTGGTTCATCCGTTATCTTAGCAACGGGCCACCAACTCATCCTTAATCCAAATGGGCATGTATCCATTACAGATAAAAATGGCAAACATAGTTCTGCCATATTACTAGACCTCAAAAATGGTCTCCTGTCCTAATTCATCACTCAAGCGGGACACGCTAAAGCGAGCCTCTTAACTGAATTGATAGGCATCTACCAATTACAGTGCAACTTGAGCATCGGTTACAGGAGATAATATTTTGTTACCTGCTTGCTCTAAATGAGATGCTATGTACAAACCAAGAAAAATAGAAAGCCGTCAGGCATGGATAGATGCCGATGGCATCAAGTTATATACCATTGCTGCGCATGGAGGGGTCGTAGAGCATGCGGATTATTTGGTCCAGCTTGCTGAGGTCAAGGTAGCGCGTGGGATTGATTGGAAAACTACGCCCGCTTTTGCGATTTTCCATGATGGCGCGGACATGGATTATCTGATCCTGGCATGGTGGGGAAACGGCAATGAGTTGTTTACTTCTGTGTCGGTAAAACAGCAGAATGGTTGGGTTGAAGACCTGGCTCGCTATTCTTTCTGTTTATGGGATATGGAAGTGTTCTGGTTTGAGCGCAACGCTTTTATCGACTGCCTGTATAGCGGGCAGCGTGATCTAGAACGCTATCGGGCGGCACGATATAGCCCCGATTAATCTTGGATTCGCATATAAAACGGCAGCGCCTTCCTGAGGCGCTGCCGTTTTGCCATGAAGCTGTCTGTTAGAAAAAGTGTGCAATATGGAAACGCACGGCAATACCGTCGATGTCAGGTTGGCCCAAGTTACGGGTTTCCTTGTAGTAGTAGGTGTCTATGCGTAGGTTGCTGCCATTGATGAGGTAGCTGAAGCCTAGGTCGTAGCGTTTGCGTTCTAAACCTGCAAGCGCCACTGCATTGGTGTCGTCGTTTTTGAATTGTTCATAGACGAACTTGGGCTGGATTTTACCGATGCCTATTTCTTGCGGGAAGGCGTAGCTGCCAGTAAAGAAGAAGCCTTTGCCCTGGGCGATGCTGGGGTCTAGCGTATTGTCGTTGTCATAGTGGTAATAAGAGCCTTCCGCGCCGATCACGCCGCTGCCGGTAATGGCTTTTTCCAGGCGTCCGTCAATATTCCAGTATTTATAGTCTCCCGCATTGCCCAGCGTACCTGCGCCATCTTTCTGGAAGCGGTAGGAAGCGCCGACCGCCAGGATATCTTTTGCGCCGTCATAGCTGGCGATGTTGTAAAAGCCAGGTTCTGCATCCCAGAAATTGTAGGAGAGGCGACCAGAGAAGGAGAGGTTGTCGGATTGATTGGAGGTGGTTGATCCGCTGCGCCCCTCGAATGCGCCAACGTGGTATTTGAGCTTCTGGTTCAGCAGCACGCCCCAGACCGAGGCTCCGTTATCACGGCCTCCTAGGCGATTTGGCGCTTGCTCAGAGAATGGGAAGTCGAAGGTGGGCGGGTAGTAGGGCGCTGATGCTGAGGCGCGGCTGGCGGGCGGCAGGAATCGCCCAACGAAGATGTTGAAGTGTTCGTTCAGCTCCAGGCCGATACGCGCATCCAATATGCCTATCCTATCATCTGCATCTTTCTCGGTATTGAGCTCGAAAGACACGTATTTGTGCAGCTTGCCGTTGGTGTAAAGACGGGCGCTTTCAATATCGAAATCATTCGACCTATCCTTGCCATTGGGGGCCGCGTCTTTTTCTGAGCGGTAGCTGGCACGTGCGGCAACGCCAATATTGATGAACTGGTCATCGTTGCGGGCAAAGGTGGGGTCGGCGTAAGCCGGTGAAGAAAGTACGCCCAAGCTTAGCAATAATGGTAAAAGCCTCGGTCGGGAGGGAATGTTGCTCGTTATCATGTTCTATACACCCTGAAATTAAATGGAAAATTCGGCAGTGCTGGCGATGTAAGCCGCCAGGATTTACCTGCGCTAAGGGGTGTATAGGCATTTAGTGTGCCTGCATTAAATTTTATTTAAATTCAATGCGTTAAATTACTTATTTCAAGTGATGTGTTGCTGGTGAAAAAGCAAGGTGAGGAATGCCTGCTGGCCTGTCAGCAGGCAGCTTGCTTGCGCAAGCCATCCGCCGATAATCAGTGGCTCAGGAGGGCTGCCATTCTCCACCGAGCACCTTGAATAAATTAATACTGTTGGTCAGTGAGAGTTGCTTGAGCTGGACAAGTTGTTGTTCAGAATCAAACAGGCTACGTTGTGCATCCAGTAGCTCAAGATAGTTGGCAACGCCTTTGTCATAACGACGCAGGGCTAATCTCAGGCGCTCGCGATCTGCATTGGTGATGCGGGTTTGCGCTGCAATTTGTGCCTCGACTTGTTCACGGCTTAACAACACATCTGAGACTTCGCTGAAAGCGCTCTGGATAGCCTTTTCATATTCGACAATGGTGATTTCCTTGCGCACGCGAGCCAGATCCAGGTTGGCCTGGTTACGACCATAGTTGAATATTGGCAAGGTAAGCTGAGGTGTGAAGGACCAGGCCTTGTCACTGCTGCCGGAAAATAGTCCGCTCAGGTGCTCATTAACCAGCCCAACATTGGTGGTGAGCTGAATACGCGGGAAAAATGCGGCACGCGCTGCGCCGATGTTGGCATTGGCCGCCTTCAGCCTATGCTCGGCGGCGCGAATGTCTGGCCGCCTTTCCAGCAAGGTGGATGGCAAACCAGTGGGCAAGGGGCTGAACGCCAGGCTATCCAGTTGCTCCTGCGGCACGGCTACTGCCAGGCCAGGTTTTCCAACCAGTAGCTGCAATGCATTGACGGCTTGTGCATGTTCGCGCTGCAAGGCGGCAATGCTGGCTTGGGCCGTTTCCAGCTGCATTTCTGCAGTCTTGAGGTCCATGGCATTGTCCAGGCCTGCTTGCTGGCGTCGCAGAATGCGGGAGTAGGCCAGGTTACGTGCCTGCTCGGTGTCCTTGGCAAGTGTTAATCTTTCCGCGAGCGCGCGTACATTAACATAGGATGATGCTACCTCGGCAATCAGGCTGGTGCGTGCGGTTTGCTGCGCCTCTTGTGTGGCGAGATATTCTTCCAGCATGGCTGTCGTCAGGCTTTTGACACGGCCAAAGAAATCCAGCTCGAAACCGCTGATGCCGACACCAACGCGGTAGAGGTTTACGTCAAAAGTTTGCCCTTGGGAAAAGATCATCTTGCTACGATCGTAAGTGCCTGTAGCTTCAATGGTCGGCAAGCGGTCTGCACGCTGGATGCCATATTGTGCCCGTGCCTCCTCAATACGCAGGGCAGTGATGCGTAAGTCACGGTTATTGGCTAGTGCCGTATTGATAAGTGCTTGCAATGCAGGGTCGGTGAAATACTCCTGCCAGCTTGTAGCCTGTACATTGCTTTCTGTTCCATCAACAGGATATTGGGCTGGAACGGGGGCTTCTGGCCGCTGGTATTGCGGGTTGACCGAGCATGCTCCCAATAGCAGGCTAATGGCAACCACAAGCGGTTTCACAGCCGGTTTCAGGGGGAATGTTAATGCAATATTCATGCTGGCTCCTGCACATGGTGCCGCGGGCGCTTGATATAGCGGCCAATCACGGCAAAGAACAAGGGAACAAGGAAAATAGCGAGTAGGGTAGCGGTGATGATGCCGCCCAAAACGCTGGTACCGATCGCAGATTGCGCGCCGGATGCAGCCCCTGTCGCGATGGCGAGTGGCAATACGCCAACGCCAAATGCCAGCGAGGTCATCACGATGGGGCGTAGCCGTAGCCGTGCTGCTTCCAGTGTGGCATCAAGCAAGCTCATACCATCGGCATACAGATCCTTGGCGACCTCGACAATCAGGATCGCGTTTTTGGCTGATAGGCCGATGGTGGCGATCAGGCCGACCTTGAAGTAAATATCGTTGGGCATCTCGCGTAGTGTCACGCCCAGCAAGGCACCCAGTACACCTAGTGGCACCAC
>VFQQ010001080.1_pt1 | contig 41679 bp, 78 predicted proteins | sample 3512341 | NCBI WGS metagenome assembly VFQQ01 (sample SAMN10412373, study PRJNA504923) | tailings metagenome | isolation source: Relicate 2 Philex TSF1 revegetated site | place: Philippines: Tuba, Benguet | collected 2017-08-29 | reverse complement strand
GATTCACCTAATTGTCACCGGCTGCTGCAGCTGAACGACCATGAAGGCAGCCTGTCCCGCATCTTTCTGTCTCCAGCGCACCGCCGTGCGGCCGGCCAGGTGTGGGCCCAAATGCAGCCACTGCTGTGGCTGCTTGCAAGTGGCTGCTGCATGGACCAAGCCGACAGTTCACAGCACAAAGCACCTAGTGGCCTCCTTATAATCATGCCCCTGTTGACCTTCCAAGCAGCTGGAGCAGTGGATGGCGGCAGCGGGCATGCGCACCTGGACGGATGCACTGGCAAATGTGCACGGCCTGGCGGACGCAGCAGGCAAGTGCAAGGGCGAGGGCGGGCAGGCGGGCAGGCAGGCAATGCTGCTGCTGGGAAGCGGCAGGAATATGGGCAGGTTGGAGTTGTTTGCTGAAATCGACAATGCTGCACATGCCTCACTGCTGCCCGTTTGCCATCGCCCCTAGCCCTGCAGACCCGTCCGCCCCACACATCCTGGTTGGCTCGCATTACGACACAGTGCACGACGGCGGCAAGTACGATGGGGCACTGGGCATCATAGCGGGCATAGCGGCAGTCAAGGCGCTGCTTGTGGAGGTGGGTCGAAACATGGCTGCAAGTGTGCGCAAGCAGGAGGCGGGCTGTCCACTGCTTGCAGCTGTGTGATCAAACGCCGCAGACCTCCGTGAAGCATACGCTGGAAAGCGCACCTGCTGTGCAGTTGGCCTGCAGATGTGCCGCCCGCATGCATTGGCCTGCACAGGGCTGTTCTTCACCCGCACCTGCTGTATACTTCCCACGCTGCAGGCCGCCCTCGCCAAGGGCCTGGTCAGCACTGCTCAGCTGGAGCAGGCGGTAGCAGCAGCAGGTGCAGGGCAGCTGCTGAACCTGTCGCAGCTGCTACCAGCCGGCGATGCGAAAGTGCAGCAGCTGCTAGCCACACCTGTGCATGTGGTGGCCTTTTCCGATGAGGAGGGAGTGAGGTTAGTGGGGGAGTGTGTGGAAATTGTGAGTGTTGCTGTGCAAGACTGGTGAAGACACCTCTGCCGTTGGCAGTCCTCTTCTGGCGCCTGGCCAGCTGGCGCGTTCGCTCACCTTCCTTTCGCCCGTCTGCCGTGCAGGTTTCAGAGCACATTCCTTGGCAGCCGCGCAGTGGCTGGCAGCCTGGCTAAAGGTGTGGGCTCTGTCGTCCACTAGTGCTGGGCAATGGTGTCTATCGGCCTGCTCTGATGGTCCAGGCATTCCTCTTTCTGAGCGGCAGCAGCCGCTGTCATGCGCGCTCCTTTACCACTTAATTGTGCTTTGCGTGCCCGACTTTTCTCTTTCACAACCCTACCTCTCAATGGACCAGGCATGCTCGAGGCAGCTGATGCGGATGGCACCACTGTTCGCCAGGCTCTGCAGCAGGCCGGCTTCGATCCCTCGCCTGCCACGCTGCGCAATGCTGCAATGCAGCGGAAGCAGGTGTGGTGTGCGGCATAAGGCCTAGCTGCCTGGTGCTGGCCTTGTTGCGTCTACATCGCTCTTGCCTGATTGCCCCTACTCCCCGCCCTTCTGAAGCCCACTCTACCTGCAAACTTGACCCTCTGCCCACCACCCTTGTGGCAGCTGCAAGCCTATGTGGAAGTTCACTTGGAGCAAGGGCCTGTGCTCGAGGCGGCTGGCCGGCGGTTAGGGGCGGTGGCCGCCATTGCTGGGCAGTCGCGCCTGCTAGCTGAGATAGAGGGTGAACAGGTGGGGCTGGCAGTTGCAGCAGCTGGCAGCCTGGACCGCCAACTACTTTTAGCAGGTTGCGTCCAGTACTTCCTCATCCACAGCAGCAATCGTCCAATGGCTACTGCCAGAGCCTTTTGTGCTGTGAGCATCCTTGCAATTGCCACCTACCACGCCCCCAACCGCAGGGCCACGCCGGCACGGTTCCGATGCGGTCGCGGCGGGATCCGCTAGCAGCAGCAGCCGAGATCATGGGGCAGCTGGAGCGGCTGTGCAACGGCGGCGGGCATCCAAATCCCACAAAGTCAGTCTGTGGGGCAACTTGCTTTCAGCAGCACAGATGCTGTTGCCCGGGTAGCACTAGAGGGAAAGCAGCACCGTTGGCATGGGCATGGCCAGCACTGCCTCTTGACACTTTGTGATCTGTGGGCCCAAGCGCTGCCTGACCTGCTTGCTGCAGCCCGGAGCTGTCATCTGACGGCAGCCTGGTCTGCACTGTCGGCGCGATGAGCATTTGGCCGGGCGCAAGCAACGTCATCCCTGGGTAGGGTGTTGGCAGTGCGCTGCCCTGTGTTGATCCTTTCTGAGACGCTCTTCCAGGATGCATGCATGAAGCACCACGCAGCACTGCACAACTCTACCCCTGCTGCCGTGCCGTGGCTGGCGCACACTCACAGCCGGGCTGCTTTGGACCTCCGCTCCTTCAACAGAGTCCGATCTAAAGCATGCCATCCTGCTGTACATGCGTTGCCCCTGCTTGCCGCAGCGCCACCAACTTCACAATAGATGTGCGTAGCCGCTGGGACGGCAATCGCAAGCGTGGTGAGGCTTTTGGCCAAGGTGGCATGACAGCGGGCTGGGATACAGCATTGTTGTGTTGCAGACACTGCAGCAGTGCAGCGGGCTTGCTCAAAAGTGCATGCTGCCCCCCGTTCTCCCGACAGTTCTGCAAGAGCTGGAGCGCGGCATGCAGTCTGTGTGTGAGCGGAGGGGCCTGCGCTGCCGCCTGCGCCTGAAGAATGAAGCAGCAGCGGTCGAAGCTGACCCTGGGGTGGTGCAGGTGCGAATGGGCAGGTGGTGGTGGGTCGGCAGTGTTGCCTGCCGTTTTGCCTTTGCAAGCTGGACCAGCCAGTGGGGTATTGCTTAGCAAGCCGCTCAAGCTGCCCAGTGCTGCGCACGCTAAAAAAACTGTATCCTGTCTGCAACACTCCTGCAGCGGCTGGCTGAAGCGGCAGCAGAGGCAGAGCCGCTGCTGCAGCAGCTGCTTGCGCACCATGCATCCAGCGGCAGCAGCCCTGCCCCTGCTGGCACCTGCTCAGCTGGCGGCGCCAGCCTTGGCAGCGCTGGAGCGTGCCAAGCACCAGCAGAGGGCAGCAGCAGCAGCAATGGCGGCAGCAAAAGCAGTGGCAGCAGCACAAGCAGCGATCCAGCGCCTGTGCTGGTCAGCGGAGCCGGCCACGATGCCATGGTGTTTGCAGATGTGACCCGCATGGGCATGCTGTTTGTGCGCTGCAGGTGGGTGTTAGAGCAGCGGGCGGCGTGTATGGCTTGCCGTGCTGTGGGCTGGGCAGCAGGAAGCACTGCTCACGCCTGCCTGCCTGCCTGCTGCGAGCCAAGCTGGTGAACGGTTGGCTTTTTACAACGCCAAGCTTGTCTCCCATTCAACGCGTTTCTGTGGCTGAACAAACCGCCGCTGGTCAATGCAGGGGAGGCATCAGCCACTCGCCGCAGGAGCACGTGGCGCCCGATGATGTGGCGGCAGCCACGGCAGCGTTGTACCGCTATCTGCAGCGCGAAGCACTGCGGCCTGCCAGCTGAAGCGGCGTTGCAGATGAGTGGCAGATGGTATGCGCACCGCTGTAAAACGTGGTAGCTAGCAAAATGTAAGAAGGTTGATCGAAACGTTGCCGGCAGCGCCAGGGAGGGATGCATGAGAGGTGTGTTGAGCATCAGATGGCATGCTGGTGGTTTGTTGTGCTTTGTGTTCGTTTTGAAGCCGAGGTGACGGATAGAGGACGTAGAGAAAGGAGGAAACAGAAGATGCGGTGCTGCAGCAGAAAGACCCTAAGGGAATCAGAAGCGGGTACTGAAGGAAAGCGCAGGCAATCGCTAGCAATCAGTATGGAAAACAGGAACGCGCAAAATCGTCGTTGGGGCTGTGTGGGGTTCTTGGAAGGGCTCAGGTGCATCGCCAGCTATTCGCTGGATAGCGACAGGATGTTCTACTGTGAAACCAAATCGCCGACCCATGCAGCGCGGAAGGGCCGGAGGAGAGAGGAGGCTCGAGCTGGCTTCAGTGCGCAGCTGCATGGGGCACTCATGCTCGCAGCGCTCGCATCAAACATCGTAGATGGTGCCAGACGCCGTCAGGCGGTCCAGCGCAAACCAGCGGCTTGCGGCCCAGGCCACCAGCCGCGCAGCCAGCCTGGCAAGGCAAGGCAGGACGGTGAGAGCGTGAGCCTCATGCTGCGCACGGTTGCCACCCCTCTGAATGGGTCCCGCCTCAACTGCTGCTGAGTGCTAAACAGCGCCTGTGCGCATATAGACGCACTTTTGTTGCACCAAGTGCCAGGCCTTACTCACTTGCTCTTGCAGCGCACATAGGTGGACACGGCATGCTCCTGCGCACACAGGCTGCCGTGCTTCACGGTGCGGTGCAGCGCGCCAAAGTCCACCCAGCTGCCAGTGAGCGGCAGGAGAGACGGTGGCGTTAGAGGGACACCAGCAGCGCAGCAGTACCGCCAGCGCAGCATCATGCATGATATGGCAGCAGTGCTGATGGCACAGCCAGCTATGCAGCCTTGATCACCCCAGCCACACAGACATAGCTTGGGTGCCATCTCACCGCACGTCGGGGTCCTTAATCGCGCGCCGCACAAACTCGTCTGTACGGTTGCAGGAGAGCGATGGTGAGCAGCTGTATCTAGCAGCTCAAGCCAGGATCATTGGGTGTACACCATTTGGCACAAACTAGCAATCCCAGCAGCTGCACTGCAAGCTCTTTGCAGCTGAGCTACCAGCATCGGCTATGCATAGACCTCCAAGCCCCTCTCACATTGCGTCAGGATGTAGCAGGAGCAGCTGCGGGCCAGCGGGTGGCTGTAGTCGGTGCCGCACCACTGCATAGCAGAAGGGGAAAAAAGAGTGCTGGCGGCTGCATGGCAGGGTAGCACCTACCCAGGGCAGCAGCGCCCAATGCCGGCAACCTTCAAGGTTGGAGCCCGCTTGCAAGCGCCTGCCGCCTGCCCTCCAGCAGCACTATGATCAGTGCACCCACGGTTGAGATGAGTGTGTCGCCGCACTTGGCACCGGTGGCGAAGCTGACGATGGCGCCTGCAGGTGAACAATGCAGGCGCAGCGCAGCACCGGTTGGAGGGATGACACATGGGGCAAGAAGGCCCCTGCCACCGCTTGAGCACCAACCTCCACATTGAATGCAAACTGCAGCAGCTGGAAGCCCCAGCAGTGGGCGCCGCACCGCCTCGGCTGGTGTCGCGCACTGCCGCAACCAGCAGGCCCTCGGCCGCCAGGTGGATCCTGAAGAAGTCGCGCTTGCACACCACTTGTGGGAACAGAGGCGGGGACGGAAGAGAGATGCGGACGTGACAGCTCTGGTGCTTGACAGCCGCGAGCCGCATGCACAGGGCCTGCAGTGCTGCCATGCATCCAGCTCTTATCTGCAGTGATGAGGTAGGCCACCAGCCACTCAGAAAGCCTGCACTGCCGCTCACCCGTCTGCCCGTTGCGCTCGCCGTTTTGGCGGTACAAGCGCCACAGCTGCTGCACCAGGCGCCGGTCCCCAGGCTCCAGCGGCACCCACTCAAACCGCAGCACGCCCGCCTCTTCAAACCTGCAATGTCCAGGGGTGGCAGTGGGGCGCTCAGATGGGACAGGCTAGCAGGCACACCTGCACTAGTTGCCATGCACATGTGCCCGCACCCCAGCATCAGCAGGGCGTTCATGCCCAGCAGCGCCTAGACGCAGATCAGTGCAGCCCGCTCACTTCTGCAGGCGCAGGCGGTGGTTGCGTCGCTGGTTCTTGCCCATCACTGCAGGGGAGGTAGCAAGGGGAAGCGCAGGCTGTTGCACATCCGAGGCGTGTATTGCACCGCAAGCTTGGCGGATGGTCGTCGTGCTGCGCTGCACAAGATCCAGCATGCTGGCCAGCACATCGCATGTGCCTGCAGGCTGTGCACCCACCTGTGGCCACATACTGGTCATAGGAGCTCACTCCTTCCAGGTCAAGCCGGTAGGCGGGCGGCAGCGGAACCTCCACCCTGCGACAGCCACGGCAGCAGCAGCAGTAGCAGCAGAGGTTGATCCCACAGGCTCACACTCGTGCGTTGGCCGCACAATTGCCATGAATACAGATGCACGCGCTTGCAGGCGTTCCACCTCACCAGTGGTACCGGCCGCCCTGCCCCGCCAGCTCGTCAGCCGGCAGCCCCGGCTCGTCCACCACAGCCAGCAGGGGTGCTCGGCGGCGCACGCGGCGCGGTACCGCCACCTTGTAGTGCAGCAGGCCGCCTGCAGTAGTGAGGGAGCAGAGCTGGGCGGTACGGTGATGCCCCATTGCTGCTGATGCAAAATGATACAATGGGCCAGTTGAGTAGTGGCGGCCAGCTCAGATTAAAACGAAACTGAGACCCGCCCCTGCTGCGCACCTGACGGCTCGATTGTGGGCCGTGCTGCCACCGTGAACCGCTTGAGCGGCGTGGGCAGCGCCAGCAGCTGGCGCAGAGGAGTGGGCAGGTGACCATAGGCGGCCACAGGGTGCCGCAAAAAGTCGATGCCGTAGCGCCCGCAGCAGTCGGGCGGCGGCTGGGCGTCACTGCCAAGGCGCCCGTCGCTGCCGCCGGTGCTCAGTGCCAGGCTGTCCAGACCTGCTAGCGCACTGAGGGCGTACAACGGCTGCACCTCACTGCTGCTTGAGATTGGCGGGAGCATTGCACCACTGCTGCCGCCGCCAGGGAAGCCAGGAGGCATATTGTGGACTTGGAGTGAATCAGAGCTTGGATCTCCCTGCAGAAGGCACGGAGAGCGCGAGCGGCGGCGGCGGCGTTCTCAGGCCAGTGCAGTGTCGCCACGGCGCAGCCCGCATTATTGATCTCTAAAGCGACGACGCTATGCAAGTCGCAGGACCTGTCAGCCCGGTGCAACGCGCACGGGGGCCCTCTCGTGAAGCGGCGCCGCGTTGCGGAGCCCTCTGCGCCCTCTGCGGGCTTGAGAGTAGCCCCGCTGAAATGAAGCCGAAAATGCGCGCTCGGGCTTGCAATCTCACGTCAGGCCCAAGACCAGCTGCCGCGGCAGGTGCCTGCACGCTGGCGCTTTGGTGCTCCTGGCCAGTCACTGATCGAGTGGCTGATCCCTGCTGTAAGAGAGACATCTTCATCTTCGCCGTGGATGCTGTCATACTGCAGCCACAAACCAACAGACAGGCTTGCAAGCCAAACCCTGTAATCACAGCGGGTCGCACTTGAACGAAGAGGCCCCAGCCCGCTAGTCAGCTGCTTAAGCTCCTCAGATGCTGAGAAGCTACGCGGCTCACATGTGGGAGTGCCATTGCAGCATTGCAGATCCGTGAATACCAGAAAAGGTCACTGCTGCTCCTTCTGCTGCGTCCCAGCCGCCGATGCCTGCCGCTCCGCATCTGCATCCGCCTGAGCCGCCTGTCCTGCTGCCGCCTGCCGCGGCTGCTGCGCCTGCTCCTGCTCCACCAGCGGAGGCGGCACGCGGTAGAGCACGGAAGTCTGGCCGCGCGGCTGCAGCAGCGGGCCACCGTTGCCAGGGTTGGTGGCGCTGCCAAACAGGAACAGGCGCCAGCTGATCCACGGCAGCATGCCGCCGCATTGCTGCAGCAGGGCGGGTGGCATGGGCAAGGCAAGAGTTGGCAGGTGAACAAGGGGGGAACTGAGTGGAACGGACGCTGCGCCTGCATTGACCTGCAGCCTGCCCGCATGGCAGCATAAAGTACAAGTGTTGAGCAGCAGCACGTTCAGCAGCCGAGGCGACCACAGCATGTTGGCCAGCGCACCGCACACTTGACGAGGCGAGGGCCGCGCTTCACCAGCCCGCTGCCACGGCACGAGGGGCAGCGCCGCTGGATGAGCTGCAGTGGACAGACAGGAGGCAAGCACAGTCTTTGCGTCGAAGGTATGCAGGTGGGAGCAGGTGGGAGAGGGGCAGGCACGAGCATGGCAACACAGCCAACGGCAGCGCCTCACTAGCTCAGCAACCAACCAAACTGCACCGCGCACTCACGATGCGTTTGCCGAACTCAAAGGAGGCAATGACAAAGGGGATGACGCCGGCCACGAAGCCCACCCACACCTCCCAGCCCAGCTCCGAGGCCGGGGGCGGCACAAAGGGCTGGCCGCTGGCGGTCAGCACCTCTGCCGCCGCGCTGCCCGCGCCGGCAGCTGAAGCTGCGAGGGAGGCCACCGCAGCCGCAGCTGGAGTCAGTGCCGGCGACAGGGCTGGCGCCTCGTGCTGCTCACCGCCGCCGCCGCCGCTGCCGCCAGCAGCGGTGCCGGGCTGCTGGTGTCGCCGCGAGGCTGGCCGAGGGGCTGATCGGTGTGAGTGATGTCCCCCATGTCCATGGCAGCAGCGGCAGGGCGTGGGAGTGGCTCGGGGCAGAGAAGACATGGCCAAGCAACGTTTGACGCTGCCCAAGGATGGTGATGGCGTGGTAAACAGAACTACCAAACTGCCTGAGGACGAAGATTGGCTGCACTGTGGTTGCAAGTGGCGGAAGAGGGGGGGAGGGTTGTGCATTCCGCATGCAGGGACCGCTGCTGACATGAAGCGGCGCCTATCGCGGCTCACTGCGATGCGGATAATAACGGACAAGCTCCCGGCAGCGATGGAGCGCTCCTGAGGGTTCCGCCGTACCGTGCTCGCACTTTGGAGGCCGGCACCGCTTGCAGCTACCGTTAAAATACTGGCAGGCACCCAAACAATCATGCAGGCGCAGCGGGGCGCCCTGCGGGCCTCGCTGCTAGCGCCGGCCAGCGCTCGCGCACTGTGCCGCGCCCCATCCGCGCCGCTGCTGCCGCCAGCGTATGCCAGGCGTCTGGCCGTGCGACTGTGCAGACCAGCAGCAGCAGCGCGCAGCACCGCCCCCAGCGGCGGCGGCCGCCCAGACCGCGCCGCCAGCGCCGCCAGCGCCCCACCTACGCAGCCGCCGGACAGCGGTTGGCGCACCTTTTGGACGGCGGTGGATGCCTCGGCGTGGCTGGGCACCGTGGGCGCCTCGGTGGCGTTTGTGCTGACCCAGGAGGCGATGCTGGTGGCGGCGCCCATCGCGCTGCCGCTGCTGGCGCTGTATGCGTCTCGGCAGCGCGAGCGGCTGGTGGCGGCTGACGAGTCGGCGCGCCAGCTGGCTCGCCTGGAGGAGCTGCTGCTGGACATGCAGGCTGAGACGGCGGATGAGGTGGCAGCCGAAGTGGGTGCTGAGGTCCAAGACCTGCTGAAAGCGGCGGTGGCGGCGGCGGCGCAGCGGGGAGGAGCAGCAAACGGCGAGGTGGCGCAGCTGGTGCGCGCGCTCGAGGCCAAGCTGTCGGCGGTGGAGGGCTCTGTGCTGAGCGCAGGTGGGTACTGGGTGTTGGATGGGGAATGGGCGGGTCTCTGTGGGGGTAGTGCATTGTTCAGGCACCCCTCCCACCCTGCCCGCCTGCCTGGCAGCCCCCACCCCTGGCTACTGACAGCCTGCCTGCTGTCTCGCCATGCAGGCACCACCACGCGCGATGCGCTGGCGCAGAGCGCGGAGCGGCAGGGCCAGCTGGCCAACAGCGTCATGTCGCGCCTGCAGGTGGGCGTCTTAGAACAGACCGCCTATCAACTGTGGCGTGCTGCTGGGCTTGCTGCTGCTGCCTGCCCGACGGGGGAGAGCGACAGCTCAGGCTGGTGCGCAAATGATGTAGCTTGGCAGCATTCACACACCTGAAGTGGCCTGACTTTTTCCTATTTCTGCACAGGACCTGGGCACGGCGCTGCGGAGGGACGTGAATGGCGCCCTGACCGCTGCTGGTGCTGAAGAGGCGGCGGCTCTTGGGCGGCTGGAGGCTCGCCTGGCGGTGAGTTGCGGCTCCGTAGGCAGTGCGCTGCTGCTGCTGGCTGGAGACGGCCTGCCGCTGGGTGGCTTTGGTTGCATGTGGCAGCTGTACCCGCTCGCCTCCCTGCTCAATAGTTTCCTGCTCAATAGTTAGTCAACCTCGAGTTGCTGTGGAACCTGCCCAGCCTGGACACCATACTGGCTGCGTTCCAGTGCATTGATCAAAAGTAATATCTCTCATGCACCCTCACTTCTGTGCCGCAGTCACTCGAGGGCGCCATCGGCGGGCTGCAGGCGGCGCAAGCGGACGGGCTGCGCCGCCTCAACACCGGCCTGGCGGCGGCTGTGGACGATGCGCAGGCGACGCTGGAGGTGCGCAATGCTGCCGCCCTCTGTGATTCAGGATGCTGCTCTCAAACAGGCCTCTTGTTCTCTTGATACTCCCGCCAAAGTCAATGGCTCGCTACGCTGCTGCTGTTTGCAGGCAGCGGTACGCGACGAGGCTGGACCCTTGCTCTCTGGCACTCACTCCCATCTGAATAGTCGCTGAATCTCACCTAGGGCTGCCCATTGCAGGTAGCGGTACGCGGCGAGGCCGCTCGCTCGCTGGACCCGCTGCGCCGCTTGCCTGAGCTGGTGGCCGCAGCCATGCCTGTCACGCCCGAAGTGCTGGGGCCCGACTCCTCACTGGTGAGTGCTTCTGTTTGTGCTGGGTGGATGTCACTGGGTGTGCTGCGAAGCCAGCCACGCTGCTCATGTCCTGGCTCTTTGGCTCTCTCTAGCTCCCGGCTCCTTACCATGCATGCTGGCAATCACAATCCGAATGGACCGCTGCCGTCAACCGCGCCGCCTCTCCACTTGTTTGCCACTCCCCGGCAGCCGGCTGTGTCTGAGGAGAGCCTGCGGGCGCTGCTGGGCGAGCAGCTGCGTGAGGCCACCCAGCGCATCCTGGAGCAGCAGGAGGCGCTGCTGGAGGAGCTGGCGGGGCAGCCGCAGGTGCGGTGCACTGCAGCACTTGTTTCAGGGTTGTGACCGGCAATGCTGGGCAGGCGTTGGATGGCGGCGCATGCCGGCTTGATGCGCTGTGGGCAGAGCAGCACATGATGCTGAGCACTAGCAAGGCCAGCCAGCGAGGCTGCAGGCAATGAGCCGCAACACTCTCCCCTGCTCTCACCCCGCCGTGCTGCCCTCACCATGCGCAGGTGATTGCGCCGCAGCAGTGGACGCAGCTGGGCGGCCGACTGGCCTTCCTGCAGGAGCAGCTGGAGCAGCTTGCGGCGCTGCAGCAGCAGCAGGCCGCGGCGGCAGCAGAGGCCAGCAGCAGCGCCAGTGCGCCCGCGGCGGCTGTGGCAGCTGTCTCTGCTGAGCTGGCAGGCCTCCGCTCCGAGCTGGGCTCTTTGTCCACCTCTGTGCGGCAGCTGCTGGAGGCCCAGGCGCAGCAGGCCGTGCAGCAGGCGTCCGCCCCGGTCCCAGCAGGCAGCGCCGCGGCCAGCGCACTGCCACCGGGCGCGCTGGCGGGCGTCGCTGCGGCGCTGCAGGCGGTTCAAGACCAGGTCATCCTGCTGCGGCAGGACTTGGATGAGGGCGACTCCAAGTATGCAGCTTTCAGGGCGCTAGAGGAGCAGCTTGAAGTGGCCCTGACGGCTCTGTTTGAAGCCCTGGCAGTGGCGGACACCTCTGCCATCGCCAGCGGCTGGACGGGCGAAGCACCCGGCAGCGGCAGCGCCGGCGCCGCAGCTGCTGCCACGGCAGCCATGGAGCAGCAGCAGGCGGCGCTGGCGGCGGCGCTCGAGTCGCTAGGGGCGCTGGGCGGGCGGTTGGATGGCATGGCAGAGCAGATGGCCTCTCTACAGGCCAGCCTGGCTGCGAGGCCTGCTCAGCCGGCAGCAGCGCAGCCCAGCCCGCAGCAGGCTGAGCCAGCAGCAGCTCAGCTGCCAGCAGCAGGTACAGCCGCTCAGCAGGCAGAGGAGGCATGGGAGGGGCAGCAAGGCTCGGCGACAGCACCAGCAGATCAGGCGGCAGATGCAGCGGGCGGGGAGGACGCTCAGGCGGCTGCCTACCAGCGCATGCAGCAGCTGCTGCAGCAGCGGAATGAGGAGCGGCCGGGGGGAGCAGCGGATGAGGCGGCAGCAAGCGGTGGCAGGGCGTTTGCAGAGTGGCTGTCTGGGCACCGCGAGAATGCAGAGCCAGCCGCGGTGGCAGCTCCCAGCACGGAAGCCCTGCTGGCGGCGGCAGGGGCAGCCGAGGCAGGTGCAGCTGCCAGTGCCGCCAGCGCAGCCAGCGATGGCAGTGCAGGCGTGCAGCAGCAGATTGGCTTTGCGGCAGCGATGGGCCTGGCTCCAGAGGATCAGCAGCCCGCGGTGGCAGCTGCAGATGGCGAGCCCAGTGCTTGGGTGCCACCCTCGGCTGCAGCTGCGGTCGAAGATGCTGCTGCGTCTGCGCCAGCATATGATGCTCGGCTGCAGGCTGGCAGCAACCTGCCAGCTGAGGCAGTGGCGGAACCAGCAGCAGATGCGCAGCAGCAGGCTCAGGAGCAGCAGTGGTATGCCGCGGCTCAGCCTGAGGCAGCGTGGCCGCAGCAGCCTTATGCTGCAGAGCAGCCTCAGCAGCAGCCATACTATGCAGAGCAGCCGCAGCAGCAGCCGTATATTGCGGAGCAGCCTGCGCAGCAGCCATACGCAGAGCAGCCCTCGCAGCAGGCATACGCTGCAGAGCAGCCGCAGCAGCAGCCTTATGTTGCAGAGCAGCCAGCACCACAGTATCAGCAGCCGGCCGATCAGCTGCAGCCGCAGCAGCCGGTGCTGCAGCAGCTGACAGCTGATCAGCTGTATGAAAGGGGCGTGCAGAGGCTGAGGGAAGGCCGTGCCCTGGCCGCCACGCCAGGTAAGCGCTGGAGTGGGCGGCATTTGGTGCGTTGTTCCGGCAGTCTAGTCTGCTCGCAAGTCAGCCGGGCTGAATTTGGGCGGTGGAGCCTATTATGGCCTTTGATTGATTGCTGCATAGTGCTAAACGCCCTGTGCATGCATCCTGATTCGCCGCTCGCAGGCGCAGACTTGGGCCTGGCGGATGCAGCTTTCTGGGAGGCTGAGGAAGCATTTGAGGCCCTTCTGGCACAGCAGCCAGGCAACATCCGAGCCCTGGGCAACTACGGTGCGGCGGGCTGAGGCATGGCATTCGTGGTGTCGATTCGAGAGCAGCTCGTCGGAGTCTTGACATGTGCAGCCAGCCGTGTTCCACGCGACCTGCTGCCCTCAGTCGCGCCGCTTCACCGCTGCCCCTAAGCGCAGGCAACACGCTCAACGCGCACGGCAAGCTGAAGAAGCAGATGATGGATGCGGTGGCCGCTGCTGCTGCACCCGCTGATGCGGCCCAGGTGCGCAACGATGGTTTGGCTGTTTGCTGTTGTACTCCCAGATTGGTGCCAGATGTGAGGTGGCACGGCTGGGCAGCAGTGCACAGCATTGCAACCCTGGCTGCTGCCACTGCCCTAACCCCCCCTTGCCGCAGGCTGCTGCTGTGAACGCTGCCCAGGAGCGGCTGGCGACCGAGGCCAAGGATCTCCTGCTGCTGGCAGGTGAGCGGTTTAGACTCTGTGTTGCTAAACGACAGGCAGACTGAGCACAGCAGTACCGTGCCATGGTGCATGCATGCTTTGGTGACGCTGGCTCATGCATGGGCTCTGTCATCGCCCAGCTGCACTGCCTGCCACTTCCTTCGCCTTTTGACGGGCGGCGCTTCAATGCAATGTGCCGCAGGGCGCAAGTACAAAGAGGTGCTAGAGCTCGATCCCAACCAGGTGAGACGGGATGGGAGGATAGGATTGATATGTCTCTCTGGCATGCAAGCGCCGCTGCGACAAGCAGAAGTAGTGAACCGGCGTCCCTTGGTTGCGCCTGCAGGCCAAAGCCTACATCAACTGGGGCCGTGTGGTGGGGCTGCGGGCGGAGATGGCGCGCGCCGCAGGTGGGATCATGGGCTGCACACATCGGGAGCAGCTGGGGTGTGCGCCTCGTGTGGTCAGGTGTCGGTTGCTCCTACCTGTCACGGGGCTGCTGCTGCTGCTGCTTCCGGCAGCAGGGTACATTGCAGGGAGTTGGTGCGGGTTCTCTCATCCCAGCTGCTGATGGTCCAGCGCTGTGGCTTATTATGCTAACACTCCCGCCCCGCACACTGCTGCTCAGGCAACATCGAGGAGGGCGCGCGCCTCTTCAGCCGCGCCGCCGACAAGTTTGATGCCGCCATTGACATTGAGCAGGTGGGGCCGTCCGGATTGCAAGCAGTGTGCATGCTTTCCTTTAGCGGTGTATCGATGTGTGATCGCAGGGTTGGGGGGCCCAGCCAAGGCATGCACGCTCCTGCGCCGGCGCTGTCTGTGCACACTCCCCGGGCCTCTGTCTCCTATCCACACCTCCATGTCTCTGCCCTTCTCCCTGCAGCGAGTGGAGGCGTACCGGCTGGGCGGGCAGTCGCTGCTGGATGCGGTGGTGTGCCTGGCTGGGTACAACCCCAGCGAGGCCAAGCAGCTCGCCAAGGTGCGCTGCTGGAAGGGCTGGGTTGGGGTGGTTTGGTGCCAAGGATGCCGCCGTGGCCAGCAGGTGAAAGAAAGTTCGCATGCTGCACGTATGCAAAGCGCCCAGGGCCAGGGCGGGGAAGCGCTGCCACCAAATCGCTGTCAGCCGCACCCATCGCGTATGCCCCTTGCCACCGCATGCCGCCCTGCATCCCTGCTCCACTGGGCCCCTCTTCTGTCTCCCAACCCTGACCAGGACGCGGTGCAATACTTTGAGAATGCCCTGGATATCGATCCATCTGATGTGGAGGCGGCGGCAGGGCTGGAGCGGGCGCGGGCAGAACTGGCGGTGTTGCGGGCAGCCCGGCGCTCGGCCCAGGCAGCGCAGCAGTGATGGCCGCGAGCGTGAACAGCGTGGCGGCACGCCAGCACAGCTGTGCAATGAACCTGTATTCTTCTGTTAACCTGTCAAGGCACTGTCCTAGAGAGTGATTGATTATTGAGTTGTGGAATGACTGGGAATATTCAAGGTACCTCGAGGTGTAGAACCCTTCATGTCAGCCAGGGAACGAGCGGGCATCCCTCACGTAGCGGGCGCCCTGCAGCGGTAACAGTGAATGCCCCGACACTATAGCTGCCGCCTCGTTGCTGGCAGGCATGCACATGCATGCATGCACCCAGGCAGCCGATTCGGCCAGCTCGCCAAATGCTGCAGGACGACCAGGGCGTACCAAGGGCTGCCCCTGCCGTGCGGCGTGCTGCCCCGCCGCCCACATGCCGTCTAGGCCTCTGCGTGCACCCATACGATCACTGTAACTTATCGCCGCAGCTGGAGGGCGCTGCACTGACAAGCCAGTGCTGTATTCAGGAGGCGCCGCAGCGGTTGGAGCGTGAGGCGCGCGACGGCCGGCGGCGTTTCAGCTAACGCTTTGGAGTCTAGAAGGCAGCGTATTACTGTCGGCGGAGGGCGCTGCAAGTCGCTACCCGACAAGGTGCGCACGGCATTCTGCGGCAGGCCCCCGCCCGCCCCGTGTAGGCGAGCGTTCAGTACTAGCAGCGGAGCAGCATAATTTGCAGGGCTGGGCGGCGCGGCGCACACCTCGACCGCTCGGGCCGCGTCCCCAACCCCTGCCACTCCCACGCCCCTGCTGCCCGCCGATGGCTCGGCATGCATGCTCAGATGCAGCAGCAGCCGGCGGCCGCCTCGCCGCCGCGCACTCCCTCACCGCTGCCGCCACCCGCCCAGCCGCCGCTGCCTCCGCTCCCCTCCCCTTGCCTCCTGCAGGCGCCAGCTGCAGCTGCGCACGCAGCCGTCAGCACTGAAATGGTCTAGAGCACAGAAACTCACAGATGAGACAGGCTCAGCAGCGGCAGGCACGGCGGCCGCCGCGGCAGCGCCACGCCACGCGCCCGGCGCCGGCGCTGCTGGCGACGCTGGCGGCGGCGGTGCTGGCGGCAGCGTTGGTAGCTGCCCCCGCCGCCGCCCAGGTGCTGCCCTTGGACAAGCAGGCGCTGCTGGAGTTCAAGGCGGGGCTGACGGAGCAGGGCGGCGAGCTGCTGTTCAATTGGGTGCCCGAATCCGACCCGTGCGATGGCTGGACCGGTGTGCGCTGCACCTGCAATGACTTTTTTGTCGGCCCCGAGGACACGACCCGCGCCAAGGTGCGGCTGGAGCTGGTAGCCGGTGCTGGTGCTTGGTTTGCTGTGGACGCGTTGTCATCATGCCACAGGCGCATTGCATGCGCAGTTCTGTTGCATTGCTGCAGATGTTGCCGCTGCTGGGCTCGCTTTGCGTGGTGGCCCCTGGTGGCGTGCTGCAATCCGCTGCAGGCAGCTCAAACTCTTGCTGCTGCTGCGTGCACCGCTGGCATGCAGGTGTGCCAGCAGCCGGACACCATCACAGACGGCAGCCGCGTGCTGCAGCTCAACTTTGGCGACCCGCAAGTCACCAATGTGCGCTGCATGACCAGCTGCCGCTAGTGAAGCACTGCTGGGGGAGAGGCGCATGGTACAGTTGCAGATTCAGAAGCGAGCAACAGACGGCGTGGTAGTGGCAGTCAGGGCGGCCATGCTGTCCTGCTGACAGTGGTGGGTGTTGCCTCTCCTTCTGATACCGCAGTGGAACGTGCTGACGGGGACCATTGCGCCATCGCTGGCAAACCTGACGGGTGCGTGCAGCTGCTGGCATTGGCTTCTTGCCGGCCGCTAGGGCTGCAGCAGCAGGCAGTGGCTCCACAGCAGTGCTGCCTCGCCCAAACACGGCCATGCTGATTGTGTGTTGTCACTTGTTGCTTTCCATGCCGCTGCTGAGCTGGGTGCACATTCAGACAGCATCCGAGTCGCGTCGTCTCGCGCCCCTGCCGCAGCGCTGCGCGTGCTCAACCTGAACAACAACCGGCTGTACGGCTCGATACCCAAGGACCTGGCTCGCCTCACCTCGCTGGAGCAGCTGCTGCTGGGCGGCAACCGGTGCGACGGGGCGGGGTGAGGCTGCAGGCGCAGCGGGGTGCAGCAGCGATGGGCGCTGTGGTGCCTGGCGCTGCTCGCAGAAGCGCTGCTGCGGCTGCAGTTGTCTCGCTGGTCTCTGTTACTTGTTGGGCACCCACAGCCTGGATTGGCAGCCTGGATTGGGCAGCCTGCAACGGTGCCATCGTTCCTGTTGTCAAACCCTTCTTGTTGCAACAACAACGCGTGCTGCAGGCTGACGGGCTCGGTGCCCACGTTCCTGAACAGCTTCCCCGAGCTGCGCTACGTGCGGCTGGACAACAACCAGTTTGAAGGTGGGTGCTCCCAGCCATGGCTCATTTTGTTGCTGGATCGAGAATGGAGTAACCCAGCAGGCGGCTGGGTGCGAGACAGGGCTGCGCAGCATCCAGTGCGGCAGCGCCCATGCTCACATGTGCACATTCTGTATTCACGCAGGCCCGCTGCCGTGGGAGTGGTGCAACGGCTCGTGGTGGCAGTTTGACGTGCAGAATAACGCAGGTGCGCTGCCAGGCGCCGCCGCCTGGCTGCCCCGTGCGGCTCAGCATGCTGCAGCTGCCCGAAGCTCTTGTGTGCCTGCAACAGCTGTGGGTGCTTGTGCGGCCGGCTGTTGTGGTTGGTGTCATGCGCCTGCTTGCTTGCCGCCCTCGCTCTGCAGGCCTGTGCTCCGAGGTGCCCAAGTGCCTGCGGGAGCGCATCCTGTCGTTTGCGGGCACCTCGCTGATCGACAACGTGAACGACCAGGACAAGGGCGTGGGTGAGCTGGAGTTGCACAAGGAGGACAGGAGAGGGAAGGCGGCTTGTTTGGCCTGTTTGCCTCTGCTGCCTACGCTTTGGTTGGTGATGCCGTCCAGATCTGGCACCTGCCTGTGTGCCCTGGCTGCCCTCAGCCTTACTCAGCTGCACCTGCCCTCCCTCCCCTGCCTGTGCGCCCAGGCGGCTACTGTAATGTGGACCCGCCCACGTGTCAGCCGGAGCAGGGCTGCCGCATCCTGCGCCCCAACCCGCCCTTCTTTACAAACGCCACCACCGTGTCCTTTGCCTTCACCACATTTTCACCCCTGTCCGACAGTGAGTGGGGAGAGTGGGGATGGGGAGTCTGGTGCTGGGCCGCTTTTGACAGTGGGGACAGTGGCAATGTGCGTCTGTAGCCTCCTGATTTGCAGGCATGTTCTGCCCCTTGTGGCGCGTCAACAACAACCTCAGCCTCCGCCCACTTGCATCCCTCCCCACCCCACCCTCCCCAAAACACAGACGCCACCAGCTTTGGCGGCCCCATCAATTACCGCTGGGCTATTGGCACCACGCGCTGGGGCAGGGACGTGCTGGACTGGGTCAAGTTTGCGGGCACAAACGACACGGAGCCTGTTGAGGTAGGGTGGGGGGGGGAGAATAGGTGACTGGTTCGAACAAGCTGGGACGGGTTTGGATGAGCAGTGCGGTGGCTGCTGCATGACGCGAGCGCCAGCCAGCCCTGCTTGCTGCTGAGCAGCTTATTCTGGCCACCAGCTGCTCGCAACCAGAGTGCGCCCGCAAACCCCATGCCGCTGGCCGCCAGCCGACACAAGACTGCCAGCCGACCAACTTGCATGGCTGTGCGCCCCTGCTGCAGCTGCCCTCGGGCGCCTCGGTGCGCAAGCTGGTGTTCAGCGTGGACTACTCGCTGAACCAGGTGCGGAACAGCTGAGTGCGCAGCCTGTTTGCTAGCAACAGCGGGATCTTGCTGGTGCAGCAAAGGCAGCCGGGTGGTCGTTGAAGCCCTCACAGCCATCTCCATCCCCACCCTCCCCAGGTGTCGTTGACCCCGGGCGCACAATACTATATCACCGTCCAGGCCTGGAACGATGCGGGTGAGGCTGGGTTGCTGGAGGGCGGGTTGCGGCGCCTTGTTGTCTGCCAGACAGTGCAGTGCAGCTGTTCTCCTTTAGCTCCCGCTGGCTATAGCTGGCCGCCCGCCTGCCTTCCCAGCCGGGCCCCCATCCCCCTGCAATGAGGCCAGCCCCTGTGGCAGCTGCCGCAATCTGGCCCTATACGTCTCACGCATCACCCCTCTCTTGTCAAACCGCTCTCCCCTGGAGCAGGCCAGGTGCTGGGCACGCTGCTGTCGTCAGAGCCCATTGTGGCCGACACGAGCCCGCCCTACCTGCCCGACGGCTCCAGCGTCTACTCGGGCCAGGACTTCAGCAACCAGGCCACGCAGGTGGGGCTGTTTGGTGGTTGGTCTGCAGGGTTGACGGCCTGGGTTATGTATATGTTGTTTCGAAGAGCGGAGTGAAGTGAGAGCGCAATGCTGCTGCAGCGGGGTGAGGAGCTGGCCAGGCGCCCACCCACCCGGCCCAACCGCCCACCCACCTCGTGCCTTTGCTGTCCACCCTGTCCATCCCACCGCCCTGCAGAGCGAGACGCAGACGCTGGCCGCCTCGTTCGACCCCTTTGTGGACGACGAGACGGGCATCGACTACTACTCGTACCAGGTGAGCAGGCACAGGGCGAGGGAGAGGGTATTGCAGAGGTATGCATGGAAGACAGGCGGGCGCTGCGGCCGGGGTGCCTGCACAGCACTGGCTTGCTGCTGAGGGCAGGCGGTGTGCCTGACAAGGTATCAGCTGGTCCGCTCTCGGTGTGGACTGCTGCTCCAATGAACTCTGACCGGCCGCACGTGCAGGTGTTTCAGTTTGTGGGGCAGCAGGCGGGCGACCCCGGCTACGTGGGCACCCCCCTCACCAACAAGACGCGGGTGCGCAGCGCTGGTGCCTGCTTGCTACAGCTGGACTCCTTGGCTCGGCCCGCCCTCCTCGCCCCTGCCGCCTTGCGCTTCTTGGTTTTAAAAAGAAAGAAAGAGTACGCCATGGGCGTGGGTTGAGTGGGCTGGCTGGGCATCAAGCCCTGTGGGCACCAGCCAGCCACCGTGGACTTGGTTTTCAACCTTGAAACTCTTTGCTCCCCCTCGCACCCGCAGCTGGACTTCCAGCCGGGCCAGGGCGACTACCGCGTGTACATCGTCAACCTGGACCTGGCCCGTGGTTCCTCCTACTTCATGCGCATCTACGCCACCAACGGCGCGGGGCTGGAGAGCTTCCGGTGAGGGCGGGGGTTGGGTGCATCGTGTGCATCGTGTCTTAAAGATAGTCGGCTGGCCTGGTGTGGAGGGGGCAGGGCTACAAGAGGTACTACGCAGCACGCGCGGCAGCTCCCGGTGCCAGCGCAACACTGCTGCGTTCCTTGCGCCGTCCGCCCCATCTGCCCTCCTACTTGTGAAAGCACAAACGTTTGCCTGCCCCCACTTGCCCCACCCGCAGGGATGCACCACCGGTAGCCATCAGCACCGGCAGCACCAGCTCCTCCTCCACCGTCAGCGTCAGCAAGGTGGTCATCCTGGTGGCGGTGTTTGTGGGCGCCGCCTCCGCCTTTGTGGGCCTCGTCACCTACTGGCTCATGCGCGAGAGGTGCGGCTGCCTTGGGGGGGTGACTGGAGGGAGTGGTGGGCGTTGAACGAGGTCGGCTGGGGCCGTTGTAGCAGGCCATGCAATGGGCCAGCCCATTTGCTCCTTGCTTCCTTGCTAGCCTGCATGCCATCAACCCTCCACCTCACCCTCTGAACGCCTTTCCGCCCCGCTCCCTCTCCACAGCATGCGGCGGCAGCAGGCGGCGCGCAAGCTGCGGCGCGGGCAGATGAAGAACTTCAAGTACCTCATGCAGAGCCTGGTGCAGCAGGTGAGAGGAGCCGGTGCTTTGGAGGCGGCGTGATCTCGCACACACTGCGCACCGGCGCCGGCTGTTGGCACGGCCTCTGTGGCTCGCGCTGCTCCTGGCGGCGCATCCCGACGCTCTCTTTGTTGGCTCTCACCCCTCTTGCTGCCCACACCGTTGCAGGTTGGCGACGCCGATCGGCGCCAGTTGGACGAGCTGAAGCAGCTGCACGAGCTGGTGAGGGTTGTGCGATTTGTTTCATTCGCATGAGTGGGGTTGTGTCCTAATGCATGCTTGCGTGCCCCCACCTCCCACCACCTCGTTCTGCCTGAACACAGAAGCGTTCGCCTGGTTGGCTGTTGTGAATGCGAGCGTCCCTAATCTGCTGGAACCTTCACTGCATCCTCGCACCTGCCTTCCTGTCAGGCCTTTGTCATCACCGACCTGGAGAACAGCACCGCCATCGCGTCAGGGGCGCCCCGCCAGTTTGAGAAGGTGCCCAGGGAATTGAGACACAGATTGGCAGTCAGGCGGCTGCATTGTGGTTCGTTGTGGCTACCACAGGCATCTGAGGTGCAGCTCACCCATCCAACCTGCCGCTCATGTCATCTATTGTTCTCCATCGCAGGTGCAAGAGATGCACGACTCGCTCATTCGGGAGCTGATTGGCCGCTTCCACGGCTATGAAATCAACACAGGTGCACAGTGGGCGGGACAGCAGCTGCTGAAGGGGGTTAGGAATCTCTGCCTGTGCTGCAGTGGTGCCAGCCGGCGTGTCTGCAGGCGCCCACGCTGTAGTGCTTACTGGGCTGACAACCGCCCCGCATCATGTGTCCCTTTGCTGCCGCAGAGGGCGATGCATTCCACGTGGCGTTCAAGGACGTGCAGGCGGCGGTCCTGTTCTGCATGGAGGTGCAGTACCAGGCAAGCCGGTGGGGCGGGGCGGGTGTGGGTTGTGTACAGCAGCTCCTAGTTGGAGGCATCTTTGCCTCGGCCCTCCTGGTTGGAAGTATCTCCAGCTTGCATGTGCGCTGCAGCTCTCTCTTCCCCCACCGCTCCCCCTCCCGTCAGATGATGGAGCTGGAGTGGCCGCGCGAGGTGCTGCGCCTGGGGCCCTGCAAGGAAATCAAGGCGCCCGACGGTTCACTTGCCTACCGGTGAGTGGCTGATGCGGACGGACACATGGCGGGGTGTCGGGAGCATGCTCCGGATGCCTGATGGGCTTGAGTCTTTGTGAGCTGTAGACCGCCCCTCCTTGCTCAGCCGTTCCGCTCTGTCCTTGGCCCTGCAGTGGCCCGCGCATCCGCATGGGCGTGCACTGGGCGGTGGAGGGCACAGTGGTGCAGGTGGGCACCTGTGGCTGATTGTTTGCTCGTGCCACGCATTGATTGCTCCTGTCGAAGCATGTCCTGCCTTCGCTACTGCTGGTGGCAAGCCGCTGGTCTGCTGCTCCTCTGTGCAAACCGCTATTTGATCTGACTTCACCCACCGTCTTGCCCTGTGCAGCGCCTGCACCAAATCACCAAGCACCGCGTGTTCACAGGACCTGCCTTCCAGGTGGGGCTGCTGGTTGCAAGCGGCACGGCTGTCTGGGCAGTTGTGGAGCTGCCTAGCTAAAAACCTGTAGCATGGGGAGCGCTGCAGTCCCCTTGCCTGCACGTTGTCATGGTTTCAAGCATGTTGCGCACAACAAGTCACTCCCCCTTGTCCTGCCAGGTGACGCGCGAGCTGTGCGAAGCGGCGCACGGCGGCCAGGTGCTGCTCAGCCACGAGGGCTGGGTGCGGCTGCGCCAGGCAAGTGGGGGTCGATGGACGGCAGCTTGTGGTTTTGCGTGCCTGGGCTTGGAACGTGCAGGGGGCACCGACACCGCCTGCGCTGCACGTGGCCACCCGTGCCAACCGGCTCACGTGCACCCCTCCTGCACGCCTGCCTGCAGGGCATGGCGGCGGCCTCCTTCCCGGTGGTGGAGCAGCTGGGGCAGTTCAAGGTGGACTCGTGGCCCGCGCCGCTCTGGATCTACCAGGTGGGCTGGGGCTGGCGGCTGCCTTGGTCCGAGAGCCGCGTACTGCTGAAGGGCTGAGGGGTGGTTGGGCCGGAGGTGGCTGGCCGTTGTGGCAGCTGGTTTCGCTGCCTGTGGACCCGTTGGGCACGCAGTATACTCACAAATGGCTGCCCTGCTGACCTTGCTGCCTGCCCCGGTTCCCGCATTCGCAGGTCACGCAACTGCTGGGCCGCCCGCTGCACCGCCAGCCGGGGCCGCCCAACGGGCTCGAGGCACTGGAGGCCGGTGCGTTGGGCTGCTCAGCCAAGTATGGGTTTGGATTCTGCAAGTTGGACTGAAGATGTCGCCTTGTGCTGCCAATTAGCGGCAGCTCTGTCCATCAGGCTAAACCAGCCATGTGTGTCCCCCGCGTCTCACATGCAGGGTGGGGCATGTCCATCACGCAGCCGCCGGCACCTCGCGGGCCCAAGGGCCACCTTGCCTTTGTGGCTGTGCGGCTAGGTGAGCTGATGGGTAGTCAGGGAAGTGTGATGCGATGTTTCTTGCTGAGCAGCTGCCAACACAGAATGTGTGCTGGGAAGCTCCGGCACTTCACTGCCTCTGCCTGACCCTCCGTGCCAACTGCAGCGCTCGAGTGCTGCCCCGCGGGCCACTCTGCGGGGGAGGCCAGCCCCGCCATCTCCAAGCGCCTGCACGAGCTGCTGGCCACCGTGGCCATGCAGGCAAGTTGCAGGGTGGGCGGTTGGCGGCGGGCGTGGGAAGAAGCGCGGCCGTGAAGTGCGACTGCAGGGGTGCGGCAGTGTATGATTGCGCCGCAGCACTGTGCTGCCTCTCAGAGCGATGCCCTTTTCTCACGGCATCTTCTACGTATTGCTCAAATCCTGCGCAGTTTGGCGGCTACATCTTCCGGCTGTCCGAGTCTCAGGGCGCGTACCTGCTGGGCTTTGGGCTGGCGGTGGACGCGGTCCGCTTCTGCCACTCCGCACAGGCGCTGCTCATGTACAGCCAGTGGCCCGCCGACTGCGCCGAGTACTGCGGCAAGACGGGTGGGTGACGTTTGCAATGCTGAGCGAGTTGGTGGTCGCGCATGCTGTTTGGGATGGAGATCGCTGCCTGTTTGCTTGCTGCTGGACTTGGCATCGCCCTTGCACCCCGGCACTCGTCAATGCCTGTGTGGGGCCTTAACACACCCTGCTCCTGCCCCACCCACAGAGCTGGCTCCCGACGGCAAGCCGGTGTTCAAGGGGCCGCGCGTGGCCATGGCGGTGCACCAGTCGTGCGAGTTCACAACCATCAGGTGGGCAGGGAAGGCGGCGGATTAGGTGGGAAATGATTGGGAAGTCTGGTTGCTGGGCAGGGGCTGATGCACGGGCTGGCCTAAGCGCGCTGCAAGTTCCAGCTACAGAGCTACAGGGCACATACTACGGTGTTCTGACCTGCGCGCATGACGCCTTTTTGCCTGCCCATCCTGCAGCGTGCCGCGCCAGCAGGCGGCGGCGGACGATGTGACGACCGACTACCTTGGGATGGCGGTGGAGCGTGTGCAGCAGCTGAGGTGGGTTGGCATGCCGGGTGTGGTGGGCTGGCTTGAGACAGTGAATAGCTGCTTGAGATGGAGAATGCCGGGCAGGCAGGCATGACAGCGCGGATACGTGCTTGTGAATGCTTGCATGTCGGCGACGACGGTGCAAGCTGACGTGCCATGCTTGCACCCCCGTCCCCTGCAGCGAGGCGGCGCACGGCGGCCAGGTCATTGTGTCTGAGAAGGCTTGGGCGGCGGTGCAGGACCAGCTGCCGGGCCAGCCGCACGTGAGCCTGTTTTCAGGGCCTGTGTGTCTGGCAATGTGACTTTTACAGCTGCTGTCCTGCATGTCGGGGTTACTCATGCCCTGCGCAGCTGGCCCGGCTTGCCGGGATGCCCTCACCCTGCCTTGCTGCTCACTCTTGGCACGCCCACTCTCCCACAGGTGGTGTCCTTGGGGTCGCACATCGTGGACCACTCCCCCGCCTCCCACCCGCTGCTGCTCATCGAGGTCATGCCGCAAGGTGGGTGCGGGGATGGCAAGCAGGAGAGGAGTTTGGTGCTGCCGGGCTGCTGCTTTTCAGCAAGCTGGGGCCAAGCGCGGCAGCACCCAGCTGCATGAGTTTGTTCGCAAGCTCACAATCTGCGTCGCAACAACTCGCACTGCAGTGCTGTCGCGGCGCACCTTCCCGCCGCCCCGCACCATTGGCATGGTGGAACCGGGGTACCGAGACGCGCCCGCCGCCGACGAGAGCGTGGCGTTTGTGTATGTCAAGGTGCGCAGCAGTGTGCGCGTGCCTGATCTGCTGAGCAGGTGGCCTGGCATGCATGCCCGAACAGCAGGCATGGCCGCACTGGGCTGTCAGCAGCACAATGCAGCCTGCAGGCCACCCCAACTGTCCAACGGCCTGCCAAGCACTGCCCGTGCTTGCTGCAGGTCGCCAAGCCGGCTGAGGTTCAGGACGCCGAGCAGGCCAAGCCTTCCGTCAGCAACGATACCATGATGCGGTGAGGGGCAGCGCTTGGTGCAGACATGCAGCCTGTTCCCTTGTTGCTGCAGCAGTTGCTGCTGCAAGAGTTGAGCACACATTCTCACGATTCCCTGCCGTCCCCAACAACCTCACCTGGCCCCTGCCCACGTGCGCTCCCACTGCAGCGTGCTGACGGCGCACACCATGGCAGTCTCCAAGGCCACCAAGCTTATGCGCCAGCTGCTGCGCCAGTACAGGTGCGCCGCCACAGTTGGGTGTGAATTTGGTGCTGCCCTGCGGGATAGGGTCGAAAGTAAAGTAGACCCTAAGGCGGCAGCTGGTTCTTGCCTGCCTGCCCCGGCCTGTCCCGCGTGGGATTTGTCGGTGGCGCCTGCACGTAGACCACCAACTGCATCCGACTGCATCCCTTGCATTCTCCTCCTGTGCAGGGGCTACGAGTGCAAAGAGCCCGAGCCCGGCAAGCTAACGCTGGCCTTCCGCCAGCTCGAAGACGCGCTGCAGTGGGGCTGCGCGCTGCAGCAAGAGCTGCTGGGCTTTGCCTGGCCGGAGCCAGGTGCGTCGGTGGGGGCACCTGCACACGTGCATTGCAACCGCCATGATTTGTGCGTGCAAGATGCATGCAGAGGCTGAGTTGCAGCACCCACCTGCCGCTTTCGTTCTGTCCTCCCACCTGGGCACTTGCACTTCATTCACCCACCCATATCCTTCTGACCCACCGTGCAGTGCTGGAGTGGGGCGATTGTGCCGAGGTGCGGGAGGCGGAGAGCACCAACCTGCTCTGGCGCGGCCTGCGAGTCAAGGTGGGTCTCTCAGGGGGCAGTTGGTGCAGGGCGTCAGCTGCTGGTCATGTGGCGCGAATGCCTTGGGGACTGATCGGACGGGGGCAGTTCTGACTCGGAAGGCACTTTGCGGCACTCGCCCTGCAGGTGGGCATCTCGTACGGCGTGCCCTCCTCCAAGGCGCCCCTCAACACAGGTCAGCAGGCATTGCATGTTACTGTACCGGCACAACTTCAAGGCTGGCATGCAATTCTAGTGGACCGACCGCCCTGCACAGCAAACGGAAATCAACCTGCACACAATCCCTGACTGCTTTTGCAGGCCGCGCCGACTACTTTGGGTCAGTGCCCAACCTGGCGGCGCGGCTGATGGCTGTGGCGCAGCCGGGCCAGATTCTGGTGGACGGCCGCCTCAACTCGCTGCCTTCGCTGCAGGTGAGTGCTTGCCTGGTGGTTGAGGGGTGGGGTCTGAGCCTAGGTACAGTGGGCCCGGATTTTTGGAGCAAGTGCAAGTTCCTGCATACCAACCGCTCAACGGCTGGGTGGATGGGCACCCCACACTGCTTGGTCTCCCTGGCCACCCACCCGCCCCTGCAGTGGAAGGAGGACGGCGGCGCCATGATGGTCAGCCAGGATCTGGGCCTGATCGAGTTCACGCCGCTGGGCTACCTGCAAGTCAAGGTGGGTCGGCTTGGTGGGCCGCTGTTGTCGGGCGGCGCTTGTGGGTGGGCACGCAGTGCGGGGCGCCCACTTGCAGGTCATGTTCCAGCAGCCAAGGCCCGCTGTCCGCATTACCGCGGCACCAGGGGGGGCACCACCATGCTTGCCTCCTCCCTGCCCATGACGCTTCCTCCTGTCCGCAGGGCCTGGACGAGCCCAAGCTGGTGTTCCAGGTGCTGCCCGCCCGGCTGCGGGCGCGGCAGTACGAGGAGCTGCCCACCACGGGCCGCACCCACAGCGTCAGCGCCCACAACTCGGCGCGCCTGGGCAGCATGGGCGGCAGCAGCGGGCGCACGCTGGCCAGCGGCGGGCTCAGCATCCGGCGCGCAGCCAGCGACTGGGTCAGCGCCGAGGGCACGCCGCGCCAGGTGGGGCAGGGGCAGGGCGGCATGGGGCATGGGGCAGTGCTGCTTGCTGTGTGGTTGGAGTGCGTCATTGCCCGGCTGCAGCGGTCGTCTGCGCAGCTACCTAGGCAGTCTCGACGATACCCTGATGATGCCAGCACGGTTCAGGCTGCTCGCTTTCCACAAACCGTGCTCACCTCACCTGTTGCCTGGCCACCCACTGCAGGGCTCCGCCACCAGCGTACGCACGCCGTCCATCAAGCGCGGCCTGCAGGGCAGCTCCGCGCGGGGAGGCCGCATGCGCACCGCCCTGCTGTCGCACAGAGAGGAGAGCGTGCTGGGCAGCCGGCGCAACAGGTGGGTGGGGCAGCTGTACACAGTCGGATTAGGTGGTGTGTGGTGTTCCTTGGTGGACATAGATGCATGCAACGCCATATGCAAGCAGAAGTGTCTGTTTTGTTTGGTCTCACATGCCTGTGCACTGCATTGCTTCTACCTGCCCGCAGCACGGACCTTGGGCTTGGAGATGAGGGCTTGCAGCCGTACCACCCTGGCAGCGAGCTGCCAGGGCCCGACATGCGGTGAGGCCTCGCCTACTGGCATGGAATCGATGCACTGCTGCTGCATCAGTTTTAATGTGTCTCTCTGGGGTTCGACTGTTTCTTCAGGCATACTGGATTGGTACCACATGCCTGCCGCCATCTTCGACCATTGCCCTGCAGCTCCTTCTCCGTGGCCAGCAGCGGCGGCTCGCTGGCACGCACCGGCTGGCTGGGCATGCTGGGGCAGCGGCTCACAGGTGGGAGCAGCACTTGGGGCTGCTGGATCCATTGCAGAGTGAGACTGTTGTTGCGAAAGTCCTGCACCTTACTAGCCGTCTCTTGTCACCAATGTGTCTGATCTGTGCCTCCATGACTGCTGCAGGCGCGCTGCGACGCGCACCGCACTCGATGAACCCCTCGGAGATGGGCAGCCCGCGGTCGGGTGCGTTTAGTGCTGCATGGTGCACTGCCTCTGTGAATTGCCAGCAAACAATTGGTCAGGAGGCCTGCTTGACAACGCTGCTGCCCACCACCAGCACAACCACAAGCAGCACCAGCTGCCCCGTGCACTTTGTGTGCTACAGCTCATACCTGTCCTGCCCGCCTCCTCATCCCTCTGCAGCGCACGACGTGCTGCCGCTGACCTCCCGCAGCGGCACCACCGCCGGCACCAGCCACCCGTCATTCACAGTGCCGGGAGCTCAGGCTATCCCTGTGCCCGGCAGCAGCGCAGTGGCCATCCTGCCGCACCGCAGCAGCAGCGTGACGGGCGTGCTGCCACCAGGCCTGCCTGTCATCGCCAGCGCCGTGGGCAGCTACGCATCTGACAGCGCGCTCGCCCAGGGTGAGCCTTGCCTTGCAAGAGCAGGTGCTGCCTGATGCAGTGCTGTTGGCAAGGGACAAACCATTGCGTGTTGGTCCGCGCTCGAGGGACATTTTATCAAAGCAAATTACGGAGTGCTCGTCTTGCTCTGCAGTCCTTGCCGTGGTGCCCGCATCCAACGCGTCAACACCTCACGCCGGCATGCGCAGCGGCCACAACTCGCCACCGCTCACAGGTGGGTTAGCGCGTTGCAGGCACAGGAAACCCAGCAACTTTGCCTGGTCTTTTGCAGCAGTCCATGGTTCCGATTGACCTCTGACTTAGTTGTCCTAGCATATGCTTGCAGCGACGCGCATGCGCGACGCCATCGACTGGAGCTACCCGGGCAGCACGCTGACGACGCCCACCACGCAGCAAGCGGGGTGAGCCGCGGGCATGATTATCCGAGTGATGTATCAAACTCCACAACACATGTCCAGAGCAGTAACATCGCAGGCTGACTGATTCCTTTTGCATCTTCCTCCCGTCTGTCCCCACCCTGCAGTGGCAGCCAAGTAGACCACTGGGAGGCGGGCCTGGCCATGGAGGCAGCACTGGGGCACGAGGCAGCAGCAGCGGCTCAGGCAGGCGGGACGGTACCGGCGCCGCACCAGCCGGCGGTGGCGCCGCGGCAGCTGTCCGGCACTGGGCTGCCGCCACGCATGCCGCACCCGCACCGCTCCCACACCGGCATCACGCTGGAGGCAGCCTTTGCGGCGGCATCAGCAGGCAACACACCGCCCGCCGGGGGTGGGGGCAGCGGCCTGGGCCGCACGCGCAGCGACCCAACCTCCTTTGCCTCGGCAGCCGCCGAGTTTGCGGCCTCCCTGCGCGACGGCAGCAGGTTCAGTGCGCTGGCGGCGGTGGCGGCAGCAGCTTCTGGCGAGCGGCACCTGCCTCATGGGGAGCCAGAGTCGTATCACACCGACGGTGGCAGCACCAGCGCACCGCGTAGCGTGGCAGGCGGCAGCGACTCTGGATCGGTTGCGGCCTCACGGCAGCCCTCCATCACGCAGCTGCCGCCGTGGCAGTCACCGGCGCGCATACCGCCGGTGCAGCAGAGCGTGCCGCCGCTGCCGCTGTCGCGCCTGGGTGGCACCAGCGGCGGCGGCAGCGCCGCCAGCAGCACGCGAGGAGCGGCTGGGGAGCTCGACTTGCTGCCGCCGCTTGCAGCAGCACCCGCGGGCCTGATGCCGCCTGGTCCACAGCCAGCGGTGTCATCCTCTGTGTCCCGAGCCTCCTCAGCTGCCAGCCTCGTGCTGGCGCCCAACGGCCCCAGCCTGGTGCCCGGCAGCCTCATCGGCGGGGGCGGCAGCGGGGAGGTTGAGCCGGCAGGCGGCAGCAGCAGTGGGCGCACGGGAGTGCAGCAGCCTCCCGCCAGCGCGCGGCGGCCTGCCGGCCTGGCTACCCTCGACACGGACAGCCTAACCTTTGAGACGTTTGGGCTGGAATCGCCCGACACCATCACCCCCGGCCTGCAGTACGCGCGCCAGGTGGCGCAGCTGTTTGTGGAGGGGCGCAGGTGCGGAATCAAGGGAGGGCAGACTGCTGGCAGTTGCGGGTTACTCATGCTCTGCCTCCGGTTGGCAAGTTTGTCCTGCTGCTGAGCCATGTACCTTTTGGCGCATCTCCCCTTTGACCTTGCATCACCGGTGGCCCACCCTCTTCCCATCTTGTGTGCAGGCGCAGCGGCACTGCGAGCGCGGCACTGACCGCCGCCAGCAGCACCGGCAGCCTGAGCAGCAGCCTGCCGTCGCGGCTGGGCCAGGTGCCGCCCATCAGCGCCCCCCTCATGGCGATGCGCATCCCCGATGACAGCAGCGGCCTGGACGACAGCAGCACCGGCGGCACATCCGGGGGTGGCACCAGCCCATCACTGCATGGCGAGGCATCGCTGCGCGTCTCCACTGAGCTGGACAGGCTGAGCTGACGGCCTTGGGGTAGAGCTGTGTTGAGTGACATTGTACCATCTGAAGTTTTTTCATGCCCTTTTTTGGAACCCAAGCTCTCGCTAGATTTTTCCAGCTGACCGACCGACTCATCTCCACTCCACTGTTCGACTGACTGATGCTCGCAGCCCATGCTGGCTTCACCGCTTTACACTTCTGATTTCACTTTCACTTTGCCTAGTCAACTTTGTTTGGCCCGCCTTGCAACAGACAGACGGGTTTGAGTGGCAAGGGGAGGTTGGTCGGTGGCACGAAGAGATGGGGTGAGCGGGACGGTGAGCGGCGGCAGCTGTGCCAGCACGGCCGATCATTGATCCCAGGGCTCCGTGCCTCTGCATGTGTTAAGCTTGCAATACTGCTCTCACCCCAGGGCCGCAGCGAAAGCCCAGCGGAACCAAAGCTATCGATCGCATCACCTGGGAAAGCCCTTTGGGCTCGCGGACCTCCAATCGCGCAATCGCGGCTTACCCTTGTCTATCTCGAGAGCCGCCAAGGCGCTGCAAGCCGCGCTGCGCGACATGGGCCGAGCAGGCGCCGCCTAAGCTCTGCCCCCCACCCCTAGCGCCGGCTCGACAGACTTGGGAGTCTCAGGCATGAGGCGCAATGACAACAGGAAGCAAGCCGCCGCGGCCCTGGCGGCAGCGGCGGCAGGCGGCGGCGCCGGTGCCGCAGCTGCGCACCCCACATCTATCCGTCAACCCAGCCTGGCCAAGCACCGCAGCCGGCAGGCGCCAGCGCACACACCGGATAGGTCAGCCGAGTTGTATGCTGTGCCTGCCGTTGCAGCCCGTGGTGGCCACGCGTTGTGCAGACCCCTAGTACTGCCGCCGACAAGCAAACAAGCCGTCGCTGCCTCATCAATCGCCCACTGCCAGGTTTGAGCGTGAAGTGCTGGGCGGGCGGCTGTGGCACACGGCCTGCCAGACGGCGGGTGCAGCCGATATCTCGGAGCAGATCCCGCTCTCCTTCTCCTCTCGTGAGTGGGGGCCTCGTGTGTTGCATTGCGCTTGGCTGTGGGCTTGGAGCAGCTGCTCTGCACAGCCAAAAACGTGATTGGACGTGGAGCTGCAGTCTCGGTAGCTGGCAGCATGCTTGGATGGCGGCTCTGCCTTCCTGCGTCCTGCCTGCCCGCGTGCAGTGGACGACTACGTGTGCACCTTTGATCCGCTGGTGCTGGAGGAGGCTCGGGAGGGGCTGAAGACTGACTGGGCCGACAACTGCTCTTCTGCTGGGCGCGCCTGGCAGGTGGAGGTGGTCAGGTGGGGCGCCTGGCGGTGTCAGTTTCTGCAGGCGGCAGTGCCGGCTGCTGCAGAAGTCAACGTGCATGGAATGTGCAGCTTCTGCAGCTGCTGCTCTGCATACCTGCCTGCCGACTTGGTAGCAGACCTGCCTGCTGACCCTGCTAGCCCCCCTGCCTCTGCCCTCTGCCCGCTGCAGCGTGGAGGAGCTGGCAGAGGGGTGGTGCAATGTGAAGCTGCGGGCGCCGCAGGGCCACTTCGACATGAAGCGCGGCTGCCCCAGCAACACAGGTGCGGGCTACGGCGTTTGTAGTAAAGGCAGGCTGCTGCCGCCACTGGGAAGTCGGCTGCTGCATTCACTGTGTAAAGCAGGAACATCGCTGCAATAGCATCCCTGCCTGACGTAATGTATCTTACAGCCACACCTGCCTGCCCTACCAATGCAGTTGTGGTGCTGTGTGAGAACCGCCCGCCGCCGCGGGGCGCCATTGAATGGGCCGCAGCCCAGGTGGCCCCGCCTCGGCCCAGCAGGCGTGCAGCCAAGCGGCAGCGGCTGAGCGCAGAGGCATCGGCAGACGGTGCATCAGCCTCTGTTGACAGCAGCAGCGGGCCGGCAGCTGGCAGGGGCGAGCTGGATGAGACCGCTGACAGCTCAGCGCATGGAGCAGATGGCGCGGAGACGGCGGCTGAGGCGGCAGGGCGGGTGGTGGCAGGCATTGTGCGGCGGGGGCCCGATCAAGAGCTGCTGGTGCAGGTGTGTGGATGAAGCTGGTTGATTCATTGTGTGGGGTGCTGTGCAGTGTGCGTCAGCAGATGCGGAGCGGCGCGTTACATGCTCCTGCCTACTGCGCGCGTCTGCTGCATTGCTGTCTGGGAGTGGCTGAGAACTTGAAGCCCCACCTTTGCTTGGTCTGGCCTGCAGGTGCACCCATGCTGCACCGCACATGCGCACAACCGTGGCGCCCCCTGCTGGGCGGCGGTCGAGGCGCTGCAGCGCAGCACAGGCGGCCAGCGGCGCTGGTGGATCACTCCTGGCAAGCTGCTCATCAGCAGCGTGAGTGCATGCAGTAGTTTGCCCAGATATGGATGGGAGTCTAGAGGCAGCTTGGAGCAGTGTTTCTTGCTTCTGCCCTTCATGTTCCTCGTTTGCCAGCCAGCCGTTGTGTGCATGGCTGGCTTGACACCTGCCTTTCCTGCATTGCCCTGCTGCAGCAACGCGAGTTTGACGCAGTGCACCGCGTGCGTGCCATTGAGAAGAGCCTGCTGCGCTTCCTGCTCAAGCCGGAGCTGCTGGTGCCCATCGGCCAGTACTACGAGAACCCGGTGAGCTGAAATGGTGTATGCAGCTCTTGCTAGGCCAGCTGCCATGTGGCACATGCACCACTCACCTGCAGTTGTGTATAACTTGCATGCCCCCTTTTGGTGCTGCTTACTACAGGAGGTGCGGCGCAGCCTGTGGCCGGAGCAGGCGGCACAGCCCGCCTTTATCGACCACCTGCGCAAGCTGTATGATGAAACGCAGCTGGAGGCAATCGAGGTAAGTGAGAGCAGTGGGGTGGAGTGCACACATGGAGAGATGTGTGCTGCGGTTGGGTTGCGCTGGCCGCAGTTTTGCCTGTTGGTGGATGGAAACGTCCCAGACCGTGGATCATGACTGTTACCGAGCGTGATGTGGGACCCATCCCGCCTTTCGCAGATGGCGGCGTGCCATCTGGGCGCGCCTGATGCCGATGCTCCGGGAGCCAGCGGCAGCAAGGGCGCCTCGCACCCCCTGCTGCCGTTTGTGCTGATCCAGGGCCCGCCCGGCACCGGCAAGACGCACACAGTCAAGGTGGGTGCTGGACCAACGGCTTGTTGGATGGCACCTACTATTTTTGTTCCTTGAAATGCGCCGCAGTGTGTGGGCAGCGCAGCGCTGTCTTTTGCCGCCAAGCCTGCCATCTGCCCTCATGTGGCTGAGTGCGACCGCCGACCTGCTCCACGCTGCAGGGCATGCTGAATGTGTGGCACCTGGTGGCCTACCAGCGCTACTATGATGGCCTGATCTCGGCCACCGGCGGCAGCCAGCACTCCAGCCAGCACCGCCAGGCCGCACAGCTCAATGCCATGGGCTCCAACATTGTGGATGTGAGCGGGGGCTGTGCATAGGGGGCAGTGGAGGGCCAGCAGCAACAACCTTGGGCTTTTTTATCCCAACCTATCTGTGTGCTGTTCATGCTGTTCTAACTGCAGCTTGTTTTTCAACTGCTACACCGCAGGCTGTGTCGAGCAGCATGCTGTCCGACCTGGGCCGTGCAGTGGAGCAGGTGAGTCTTGTGTCATCATCGCTGTACCTACTGTCTGTCCTCTGGCACTGGCAATGCTTGCTTGCCGTGCTCCCTGCTGTCTGCTTGTGCCCCGTCCGCTGCACCTGCATGGCCGCCTTTGCTCCTTTTCCCGCAGACCAAGCCGCGCATCCTCATTTGCACACCATCCAACGCCGCCTGCGATGAGCTACTCACCCGTGTCATGACAGACGGCTTCTGCGATGGCAGCGGTGAGAAGTGGGGTAGTGCTGTTGCCAGGGGACAGATGGCCGCCCAGGCTTGCGATTCACTTGCTGCTCGGTATCCAAATCAAACCGATGCCAGCAGCAGGCAGTGCAACTCTGGAGTTGGTGTGCACACTCGCTGCGCAGCTAGCCAGCTAGCCGCTGCCTGCCAAGCATGCATTTACCATCTTGCGCGCCTTCCTGCAGGCCGCACTTACCGGCCCAATGTGGTGCGCGTGGGCAGCGAGGTGGGCGGCGCAGTCAACCCCGCTGTGCGCGACCGGCTGGTGGGCCTGATGGTGGATCGATACAAGACCATGAGCCAGTCCGACTGGCAGCACAGGTGGGGTGTGGTGTTTGGGTGGGCTGGCAGGGCTGACCAGGCAGACTGGCAGTGCAGCGAAGCGTGTTTGGGGGCTGCCAATGGTGAAACTTAGAGGGCAGCTGATGGGTGGGTGGCAGCAGCAGCGTTGCATGATGTGCAGCGGCACCTGTGGCGGCATGTCTGTACACCCAAATCCTTCAGCGGTTTTCAGACAGCGCGTCACACGCGTGATGCCTCCTCTTGCTCCCCTTGGCAGGTATGCCGGCCTGCAGCAGCAAGCGGCCCACATAGCACGGGAGCTTGAGGCACTCGAGCTGTCGCTCAGCCGTGCCGCCAAGACGGCAGCAGCTGCAGCACGCGCGGCTACGACTGCCGGGGAAGGCAATGGGGCAGCAGAGGCAGCGCAGCAGGCAGCGCAGCAGCACATGGAGCTTGCAAAGGTGCGGCCGGGTTTGTTTGGGTTTGCAGCCTGCAACTCAGTATGTAAGCTGGTGACTGTGATACCTGCAGTTGCTGTCGAAGCTCACTGCTGCTGTGTGGCAGGGGTACTCTGGTGGTCTTTGTGTTCTGGTACACCTTCTACAACTGGATGCTGTTGACAACCGCGACCTGCCGCTCGGCCTCGCTGCTGCAGCGGCTGGTGGACCGCGCCCAGACGCAGGCTCGCTTCTCCGGGGAGCTGGAGCGGCTGCAGATGGCGCGGGACCTGGTGTGGGGGCGCCAGCTCAACGACTGGCAGATACGAGAGGCAAGCTCCTTTGGGGGAGCAGGGCAGACGGGGGCAGCGCTGGACCACGAGCAGGCAGCTGTGGTACTGTCTTTGCCGCGCCTGCGCTTCTGGTCGACACCCCAGTATGCCCCCTCCTTGTCCTCTGCACCCATTTGCAGATTGCGCGCTCCATTGAGGCCACCTTCCTGAGCGAGGCAAATGAATTCACACAACATCCACATGTGTCAAAGTTTCATATCCTTTGTGTCCTCCTGATCCGCAGATTGAGCGGTCCATCGAGGCCTCCTTCCTGAGTGAGGCGGAGATGGTGTTTACCACGCTGTCCTCCACGCAGCGCGAGGTGTTCCAGAAGAGCGCGGCACGCGCGCCCTTCCACACAGGTGCCGTGCTGGGGGGCTGCAATTGTGTGTTTTTGCATTTACTACTCCGTACCCAGGAGAGTGGCTGTGTGGCAGCTACACAGCTTGGTTGCTGAACACCACTCACTGTGCCTGCCGATCATCCGCCTCCCGCCGCAGTGCTGATTGATGAGGCGGGCCAGTCGTCCGAGGTGGCAGCGCTGCAGCCGCTCGTGTTTGGCGCCAAGCGGTGAGCAGCTGGGTGTTGCTGGTCGGGTGGTGCCAAGGGATAGTTTATGGGGGCTCAGCAGCAGCTGTTTGTCGCGCAGGTGCACGCCTGGCCATGCTTGCTACAAGCCTTTCACCGCCTGGCTGCCCCTTGTTGCCCTTGCAGCGTGGTTCTGGTAGGTGACCCGCAGCAGCTGCCCGCCACCATTCTGTCCGAGCTGGCCAAGCAGGTGATTTAGTATTTGTCTGCGCTCTGGGGCAGTTTCAACTGGCAGCACCATTGCCGGTTACGCTGCTGAGAGACTGCACACCTGGCCTGCTGGCGGAGCGGTTAGCTTACTGCCTGCCCTGCATTGCCCTTGTGCGGTGCGCAGGTCCAGATGGAGCGCTCGCTGTTTGAGCGGCTGCAGCAGCAGGGCGCGCCCGTCAAGATGCTGAGTGTGCAGTACCGCATGCACCCCGCCATCCGGCAGGTGGGCCTGGGCAGGGCTGAAGCGGTGGCAGGGCAGGCCTGCGCAGCTTGCAAGCTGGCTGGTCTTGGGATGCCTGCTGTCGTGTGCTGAAGTGTTGCATCAGCTAGTCTGCCTCATTCTGCTGCGTTGCAGTTCCCATCTGCCCACTTCTACGGCGGGCGGCTGCGAGATGCGGAGTCCATCACATCGATGCCGCCAGCGCCGTTCTACACCCACCCCCTCATGAAGGCGAGCCTTGTTGCTGGGCGTTGCCGTCAGGCTGCGGTTGCAGTTGTCGCAGCCTGCAGTGGCTGCAGCCGCGTGCGTGGCAGTTGTGATTGCACCGCCGGTGGTCAATAGCTGCCGGTTCCACCAGTAAGGATGTCATCGACCCCCGCTTGATGCAGCCCTATGTCTTCTTCGACGTGGCCAAAGGCCGGGAGAAGCGGCGCGAGGGCGGTGGCTCCGTCAGCAACCGGGTGCGCATGTGCATGCAGGGGAGCTGCACAGCAACAGCTGGTGTGGCCACGTTCTTAACCAGCATGCCATGCTGGCTGGCCATCACACTCCACCCTCTCCCTTGCTGCTTATGTGCAGGAGGAGGCGCTGATGGCGGCGTGCCTGTTTGCCGAGCTGCGGGCGTTCCTGATTGCCAAGGCGCAGGCGCAGCCGGGCAGCATCAAGGGGCCCACCACAGGTGCGCACTGGCCACGTGCAGCTTGCTCCTGAAGACTGCGAGTAGCTATGCATCGACGCCATTGTGCGCAACAAATGCAGCGGCAGTCCGTACTTGCATTCACCCATCCTGCACACCTCTTTCCTCTGCAGTGGGTGTGATTACGCCGTACCGCGAGCAGCGCAAGCTGCTGCGCGAGACGTTTGAGGAGGTGTGCGGCAAGGGCCCCGCCTCAGAGGTAGGTGCCGCTGTGCAGGAGTCCATCCCAGCACGCTTTTGCTATGCTTGCAAGGGTGCGGCGCCCATCAGCCGTGTGCCGTGATATTGCCGCCTGGGCTGCCATCAGCCACACGGGCTGACGTCTGGCATGCGTGCTCCTCTTCGCCCAGGTGTTTATCGAGACGGTGGACTCGTTCCAGGGCAAGCAGCTGGATGTGGTCATCCTGTCCTGCGTGCGCGCATCCACGGGCGGCGGCCTGGGTGAGGCAAGGGAGGTGCAGCTGCAGGGAGACCCCTGGGGAGCGATAGTGACAAAATGCATGTCGTAGGAGCCCATGCTCATGGCTGCGGGGTGGAGGGGAGGGGATGGCGGCCCCGCCGCCTGCTGCCTCCTACACCCTGGCCCACATCCTCTCCCCCCCCCTGCATCTCTGATTCCTCCACCTGCCAGGCTTTGTAAACGACATCCGGCGCATGAACGTGGCCATCACGCGTGCCAAGCGCGCGCTGTGGGTGCTGGGCTCCATCGCCACGCTGCGCGCCAACCGCGAGTGGGCCGCGCTCATCACGTGAGCGCCGCCTGGGTGCTGCGGGAGTGCTTGGTTGTGCACACTTGCTTTGCCACTGACCAGCGAAGGATTAGATCCACGTCTGAACAGTGTTCCCTGTCTCCTGCTCCTATGCTCCGCAGCGATGCTGAGGAGCGCGGCGTGGTGATTGCAGATGCCGAGGCGAATGACTTATTCCCGGATTTGCCGTACTGGCAGGCGCAGGCACAGCCAGCGGAGCAGCAGCAGCACCAGCAGCAGCAGCAGCAGCAGCAGCAGCAGCAGCAGCCAGTGGCGCTGGGTCAGGGCCAGCAGGCACAGCCGGGACCGCAAGAGTATGCAGACAGGCAGCCGGCGGAGCGAGCAGCAGCGGGCGGTGGCCACGAGCAGCCGCAGGCGCAGCAGCAGCAGCTAGGGCAGGAAGGCAGCAGAGGTGGGCCGCCTGGACCCAGTGGAGGCACTCTGCCGCCCCCGCTGCCTGTGGTGCCCGGCGGAGGTGTGGCAGCAGCGGCAGCAGCAGCAGCGGCAGCAGGACCAGCAGGGGCAGCGGCAATAGCAGGAGCAGCAGCAGGCCCGCCAGGTGTGCAGCCGCCGCGGCCGATGGTGCGGGCGGCCGGCCCAGCTGCACAGCAGGGCGAGGCACCAGCACCAGTGCCTATGCAGCGGGCAGTCCAGGCCACACCAGCGGCGCAAGTAGGTGCAGCTGGGCAGCCGCCGCCAATGGTACGGGCGGTGGGCCAGCCGCCACCACGCCCGCAGGGCCCGCCGCAGCCTCGGCCGGTGTACAAGTCGCTGCCCACGCGGCGGTAGTGGTGTCGGCTTGAGATTGCAGAACTGTAAATTTGCAGCATCTATGGGCATGCCAAGCAGTTGAGAGTGGCCGGGGAGGTGCAGCCTCAAAATGCGTACTGCGGCGACGTACTGCCCGCCCACGTGACGCCTCGCCATGATCCGAGGAGGTGACGATTGCTGTGTTGTCTTACATCTCTTGCAAGCCTCATAAAAGCGCGATGGGGCCGCAGCGGCTCGGCGCCGCTTGCACGCTCGCCCTCGTCCTCTGCGCGGCGGGAGCGGCTGCTCTCTACGAGCAGAAGGGTGCAGTGATCCAGCTGACCCACCGATCGTTCGACAAAGTGCTGCAGGCGCACGTTCCCACCGTCGTGGTGCGCGTGTGGGCCTCCCGGCAGGCTGGTGGCCGTCTCGGGTTGCATGCAAGGGCAGCCAGGTTGGGGTCCCGATGCCGCCCGGCAGCTCCGCTTCCTCTGCTGGCGCCGCCGCCGCTGCCGCTGCCGCCCCACGGAGCCTTCCGCTGCCACCGGTCTCGCCCAACCTGCCCATATTCTGCTGCTGCAGGAGTTCTTTGCGCCATGGTGTGGCCACTGCAAGAGCCTGGCCCCTGCTTACACCACTGCGGCTGAGAAGCTGCAGGTGCGTTGTGGCGTGGGCCGGGCTGTGTATGGGCTACGTGGTTCTGCGCCCTGGGGGTGGGCCTCGCTGCCATGCTCCGTCGTGCCTGAGCCTTTTTGCATCCTTTGCTGCTGCAGGGCATTGTGCCATTTGTGGCGGTGGACTGCGATCGCGAGGCCAACCGGCCGCTGTGCAGCAAGTACGGCGTGCAGGTGCGGCAGCAGCGGTTGCAGGGGGAGCGGACGGGCACATGCTTGTGGTTCCACCTGCGTTCACCTGCGGATTGCAATCTGCTGCTGCAGTTGCACAGTTGTTGCACAATTGAGTGTGGTTGCTGAACGCATGCTGAACCTGAATCCAACGCCGTTCCCCTTGCCTGCAGGGATTCCCCACGTGAGTGGCGGGAAGGCAGGGTTGGGCAGGCCTGAACGGGGCCGCCGTCGCCGTTTCTGTGGGGCTGCCGCTTGCACGACAAGTTGTGTACGGCCAGCACAGCATGCCTGCTGCTGCTCATTAGTCATGAACCCCCATTGCTGCAGCATCAAGCTGTTCACGCCCGGCTCGGCCACTCCTGAGGACTACAACGGGCCCCGCACCGCCAAGGCGCTGGCGGATGCCGCTGTGGGTGCGCTTGCACGGGGAATCAACTGCAGGGAAACGTTTGGGATGCAGTGCAGCGCAATGCAGTCTGCTGCGCTTTTGGTTCGCTGGTTTCTGGCCGCTTGGTGTGAAGCTTCCGCTGCCGCCCACTGCCTACGCAGGTCTGCTGACCAGCAAGCATGTGAAGCAGCTGAAGAGCCAGGCCTCTGCGCTGGCCTGGGTTCAGTCCAACCCCGGAATGAAGGCAAGACACTCTGCAAGTGCAGGACTTGCTGGCTACTGCCGCCGCTGCCAAGTTGCTACCAGTCCAGTGCCTGCCGCTGCGCTACCCGCCAAGAATCGGCGCTGCTACACCCGTCCTGTGATTACCGAATGCCACGTCGCGACCACGCTGCCGCTGCCGCCGCTGCTGATGTTTTAGTACACATCGCTGTCCTCACTCCTGCGCCACCCTGTTTGTCAGGTGGTGGTGGTGACCGACAAGGCCAAGGCTTCGCCCATGATCAAGTCAATGAGCCAGCGTTTCCACGGCCAGGGTGAGACAGGGTGGGGTGCTGGGGGATACCTCCAGGAGGGCGGGGGGTTTCCTCTGTGCTTTACGCTTGCCCCATGCGTTGGCATCACGCCCTGCTACTGTTTTTTGTTGTGCTGCCCTCAGCAGCTCGGTCAATGCTGTCTGCCCCGTCACTCCTGCAGGCCTCAAGTTTGCGCAGCTGGTGGTTGGGCCGGAGGAGCAGGCGCAGCTGGCGGCGCTGGGCATCAGCAAGACGCCTGCCCTGGTGGCACTTAAGGGCTCCGACCTCAGCCAGCGCACGCTGTATGAGGGTGAGCTCGGGCTGTCAGGCAGGCAGAATAGGGAGCTAGGACACTTGTCCAGTGAACAGCCAGATCAGCAGCATACTGCCATGGCCGCCATGCTGAGCACCGTGCTTCAACGCTGGGCATTTTGCGTCCTGCCCACCTCGCTGTCTTACCCCCTCGCTCCTGCTGCAGGTGAGCTCAAGGCGCCGCGCATCCTGGACTGGCTGAAGCAGCTGGCCTCTGGCATCCAGGGCAGCGGGCGGCAGGAGCGTGTGGTGGGTGAGGCGGATGTGATTGAGGCCAAGGACAAGGCTTCCAAGGGAGACAAGAAGGCAGGGCAGGGCGGCAAGGCGGAGAAGAAGGAAGATACGAAGGAGCAGAAGGAGAAGGTGCCCGCTGAGATCCCGCAGGTGCGCTGGTGGGGATGGGGGTGTTGGAGGCAGGCTGCCGCTGCGTTTGTGTGGGGAGGAAGACGACTTGGGATGCCGGCGGCAGGTATTGCCGCGCCTGGATGTGGGCAGCGCTGTTGTGCTGCTGGTTGCGTTCTTCCAACTTGCCAGTTGCCTCTTACCGGGGTGCGGCAACCCTTGCTGCTGTCTTGCGATCGCTGCAGGTGGTGGCCAATGTGACGGCTGCTGAGCTGGCGCGCCGGCTGGAGAAGGAGGGTGTCGTGGTCGCATCCTTCTTTACAGGTGCTGCAGGGCAGGTGATGCCATGTCTTGCCGTGCGTCTTCGTGCGGATGCAATGCAGTGCTTTGCTTTATTGCAGCGGTCTGATCAATTTACCATATTCCCTATTATGCAGGCTACGAGTCCGCCGGCCGCGCGCCGCTCAACCAGCTGAACGCCGCTGTGCACGGCCTGCACGGTCTGGCCACCGGTGTGCAGGTGTGCGGGGTGGGAGTGCACAGGATTGGTGTCTCGAAGCACCCTGGTGCATTCTCCTTGCCTCTACTACAACTGCTGCCACTGCCGCCGCTGCCATTGCTCTAGAGCACAACACACTTCTGCGCCCTGTCCCCTGCGCCCCAGGTGGACCTGACCAGCGCCAAGGAGGCGGCGGCTGTGAAGGACCTGTACTCCATTGAGCTGCCAGCGCTGGGCGATACCAGCTGCTCCATGAAGGCAGGTCACATTTGACGGGGTTGCTGCCTGCCCGCTGGGAACGATTTGGGCTATCGATTTGCCGTTGTTGAGAGTTACAAACTGCCAGATGACTCTGCCCGCCACCCGCCACCCGCCACCCGCCACCAGCCGTGCTGTTTCGCTCCCTGCTGTGGCGCAGACCTTCCTACTGCCCTTTGACCCTGAGGACCACGAGGATGCAGACGAGTGGAAGGAGTACCAAGGGGAGCTGTCCAGCAAGGAGCTGCAGAAGGTGGGCTCTGCAGAGGCAATGCAATGTGGAGTGCGATGAGGGTAGGACTGAAGCGCA
>VFQQ010001079.1_pt1 | contig 41692 bp, 50 predicted proteins | sample 3512341 | NCBI WGS metagenome assembly VFQQ01 (sample SAMN10412373, study PRJNA504923) | tailings metagenome | isolation source: Relicate 2 Philex TSF1 revegetated site | place: Philippines: Tuba, Benguet | collected 2017-08-29 | reverse complement strand
GTTTTGGCATGGGTATGGAAACTGCCGCGTGTTGGATCGGCGGTAAATGGCAGGTGGTCACTGCTGAGTGGTCAAGCGGCGAGGAGTGGACCGCAACCATCGATGTCGCAGGCATCGCGTTTCAGGGGAAGCGAGTTCCACTTACCAGTCGGGCCGTGAGCGAGGACGCGCACTACACGAAGATAATTATCACCGAGCTAAACAGGAATCTTCAAGCACGCACTGAGGAAACCATCCGTGGCTATCTAGGGTCAATGTACCGCTATGACATCGCCGACGGTAAGCTGAAGCTAGTTTTCAACGGCGAAGAAATCCAAGGCCCGGAGGAGTACGAGTTCGATACGGATGCAACCGGTGTGCCCATGAAGATGGAGCTGCCTGCAACGGTCATCAACGGGAAGTCTATATCCGGCTGGATAGGCGTCTTGAGGAGGGGCGGCAGAAAGTTCGGCGGTTTTTCCCTGTTTCAAAACCAGCGCCAAATACAGGGCTTTCCAAATGCTTGGAGGCCCCGCGCAATCTTTGGTGGTGTGGATGACGAGGGTGCGAACAACCTTGTCTCTCAGCGGCTTACAGGCGTAATCAATTTCGACGAACAGTTCCATGTGTCGCACACGAAGGATGCGATCCTGTTTGAGGGCGATGAAGAGGAGGAACTGGAGAAGTTCCTTACCGAGACCTCCGAGCACTACCGGTTATATGCTCAGAAGCGGCGTACCGAGCGCACAAGTGCATGGAACCGTGAAAAGATACGCGACCTAGTGGACAGCATGAAGAAGGAGTTCACTAGTCCTGAGCTAAAGGATGCGATCGTAAACGCGGTGCTTCCGCCGCTTGATACGATCATGCAGAATGTTAAGACGCAGGTGAGCAACCTCAGCCCAGAAGACAAGGTTGCGGAGCTTCCAATCTTGGCTGACGCGAAGGTGGTCGTGTCGCTAAGGGAGTCAAGCGAGTATGAGCCCCATCTAACCATTCAGGCCGGCGCTGAGCAGGGCACCATCCACGTCATTATCAACGGACTCCATCCGTACTTTGTGGCGCTGGAAACATCTGACGCCATCGACGAATGCATTCGCCAGTACATCTACGATGCGATTGCAGAATACCGTACGTTGAAGATGACCTCGAACCGGAACCCCGACACAATAAGGCGGCTGAAGAACGATCTGCTTCGTTCGGAAACGCTCAGGCTAGAGAACGCCGCTGATGGCGTTCGGAACGGTGGGTTTGAAACCACCATTGCTGGCGCACAGAAGGGTTGAGTGAGTAGGCCGCTCCGCGAATGGCAGATCAAGGCACTGCAGGCTTGGACTGATAATGGCCGTAGGGGAATAGTGAGTGCTGTCACTGGTGGGGGTAAGACTGTCCTTGCACTAGAGGCCATCCGAACGTTTCCCGGTTCTAGCTCTCTTGTCATCGTGCCCACGCGGGCCCTGCTTGAGCAATGGTGGGGGGAGGTGGCCGAATATTTTGGTCTGGCCCTCGACGAAGTTCACATAATCAAGTCTCGCGGTAGGCTGCGCAGAGGTACGGTCAACTTAGCGGTTCTCAACACCGCGGCTACAATGACTCAAGAGCTTGGCGACTGTCTGCTTATCGTAGATGAGTGCCACAAGGCCGCGAGCCCCACCTTCAGTGCAATATTGGCGCTGAAGCCTTCCGCTACGCTTGGTCTCTCTGCCACGCCCGAACGGCAATACGACGATGGCCTTGAGAAGGTTCTCATTCCGGCCCTTGGACCTGTGCTTGTCCGGTACACTTACCGTGAGGCACTTGCCGACGGCGTTATCGTGCCGTTCAGGCTACACAATGTGGTCTTTGAGCTAGAGGAAGAAACACGGGTCGCCTACGACAGACTGACTCGTAGGTTGGCGAGATCTATCGATACGTCTGGCCCGGATGCTCCAGACACGGTGGCGATAATGTTGAAGCGGGCGCGAGTGCTCAACATGAGCCTGGCCAGGGTGCGGCTCGCACTACGGCTTGTCGCGCGCAATCGGGGTAGAAAGATACTGATCTTCCACGAAGACATTGCGGCGTGTGACCTAATCTACCGTGTTCTACTGGAGAATGGCGTCGCAGCGGGCGTGTACCATTCTGGTCTGCCGCTTAGATCGAGAGCCGACATACTCACGTCCTTTAGGGCAGGGAAGCTCGATGTACTCGTAACGTGTCGTGCCCTTGATGAGGGCTTCAACGTCCCGGAAACTGAAGTTGGCATAATTGCAGCCAGCACCGCGACACGTAGGCAACGAATACAACGCCTTGGGCGCGTGCTGCGTCCCTCGTCCGACAAGCAGTCCGCAACTGTCTATACGCTTGTGGCCACAAAGCCTGAGATCGATAGGCTGCGAGATGAGGAGGTGGAACTGGAGGGTGTGGCGGAAACGGTGTGGAGCACTGCATGAAGCGGCTCATGGTCGGTGACTGTGTGCTGGAACGGCAGTTTGTCTTGGCCGATCCTGACAGCACGCTCGAAGTTGAGTTTGAAGCGTCTGCAGTTAAGGCACTTAACTGCTTCTATCCGCAGCACCAATGCATCGTCTTTGGTGGCTCTTTTCTCTATGAGGACAAGATCAGCAAACCAGACTTGGCACTGGTTGCAAGAGACCTATCCCACTGGTTTGTTATCGAGGTCGAGTTAGCATCACACTCGCTTGAGAAGCATGTGCTGCCGCAGGTCCGCGCGTTTCGCTATGGCGAGCCGCAACCCGACTGTTCGATGATCTTGGCGAGGGAACTCGATATACCGCTGAGTGCTGCACAGACGCTTGTTCGCCTTGTGCCGCGTGGAACTGCCGTGGTGGCGAACCGGCCCGATGCGGCTTGGGAGCAGGCCCTGGCCGCTATACCTGCTCAGTATGTCTCCTTGACCAAGTTCCGTACGCTTACCGGTGATGAAGCGGTGGAAATCGAAGGTCACCTCGAGACAGACACGCGACATCTGGGCTTCGGCACCTACTCTGCCGTTGACCGGTCGTTCCGGTTTTCTACGCTAGTAGAGGTGTCGGATGGCGTTGTGAGCGTCCGAGACCATTATGGATCAGACGGCATCTGGAAGTGTACGCGGGATGGACCCAACGTTTGGTTGACCAAGGAAGTGGGCGTGCCTGCCATAGAGCACGGAACCATAATGCAACTCGTTCGTCTGGCGAACGGGCCGTACGCTCTTCGCTTGCCGAGCCATGGCAGGTGATTTTGTCTGTCCGTGATGCTCACTTGTCGCGCAGTTCGATGGACACGGCCCAGCTCACAATCGGAGTTTTTGAGTCAGTCCCTTCTGCGGCATGCAGTTCGAACTCAGGAGCGCGGTTGGCCTGCACGAAGTAGACTAACTCAGTGAACTGAGTGCGGCTCGTGGCGATGGTCGCCATCCTTGTTGGGCCAGGACCAACCATCATCAAACCAGCGTCCGGTGCATCGGCGACCTTCTCGCTGGCAAAGATCGAGATCACCCCAGGTTGAGCCCTTCCGTTCCCCTGTCGAAACTCGGCTGGTAGCATCAAGTACGAGAGCTCTCCGCCCTTGCCATCTACCGATGACCATCCAAGCGTCAGACTCGGTGCGCCGACAAGCTGCGCCTTCCACGTCACTGTAGTTTCTGTCACTTCCGATCATTCCCACGATACGTTTTTTCGCGGGGGTATCTATCAGGTTCGGCCGAGAGATTTCCCCCCGTGGGGCGGGCGTCCGCAACTCATCCTGCCTATATGGAATAAACAAACGAAACCTGGCTTCGGCCGAGGTCTTCCTCATCTGTCCGTGTACATCTGGATATCCCGCCGGAAGCGTGAGCAGCCGGATACCGTGCCGGTGTATCTGTTTGTGATTGAACCTAGTTCACTCTGGGTTTTACCCATGGCTGTGATCTGAGGCTGCAAGCCGAAGAGAACCCATGGAAATGTATCCAGTACATACCAGTAGCTCACCTATGCTGTGAGCGAAGGCCGCAAGCCGAAGAGAATGCATAGTGTACACTAGGGTTGACATCCATCAACGGACACTAGACTGTACGTACATCACATCAACGTACAATCGGTATGCCCAATGAAGACGGTTCTATATGCGCGAGTCTCTACTGCTGAGCAGACGATTGACCATCAGCTCGATCAGGCTAAGGCAGCAGGCTTCGAAATCGACGAAGTCGTGTCTGATCAGGGTTTGTCGGGCATCAGCATGAACCTTAAGGACCGGCCTGGAGGCAGGCGGCTCTACGACATGCTGCGCGACGGGGATACTCTTGTGGTGCGCTGGGTAGATCGCCTCGGCAGGAACTACGTTGATGTCTCGGACGCGATACGCGAGTTCATGCGGAAGGGCGTTGTTATCCGCACTGTAATCAACGGCCTGACATTCGACGGAGCGACCACGGATGCCATGCAGCAGGCCGTCCGCGAAGCGCTAATCGGCTTCATGGCGGCTATTGCCCAGGCTCAGGCCGAAGCGAACAAGGAAGCACAGAAGGCGGGCATAGAGCACGCTAAGGCTAACGGCGACCGAGCGTACAGGGGGCGAAAGCCGACATACTCTAGGGCGGACTATAAGCTGGTACTGGACATGCTGTCACAGGAAGCGGGAGCGTCGGCCATTGCTAAAGCTAGTGGACTGACACGGCAGACGGTTCTTCGCATCAAGGCCGATCCTGCCGCTGCCGAGAAGTCGCTCGCACTGTGGGGTGTCTAGCCGCCACGCGGAGGCGCGCTGCGTCCCTTGGCGAGGCCGTGGACGGGCTAGGCGAGGGCGCGAGCTAGGCTAGTGGCTTGGGCGGCTGTCGTCGGCCCGTCTGCGAAGCGGCGCATCTGTCCTTTTTTCGCTCGGACGCTTCGAGGTGCGAACATTCCGAAGATGCATCTGTATCAGTGCTTTGCCTGCACCGAGACTACACTTGCGACCATCGTTTGTCGGTCGCATCTTGGTTGACGAAGAACGTCCTGTAGGCGATTGGCAGGCGCGGTGTCATACCCTTGCGGTATGCTTCAGAGATCATCGCGGACTGGCTACGGCTATAGCCACTCCTCACGTGCTCTATCGCGGACTCGATAACCTCAGTCGGGCCATTCTCGACATCGTAACTCGCAGCGTAGTTGGCGTCAGTCACGCTGGCGCCTGCTGCTATGCCACCGAGAAAGACATGCGCGCGCACTGTCTCCATCCCCCGCCTCGTGTTGCCACGAAACAGTGCGTAGGCCACCCAAGCAAACAGGCCGCAAACTAGCAGTTCCAAGACGACGCTCCCCAGTCGGTTACTCCTTGTATCCTATTTTGGGATAATCCTAAAGCGGGATTAGGCGCTGGCAGTCTCGTTCGGCTGTCCTTATGCCTAAGTCACTGAACTCACCGCGGCACACACTTCTGAAGGAAGCGCTCATTGCACAGCGCAAGGCCAGAGGTATGACGCAAAGTGAGGTGGCTACTGCGCTCGGTCATCCCCAATCGTACATCGCCAAAATCGAAGGCGGGGAACGCCGCCTTGATCTAGTCGAGTTGATGGACCTTGCAGACGTGATCGAGTTGGAGGTGGAAAGTCTGATCAGACGCCTTCGGGACGTGTAGGCGGAGTGACGCCTGCCTTCGGCACCGAGTATGACTCGATGGCCACCTTCTAACCTGCGCGGTTGTAGGTCTGCTGGGTCACGTTGTCGGACTTGTGACCTACCACAGCCTTCACGATTGCCTCCTCAACACCCGCATTGAGTAGCCGGTTGACCATAGTGTGCCGAAGGCTGTGAAACGTTAGCTGCTTGTTCTTGATCTCCAGTCGAACCAACAACTTCTCGTTGAACCATCGGCTCAGCGCTCGGCCCCACTTGTTCTTAGGGTCGAAAGACAGCTCATCGAACAGACGGGTCTTGCCCGATGATCGCACCGACTCGACGTACTCCAGGAGCCCTAAGTCGATGAGGTAGGAGTGCACTGGTACGAGACGTCTCGCTGAACTTGTCTTGAGGCTCTTGCTATCGCCCTCATCATTCAGATCAAAGCACCAGATGCCATCAACTTGGCGAACATCCTTCACCTCAAGCTGGCAAATCTCGTTTAGTCGCGCACCGCTAAACATGCCTATCAGAGGACCCCAACGTTGATAGTCCTTATTCACCGCTCTGCCGTTCGTCGGCGTTATCGCTCGGACTATGCGCGCCAGTTGGTCGTCCGAGAACGGAAGTCGTGCCGTGTCCTCGACAACCCTAGGATTGATGGCGACCGTAATGCCGGCGAAGGGATTGGACTCGATGCGCCTCTCTCGGGTCGCCCACTCAAAGAGGCTGTAGAAGGTCTGCAGGTGCTTCTTGATAGTGCGAGGCTGCATCTTCGGTGCATTGGCCGCCGAAAGCTGCTGACCAATATCTAAGCCCTTTGTGGCGAGCTTCTTGTTGCGATTGGAGGGCATATCCAGAAGCGTGTTGCGCACCAGCCTCGCATCGTCAGATGTAACTTCTCCAGAGGGCCGGTCGCCCAACAGTTCGGTCAGCAGCCTGAAGCTATTTTCACGCTCTTTCGCGGTGCTAGTCGTCCATAGTCCCTGCTTGGTGTTGAATGAACTGTACTCACCTGCCAATACGGAGATGGATGGTGCTCTAGTGCCCTTTGTGGGGATAGATAGGGTGGTAGCCGCCGACGCGTACTCCGGAACCCCCTGCCGGTCGTGCGCAACTACGAAACGACGATACTCGATAGTTTCCCTGGCGTGTTCAGCGAGTAGGGTGTCGTATTCCGGTGATCCTTTGGCCACCGGCATCTCGCGGTCCGCGAGGTATTCCTCGAAGTTCCCTCTGTTCCAGCCAGCGACTAGCTCGTTTCGGTCGTAGAGGCTGATCAGCTTTTCAAGGGTCTCAAGCTCGACCTCTGGCCTGGGGCCAAGTTTGGCGAACTGTTCCTTGTGCTTGATCCTGTAGCTCGCGAAATGGCGAGCGAGCAAAGCTCTCAGTTCATCAATCGTCATGGCCTTACCGGTAGACCCCGAAACTGCGGCGAACGCCGCCGTTGCGAGCATGCGAGACAGCACAACGGCCACCTGCGGCGACCTCGTGCATAGGGATAGCCGAACCGTATGCCTCGTGCCCACCGGGAAGGGATAGCGGAAGTAGAAAATCCCATGACGGGAGAGGGAAAGATACCCTGGACTGCGCATAGAAATGGCTCACCTGGATGTCTCACCAGCGAAAACCACTATCTAAGGCTTTGATTTATATCGGAATGGTGGAGCTGAGCGGTGTGCCGAAAAGCTTCACATTCAACGGCTTGGGTTGGCTAACCGCTCGCATGCCTGCGATTGATGTGCAACGACAATTTCCCACTGTTGGCTAACCGCCTGTCTTCACTACCGCGATATAGCTCGGCATGCCGAACAGGGAAAACAGACGGACGATCGATATCCTGAATTCCTCACCTGTCGCGTCCGACTTCAGGGTTCGCACGCGAAGCTGGTGTAGATGCGTATCGGGTGCTTCGTCGTGATAGCCACCCATCCATTTCCCCGCCTCAGCCATGTCGCCGAGGATCAGTTTTGGAATAGGCGTGTTGAGGGCAGTCGACTCGCCTTTGCTGTGCGCTTCTGCGAACGCGTGACTGTAGGCAATCTTGGCGACGACGCGCGCGAACCCGACCGGATTGTACGTTGCGATCCTCGTGGCGCCGGGCGGAAGGCGGGCCATATCGGCCGTCGAGTACTTTACGAACGGGTCGCCTTGAAGGGCCGTTTCGTTAGTTCCGGAGAGTATAGCTGGCGGTGGAAAGCGGAAGCCGACACACACCGGCGGCGTTGAAACTCTGGCTTCAGTTCGCTGTTTCGGACGCCGGGTCTTAAGGTTCAAGGCGACACGCAACGGGCCATGCATACCCCGAAGCACCATCTGTTCCATCGGTGCAATTTCACGGGCGCAGCGCCGGCAACTCGCCTTTGGCAAAATCAGGTTGCCGCCAAGGCCAAGCGGCATGATGTGCTCATCGGTGAGGTCGTCTGTTGCCCCACAATAGATGCATCGGTCGACGCGGGGGTACCGTCGCTTGGGTAGTGTATCGGTGAATGTCACCGCTTCGTTCCGCCTATCGCGTCCATCGCCTGATCGGCGAGCACCTGTTGGTTGGCGGCAGCCGTGTAGCGGTTGACCTCGGCGTCGGTGACGTGGCCGGTGATGGCCTTGATCTGAGAGTTGGTGCACCCAGCCTCGGCCATGCGACGCGCTGCTGCCTTGCGCAGGCCGTGGGCGCTGCACTGGGGCAGCTCGGCGGCGTCGCACCAGTCGCGCATCTTGTTGCCGATTCCGGCAGCGCTGAACGGCTTGTCGAATTCGGTGAGCAGATAGGTCATGCCGCCGGCGGGTGCAGCGGCCAGCTCCGTGGCGAGCTTGGGATGGATCGGGATCGACAGCATGGCGCCTGTCTTGGTCTGCTTCACGCGGATCCGGTTGCCCTCGACGTGCTGGCGGCCCATCAGGCGCGCATCGGAGCGGCGCTGCCCGGTGTAGAGCATGAGAGCCAGGGCAAGGCGTGGCTTGGTGCCGGAGGGGTGTCGGCGCTCGTACTGCGCGATCTCCTCCTCCGTCCAGGTGTGGAAGCCCTCTGTCTTCTTCGAGTAGCCTTTGAGCCCTACAGTCGGGTCATCCTTGCGCCAGCCTTCGTCGAGCGCGAGGTGCATCAGGATGTGGAAATGGGCGAGCAGCTTGTTGGCCGCGGCAGGCCGGTCGGCCATGCCGCCGATGATCGCCTTGATATGCTTGCGCTCGATGGTCGCGACGAGCTTGTCGCCATGCGCCAGGCGGAAGCGCTCAAGCGTTGCGCGATAGGTCTTCTTGCTCGAATCCTTGAGGCCGGTGAACTGCGGTGTGCCGAAGTACATCGAGATCAGGGCGGAGAAGCTGCCTGGCTTGGTGCGACCGGCGGCGCGCTCTGGCTTTGGCAGGGCGGTGCCGGCGCGGCACGCCTCCAGCTCAGCGCGAAACTCGTCGCTGCCCGGCTTGCCCTTGAAATAGTAAGTCTGCGCGCCCTTGGCGCGGTAGCGCAACCGCCACTTACCGTGCCGATCCTTGAACTCGCTGACGTTCGGCGGCAGGCCGTTGCGGTTGACCATTGGGCAGAACCTCGTCCCATTCGTTGTCGCCGGCGGCGATCGTCTCGCCCGGCGTTCCGAACTTTGCGACGATCTTCCCCGTGCGGTCAATTTCTACGCTGGCGACCGACATGCCCGCTGCCTTGGCGCCTTTGAGCAGCTTGGCGATGTCGGCCTGGGTGAAGGCAGCTGGGCGGCTCATTCAACCGTCCGGTGCTGCCAGACGATGGTGGTCATCAGGTAGGACTCGAGGCGTTCGAGGAAGTCGGCCTCGACCTGGTCCTGCCGGCGGAACTTGACCGGTTGCGGCAGCGGCTTGGCCGCCGGCACCCATTCGGGGCCCTTGCCCTTGACCACATCGCGGTACTCGGTGGCGAGGGCGCGGGCGTCGGCGACGTCGACCGCCATGGCGCACTCGGCTGTGGGCGGCTTGAGGCCGAAATGTGCCCAGACCGCCGTCAGGATCCGGTGCTCGAGTCCCATGACGTCAGCGCCCTGGCTCACCAGCCAGTGCTTGAACGGCGTCGGCAGGTCACGGGTGAAGGCCTCGGCCGCGTCGTGCAGCAGGCCGTAGACGCGGAACTGCGGCTCGCGGATGGCCGAGGCGACGAGGATGGAGTGCTGGGCCACCGAGAGCGGAAAGTTGACGTTGTTGGCCCAGCGGCCTTCGAGCGACAGCGCCCAGGCGAGCGCGCGCCGCTCGATCATTTCCGGACGCGGGTCGGCATAGTCGAAGGCGAGGCCGGCCGGGGTGAAGATCCAGTGCGGGGAGAGTGCGTTCACGTGCTTGCTCCCGGATCATGCCGCCCGCGGAAGTAGTTGAGCGCCGCCTCGGAAACGGCCGCCTCGGCCAATTCTTCGATCTGGCGCATGTGCTCGGCCTCGCCGGACGGCGGCCCAAAGCGATCATGTGCAGCGGCTTTGAGCCGGACGAAGGTCTTCTCATCGATGACCAGCGTCATCGAGTGCGGTGCCAACATCATCACGCGGCCCTCGGCGCCTGGTGGGGCACCATGCTGGCGTCGAAGTCGTCGGCGGCGCGGGCGATTAGCTCGGGCCAGAGATCACCGACCTCGAGCGTCTCGAATCCTGCCGTGCGGAGCGCGACGTGGATGGTGCCGGGGTCTGGCATCAGACCACGGATGATCAGCGCGCCGGTGCGGATGCGCTCCTGACGATTGTAGCCAGCGACGTCCGCGTTGACGTCTCGGGTCAGCTGCTCGTCGGCGAGCTTGCTGGCGGCCGGCAGGTGGGTGGAGATCTCGGCGGGCTTGAAGCCCTCGCGCTCGAGATCGGCGGCCATGACGTCGCGGCCGCGCCGCGACAGGCGAACCAGCACGGCGGCCATCCGCTCGCGCAGGGTCGGGGCGTCCGACGTCATGCGGTAGCGAGCGGCCTCGGCGGCGTCGGATTGAAAGGTGGGGGTGTCGAACATCGTTCGTGCTCCTCAGAGTTGAGAAGCGCGAACATAGTGGGAACTTTCCTACTATGCAATCACAAAGTGGGAAACTTCCTATTCACTTCGGAAAAGCAGGGTGGCTCTTTCACCTGCGCTAGCATAGGGGCCGCAACGCATCACAGCACGCATCGCTGCATCAGCGATAGCTTTTCCACCGGCGTTGTCCGGCGCAAAGGCCACGATTTCAATGGTGTCTGCCATGCCATTCTTAAACGTCACCGAGAGTTCGGCGCGGTAAGGGTTCCGGCTCGCTGGCGGCAGGGACAGGCACTGTTTCACCTGCGCGGAAATCTCGTCCGCCGGCGCCGCTGCAACTGGCGAGCCGGCCACTAGGATTGCCGCGAGAATTAGGGCTATGCGCATCGACCTACTCCCTCTGCACCGAATATCGGACACGACCGACCAGCCTGACCTCGGTTGTCTCTCCGTCGTCTTCGCCGACCGGTATCGGCTGCTGAAACAGGGGGTCGGTAGATTCCGGCAACAGCCAGAACTTCCCTTTCTCGTCTTGGTGCAGCAGCTTGACAGTGTGCTCCATCGCGCCGTCAGTGCGGGTGCGTTGAACGACGTAGCGTTTGCCGACGCGAGGGCTTTCCTGCGTTTCCTCCGGGTCGGTAAAGACCACGATGGTGCGTTCAGGATAGCGACGGTTCATCGACGGCCCCCGCGTCTCGGCGGCCTTTAACGTGAACCCGTCGAGCTCTGGTTCCCTCGGCACGACGACGTCGTACTTTTCGTCGTCCGCCCACTCCCAATGGTCTGCCCAGTAGCCTGCCTCGACATGCGCGCTGACCTGCACGGTGCGCAGACCAGGTGCTTGGAGTGGATCGACGCCTTGTTCGCGGTACTCCCCACGCGACAGAGCAATAGGGTCGAGCCCTATGGCTTTTGCCAGTTTGGAATAGTCCAGTACGCGCTTCTTCTTGCCCTCGACGATGTCGCGAATGAACGTCCGCTCCAGCCCGCCTTGGGTGGCAGCCTCGATCGGTCCAACGTCGAGAACCTTAAGCCGACGATCGACGATCTCTTTCAGAGTGAGCTTTTCCATGATTGTCACAATAGGAAATTTCCCACGCAACGCCGAGTGGGAACTTTCCTATTGCGCAGTGGGAAAGTTCCCACTATGCCTTGGGTATGGAAACAGTTCTCGTCGGCCACCTCTTCGATCTGATGGAAGCTTATCGCAAGGCCACAAACCTTGGCGAAGCGACCGTTGGCAGGTTCTGCGCCGCCGATGGGCGATTCTTCACTCGGCTGCGCGACGGCAAGACGTTTACCGCTCGGAAGTACGACGAGGTCGTGCTGTGGTTCGCGTCGAACTGGCCTGAGGCCGCAGCTTGGCCCAAGGGCATCGAACGTCCTGATGAGCCCGAGGCACCTGCGCGACTCCCCGCCGCGTCTGAAGGGGCCGCAGCATGAAGCGGCGGCTCGTCTCTCCCGTCGAGCGCCTCCGCCTGCGGGCTGCAGCCAGTGCCGACATGGTGCGCCGCGTCGAAGAGCGGCTGGTGGAAAGCCGCCGCGCTGCCGCGGCCGATGCTGCCAGCTATCAGGCGGCACTGACGGCCCGCGCCGGGCGTGATGCCGGCCGTCACATGCGGGGAGGGCGGTAAATGTCGGCCTTCCGATCAGCTCTTGTTGATATCCTGGACCCGCGCCACCTTGGCGTTGGCGAAGAACTGTATGAGCAATGCCTTCGCCTGAGCAAAAGCGGGCTCTACTTCGAAGGTGGTGAACTCGTCGGCGATGCGGGGGTCGACGGTCGTCACCTCGGCAATGATGCCGCGCTCGATGATGGCAATGTCGTTCTCGGTCAAACGCCTGCGACGGGCTTCCATGCTGACCTTCACATAGGCGCCGGCCCTTCCAGCCTCCAACAGCAAGGCAGTCATCTCGTCGGGTGTTCGCGGGATCTGGTCCAGGCGGGGCAGTTTCATCAGCTTCTCCGGCGTTTGCTGGGCAGTGCGGCGCCACTCTATGGGCTCGCGCCCATCCAAGCCCCATCGACAGGCGGGGCGCAATGATTCCGGTTTCACTCATTCGCAGCGTTTCCTCCTCCCTCGCTGCAGATCCGGCCCCGCTTCGTGCAGTCGCCGGCACTGGCGCGGAGAGCATCCCCTCGCTCTCCGCGCTTTTCCTCTTCAAGGTTGGCGGCGGCATCGCGCAGCGCCTTGAGCGCCGCGTCGAGCGCTGGCGTCGTAATGGTCGTCATGTGAGCCCCCAAGCCCATCGTGTTGCGACCGGGCAAGGCCTCGCACGGGCGACTCCGGCTGTCTGCGGCAATGTCGCGGGGGCATTGCCGTGAGAGCGATGAAGCCGCGCCAGCCCGGCAGCCCTTACGAGACGCTGGAAGCGCTCTATGCCGAAGTTGGCACCAAGATGCGCGGCGAGGCCGACCTCGGCGTGTCGACGGTCGCGGCGTTTCTCGGCTGCTCGGTGGGCACGATTTATAAGCAGCTCGACCCCGACCAGCGGGACGAGCACCCCTATACCCGCGTCTCGATGATCACCGAGCACTTCGGTGTCTCGGCCGCCGCCATCGACCTGGCGCGCCGCGCCGGCGGGATTTTCTACAAGCTCGACGACGTCGCCGCCTGCGCGGATCTCGATGGCTTCTGCGCCCTGGTGCAGGAGGCCGGCGAGGCGATCGCCACGACCGCCGCAGCCCGCGCCGATGGCGTGTTCACCCCCGAAGAGCGCACCGCCGTGCGCGCACAGCTCAAGGATCTGCTGCGCGCCGTCGTGGCCTTCGACCAGTTCCTCGCCGGAAAGGATGTCGACGAATGAACGCGCCCGCCACCCAGAGCGTGACCGAGGGGGGCCGCCCGACCGGCCTGCTGATCTATGACACGGCCGTCACGGCGCTGGCCGAGGCGGTGCATGTCGACGAGGTGATGCGGGTCAAGTCGGCGTCCGAGCAGATGAAGCTCTATGCGCGCCAGGCGAAAGACCCGGCGATGCTCGCCAACGCCACCGAGATCCAGATGCGGGCCAAGCGCAAGCTCGGCCAGATGATCCAGTCCGCCAAGGAAACGGGGCAACTCGGAGTCGGCAGGCCGGAGCGCAGCAATGTCGGCGGCGGCGAGCCGGTCGAGATCGAGGAAGAGGCGGACCATGAGAATGGTTCCGAGCCGGAACCATTTACGCGCACGACGCTGAGCGAAATCGGCATCGACAAGAAGCTCAGTCATGAAAGCCAGAAGTGGGCACGGCTGGGCGACGCGGATTTCGACGCCGAGCTGGAGCGCACCCGCAACCGCATCCTCGGCGATGCCGCCTCGGCGGTGAACGGCGCCCGCTCGGTGATGGCGAGCCGCCAGAAGGCGATCAGCGACCTCGATTTCTTCCCGACGCCGCCCTGGGCGACGCGCGCGCTGGTCGAGGACGTGCTGCCGCAGCTCGGCGTCAGCCTGCGCGACGCGCTGGTGTGGGAGCCCGCCTGCGGCGAGGGCCATATCACCGGGGTGCTGTGGGACTATGCCGGCATCGTCTGCGGCACCGATGTGTTCGACTACTCCGTTGATGGCCGCTCGGCGCCGGCGTGGTTGCGCCCGCTCGACTTCCTCACCGACGAGCCGCTGCAGGCTTATGACTGGGTGATCACCAACCCGCCCTTCGGCGACAAGGCGCTGCCCTTCGTCAACCGCGCGCTCGAGGTAGCCAAGACCGGCGTCGCTATGTTCTTCCGCTCGCAATGGGTGGTGGAAGGCGTCGAGCGCTACGAGGATCTGTTCCGCGACAACCCGCCGACGCTGACCGCCTTCTTCGTCGAGCGCGTGAACTGCGTGCAGGGCCGATGGGATCCGGATGGTTCGACCGCCACGGCCTATTGCTGGCTGATCTGGCTCAAGGGGGAGGATCCGCGCGCACCCTTCTACATTCCGCCCGGCCGCCGCGAGGCGCGCTGGCACGACGACGACGTCGAGCGGTTCACAGCTCACCCGGTGCTTCACAGCGCGGCAGTGCGCGCCGCGCTGAAAGGATTGCGGCGGGCCGAGGGCGGGGAGGGCGGCGACCTCCCGCTCTCCCCGGCCGAGGTCATCGGCGCGGTCACCGAGGGGCTGACGCTGGGCGGTGTGCCGCCAGCGGCTGTCGATGCGGTGGGGGCGATCCTCACGCATGTGATGGCCGATGCGCCGGCGGGGCCGATCGGCACGCTCGCCGAGCGCGATGCGGTGTTGCGTGAGGTCTATGGCCGCGGGGCCCCCGACTTCGCCGAGATCACCACGCGCACCGGGCTCACCAAAGACCAGGCGAAGAAGCGCGCCAACCATATCGGGGTGTCGAGCCGCGACAATCAGAAGGCCGCGGTGGTCGCCTCGAACAAGGCGAGGGCGAAATGACTCCCACTCGCCCGGTCCTGCGCTGGCATGGCGGCAAGTGGCTGCTGGCGCCTTGGATCATGAGCTTCTTCCCCAATCACCGGATCTACGTCGAGCCGTTCGGCGGTGCTGCCAGCGTGCTGCTGCGCAAGGAGCGGTCCTACGCTGAGGTCTACAACGACCTCGACGACGATGCCGTCAACCTCTTCACCGTCCTGCGCGACACTGAGAAGGCCAACCGCCTCCTGAATCTGCTCGACCTCACACCCTTTGCTCGCAGCGAGTTCGTTGCATCGTGGAATGAAACCGAAGACGACGTTGAGCGCGCGCGGCGCCTTGTCGTGCGCAGTTTCATGGGGTTCGGGTCAAACGCGCACTCGGACAAGGGCCGCGGGGCGAGGACGACGGGCTTCCGCGCCAATTCTTCCCGGTCGGGCACCACGCCGGCGCATGACTGGCATGGCTTCCCGATGGCGCTGCCAGCGATAGTTGAGCGGCTCCGGGGCGTAGTGATCGAGCAGCGGCCGGCGCTGCAGGTGATGGATGCCCACGACTGGCCCGACACCCTGCACTATGTAGACCCGCCGTACATGCACTCCACCAGGTCGCGGAAGAATCTCTACGACGCCAAGCATCAGTATCGGCACGAGATGTCGGACATCGATCACGTACTGCTGCTCGGCAAGCTGCGCGACCTCGTGGGGATGGTCGTGCTCTCCGGATATCCCAACGAAACCTACGATCACATGCTGGTGGCCAAGGCTGGCTGGGGGCGCTTCGAACGTGAAGCCCTAGCGGACGGTGCCCGCCCTCGCATCGAGGTCGTCTGGATCAACCCGGCCTGTGCTGCGGCACTTGCTGCCGAGGGCCGCAAGGTTGAGCAACTCGAACTGCTCGAGGCGGCCGAATGACAGTCACCCTCGGCAAATGCTGCGGTGGCTGCCGACGCGAGATGGTCGTCGAATGCCCGACCGTTGGCGACATCCTCGCCGCCCATGCCCGGTTCATCGGCTGGGGCGATGACGAGCGCGGCGGGGTCCGCTGCCCTGACTGCCTCGCCGGCATAGCCGCCGCCCCTTCCCCTCCCGTCACTCGCCCCGGCGAGCAGCTCAATCTGCTTGAGGTGTCACCGTGAACCGACCTCTTCCCCGCATCGCCGTGTCCGAGATCGTCGCCGGCGTGAAGCTCGACCCCAATGGGGCGCACGAGCTCGAAATCACCGTGCCCGGCGGCATTGTCGGCATGAAGTTCAACCGCGACCAGGTCGACCAGCTCGAAGCCATCATCGCCGAGTACCGCGGCAAGGTCGCTGTCGCCGACGGCAGCACGGTCGAGATGCACAACCCCCGCTTCGTGGCAATCGAGGTGCGGCGATGACGGACGCCATTCTCGCAGAAGTGGCGGCCGAGCGCCGCCGGCAGATCGATGTCGAGGGCTTCGACCGTCGCCATGACGATAGCCAGGGGGCGCATGAACTGGTTCGCGCCGGCGCCAGCTATGCGATCCTCGCCGCGGCTGCGGCCGGGACGCCGTACCTGCTGGCCGAATCCATGCGCGCTGTCGTGGGCTGGCTGTGGCCGTGGGCGCCGCACTGGCTGAAACCCAAGCACCGGCGACGTAGCCTGATCGTCGCCATTGCGCTGCTGGTGGCGGCCGTTGAGCGCATCGACCGCGAGCGTGCGGAAGACGCCGCCGAATTCGACGGCGGGGAGGCGCGCTGATGGGCAAGGAATCCACCATCGAATGGACCGACGCCACCTTCAACCCGTGGATCGGCTGCACCAAGATCAGCCCGGCGTGCGACCATTGCTATGCCGCGGCCATGATGGATGAACGCTATGGCAGGGTGAAATGGGGCGGCCCGCGCGTCCGCACCTCGCCTTCGAACTGGCGGGAGCCGATGAAGTGGCAGCGCCAGGCGTCCGCCTTCGCCGCTGAGCATGGCCGCCGCCGTCGCGTGTTCTGCGCATCCCTCGCCGATGTGTTCGACAACCAGGTGCCGGACGAGTGGCGCGCCGACCTCTGGGCGCTGATAACCGCCACGCCGGATATCGATTGGCTGCTGCTGACGAAGCGCCCGCAGAACATTGGCAAGATGCTGCCGGCGAACTGGCCTGCCATCAGGGACGGAGTGTGGCTTGGCACCACCGTTGAGGACCAGAAGCGAGCCGCCTTCAACATCCCGCATCTGCTCGACCACGACAGTGCCGTGCGCTTCATCAGTGCCGAACCGTTGCTCGGCCCGCTGGCGATTCAGAACTACCTCCTCGACTATCCGATCGAGGGCCGCCACGGGCGGCTCGACTGGGTGATAGCTGGTGGCGAGAGCGGGCATCACGCAAGGCGCAGTCACCCCGACTGGTTCACCAGCCTGCGCGACCAGTGCGCGGCGGCTGGCGTGCCGTTTCTGTTCAAGCAATGGGGTGACCTGCTGCCCGAGGTGATCGGGGCCGAAGACCCGCGGTCGATCGGCATGCCGCCCGACCACGTGATCTGGCATCGCCTGGGCAAGAAAACTGCTGGCCGGCGACTGCACGGCGTCGAGCACAATGGCATGCCGCAGGTGCGCCATGCGTGAGCGCCTCCCCGATCGGCGCACCGGCGAATCCGTGGAGGTCGTTCACGTCTGGGGCGCGGCCACGTCGCAGGAGATCCACGAGCCATTCCTCGTGACCTTCGGCCGCTATCCAGATGGCCGCATCGGCGAGGTATTCATCGACAGCCTGGCCGAAGCCAGGGGCAAGCTCGCCTCGCGCACTGTCGACCTGCAAAAGGACGTCGCCGTGCTGATCTCGATCGCCCTGCAGCACGGTGCCTCGATCGCGGAACTGTCGGCGGCGGTAGGTCGCAGCGACGTCAATCTGATGGGGCGTCCGACCTCCATGCCGGCGACGATCGCCGGCACAGTGCTGGACGCGCTGGCTGCCGAGCCGGCGCCCACCGCCAATGAGGAGGTGGTGCAGCCATGAGCCCGCTGCCGCCCAATCTCGAATCCGCCAAGCTGCGCGCCCTCGAGGTGACGCCGATCGCCTGGGCGGAAAAGCAGGGCTGGAAATTGCGCCGTGCCTCGTCGGCCGAGATGGTCGGCGCCTGTCCGCAGGAAGGCATCGGCGACGACCGGTTTTCGATCAACACTCGCACGGGCGCCTGGCAGTGCCGGAAGTGCGGTATCGGCGGGCATGACGTCATCCACTTGGTGAGGTGGAGCGAGGGTGTGAACTTCGTCGACGCGCTGGAGCGGATCAACGGAGAGAAGCCCGGCCGCGACGTGACTGCCGAGGAACTGGACGAGCAGCGGCGCAAGGCTGATGCTGACCAGCAGAAGCGCGATGCCGATGCGGCTGCCTTCCGGGAGAAGGCGCGCGAGGCCGGCTTCGACATCTGGGAGCGCAGCCGGCGGCCCGACTGGACCGAACGATTCAGCCCGGTGGCGCGCTATCTCGAATTCCGCGGCATCCCGGTGGCGAAGCTGTTCGAGGTGGCGCCGGCGGGCCCGGTGCTGCACGAGATCAAGCTGCACCCGTGGCGCGAGCAGGTGACCAGCACCGAGGACGGCCGGAAGTATTGGACGACGCTGCGCGAGACCGGGGCGATGATCGCCTGCGTGCAGCTGCCCGACAATCGCTTCGGCGCCGTGCACCAGACGTGGATCGATACCGACCAGCCCAAGGGCCGGCTGGTGCTGCCCGACGACGACAAAGGCAAGCCGCGGCCGACCAAGAAGGTGCTGGGCGCCAAGAAGGGCGGCGCCATCCGGTTGTTCACGCCGAAGGCGCCCAAGCGCATCGTGATGGGCGAGGGCATCGAGACGACGCTCACCGCCATGGCGCACGCCTTCGAGGCTGACACCGCCTATTGGGCCGGCGTGGATCTCGGCAACATGTCCGGCCGGGCCTATCGCGGAGCGAGCGACGGCAAACTGGTGCCCGAGCTGCCCGACCTCGATGATCGCGACTGCTTCCTGCCGCCCGACTGGTGCGAGGAGCTGGTCTACCTGGCGGATGGTGACGACGTCGACAACAAGACGATCGCCAAGGTGGAGCGCGGCCTGCTGCGCGCCCAGGCGCTGCGCCAGTTGGCGATCGACGGCGGCGCGGTGTTGCCGGCGCTGAGTATCGCCTATGTGCCGCCGCTGGAGCCCGGCAAGGATCTCAACGACCTGGTGAGGATGGGATGAGCGATCCTTTCCTCATCGTCGGGCCAGCAACGATATCGTTCTCTGGCGGACGGACGTCGGCATACATGCTTTGGCGCATCATTCAGGCGCACGGCGGCGAATTGCCCGCTGAGGTGGTGGTGACGTTCGCCAACACTGGCAAGGAACGCGAAGAAACCCTCCGCTTCGTACACGAATGTGCTTCTCGCTGGTGTGTGCGGATCCGGTGGATCGAATATCGCCGTGGCAAGCCGGGATTCGAAGAGGTCGGGTTCAACAGCGCTAGCCGATCAGGCGAGCCGTTCGCCGCTCTGATTGAGGGCAAGACTGCTCTGCCGAACTGGCAGGCCCGCTGGTGCACCGGATATCTCAAAGTCGGGGCGATGACCGCGTTCCTCGTCGCGAACGGCTGGGTGCCTGGCGAATATGCCGAAGTGGTGGGTTTGCGGGCGGACGAACTGCCGCGCATCGGCAAGATGCTCGGTCGGAACAAGACGGATGGCCGGCGCTGTGTTGCTCCGCTCTGGGAGGCTGGTGTCGCCAAGGCCGAGGTGATGTCGTTCTGGGCGAACCAGGACTTCGACCTGCAACTCAAGCCAGGCGAAGGCAACTGCGACCTCTGCTTCCTCAAGGGCCGTGGGCTGCGCAAACAGCTGATCCGTGACAACCCTGGCATCGCCGATTGGTGGGCCGAGCAGGAGCGCAAAACAGGCGCCTGGTTCGACCGTCGCGACCGCTACGCTGCGCTGGCTGCGGAAGTTGGCGCCCAACCTGACATGTTCGCCGATGCCGGCGAGGAATTTGATGCCGAATGCGGACTGATCTGCGTCTCGGCACACGACGAGGCCGCATGACCACCGACGACGACACGCCCGAAGACAAGGTGAAAAAGGCCATGGCCGGCAAGCGACCGGTCAAGGGCAAGCCCAAGCTCACGGTCGTCGATGGCGGCAAGGATGAGGCCGAGAAGAAGCCACGGAAGCCCCGCGCCGGCAAGCCCAAGGATGACGAGGGCCCGCCGGTCGACGACGCCCCACCGCATGACGAGATCCCCGATGGACCGGACAGCGACGATGAATTCGAGCGTCCGGACGGCATCACCGAAGAGATGCGGATCATCACTCGCTTCTGCATGGATCTCGACCAGAACGACCGCGACAACGGCCGCCGGCTGATCGCGTGGTTCGGAGTCGACCTCTGCTATGTGACCGGGCTCGGTTGGCTGGTGTGGCAGGGCACGCACTGGCAGCGCGACGACGCCGACCTCACCGTGCGCCTGCTCGCCCAGCAGATCGTCGACAAGATCAAGCTCGAGGCGTTCGAAATCGACGCCACCGATGCGCAGCGCCGGATCCTCGACCTCGCCGCCAAGGCGATGAAGAAGGATGACGACAAGCTCACCGCGGCCGACAAACAGGTGCTGAGCAAGGCCGTCGACGTCCGCAAGTCGATATCGGCGAAGCGCTCGAAACGCCGCAACTGGGCGGTGACCAGCGGGAACACCGGTAAGACCTCGGCCATGCTCGAACAGGCGCGCAGCATGAAGGCGCTGCCGATCGAAAAGCTCGACGCCGACCATATGAAGTTCAACGTCAGCAACGGCACGCTGCGCTTCTGGCGCGAGCTGGATCCAGAGCGGCCGGAGGGTAGCGACCGGATGATCGGCCGCTTCGAGTTCGTGCCCGATGGCCATCGCGACGACATGATCACCAAGCTGGCCGACGTCGCCTTTGACGAAGCCGCCGGCCGGGAGTTCTTCGAGCAGCAGTTCCTTGCCAAGGTGCACCCCGACGCCCGGATGCGGAAGTTCCTGCAGGTGAGCACGGCGTACGCCCTGCTGATCGGCGGCAACGATGAGCAGCGCCTGTTCTATCACTACGGCACCGGCGCCAACGGCAAATCGGCCTTCTTCGAGCTGATCGGGCGCCTTGCCGGCACCTATCGCCAGATCGCCTCGGCCGAGACCATCACCGGCGACAGCCAGCGGGCTGGCCAGCAGGCCAACCCGGACATTGCGCGCCTGCATAATGCGCGCCTGGTGACGATCGAGGAGCTGCCCAAGCACATCCCGCTGCGCGAAGAGCTGATCAAGGCGCTGACCGGCGGCACCAAGATCCTGGCGCGGTTCCTCAACAAGGACTTCTTCGAGTTCATGCCGATCTTCACGCCCATGCTCAACGGCAACTCCAAGCCGGCGATCTCGGGCACCGATTACGGCATCTGGCGCCGCGTGCTGCTGATCCTCTGGGGTGTCACCATCCCCGAGGCCGAGCGGCTGACGCCGACCGAGCTGGCGGCGCGGCTCGATGCCGAGCGATCGGGCGTGCTCAACTGGCTGATCGAGGGGCTGGTCGAGTATCTCACGCACGGACTCGAGGCGTTCATCCCCACCGAAGTGCGCGAGTTCACCCAGGACTATCGAGAGGAGCGCGACAATGTGGGCGTGTTCCTCGAGCACGGCCTCGAACACGCCACGGGCCACACCGAAAAGGCGGGCGCGATCTACAAGGCCTATCAGGATTGGTGCCAGGCCAACGCGCTGCGGCCGGCGTCGCTGCGCAGCTTCGGCGACAGCCTCACCGAGAAGGGCTTCAAGAAGAAGCGCGGCAACTACATCGTCTACCTCGACGTGCGGTTGAAATCCGATATCGCCAGCCCCGATGATGGCTCGCCTGTGCCGCCGGCGCGTGACCCGAACGACCCGGGCTTCGATCCCTCCCAGATGTAGCGACTCAGCGCCTCGGCGAGACCATTGCCGAGGCAGCATTCGCGGCCTTCGCCGCCGCCCCGCACCCCTCCCATCAGAGCAGAAAACGGAAGTCTTGACCCTCTCCGCGCTGACGCGCGGCGATAGAGGGTCAAGAGATTTGCGAGAGGGTTGGGTGCAACCGTCTTGTTCCGAAATCAATAGCTATTTCAATGCTTTGCAGAGGGTTTGAGACAGTCGCGACGGTTGCTCTCGCCTATACATGGGAGGGGTGTGGGGTCCGGGGCGCGCTGCACGATTCGGATGCCCAGTTTTCTGTCATGCGTCACGGGGCAAAGGTCTTGACCCTCCGCACCCTCTTTATCTCCCTGAGTCCTCTCTCTTTTTCATCGAGAGATAGTCGAAGGGGACTGTCTTGGACTGTCTAGAAAGGGCTTCGCCGTGGAAACGCTGGATGTAGAGCAACTGGTGACCTGGGCGCTGCGCGACCAGGGCATGGGCTGGGGCGGAACTGACGCGCCGGGGGCGGACTGGGCCGATCTCGGCACGCGGGTCGATACCTCGAACCGGTGGAGCGTGCCGGCGCCATCGGCGGCGCTGCAGACCGACGATGATGCGCTCGTCGTGCGGGCCTGCATCGACCGGTTGCCAGCAGAGGCGGCGGCGCTCGTCGTTCAGCATGGGCGCGTCGGTGGGCGGCCGGACTGGTGCGAGGAGGGCGAGGGGCAGATGGTGCAGGCGACTGATGGTGCGGGACGTCTGCTGTGGGATTGGAGCGACCCGGTGAAGCGGCGGGGTGAGCGGACGCCGCGCATGGTGTTTGAGGGCCTGCGTCCCGGCATCGTCGAGTTCTACCGGGCGCAGTACACGGTGTGGCGTGAGGCGCTCGTCGCCCTGGTGCCCATCCTCAACGGCGCCGCGGCGATGAAGACGCATAGGGCGATCGGGCCGATGGCGCCCGCCTGCCCATGGGAGGGGCCGCGCGGGGCGGTGTTGCACCCGGCGGTGGAGCGCCAGGCGAAGGCCCGTTGACGATGGGGCAGCTATTTGACAAGAGTCGGGACAACAAATCGGGTTTAGATTCGCGCTCCACCGGCAACGGCGGGGCGTTTTGCTTTTGGGGCTCGCCCCATTGGCGTGGGGTGGAGCAGCCCGGTAGCTCGTCAGGCTCATAACCTGAAGGTCGCAGGTTCGAATCCTGCCCCCGCAACCAGTTCGGAAATGGTTCCTGTGCGGAACCATTCTTGTGGACCATCGACATGGGTAAGCTCACGGCCATCGGCTCACGCATAGGCGTGGTCTCGACCCGCTGCATATCGCTCCCCACCAAGACGGTCGATCCGTTCTACCTCTCGCCCGAGTGGCGTGGCCTCTGCGCTGAGATCAAGCGCGAGCGGTGGCCGGTGCTGCGCGAGCGGCAGGGCCATTGCTGCGAGGATCCGGAGTGCAGGGTTCAGCACACGGGGCGCGAGCGCATCTACTTCGATCATGTGCTCGAGCTGCGTGATCGGCCCGACCTGGCACTGGTCAAGAGCAACATCATGGGCCGCTGCGGTTCATCGCACACCCGAAAGACCGGGCAAGCACGAGCCGCCCGGCTCGGCGCGCCGGGCTGACGGGGGGGGGCGGGTCGAAACCTTGGCAGGCATGGGGCTCCCAACCGCATGGGGCCCATTCGGAGAATTTTTCCTGATGGACGAGAATTTGAGCCTGTTCGGCTGGCCGTTGCCGGAGCTGCGGGACAAAGCCGGCCGTCCGGAGCACGAGCCGACCGACGAAAACCGCAACAAAGTCATGCTCTTGGTCGCGCTGAAATTGCCGGTCAAGGACATCGCGGCGTCGATCGGGCTCACCGACAAGACATTGCGGAAGCATTATTCCGCTCAGCTCGCCCAGCGACGGGTCGCGCGTCTGCAGCTCGACGCGACGGTCTGGGCCAAGCTCTACGAGAACGTGCTGGCCAACGACACGAGCGCGATCAAGGAATTCACCAGGCGGCTCGACAAGCATGATGTCGCCGAGCTGTCGGCGAACTTCGGGGCCGACACCAATCGTCGGCGCGAGCGTGCGCCTTCGGCCCCGAAGCGGGGCAAGAAGGAGCAGGCGCAGTATGACGCCGAGCAGACCCTGATCGACGGTGGGGACTGGGGTGAGGACCTGGTGCCGGGCTCGAACGGCGCGAACTAGATGCTGAGCGACGAAACCGCGATCGGCTGGGACACCTCGTGTCTCGACTGGGAGCAGCGGATTCTTGCGGGCACGTCGCTGGTGCCGGCGCTGCCGCTGTTCGAGGAGCAGGTCGCGAAGGCGCTGCGCATCTTCAAGCGGCTGCGCATCCCGGATCTTCCGGGCACGCCGACGATGGCAGAGGCATGCGGCGAGTGGGTGTTCCCGATCGTCGCAGCGCTCTTCGGGTCGTTCGATCCCGAGACAAAGGCACGGATGATCCAGGAGTTCTTTCTCCTGGTGCCAAAGGGCAATTCGAAGACCAGCTACGGCGGCGCCATCATGGTGGTGGCGCTGATCATGAACGAGCGGCCAGAGGCGGAATTCCACCTCATCGCGCCGACGATGAAGATCGCAGAGTACGCGTTCAAGCAGGCTAAGGGCACGATCGACCTCGACCCGGCGCTGCAGAAGATCTTCCAGGCGCAGACGCACCTGAAGACGATCACCCACCGGACGACCGGCGCCACGCTGCAGATCAAGGCGGCCGACACCGACGTCATCACCGGCGGTAAGCAGGTCGGGACGATGATCGACGAGACGCACGTGTTTGCCGAGAAGTCGAACGCCGCAGATATCTTCCTCGAGATCCGAGGTGCTCTGGGCAAGCGTCCCGATGGGTTCCTGCTGCAGACGACGACGCAGAGCAAGAAGCCGCCGACCGGCGTGTTCAAGGCCGAACTGCATCGCGTCCGCGATGTCCGCGACGGCAAGCTGCATCTGCCGGTGTTGCCGATCCTCTACGAACTGCCGCGGCGCCTTGTCGTGGAGGGTGGCTGGAAGGAGCCGCGCACCTGGCCGCTGGTCAATCCGAACTTCGGGCGCTCGGTCCGCGAGAAATTCCTTGCCGACCAGCTGATCAGCGCCGAGCGGGAAGGCACGGCTGCACTGACGCTGCTGGCCTCACAGCACTTCAATGTCGAGATCGGCATTGGTCTCCGCACCGACGCTTGGGCAGGCGCCGACTTCTGGGAGAAGCGCGGCGACAAGCGCCTCACGCTTGAGGAGGTGTTGGAGCGGTCGGAGGTCGTTGTTGTCGGCGTCGATGGCGGCGGTCTCGACGACCTTTTCGGGCTGACGGTCCTCGGTCGTGAGGCCGGCACGCGCAAGTGGCTGGCCTGGTCGCATGCCTGGGCGCACCGCATCGTGCTCGATCGGCGCCGGTCGATCAAAGACGCCCTGCTGGGCTTCGAAAAGGACGGCGAGCTGACGCTCGTTGACGCCAAGGACGACGAGATGCTGGGTGACATGACTGGCATTGTCGATGTCATCGCCCAGGTCAACGACCTCGGCCTGCTGTCGAGCGTCGTTCTCGACTCCGAGGGTCCGTACGGCGAATTGGTGGACGCTCTCGCGGACATCGACGTGACCGAGGAGTCCGGCCAGATCAAGGGCGTGAAGCAGGGTATCTACCTGATGAACGCCATCAAGGTGGCGGAGCGAAAGCTGGCGAACGGCACCCTGGTGCACAACGGCTCCGGCCTAATGGCCTGGTGCGTCGGCAACCTCAAGATCGAGGCGACCGCGACCGCCATACGGGCGACGAAACAGAACGCGGGCGACAAGAAGATCGACCCGGTGATGGCGCTCTTCGACGCCGTCAGCTTCATGCAAACTAACCCCGAGGCCCAAGGGCCTTCGGTCTACGAGCAGCGCGGTCTAGCGGAGGTGGATCTGGATGAGCTGGTTTACTAAGCTCTTCGCCGGCCTCTATGGGCCGTCCGATCCGATGTCGAGCCCTGGCGGATGGTTCGTCAGGATGATCGGTGGCGGCAAGACGAAATCGGGCGTCAGTGTTTCCGAGTTCACTGCCCTACAGCTGCCGGTGGTCTATGCGTGCGTCAACCGCATCGCCAATCCGGTCTCGCGCTTCCCGCTCGGAATCTACCGCAAGCTCGATGACGGCAGTCGCCGACCGGTGAAGCCGAGCGAGCACCCGATGGCCGTGTCGCTGGGCATGCGGCCGAACGACTTCATGAGTTCGCGGACGCTGCGGAAGACGGGGCAGGCGCATGCGCTGCTCTGGGGCAATGGCTATGTCGAGATCGAGCGCAACCGCCGTGGTCAGGCCGTGAGCCTGTTTCCGCTGCAGCCCGATGCCACGCGTCCGGTACGCGAGAATGGCGAGCACTTCTTTCGCAGCAATATTCGCGGCGAAACGGTGCGCATCGAAGCCGAGAACGTCATCCACATCATGGACCAGAGCCAGGATGGCCTCGTCGGCATCTCACAGATTGCCATGGCCCGCCAGGCGGTGGGCATGGGTCTGGCGATGGAGGAGTTCGGCGCCAAGTTCTTCGCCAACGACGCCAAGAGCGGTGGCTTCCTGCTGCACCCGGGCAAGCTGAGTCCCGCCGCCAAGCAGAACATCCGGAAGCCGAATGGCGACAAGGAGCGGGCGTCGGAGAACCCGGCCTCGATGCTCGACAAGCAGGGCGGGCTGGAGAACGCCCACCGCGTGAAGGTGCTGGAAGAGGGGATGAAGTTCATCTCTACAACCATCCCGCCCGAGGACGCCCAGTTCCTCGGTAGCCGTGAGTTCCAGATCGCCGAGATCGCACGGATCTACGACGTGCCGCTGATCCTGTTGCAGAGCCAGGAGAAGCAGACCTCGTTCGGCTCGGGGATCGAGCAGCTGATGATCGGCTTCCTGCGCTCGACGATCGACCCGTGGGTCGACGCCTGGGAGCAGGAGATGAACTGGAAGCTCTTCACCGACGAGGAGATCGACAAGGGCTTCTACGTGAAGTTCAACATGAACGCCTTCCTGCGCGGCGACATGAAGGCGCGCGCCGACTTCTACCAGAAGCTCTTTGGTGTCGGCGGCCTATCGCCAAACATGATCCTCGGCCTCGAGGACATGGACGGCATCGGCGATGTCGGCGACTTCCACTTCGTGCCGGCCAACTACGTCACGCTCGAAAAGGCGACCGACCCCAATTATGCGCCCAGCGCTGGCGCACCACCCGAAGCCGACCCGCCCGCCGACGACGAAGAGTCGGACGACGAGGCGGCGCCGGCAGAGGCAACGGAGGACGAAGCGGCATGAAGTATTCACACATCATCGCGGCGGTGACCGAGGAATGCTGGGCCATTCGCGAGACGAAGCTGCTCGCCATCCTCGAATTCCTGTCGCACCAGGCCGCGGGCGAAAAGCTCAGCTCGACCGAGATTGATGCCAAGATTGCGCCGCAGACGGCGAGCGCGGTTGCCCGTCGCGAAGGCGCAGTGGCGATTCTTCCGCTTCGTGGCGTGATCGCCAACCGCATGTCGATGGTGGACGAGTTCTCCGGTGGTACGAGCGCCGAAGCGTTCGAGCGCCAGTTCGTCGGCGCCGTCCGCGATGATGGGGTCAAGGCCATCATCATCGACGTGGACTCGCCGGGTGGCGCGGTTAGCGGTTGTGCCGAGCTGGCCGAGACCATCTTCAGTGCGCGCGGCAAGAAACCAATCGTGGCACACGTCAACTCGACGGCTGCCAGCGCTGCCTACTGGATCGCATCGGCCGCGGACGAGGTGGTCGTGGTCCCGACCGGCTGGGTCGGCTCGATCGGCGTGATCGGCATGCGCGACGATTTCAGCAAGGCGATGGATATCGCCGGCATCAAGCGACACCTGATCTATGCCGGCAAGTTCAAGACTGACGGCTACCCCAACGAGCCGATGACGGACGAAGAACGCGCGCGGCACCAGGCGCATGTCGACCGCCGGTATGAGGCATTCGTGTCCGCGGTGGCCAAGCACCGCAATGTCGATGTCGATGCAGTGCGCAACGGCTTCGGGCAGGGCGAGATGGTAGATGCCGAGCCCGCGATGGCGCAGGGGATGATCGACCGCATCGCCACGCTCGACGAGACGGTCCGTCGCTTTGGTGCCTCGGCCCAGGAGCCGGCTCGCACCACCCGAGGTCAACGCGCCGCCCAAGTGCACCGTAGCGAGCTGCTGCAGCAGATCACTCGCTAGTCGCAAATATCCCGCCTCGGCGGTGATGTCCCCCGCGGTGCGCCGGCACCGCGGGCGGTTCAACTCAACCCGGCATCCGAAAGGGACCGAGCTATGACGCTCAAAGAACTGCGCGCCAAGCGCGCGAAGCTTGTCGCTCAGATGAGCGCCATGATCGCGACTGCCGAAAAGGAGGATCGCGACCTCACTGCGGAAGAGCAGGCCAGCTTTGACGCCCTGAAGGCGGAAAACGACGCGCTCACTCCCCGCATCGATCGCGCCGAAGGTGTTGCTGGCCTCGAGGCGGGCCTGTCCGAAGTCGTGCCGGCAGCTGCTCGCAACGCCGGCGTTGTCCCTCCGCGCGCAGGCGGTCCGGAAGCGGCCCGCGAGTTTGAGAATACCGGCGAGTTCCTCGCGGCCGTTCGTTTCAACCCGAATGACCAGCGTCTCAACTTCGTCGAAGGCGTCGGCGCCCAGACCGATGAGAACGGCCTGCAGGCCGAAATGCGCATGGACAATAACCAGTCCGGCGGCTTCATGGTGCCGACGCAGTTGCGCTCGAACATCATGTCGGTTGCGCCCCAGGACGCTCTGGTGCGCCCGCGTGCCAGTGTGATCCCCGCCGGCTCGCCGCCCGACGCTGCCATCACCATGCCGGCGCTCGACCAGTCCGGCGCCAACCCCGGCAACATGTTTGGCGGCATGACCTTCAACTGGATCGAGGAAGGCGGCGAAAAGCCCGAGACCGATGCGGACCTTCGTTCGGTCACTCTGACCCCGCACGAGATCGCGGGCTTTGTGACGGTGACCGACAAGCTGCTGCGCAACTGGCAGGCGTCGGCCGCCTTCATCGAGGGACTGATGCGCGGCGGTGTCAGTGCCGCTGAAGACTACGCGTTCCTGCGCGGCACCGGCGTGACCCAGCCGCTCGGAGCACTGAACGCGCCGGCGACCAAGTTCGTCAACCGCGCCAATGCGCTGTCGGTGAACTACGACGACCTGATCAAGATGGTGGCGGTGCTGCTGATGCGGGGTGGCACGCCGGTTTGGTCGATGCCGCAGTCGGCGTTGCCCAAGATCGCGACCTTGCAGGATCCGGAAGGGCACTACATCTGGAAGGCCGATGCCCGTGACGGCTTTGCCGGTACGCTGCTCGGCTATCCGGTGCGCTGGAACAACCGGGCTCCTGGCCTCGGCAGCAAGGGCGACATCCTGCTCGCCGACTGGACGTACTACCTGATCAAGGACGGTTCGGGCCCGTTTGTCGCCGCGTCGGAGCACGTGAAGTTCACCTCCAACAAGACGGTCATCAAGATCTTCTGGAACGTGGACGGCGCTCCCTGGCTCAATACGCCGATCAAGGAAGAAAACGGCTACGAGGTTTCGCCCTTCGTTGGCCTCGACGTCCCGGCATAACGACACCCTCCCACCAGATCGAAAGCCGGACGCACCGCGCGCCCGGCCTGCCTGCCGAACCCCGAACAATCATCCCTGTTGAGGAGAGACGCCGATGCGCGATCTTGCCAGCCTTCTTCACGGCGCGCGGGCCATCAGCCCGGCTGCCGCCGTAAGCGACAACACACCCTGGGTTTCCCAGATCATCGATATCAGCGGCTATGATGGCTGCGTCATTTTCCTTGCCCTCGGCGCCTTGCCGGATGCCGACGCCACGTTCACCGTGCTGCTCGAGCACGGCGATGCCGCGAACCTCTCGGACGCAGCCGCGGTACCGGATTCGCAGCTCACCGGGACCGAGGCGCTCGCCGGCTTCACGTTCGCGGACGACAACGAGATCCGCAAGCTCGGCTATGTCGGGCCGAAGAGCAAACTGCGCCTGACGGTCACGCCGGCTAACAACTCGGGCGCCTCGTTTCTGTCCGCCCTCGCTGTGCTCGGCAATAGCCGGTACGCGCCCGCTCCGGCGCTGACGTAAGCGCACCTTCCCGCAACCACCTGACCCCGCTGCGCGGGGCAACTGATGGAGCCGACAATGTCGACTGCCCTCCGCGTCCTCGCTGAATGCGTGGACTTCCGCACCAAGAAGCGCTTCTTCCCCGGCGATACGTTCGATCCGCCGCCGACCGAGGAACAGGCGACCCGTCTGCACAAGGCTGGCTGCCTGCCCGAGGCCGCCATCGCCGAAGGCAAGAAGACCGACGAGGCCGTTCGCAAGCGTAGTGCCGCCGCCGAGGCGCGCTCCGCTGCAACCCTCGTCGTGACGAGCGCGCGCGCTGACCTCACCACTGCCGAGGCAGAGCTGGCGACTGCAGCCGAGGACGCCAAGCCCGCAGCGACCAAGAAAGTCGCAGACGCCAAGGCGGCGTTGGAAAAGGCGGAAGCCGATCTGGCGAAGCTCAAATAAATGCGCATCCGCGTCATCGTTCCGCCGGAGCCCATCGTGACTCCGGCGGACGTTCCCGGCTCACATGCGGCGAATGACGCCAGCGTCGTGGCGAAGATCGCCGCAGCTACGGCCGAGATCGACGGTCCGCAGGGCTGGCTGGGCCGTGCACTCGGCCCGCAGACGCTCGAAGTGATCGGTACTGCCGATGAGCTATTTCATGGCTGCGACCTGACCCTGCTGCCATGCCCGCCGGTGATCGAGCTTATGAGCGTGATCTATCTCGACAAGGACCGCGTGTCGGTAACTGTCGATCCATCGACGTATGTGGCCTTCGATGGCACCATCGCGCTCGCGGTGGGCAAGCGATGGCCATCGGCCGGAAGCTTCGCCGATGCTGTGCGGATCCGGTATCGCGCCGGCTACGACGACGAGGATGTCGATGCCGGCGGCACCGGGCCAGTGCCCGAAGCGGCGAGGCAAGCGATCATCCGCCTCGCGCAGCACAAGATCGACCTGGCGTCAGGGGACAGCCTGCTCCGCAGCGAGACAGTCGAAGGCGTCGGCTCGATGTCCTACACCACACCGGGTCAGATCACCGCGTCGGTGCAGTCCGAGGTCGAGCACATGCTGGCCGGACTGAGGATCTGGTCGTGACGCCGTCCCAGGCCATTGCCATGCTGGATCGCCAGTTGGCACGGCATGGTGAGGACGTGTCGCTGAACGGCGGGACGAAGCGCGCCTTCGTGCGTGGTTACAAGCCCGATGAGCTGGTCGGTGACGTTCGTCAGACCGACCGGCTAGTCGTGTTGTCGCCAACCGACCTTGGCGCACAGCCCGTGCGAGGTGGCAAGGTCGTCATCGCGGGTAAGACCCATAACATCGAGGCGGCCGGACTCACCCTGCTCGCCAACACGCTGGTGCGTATCGATCTCCGGGTGCGTGGGTGATGGCGTCGTTCAAGGAATTTGCGCAGGCGATCAAGACGGTGCGGTTCACCGGTGATGGCGTCGGCGCCGAGTTCGCGTCCGACCAGTTGGCGCTGTTTGCGCGGCAGCAGCTCGCCGAGGTGCAGGCAAGCGGACAGGGCAGTGAGGTTTACGACCTCTACGTCAACAACCGGCCTGCAGCGTCCGAGTTCGAGGTCGAGATGGCGGGCTCGATCGTCTACGTGTTCTCGTGGTTCGAGGATGTGATCCGGGCGGCTCTCGCGGCGCTGATCAAGGCCTCGCCGCGCAAGTCGGGGCGTTTTGCCTCCAGCTTCGTGGTCATCGTCAATGGCCGCATCGTCGATGCAGCAACACCGATCGGCAGCGCGACCGAGGTGATCATCACCAACGTGCAGCCCTATTCCCGCAAGGTGCAGGTCGGCGCGATGCAGATGTCGGTGCCGCCGCAGCTCTTCAACCGCGCCGGCCAGGCGCTGCGCCGTCAGTTCAAGGGTCGCGGCCTCGTCGTGCAGACCAAGTTCGTCAACCTGGCGCCGGGCATTCACCCGCTGGTGCCGTACATCCTCAAGGGTGGGTATGCCCGCGCGCGTTCCAACTGGCTGGGCCGTGCTTCGTCCGGACGGCTGCAGCACGGCGAGCGTAAGCTTTATCGCCGCAAAGACCTCGAGCGCGGGCAGGCGCTGACCTATCCCGCGCTCGTGCTCAACGTAGGCAACTGATCAATGTCGAGCCCCGAAACCTTCATCGTCGTGCGGGACACCCTCACGGCGAGCTGGTCGAGCACGCCGGTGCGTTATGAAAATGACGGATCGAACCCGCCCGAGCCGCCGGCGCATTTCCTCTTCGTCGAAGTCATCGGCGAACTGCTTGGGCAGCGTTCGATCGGCGCGGGATCTCGCGACGAGAACCTCTGGCGCGAGACCGGCACCCTGCTGATCCACGTGATGGCGCCGAACGGCGAGGGCAGCCTCACGGCGCGCCAGCTCGGTCGCGACGTGGCGAACCTCTTCCGCGGCCGCGACATCGGCACCGTCACCTTTCTCGACGCCTCGCTGGGCGCCGGTGAGGCCGGCGCCGACGACGGCAACTACTGGCGTTTCACCGTAACCATCGACTGGCAGAGGGACCAATGACGAAAGTCGTGATTGTGCCCTTCAGGACCCGGCTGCGCCGCGTCGCTGAAGGCACCAAGCTGCAGCCCGGCGAGGATCTCTCGCCCCACACCATCGAAAGCCTCGAGGCGGGCAAGTTCATCCGCGACGAGGACGACACCGCCGGCGCCAAGCGTCGCCAGGGAGCCCGCAAATGACCGACAGCAACCGCGTTCGCCTCGCCCATGTGCGCGAGGCCACACTCGGCGTGACGCCGAACTCGCCGCGGATGCGGAAGGTCCGCTTCACCGGCGAGGCGTTGAGCTTTGCGCCGGTATTCACCAACTCGGCCGAGATCCGCGACGACCGCATGAAGTCGGACCCGATCAAGGTCAACGAGACGCATGGCGGGACGGTCAATGGGGAGCTGAGCTTTCCGCCGGACAACTCGCCGTTCTCGGACTGGCTCGAGTCGCTGTTCTGCGACGAATGGGCCAACACGCCGGTGCGCGAGAATGACGGCACGGCCGACAGTGTGATCACCGCGGTGACCGCCTCGTCGGACACGTTCACGGTGACCGATACGGGTCCGGACTTCGTCGTCGGCCACCTGGTGCGCGCCAGCGGCTTCACGAATGCCGGCAATAACGGCCTCTTCCGGGCTGAGACCGGCTCTAACGGCACGTCGCTGGTCGTCGCCGCATCCCCCGGCCTCACCGATGAAGCTGCTCCACCGGCCGAGGCGCGCCTCAAGGTCGTCGGCATCCAGGGTGCATCGGGCGACCTCGCAGTCGTGGCGGACGGCATCACGTCGGCGGCCAACATCTTCGCGAACTTCCCCGACATCGCGGTCGGCAAGTGGATCAAGGTCGGCGGCACGGGCGCCGCCTTCCGTGTCGCCACGGCGGCCGACAATGGCTGGGCGCGCATCGTGGGCAAGGCCGCCGGCAAGCTGACGCTGGACAATCTGCCGGTCGGCTGGACCGCTGACGACGGCAGCGGCAAGACGTTGCGGCTGTTCTACGGCGACCAGATCAAGAATGGCGTGATGACGCTCGGTCAGACGCTCGAGCGCGGCTATCTCGGCCAGGACACGCCGACCTACATCGCCGAGGCCGGCATGGTGGTCGGCCAGATGGAGCTGCAGTTCCCTTGGGATGACAAGGCGACCTGGACGGCCACCTTCATGGGCATGACCGGCGGGCAGGGCACCGTGGCGCTCGACGCCAGCCCAGACGAGGCCACCACCAACGAGGTGATGGCGGCCGGCGTCAATGTCGGCCGCATCGCGGAGAATGGCGTGTCGGTGGGCGGCCCGAATTTCGTCCAGTCGATGTCGATGAGCGTGCAGAACAACCTGCGCGCCAAGGGCGCCATCCGCGGCGACGGCAAGGTCGGCCCGGTCGATATCGGCAAGGGCAGCGTCGATGTGTCGGTGTCGCTGCAGACCTATTTCGGGTCGAATGCGCTGCTGACCAAGCTGTTCGCCGGCACGCAGACCAACGTCAATGCCCGCATCGCCAAGGCCAGCCAGGCGCTGATCTGGGGCCTGCCGCGCATCACCTTCGGGGAGGGCAGTCCGAACGCTTCGGGCGAGAATACCGACGTGATGCTGCCGCTCACCGCCACCGCCAGCCGGGATCCGCTGACCGGCGCCCATGTCCTGCTCGACCGCGTCGAGTATTTCGAGGAGTAAGCCCCGATGGGCCTCAAGTTCGATACTATCCGCGTCGACGCCAGCAAGCAGGAAGAGGGCGAGTGGATCGCCTCGCTCAACCTGCCGGGCGTCGAGTTCCGCGTCTCGCCGCTGCACAAGCCCGCCTTCGTCATGGCGCGGGAACGGCTGGCCCTGCGGCTCGCCAAGAAGTTCAAGCGCGAGCCGGTGCCGCCCGATGACCGGCTTGTCGAGGTGGGGCGGCTGCTGGCGCAGCATATTCTTCACGGCTGGCGCGGTTTCGACGTCGAGTACACTGCCGAGCGTGCCGCCGAAGCCCTGACCGACCCGAGCTATCGCGTGCTGATCGGCGAAGTTGAGAACTGTGCGGCGCGGGCCGGCGAGCCGGATCTCGAGTTCGAGGAATCCGACACGGGAAACTCACAGCGGCCTTCCTCTGGCAGCTAGAGAACAAGGCCTCGGCAGACTGGCTGCAGCAGCTCGCGGACCGCTACCCCGATGAAGGGATCGCGGTGCCGGAGCCGCCCGAAGACGCGGAGTTCCAGGCCTGGCACGACCTGCCGCTTCGAGCCTTCCGCGCCCTGATCAACGACCGGGCCTATGGCCCGTCCGGCGAACCTCTCGCCATCACCTATCTGGCCCTTTCGCGCTATGCCGAAGATCACGGCGTGGCGGGTGAGGATTTCGACCTTCTAAATCGCCAGGTGGCCGCCCTCGACGCGGTCTACCGGGCCTACATCCGGAAATCGCAATGGAAGCCGTCAAGCTCGCCGCCCTCCGGGTCTCCCCAGACCTCGACGCCGGCAAGTACACCGCCGGTGCCGCCCAGATAGACGCGGCGAACGACAGCATTGCGCGGTCGAGCGTTGCCGCCGGCAATGCGGTGCAGCAGATGGGGCCGAAGGTCAGCGAGGCGGGTAACTTGGTGGCGCGTCTCAGCCACCAGTATATCGACGGATACGGGACGTCGGCCAAGTTCCAGAAGGGGCTCGACAACCTGCAACGTGCGATCGAGACGGGCAATATCGAGATGGCTCAGAGCGAGGCCATCCTCGAGGGGATGTACCGGCGCCTCGGCATTCTTGCCAATGCCGAAGATCTGGCGGCGGCCGGACAGCACCAGCTCGCCGCCGCGGCCGCCAACGCCAATGCCAAGATCGCGGCGCAGGAAGCGATTGCGGAGGGGGCGGCGAACGGGAACCGGCGCCTCGGCGATATGTCCAAGTACGCGGCAATGCAGCAGCGGAACCTGGTCTTCCAGCTCAACGATGTCGCGGTTTCGCTAGCGTCCGGCATGAATCCGCTGATGGTGTTCATGCAGCAGGGGAGCCAGATCGCCACGATTTACGGCCCTGAGGAGGGCGGTGTCGGCCGCGCCCTTCAGGAGACCGGCAATCTCGCGTTGGGCCTTGTCAGCAAGTTCTGGCCGATCGCCGGTGCCGTAGCCGGCGCGACCGCGGCGATTGCCGGCATGACATATGAGATCAACCGAACCAGCGATGTGACGGTCGGGTTTGGCGACACGGCTCTCGCAACCTGGCAGGTCATCAGCAACGGCATCTATCAGTGGATCAAGCCAGCTATTGAGGCTGTCGCCCCATGGTTTGCAGCGGCCTGGGACTGGGTGACCGGCACTACCCGCGACGTAGGCAACTTCATTGTCCGAGAGGTCGTTGGCGCGACGGACATTATCTCGACAACGCTTGCCTCCATCCCAGACGGACTGGTGATTGCATTCGAAGCCGGCGCCCAAGCAATCTCCGATGTCTTGACCTTCATCGCCCAGGAATCGATCGCTACCGTCAACGGGCTGATCAACAACATCAATGGCCTGTCCCGTGCGACCGGCATGGGCGATCTCATCTCCACGCTTGGTGACCCGAACAAGATTGCACCCTACAGCAAGGTCGATCTCGGCGGTGCTGCCGCTGTCGACCGCATGGGGGCTCGGTGGGGCGACTTGGGTAAGCGCAGTGATGCGCTCGCGCAGCGAGACTTTATGGGCGAGTTCTTTGGCGCCGTTTCCGGGCAGTCGCAGGCGAACGCACTTGCTCGACTAGCGGAGGATGCCGACAAGGCCAGCGGCTCCCTGGCGGCAGCCAACGACAATTTCGGCGCCTTCCTCGACAAGGTCAACGAGGGCCAGATGGTCTTCGAGGATACCCGCTCGCCGCTCGAGGAACTGGGGGCGGAACTTGGCCGCCTGGATATGATGCTGGCCGAGGGTGTCATCAGCTGGGACACCTATCAACGCGCCGCGACACAGGCGATCACGAACACGGCGTCGACCGTGCTCGGCAGCATCGGCCAGATGACCGGGATGCTGGCGCAGGCCTTCGAGGACAACAAGGCGCTCGCCATCGCCAATGCCGTGGTGAAGGGCGGCGAGGCCGTGGTGTCGTCCTACGCGGCAGGCTCGTCGCTGGGCGGCCCGATCCTCGGCGCGGTGTTTGCCGGCATCGCTGCCGCCACCACGGCAAAGCAGATCGCCGATATCGCCTCGTCGAACAAGGACTCGAGGAGCCTGGGCGGTGGCGCCGCCGCTGCTGCTCCGTCGATCCCCACGGCGCCGGTTGCGGCTGCTGGCGGCCGGTCGCTGAGCGTCAGCCTCCACGGCGAGTATCAGCGCACCAGCAGCGTGCGCGACCTGGTCGAGCAGATCGTCGAATATTTCGGCGATCGCGACCTCCAGCTCAATCTCTCGCACCAGTAGGGCGGTATGGCGATCGTTCTTTCTCCCGGTCTCGTCGTTGCGCCGGCAGCGACGTTCCAGCCGCATTGGCCGGTGTTCGCTTGGGATAATCTCGTCACCATCGAGAACGTCGAGGCCGAGACCGCGCATGCCGACTATCCGGCAACGAACCTCGCCAACCCGTCGACCAACCTGCGGTGGCAAGCGGCCGACGCGACCGACCAGGCGCTGACGGTGACGCTCTCGACCCTGCAGGCTGTCGACTGCCTCTGCGTCGAGCGGCACAATTTCGGCAGTGCCGGCGTGACCGTTTCGGTGGACGGGCTGACGGCCGAGCCCGGCGCGGAGTGGGATGAGATCTTCCCGGAATACCTGCCCGCCGACGATACGCCGATACTGCTGCGCTATGCCGAAGCGAATCTGATCGGCGTGCGGCTCAACCTGCAGCCCGATGTGATCGCGCCGCGGGCGGCGGTGCTCAATGTCAGCAAGCTCCTGGTGGTGCCGCACGGTGTCGCGCCGGGGCATACGCCGATCGTCGACGGGCGCGATGTCGAGCTGCTGACCGGCCGTGCGCAGAGCGGCGACCACCTTGGCAGCATCGTGGTGGGGGAGGCGCTGTCGACGTCGGTGAGCTTCGCCGACCTCGACGGCGACTGGTACCGGCAGACCATGCGGCCGGCCGTGCGGGCGATGAACAATGGCCGGGCCGTGTTCTTCGGGTGGAGCCCGACCCGACGGCCCACCGAGGTCGGCTATTGCACGCTCCAAGGGACGGCGCGGCCGGTGATCAACCAGACCACCGGGGAAATGGATATTCAGTTGGCGCTGGGAGGCACCGCCATATGAGCAAGTTTCGGCGGCCGTCTCGCATAAAGGCTCGCGTCTCGCCATGAGTGCTTTTACCGGACCGTTGACCATCACCCATCTGGACCTCGACTGGCGGCTGTGGCGTATCGAGGTGCCGCTCGTCTACGAAGTCGGCGAGCTGGGCAGCGACCGGCGCATCGAAGTGCCGGCAGGGTTTGAGACAGACGGGGCCTCGGTGCCCCGTTTCTTTTGGGCGGTGTTGCCGACTTGGGGAAAGTATAGCCGCGCCGCGGTGATCCACGACTATCTGGGCACGCTGCTGGTCAACGGGACGCCGCATCCTGAAGGGCAGTCGCAGGCGATCATTGACGCCGTGTTCTATGAGGCCATGACCGTCTGCGAAGTCCGCTGGCCGGTCAAGGCGCTGATCTGGTCGACGATGCGTATCGTGGCCTTGGTGCGGGGCCTCAAGTGACCGAGCGCAAGGCCCTCGAATATGTCGAGATCGATATCGACTGGGGCAGCTGCATCTACGGCCAGGGCACCTGCACGGCAGCGATCGGTGTTACCGGCGCGATCAAGTGCTTCAACACGATCGCCACGTGCCAGGACCGGGCAAACATCGATCTCGACCCGGTGACGCTGCGCTTCGGTCGTCCGGCCGAATATCGCCCCGCCGACATCGAGGCGATCCCGTCGATCGTTTCGGTGGACTTTACGCCGGCGCGACTTGAGCCTGGCGAGAGTCTCGGTAGCCGATCGTCACTTCGGGTGACGTTCCGGGACCACCCGCACTCGGACACCGGGCCGGGCTTCGACAAATACCATGCCGAGCGGCCCTACGACCCGTTCAACCAGGGCAGCTTCTGGGCGAAGTTCCGGGCCCGGCAGCCGTTCCTCCGCGGCGAGCCGGTGCGCTGGCGCTTCGGCTTCCTGGGCGACACGCTCGAGGAGATGGAGACCCGGCATTTCCTCGTCGAGAGTTTCGACGGGCCGACGCCGGAGGGCACGTACACGTTGGTCTGCCGCGACCCGCTCAACCTGACGCATGGCGACCGGTCGAACGCGCCCATGCCAAGCACGGGCTATCTCAACGCGGATATCACCAACTCGGCGACGTCCGCCGTGCTGGCGCCAGCGGGCGTCGGCAATGCGGAATATCCGGCCTCGGGCTATCTCAATATCGGCGGCAAGGAGATTGTCGGGTTCACGCGGTCCGGGGACAACCTCACGATCACGCGCGGGCAGAAGAACACGACGGGCGTCGCGCATGCCGGCGAAGAGCGCCTGCAGTTCTGCCTTGAATATACGGGCGACAGCCCGGCGGCGCTCGCCTACGACCTGCTCGTCAACTATGCGGGACTCGAGCCGGCCAGCTGCAACCAGTCGACCTGGCAGGGCGAGATCGACGCCTATCTACGGCGCGACTATGCGCGGTTCATCGCAGAGCCGACGTCGGTCAACCAGTTACTGTCGGAACTCTGCGAGAATGCAGGCCTTGCCATATGGTGGGACGACGTCGCCGAGCAGGTGCGCCTGCAGGTGATGCGGCAGATCGCGACCGACGCGGCGCTCTACTCGGACGACCTGCTCACCATGGGGAGCTTCAAGGTCAAGGAGCAGCCAACGGCCCGTGTCTCGCAGGTCTGGTGCGGCTATGCGCTCAACAACCCGCTCAAGGGCCTCGAAGACAAGGACAACTACCGGCAGTACCAGGTCACCGTCGATGCCGAGAACGAGGAGGATTATGGCGCAGCGACGATCCGCAAGCTCTGGGCACCGTGGATTCCGTTCGGCGGGCAATCGACGGCCGAGCGCGCCTGCGACCTGATCATCGGGCGCTATGGGCGACCGCCGCGGCTCTTCAGCTTTAGCCTGTTCCGCGGCGCGCAGGATGCGCCGGTGCTGGGCGGCGGATATCAGCTCGAGGCTCGCGTGCTGCAGGATGCGACCGGCGCCCGCGAGAGGGTGCCGATCCAGATCGTCGAGCTGCGGCCGACCCGCACCGGCTGGGACGTGACGGCGCTGGAAATGCGTTATGTCACACAGGCCAGCGACGATGTGTCGAACAAGACGATCACCATCAACGTCAACACCAATGGCGTGAACTTCCGGGCGCTGCATGACACGCTGTTCCCCGATCCGGTGGGCGGCGACGAAATCACCCTGATCGTCGAAAACGGCGTCATCGTTGGCGCCAATGCCTATGGCGCGCCGGCGCTCTATTGCGGCACCGCGCTCGGACAGACCGGCACGCGGACCAATGGCAGCCCGGTCATCACCGGTCTCGCCAGCACGGCGACGATGGATATCGGCCACTTCGTCTATGGCACGGGCATCCCGGCCGGCGCGAAGGTCGAGAGCGTCGACAGTGCGTCGCAGATCACGCTCACCGCCGACGCCACCTCGTCGGGCAGCACGACGGTGACGGTGAGCGACTGGCCGTATGTGGCGCAGAGCGGCGCGCGGACCAATGCGAGCGCGGTGATCACCGGGTTGGCCAGCACAGCCGGCTTCGAGATCGGGATGGGCGTCACCGGCACCGGCATCCAGAACGGCACGCGGATCCTCAGCGTCGACAGCGGCACGCAGATCACTCTCGACAAGGCCGCGCAGTCCACCGGCACATCGACGGTGACGGTGTGGACGGTGATCCTCAACCTGATCCTCCGCGGACGCCTGCAGGGGTCGGGTGGGCAGGGTGGCAACGGTGCATCGTGGAACCCGACCTACAACCCGTCGAACGGCTATGCAGGCGGCCCGGCGCTCTACAGCCGCGTGCCACTCAACCTTACGCTCAACGAGGGTCAGGGGCGCAGCTGGGGTGGTGGCGGCGGTGGCGGTGGGGTCGATGTGCTCGACCTCAACGAGCATCGTGGCGGCGGAGGTGCGGGTGGTGCAGGCATCCCGCCTGGGCCCGGCGGCTGGGCGGTTGGCCCCGCTCAGTATGGCGGCTATGGCGGCACGGATTCCGGTGGTTATGGCGGCTACTCCCACGCGAGTTATGCGTGGTCGCAATGGCCCTACAGCCCGACCGGCGCCTATGGCGGCAATGGTGGTGCGCCCGGGCAATACGGCAGCGTCGGCAACCACCATGGCGGCAACCCCCACGAGCAATCGCCAGGTGTTGGCGGCCCGCCCGGTGCAGCGATCGACGGCTCGAGCTGGGTAAACAAGACGGGCACCGGCGACCTGCGCGGCGGCGAGATCAACTAGGAGCATCGAGACATGGCATTCGCCAGGTGGTCGCGTCCCATTCAGGACGGGGCCGGTAACCTCATTCCCAACGTTTACTGCGAGGTTCGCCGCGCCGTGCAGGGCACGCCCAAGGCAGTGCTCTATGCCGATCGCGACGGGACTGTGACGCTCGACAATCCGTTTCTCGCGTCTGACGGTGTGCCGGCGTTCTTCGCCATCGGCGGCGCCTACAATGTGCGCGTCTATGCGACCGGCTATGACGAGACGTTCGAGTATGAGGCTGTCGGCACGGGGGCCGAGGTGGACGCCAACGAACTGCTGCAGCCCGGCTATCTGCTGGAGTTCGAGATCCAGACGACCGCGCCGCCGGCGGCGGGCGCCCTGCGCGCCAACAATGTGGACTTCGCTGCAGCGACGCGCCTCTTCGTCAGCAAGGTCAACAAGGCCGGGTCGAGCATCGCCTCGCGCCTGGCCGCGATGGCTCCCGGCGGCAAAGCGAACAAGAATGTGCTCGCCGTTACCTCGGCCGATGGCCTGCAGGTCAGCTGGGCAGTCGACGCCGTCACCGACCACACCGACTATGTCGAACTGACAGTCTCGGGCCACAATGGCGAGACGGCGCTCAATGCCGGCGCCATCAACCTGCAGCTGCTTATTTCGGGCGCCGATGGCTTCGTGCCGGGCATTTCGGTGATCTTTTCGAGCACCACGACGGCGGCGGATCCGGGCGCGGGCAAGTTCCGGCTCAACCATGCGACGCATGCGAGCGCGACGGCCGCCTATATCGACAATGTCGAGGCCTTGAGCGGCGCCAGTATCACCGCATTGCTCGATAGCTGGGACGATGCCGCGGCGGCCATTCGAGGCCAGCTGCTGATCGTCAGCAAGCTCGATGCGGGCGTGTTCCGGCTCTACAACGTCACCGGCCCCGTCGTCGACAGCACCGGCTACCGCACCGTGACGATCGCCTATGTCGCCGGCGCCGGGGCACTCGCCGATCTCACCGCCTGCGTGATCAGCTTCTCGCGCAGCGGCGATGACGGCTTTGCGCCTGGCTACCGGCTCACCTTTTCGACG
>VFQQ010001078.1_pt1 | contig 41702 bp, 36 predicted proteins | sample 3512341 | NCBI WGS metagenome assembly VFQQ01 (sample SAMN10412373, study PRJNA504923) | tailings metagenome | isolation source: Relicate 2 Philex TSF1 revegetated site | place: Philippines: Tuba, Benguet | collected 2017-08-29 | reverse complement strand
ACGCGAAGAGCGTGGTCTGGTCTCGATTGGCACTCTGCGGCGGTGGGGCAATCCGAAAACGCCCCGGAACTCCCCGGTGAACGCCCAAAAACCAGCCACGACGGCGGAGCAGGGCTCCTTCCGCCAGCACTGGCGGACCTCGAACCAACGACAGGGCCATGCTCCGCCGTCGGTCGCTGTTCTTTGACATCCCCGGAGGGTCATCCCCGTCCGGCGCGTTGCTTCGCCCAGTTCCCGCCCTCATCGGCGATTAACTCCGGCGCGCTATAGCGATTTGTCTGGGACTCCGCCGGCGCTATACTGGCGGCGCGGGCAGCTTGTGGGAGAGCGATTCATGGCACGGAAGTATTTCGGCACCGACGGCGTGCGCGGGCTGGCCAATGGCGACAAGCTGACGCCCGACCTCGCGATGCGCGTCGGCATGGCCGCCGGCATTACCTTCGTGCGTGGCGATCATCGCAACCGCGTGGTGATCGGCAAGGATACGCGCCGCTCCGGCTACATGATCGAGAGCGCGCTGACCGCCGGCTTCACCGCCGTCGGCATGGACGTCTACCTGCTCGGCCCGATGCCCACGCCGGCCGTCGCCATGCTGACCCGGTCGCTGCGCGCCGATCTCGGCGTCATGATCTCGGCCTCGCACAATCCCTACGAAGACAACGGCATCAAGCTGTTCCGTCCGGATGGCTACAAGCTGTCCGACGCCGTGGAAGCCGATATCGAAAAGCTCATGGACAGCGACATGAGCAAGCACCTGTCGCAGGGCCGCGAGATCGCTCGCGCCCATCGCGACGAAGAAGCCCGTACGCGCTACATCGAATATGCCAAGCGCACCCTGCCCAAGAACATCGACCTGAGCGGTCTGCGCGTGGTGCTCGATTGTGCCAATGGCGCGGCCTACAAGGTGGCGCCCGTCGCCCTCTGGGAACTGGGCGCCGAGGTCTTCACCATCGGGGTGGAGCCGGACGGCTACAATATCAACGACAAGGTCGGCTCGACCGCCACCGACGCCATCCGCGCCAAGGTCAAGGAAGTGCGGGCCGATATCGGCATCGCGCTCGATGGCGACGCCGATCGCGTCATCATCATCGACGAAAAGGGCGAAGAGGTGGACGGCGACCAGTTCATGGCCGTCATCGCCCAGTCCTGGCACGAGCGCGGCCAGCTGCAGGGCGGCGGTCTCGTCGCCACCGTGATGAGCAATCTCGGGCTCGAGCGCTATCTCCAGGACATCGGGCTGACGCTGGAACGCACCGCCGTGGGCGACCGCTACGTGCTCGAAGCCATGCGCGGCAAGGGCTTCAATGTCGGCGGCGAGCAGTCCGGCCACATCATCCTTTCCGACTTCACCACCACGGGCGACGGCCTCGTCGCCGGGCTGCAGCTCCTCGCGGTGCTCAAGCAGCTCGACAAGCCGATCTCCGAAATCTGCCACCGCTTCGACAAGGTGCCGCAGTTGCTGCAGTCGGTGCGCTACAAGTCCGGCAAGCCGCTCGACAACAAGCTGGTCGTCCAGGTCATCGCCGAGAGCAAGGCGCGCCTCGGTACCAGCGGGCGTCTCGTCATCCGCGAATCCGGCACCGAGCCGGTCATCCGCGTCATGGCCGAGAGCGACGATCGCGGCCTCGTCGAGGCCGTGGTGGCCGAGATCACCAGCACCATCAAGCAGGTCGCCTAGCGCCCACACGCATCGCCAGGTTCGCGATACGCCTTCTCCCGACCCGGGGGAGGGCGTAAACGTTCTGGAAAGACTTCCTAACGGCCTTTAAGTATTCGATCACGAATTCATGCGCCGGTAAGGTTAAATCTTAGGGTTAAGTGAGATTTAAGGATCGCGCGTCATAGTCCTAGTCACTCGACTGTGTCGTCGTGGCAAAAGGAACTGGTACATGCGTAAACTCTTGGCTCTGATCGCGGTGGGTCTGTCGACCCTCTTCGTCGCTCCTGCCGCTATCCACGCGGCCGACATGCCTTACTATCCGCCGGACATCGAAGTTCCGGACGTCGATTACGGTCTCGAAGGCAGCTTCTACCTGCGCGGCAGCGTGGGCGGCAACCTGATGTGGGCCCGCGAATTCAAGTACAACTGCGGTTGCGGACCTGAATCGTTCGACATCGAAAAGTTTGGTTACGGCTACTCGTTCGGCGCCGGTATCGGTTACGAATTCGGCGACGGTCTCCGCGCCGACGTGACCCTCGACTACCTCGCCAATGACGGCATGTATGGCCCGCTGCAGAATCCGCCGGACAACATCACGTTCGGCCTGCGTTCCACCGTCGCTCTCGCCAACGTCTACTACGACTTCGGTTTCGGCGATGGCTTCGGCAAGGCCCAGGGCGGCTTCGGCGCCTATGTCGGTGCCGGTCTCGGCTTCGCCCACTACACCGTGGCCGATATCGCTCCGCCTCCGGGCAACGCTCCGACTGGTTCGGGCATCACCGGCGCCGGCGCTCTCATGGCTGGTCTGAGCTATGACATGGGCGCAGTCGTCGCCGACTTCGGTTACCGGGGCATCTACATGCCGATCATCACCAACAACAGCATGAAGCAGCCCGGTACGCTGATCTCCAACGACAACTTTGTCCATGAGCTGCGCGGCACGGTCCGCTACCGGTTCAACTAAGGCAAAAGCCGACGACACATGTTCCGCGACGGCGCTCCCCAGGGAGCGCCGTTTGCGTTTGTGGTAGGATACGGCATGTCCGAATCTCCCACCTTCGCCGACCGTCCCCTCACCCGCGCCGACCTCGCCTCCCTCGCCGGGCAGGACGTCCACCTCGTCAACTGCACGCTGGACGAAGCCGACCTCAAAAGCCTCGACCTCTCATCTTTCGTCTTCGAGCGGTGCTCGTTTGCGGAAACGCAGTTCGTCGGCGCGACGCTGGAGTTTGCAAAATTCCAGCATTGCCGCGGCGCCAAGGCGGACTTTTCCGGCACCAACTGCACCGAGGCGGTGTTTTCGGACTGCGACTTCAACAATGGCAGCTTTCACGGCGCCACGCTGACCTCCACCCGGTTCAAGGCGTCAAAGCTCACCGGCGTCGATTTCTCCAAGGTTCACACCTTCGACATCGCCTTCGTCGACTGCCTGCTGGTGGCCGCCCACATGTCGAAGATGACCTTCCGCAAGGAGAAGCTCGCGGGCATCGATCTTTCGATGGCGGACCTTTCCGACTGCGATTTCCGCGACGCGGTGTTCGAGCGGTCGAGCCTGCGTGAGGCCAATATCGAACGGGCGAACTTCCAGAACGCCGACCTGCGCGGCGCCGACCTCGGGGGCCTCAATCTGCTCAAGGACCGGCAGCGGTTCCGCGGCGCGGTGATCTCGGCCTCGCAGGCCGAGCTTGTGCTCGACGAATACGGCTTCCGGGTGCGGGCGAGGTAGTCAGTCGCCGAGCTGGAAGCGCTCGAAGCGGCCGAGTTCTTCCTCTATCGCTGCCTTGTGCAGCTTGGCGCTACCAATGCCCACCCAGTGCCATGCCTGGATCAGCACCTTGGCGGCCGCGCGATCGGTCTTCAGATCCAGCACGGCGACGATTTCGTCCCCCACCAGTACCGGTAGCGTAAAGTAGCCGTACTGGCGCTTCGCCTTGGGGACATAGGCCTCGAACACATGATCGTAGCCGAAGAAATTCTCGGTGCGTCTGCGCTGGATGATCAGCGGGTCGAAGGGCGACAGGATATGCACAAGCGTACCCTCCGGCTCCGGCGCCTCCAGCGCCGCCGGCTCCGCCCAGTACCCCCCCGGGTGGCCGGTCACCGTCACCGGCACCAGCTCCTTCTTGCGCATGCGCGTCTCGATGAGCGCTGCGATGTCGGCGGGCATCTTGACCTTCTGATGCAGCACCGACGAGGTGTTGATCAGCGCCTGCGAGCGCAGGGCGCGGTCGAGCTTGTAGATGGCGATCTGCCGCTCCGTCGCCGCCTTAGGGCGCGGCGGCCAGCCGAAGTGCCGGTCCATCAGCTCGTAGGTCTTCACCATGCCGTTGCGTTCGGAAATGACGAGGTCGCCGCTGTAGAAGCCATATTGCAGCACCCGCTTGCTCGGCTTGCGGCTGGCCCACGGGTGATCCTTCTCCACCAGCTCGTCGGTGTCGATGTCGCGGATGGAAATCGCGCCATCCCGGCGAATGCGGCGCAACAGCTTCTTGAGATCGTCGGGGTTGGAGTCGGCGTACCAGCGCATCGGCTCGCTGCTGTGCTGCTTCATCTCGGCGAGGAAAAACGGCAGGTCGCGCGTCGGCACGTAGCTCAGCGCATGCGTCCAGTACTCGAACACCGTCTTGTCGGTGGTCTGGGCGGCAGCGAGGTCGCTGCGCCTGTACTCGGGGATGCGCGAAAACAGGATGTGGTGGTGGCAACGCTCGATCACGTTGATCGTGTCGATCTGCACATAACCCAGATGCTCGACCGCCGCCGTCGTTGCGTCGGGGCCGGCCCCGAACGGCGTCCGCGTGTCCAGCCGCTGCGCATGCAGCCAGATGCGGCGTGCCTCGGCCGCCGAGATCTCGATCGGCTTTTTCACTTCTGCCACATGCCCCGCAGTTGCGCGCCGATATCCACCTTTGGGGCGTTCGGTGCGATCGCCGAGGCATCGAGCGGCTTCAGCGGCGGCCACAGCACATTGTCGAACAGCGCCAGCATGGACTTGGTGATGAACCGCGTGCGCTGCGCATAGACGTGGCGATCGCCGTTCTGCGTCTGTTGCGGCACGAAGAACCGTTGCGGCACCATAAGGTGCAGCTCGTCGCGCGCCCGGGTCATGGCCACATAGAGCAGCCGGCGCTCTTCTTCGAGCTCGTGGGTCGAGCCGGTGCCGAGGTCCGACGGGATACCGCCGTCGGTGACGTTGAGCACATGCACCGACTTCCACTCCTGCCCTTTGGCCGAGTGGATCGTCGACAGGATCAGGTAGTCTTCGTCGAGCAGCGGCACGCCGGCCTGGTCGCTGGTGGCGTCGGGCGGGTCCAGCGTCAGCTCGGTAAGGAAGCGCTCGCGGCTCGGGTAGCCGGCGGCGATGGCGAGCAGCTGCGCGAGGTCGGCCTTCCGCGTCTCGGCATCGTCGTAGACGTTGTCCATCAGCGGCTCATACCACTCTCGGGCGCGCTCGAGCTCGCCCGGCCAACCGGCCGATCGGGTCGCCAGCTGATCCATCACCGTCACCATGGCGGGCCAGGTTTCGCTGGCGCGCGGCGGGGCAGGGGTGTCGACGAGCTGCTGCATTGGCGCGGGCGAGGCCGCCATGGCGTCGAGGACCTTGCCGGCGGAGCCCGGGCCAATGCCGGGCAGCAGGTTCAGCACGCGGAAACCGGCGACGCGATCGCGCGGGTTTTCCACCCAGCGCAGCAGCGCCATCATGTCCTTCACATGCGCCGCATCGAGGAATTTCAGCCCGCCATATTTCACGAACGGGATGTTGCGGCGGGTGAGCTCGATCTCCAGCGCGCCGGAATGGCTCGAGGTGCGGAACAGCACTGCCTGCTGCTTCAGCGTCAGTCCGCCCTCGCGGCTGGCGAGCACGCATTCGACGACATACTTGGCCTGATCGGTCTCGTCGCGCACGGTGACGAGCTGTGGCTTGTCAGGGGAGGCGCGCTCGGTCCAGAGGTTCTTGGTAAAGCGCTCCTTGGCCTGACCGATCACCGCATTGGCGGCATCGAGGATCGGCTGGGTCGAGCGATAGTTGCGGTCGAGCGTGACGATGTCGGCGGCCGGATTGAAGCTCGCCGGGAAATCGAGAATGTTGCGCACCGTGGCGGCGCGGAACGAGTAGATCGACTGCGCGTCGTCGCCGACCACCGTCAGCCCTTCGCCGCGGGGCTTCAATGCCAGCAGTACCGAGGACTGCAGCTTGTTGGTGTCCTGATACTCGTCGACCAGCACATGGTCGAAGCGGCTGCCGAGGTCGGCGGCGATCGCTTCGACCTTCATCATGGCGGCCCAATAGAGCAGCAGGTCGTCGTAATCGAGCACGTTCTGGCGCTGCTTGGCCTCTACATAAGCGCCGAACAGGTCGCGCAGCTGTGCGCCCCAGCTGGCGCACCATGGAAAATGCTGGCGCAGCACGTCGTCGAGATCGGCCTCGGCATTCACGACGCGCGAATAGATCGCGAGGCAGGTGCCCTTGGCGGGGAAGCGCGTCTTGGCTTCGGAAAAGCCCAGCTCGTGGCGCAGCAGGTTGATGAGGTCGGCCGAATCCTCGCGGTCGTGGATGGTGAAGGCCGGGTCGAGCCCGATCTGCAGCGCAAACTCGCGCAGCAGCCGCGCGCCGATGCCATGGAATGTCCCCGACCAGGTCAGCGCATCGGCGACCGCACCGGAACTCGTGCCCATCACCTGTCCGGCGATGCGCTCGACGCGGCGCGTCATCTCGGCGGCCGCGCGGCGCGAGAAGGTCATCAGCAGAATGCGACGTGGATCGGCGCCGTTGACGATCAGGTGCGCGACACGGTGGGCCAGCGTGTTGGTCTTGCCCGACCCGGCGCCTGCGATCACCAGCAGCGGCCCGCCGTGATGCTCCACCGCCCGCCGCTGCTCGGGGTTCAATTTATCGAGGTAGGCAGGCGTATCGAGCACGGGCGAATCGAGGTTGAGGCGAGAACCGTCAGTAGGCCCTATTCGCGTTTTGTTCGCAATCTGGTGCTTGCGTCGGGCCGCCGTATGAGGGAACGCCAGCCGCGAGGTGATCCCGGCCGGCGTTCAGGTTCAGTCTTCGGTACCGAGGAAACCGCCCGACTGATGTTCCCAGAGGCGGGCATAGATGCCGCCCCTGGCGAGCAGCTCGGCATGGGGACCGGCCTCCACGACGCGACCCTTGTCGAGCACCACGATGCGGTCCATGCGGGCGATGGTCGAGAGGCGGTGGGCGATGGCGATCACCGTCTTGCCCTCCATTACGCCATAAAGCGTGTCCTGGATCGCCGCCTCGACTTCGCTGTCGAGCGCCGAAGTCGCTTCGTCGAGAACGAGGATCGGTGCGTCCTTGAGGATGGCGCGGGCGATGGCGACGCGTTGGCGCTGGCCGCCCGACAGCTTCACCCCGCGCTCGCCGACATGGGCGTCGTAGCCGGTGCGGCCTTCCTGATCGGCGAGACCGGGAATGAAGGCATCGGCCTGGGCTGCCTTGGCGGCAGCGTCGATCTCGGCCTGGGTCACATCGGGGCGGCCGTAGGCGATGTTGTCGCGGACCGAACGGTGCAGCAGCGAGGCGTCCTGTCCCACCATGGCGATGTGCCGGCGCAGGCTCTCCTGCGTGACGGCCTTGATCTGCTGGCCGTCGATCTCGATCACCCCCTGCTCGGCCTCGAAGAAGCGGAGCAGCAGGTTGACGAGGGTCGACTTGCCGGCGCCCGAGCGGCCGACAAGTCCGACCTTCTCGCCCGGGGCGATGGTGAGCGTGACGGCGTCGAGCCCGCCATCGTCCTTGCCGTAGCGGTGGGTGACGTCACGGAAGGCGATGGCGCCGCCGGCGATGCGGAGTTCGGCGGCGTCGGGTGCGTCGACAATGGCGAGGGGCTGGCCCACGGTCTTCAGCGTCTCGCTGAGATAGCCGAGATAGCCGAAGAAGGCGGAGACGGCGTCGAGCATCCATTCGGCCATGCCGGTGATGCGGAAGCTCAGCGCCAGCGCTGCGGCGACAAGGCCGATCGGGGCTTCGCCGGACTGCCACAGCACCAGTGTGTAGCCGACCAGCCCGACAATCAGTGCGCTGGCGAGGAACAGCATGGTCGAATTGACCATCACCTCGAGCGTCTGCATGCGCACGAAGCCATCGCGCATGGCCTTGAAGCGATTGCGCGCCTCGATGTCCTCTGCCTCCGCGTTGGCGAAGAGTTTCAGGATATCGATATTGGCGTAGCTGTCGACGAGAAGGCCGGTGAGGCGGCTGTAAGCGTCCTGCACCTGGCTCGACTTCTTCTGCACCCGCGGCACGATATAGGCCATGAAACCCAGATAGGCCGCAGCCCAGACCAGCAAGGGCAAAGCCAGACGCAAGTCGATCGAGGCCATCAGGCCGACGGCGCCCACCACATAGATCGTCACATAAGCCAGCGTGTGAATCACCGAATAGGCGACGCCCACGGCGCTGCCGCCAATGGCCCAGACCTGGTTGGCGATACGGCCGGAGAGATCGTTGCGGAACCAGCCGACCGACTGCCGGGTGACGTGGCGGTGGGCACGCCAGGCGATCAGCGCCTCGGCGTTGGGACGAAAGGCGATATCGTCGAGGCTCTCGCGCAGATAGCCGGCCAACGGCCGCCCGATCAGCACGACCAACGCGACGATCAGGAACTCCGTGCCATACTCGGCCCAGAGGGTTTCGGGGCCGGTGGTGGCGAGGATGTCGACGAGCTGGCTGGTGTAGCCGATGAGCCAGACTTCCAGCGCAGCGCCGAGCACCGTCAGGATCAGGCTGCCGGCGATCACCCAGCGGAAGGGCTTGAGGTTGTCGAAGATGAAGCGGAACGGTTTGGCGGACGGAGTCCGCGCAGCGTAAGCGACAAAAGGGTCTACGAGGTTCGCGAAGCGACCAGACATGAGTGCCCTCCAGGGGCGGGAATGTCAGACGATGAGGCGCAGGCCCGCGAGGGCCGGAAGCGCCGGAGCGAAGAGCCGCGGTCAGCGGCGGGTCGTATTCCGAGTGGTCATCGACTGTCTCCCAAGGGTCAGGTCGCGGACCGGCCTTATAGACAAGCCGATCCGTCCTGTCACCCCATCATGGTTCGCGGAGCAGATGGGCCGGGCGCACCGAGAGCGCCTTGAGGATGGTCGTGGCGCCGAGCAGGCCGGTAATGGCGATGGCGCCGAGGTCGACGGCCGAGATGGTCACGGCATTGATGCTGAACTCGACGTCGAGCATCACCAGGGTCAGGACCCAGGCCAGCGCGATGCCCATCGGGGTCGCCAGCACCGCGGCGAAGGCGGCGAGGATGGCGAAGTGCAGGACGTTCACCGAAATGACGTCGAACTTGGTGGCCCCCAGCACCTTGTTGATCACCGCATTGGCCTGCCGCTGACGGCGGCCGGTGGCAAGGCTGCCGATGAGGACGAGCAGTCCATTGCTGACGGCGAGGCCACCCACCAGCGACGCGGCGAGCGAGAGCTGGCTCAGCGCTGTGGTGATCAGTTCCAGCGTCTGGCCGATGGCGATGAACCGGATGTCCGGCAACGACGCAGCCAGCGCGCGCTCGACGGCGTCTTCGCGGCCTTTGGCTGCGGTCACGGCACCGAGCAGCGTTGCCGGATAGCCTTCGAGCACCCCGGGCGAGAAGGTGGCGAGGAAGTCGATGCCGCCCTGCCACGAATAGTCGCGGAAGTTGGCGATCCGGGCGCTCACCGCTTCACCGAACACGTCGAAGGTCAGCTCGTCGCCAATCTTGACGTTGAGGCCCGAGCGAAGACTCTGGTGCAGCGACACGAGCGGCGGCCCGGCATAGGCCGGTCCCCACCATTCGCCTTCGACGACCTTCGAGGTCGCGGGCAGTTCCTGGCGGTAGGTCAGCGGCACTTCGCCGGCGAGGAAGAACAGCGCTTCCGGTCCACGGGTGCGCAGCGTCGCCACCGGCGTGCCATTGATGGCGGTCAGCGAGCCGCGCAGCATCGGGGTGGCGGTGAAGGCAGTGACATCAGTGCCTTCGGCCTTCATCGCCTGCAACTGGTCGACTTCGTCGGCGAAGAGATCCGAGGCGACGAGCGTCGGGGCGTCGAACACCGAGGCGCCGAGATACTCGTTGCGGAGGTTCTGCTGCAGCGCCAGCACCACGACAAGCATGGCGAGCGCGAGGCCGACCGAGACGACTACGGCCGGGGCGTTCGAGCCCGATCCGACGATGTCGCGCAGGGCGTGGCGGAGGATGCGGTTCTTCGGTTCCGGCAGGCGGTTCAGCGCCAGCGTTGCCAGCCAGATGCCGATGCGGAAGAGGATGACCGCGACAATGCTGACGACGGCGAACGCCCCGACCAGCAGCGCGTCATTGGTCATGATCACGGCGAGCCAGAAGAAGGCGATGGCGGCGATCACCAGCGGCACGATCTTGAAGCTGCCGAGCAGGGCTGCCCAATCGACCGGCGGCGCGGCGAGGCCCTTGGAGCGGAACAGCAGCACCGGGCTGAAGCTCTGCGCGTGCACCAGCGGGATGTACGAGAAGGCGAAGGCCGTCAGCAGGCCGACACCGGCCGCAACAGCCAGCGGCTGCAGATGCAGCTGCGGGGCAAGGTCGATGCCGACGGCGCGGGCCACGGCAGGCAGGGCAAGCAAGGCGATGGACGCACCGACGGCAAGACCGATGCCCACGCCGATGGCGGCGAGCGTCGCCACCTGGGCCGAGAAATGGATGAAGATGCGCGAGCGTCCGGCGCCCATCGAGCGCAGGACGGCGATGACATTGCCGCGCTCGGCGATGTAGGCGGAAATGCCAGTCCAGACGCTGATGCCACCGATCAGCAGCGACGCCAGACCGACAATGGTCAGGAACTGCATGAAGAGGTCATAGTAACGGACCATCGGCCCGAGCCCGTCGCGGGCCGAGCGCACGGTCCAGCCGGCATCGCCGAGAGCGGCGTCGAGCGCCTCCTTGCCCTCGTCCGGTGTCATGCCGTCCAGCACAACCTTGTAACGGAACCAGCTGCCGAGGCCGGGCAGGGGGCTGGTCCGGTCCGAGAGGTAGGCGAGGGCATCGAGGGTGATGACCGCCGGCAGGCCGAGGCGGAAGCCGCGTACGGCCGAGTCCGGGATGCTGGCGAGGACGCCGCGCGCTTCAAACAGCGTGCCGCCGAGCTGGAACGTGTCGCCGACCTTGATGCCGAGCTGATCGAGCATCAATGACGAGATCAGCGCGCCCGGAATGCCCTGCGCGGAGGGCGAGAGGAACTGATAGGCGCTGGTGTCTGCAGGCAATTGTGGGCTGCCGACCTGGCCGAGCAGCGGATAGGTATCGCCGACCGAGATCAGGTCGACGAAGGCGTCGGCATCACCCTGTTCGGCGCGCACATTGGTGTCGACCACGATCGACAGCCGGCCAAAGCCCCGCATCTGGTCGATTTCCGCACCCGTCGCCGGTCGGTCGGCGCGGGAGAGTTCGACATCGCCGCCCATGATCAGCGCAGCGTTCTCGTTCACGGCCTGGCGGATGCTTGCGCCCACCGAACTCACACCGGCGATTAGCGCGGTACCGACGGCGAGGCAGGCGACCAGCAGGCCGAAGCGGCGGAGATCGCCGCGCATGTCCTTGAGGCCGATGCGGATCGCCGCGAGGAAACCGCGCATCAGGTGTGTTCCGCGATGGTTTCGGTGAGTTCGCCAGCGGTCATGGTGAAGACGTGGTCGGCGCGGGCCGCGAGTCCCGGGTCGTGAGTAATGAGCACCACGGCGGTGCCCTGCTTGCGTGCAAGATCGAACATCAGTTCGATGACGCGGGCGCCGGTGGCCTGGTCGAGGTTGCCGGTGGGTTCGTCGGCCAGCAGCAGGCGCGGCCGGGCGATCATGGCGCGGGCGAGGCCGACGCGCTGCTGCTCGCCGCCCGACAGAGCCGCCGGGCGATGGTCGAGACGACCACCGAGGCCCACGGCCTCCAACGCTTCGGCGGCGCGCTTGCGCACTTCGCTCAGCGGCAGTTCGGGGGCGGCGATTTCGAGCGCAAGGCCGACATTGTCGAGCGCGGTGAGCGAGGGGATGAGGTGGAAGCTCTGGAAGACGATGCTCAGCGTCTTGCGGCGGAACAGCGCCAGATCGTCTTCGCTGAGTTCGGGGAGGCTGTGGCCGGCGACATCGATCTTGCCCGAGGTCGGCTTTTCCAGGCCCGCCAGCAGCATCAGCAGCGAGGTCTTGCCGCTGCCCGATGGTCCGACGATGGCCACCACTTCGGCGGGATCGACCGAGATCCCGACATTCTTCAAGATGTGGAGCGGCTTTCCGGCGATTTCGAGGGTGTAGTTAACGCTCGAAACCGTGATGATCGGGTCGCCAGAGGCTTTAGTCTGACCTGCGGTCATGGTCCAACTATCGTTGTTGTCGCGTTGCGGGGCGGATAGTTGCCGAGTTGCGACGCTTCAGAGTTTTGAAAAAACGTTAACTCTCTGCCCCTTCGGTCGCCGCTCGATCTCTGCTATGACCGCTTGGGGCAAGTCAATTTATCACTGCATTCATCAACCTGTTTCTGCAATGTGCACGGTTGGAGGGGTGCGGGCAACGCCATTGGAGGGCGTCTGATGACGATTAAGGGATTGTTTGCGGCGGGTGTGGCCGCGACGGTTATGGTTGCGGGCTTTGCGACGCTGCCGGCCAAAGCCGGCGAGGCGGAATTGGCGCTCCTCAGCTCTTATGTCGGTGACTGGAAGGGCTCTGGCGCTCTCGTCGGCGGCGAAAAGCCGGAAGATTTCCGTTGCCGCCTCGGCGTCTCCAAGGGCAACCAGGCCAAGATCAATTATGCGGGCCGCTGCACCCTGGTCGATATGACCCTCTCGGTCTCGGGCACCATCGCCTTCGACGACAAGATCCAGCGCTACCAGGCCGCCATGAGCTCCAATGCCGGCTTTACCGGGATGGCCGTCGGCCAGAAGAAGGGCGACACCATCAGCTTCGACCTCTCCGAAAAGCAGGTCGACCGCGGCGGCAACAATGTTCGCATCGGCTCCAAGATCATCCTGATCGGCGATTCCATCACGGTGAATTTCGAGGTCGAGTTCAACGAATCGGGCGATGTTCTGACCGCCTCGGTGCCGTTCAGCCGCTGAGTCTCTCTGCGCTAGCTATTCCGGCCAGCCGCCCACATCAGGACGGCTGGTCTTTTCATGTGGAGGAGTTTTCCGATGATCTACGAACTGCGGATCTACAAGTGCCTGCCGGGCCGCCTGCCGGCGCTGCTCAAGCGTTTCGAAAACGACACGCTTCGCATCTGGGACAAGCACGGCATCGTCCAGGCCGGCTTCTGGACCACGGCCATCGGCGAATCGAACAACGACCTGACCTACCTGATCCGCTGGGAGTCGCTGGCCGACCGCGAAAAGCGCTGGAATGCCTTCGTCACCGATCCCGAATGGACCGCGGCCCGGACGAAATCCGAGGCCGACGGCCTGATCGTCGCCAATATCGAGAGCCAGCTGCTCAGCCCGACGAGCTTCTCCAAGCCCGCCTGAGGTCTAGAACGAGAATCGCGCTCCGGCCCGGATGGCATGCATCTGGGCCGTGGCGGTCGTCTGTCCGCCGTAAAGCGTGCCGGTCTCCTCGAGCTTCCAGAGCTCGGAGTACATGTATTCGGCGCCCACGGTGACCTTGTCCGAGATCGGCATTTCGAAGCCCAGGCCGGCCGCATAGCCGATGCGGGTCTGGTTGGCGGTGCGCGGCAGGCCGCCGCTGGGCGCCACCTGCGCCTCGATGCCACCGAGCGCGGGGCCGGCGGTGCCGTAAAGGAGGCCGATGGGCGTCGCGATACCCGCCTTGGCGCGCAGGGTCGAGAGCCATGTGATCGAGGTCTGGCACTTGTCGGTGCTTGCCGGGCAGTTGGCCGAACCGGTCATGCCGCCGGCCTGCGCATCCAGTTCACCACCGATCACGAAACCGTTGAAATCGTAGGTGTTGCCGACCAGCACGCCGGCCGAAAATCCGGCCGTCCCAAGCGTCGCGGCGCCGGTGGGCGAGGTGAAGGTCGACTGGCCGAAACCGAATCCGGCAAAGGGTCCGGCATAGAATCGCGTCCAGTCGAAAGACTGGGCCGAGGAGCCGGAAACCGAAAGGAAAAGGACGGCAACAGCCGTGGCAAGCGTACGCATAACAAAACACTCCTGCACCCGAAGGAGGTAGCCGCGGTGGGTTAAAGGAGAGTCAACGCGGCGCTCCCGCGGCTGGTGGTGAGCTTCCCCGCAAGAGGCGTCGACGGCGGCCTCGATCTCGCATATGTCTTGCATCTGGAATTCCACTTCAGCCCCGCGCGTCACATGTCCAGCACCCCACATCCCATCTCCGGCGAAGCCCTGCTCGCGCAGTTTCGCAGCGTCGTCGGCGATGCCAATGTCATCACCGATCCGCGGCAAAATCGCCGGTTCCGCAAAGGTTATCGCTACGGCGAGGGCAGGGTGCTGGCGGCGGTGCGACCCGGCACGCTGCTCGAGCAGTGGCGGGTGTTCAAGGCGGCGGTGGAAGGGGACCGCATCGTCATCATGCAGGCGGCCAATACCGGTCTGAATGGTGGCTCGACGCCATTCGGGGATGATTACGATCGCGAGGTTGTGCTCATCAACACGATGCGCATCGGTCGCATCGACCTGATCAAGGGCGGCGAGCAGGTGCTGGCCTTGGCTGGTGCCACCCTGCACCGGCTCGAAAAGCTGATCCGGCCGCTCGGCCGTGAGCCGCATTCGGTCATCGGTTCAACCACTATCGGCGCCTCAGTGGTCGGCGGCGTGTGCAACAATTCGGGCGGCGCCCTGATCCGCCGTGGTCCGGCATTTACCCAACTCGCGCTCTATGCGCGGGTCGCGGACGACGGCAGCGTGTCGCTGGTCAACCATCTGGGCATCGATCTGGGCAACGATCCCGAGGAGATCCTCAACCGTCTCGATACCGGCCGCTATACCGAGGCCGATGTCTGGCACGATACCGGGAAACTCGCGTCAGACCCCGACTACTCGACGCTGATCCGCGATATCGACGCGCCCGGTCCGGCCCGCTTCAACAACGATCCTCGCCTGCTGCACGAGGCGGCCGGCAGCGCCGGCAAGCTCTGCGTGTTTGCGGTGCGGCTCGACACGTTCCCGAGTTCAGGGCCGTCGAAGGTCTTCTATGTCGGCTCGAACGACTACCTCGAACTGACCAATCTGCGCCGGCACATCCTCGGGCAGTTCAAGACCCTGCCGGTGGCGGGCGAGTACCTGCACCAGGAGGCCTACACGCTCGCCGAAAAGTACGGCAAGGACCTCTATCTGCTGATCAAGCACGCCGGTACCGAGCGAATTCCGACGGCGTTTGCAATGAAGAGCCGGTTCGACGCCATCACTGGCAAACTCGGCCTGGGCACCAATCTTTCCGACAAGATCCTGCAGGTGATCACCGGCATCATGCCCAACCACCTGCCGCCCCGGATGAACGCGTTCCGGGACCGCTACAAGCACCACCTGCTCATCCGCATGGATGGCGAGGGCATCGACGAGGCACGGGCCCATCTGGGCTCGGTCTTCCCGTCGGCGAGCGGCGACTTCTTCGAGTGCGACGATGCCGAGGCGCTGGCTGCCTTCCGCAACCGCTACGCGGTCGGCGGCGGTTCGGTGCGCTATCGCGCCGTGCATGCCGACACCGTCGAGAACATCGTGGCGCTGGATCTGGCGCTGCCGCGCAACACCATCGACTGGCGCGAAACGCTGCCCGAGGGGCTCGAACAGTTCATCGAGCGCCGCATCCCCTGCGGCCACTTCTTCTGCCAGGTGTTCCACTACGACTATGCGGTCAAGAAGGGCACCGACTGGCTCGAGATCGAGCACAAGATCATTGCCCATCTCAACGGTCGCGGCATCGAGTTCCCGTCCGAGCACAATGTCGGCCATCTCTACACGGCCAAGCCGGTGCTGGCCGATTTCTACCGCTCGCTCGATCCCACCAATTCGATGAATCCGGGGCTCGGTCACACCTCGAAGCTGAGGGACTGGGCCTGATGCCCAAGCGCATGTCGAAGACGTTGGCTGCCGAGATCGCCGATCGCGCGATGGCGGTGGTCAACCCTGCCAATCGCGGGCTGACCCTCGGCGCGGCCTTGCAGCGGCATGGCTTTGCCGCCGCGTCGCTGCCTTCGGATGATCGCCTTGCGGATCGCTCGGCGATCATCGCCTGGCTCATCGAGACCTACACCACGCCGTAGTGCCGGATAAACGAGTGACCGGGGCGGTATCTCCGTCCCGGTCAGGCTTGTCGATGTGGTCTCGTCAGCCCCGAAGGCCGCCGAAGAATTCGGTCACGTCCGCGGCCCAGACCTGGGGGACCTCCATAGCGGCGAAATGGCCGCCGCTCGAGAGTTCGGTCCACCGCACGATGGTGTTGCCGCTTTCGCCGAACCGGCGGATGGCGACCTCGTCGCGGGCGAACACAGCGACCGCGGTCGGCACGCCCGAATTCGGCTTGGGCGACCAGGCCTCGGGGTCATGCGCATTCTCGAAGTAGAGCCGGATCGACGAGGCGGCCGTGCCGGTGAACCAGTAGACGAGGACATTGGTGAGAAACTTGTCGAGGTCCACGGCATCGGGGCTGTCGCCGAAGCCGGCGAACATATCGCCCAGCCAGGCGATGAGGCCGGCCGGCGAGTCGGTGATGCCGTAGGCCACGGTCTGCGGGCGGCTCGACTGCAGGGCATTGAAGCCGAAACGCTCGGCCATGAACTGCTGCAGCCGCTGCAGCCGGGTCTTTTCGGCGTCGGTGAACGTCGCGATATCGCTCGGCTCGATCGGGCCCATCGGGATGAACCCCATGGTGGCGGCGTTCACATGCACGCCGATGACGCGATCCGGCGCCGCCCGGCCGATGGCGGGGGCAATCACCGCACCGGCATCGCCACACTGCACGCCGAAGCGCTGGTAGCCGAGGCGGGTCATCAGCTCGATCATCGCGTTGGCGATACGGCCGTCATTCCAGCCGGCCTCGCTGGTCGGGCCGGAAAAACCAAAGCCCGGGAGCGACGGGATCACCAGGTCGAATCCGGCGGTCGTGAGCGGCGCGATGACGCCGAGGAACTCGACGAAGGAGCCCGGCCAGCCGTGCAGCAGCAGCAGCGGCGTGCCGTTCGACTTGGCGGCCTTCACGTGGAGGAAGTGGATGGTCTGGCCGTCGATCTCGGTGGTGAACTGCGGGTGCTGGTTGATCGCGGCTTCCTGCTTGCGCCAGTCGAAACCGGTCTTCAGGCGGTCGAGCGCACGGGTCACGAAGGCGGCCGTCGGGCCGTAGCTCCAGCCGGCGCCCGCGATCTCGTTGGCGAGCAGGGTGTTGGCGACGCGCTGGTTGAGGTCGGCCAGGCGGGCTTCGGGAATGGCGATCTGGAACGGGGTCACTTTGGTCATTTGCAGCGTCCTTGCTGGGTTGAAAGTGCATCCTTTCTACCCAGCGCCCGGACCGCCGAATTGAAGATTTCCGACAGTCTTCAGGCGCGCGAAATCTGCTTTGGAGTCAGGCCCATAATGGCTTTGACCGAGCGGATCATGTGGGGCTGATCGGCGTAGCCCAGGGCGAAGGCGACGTCGGCCCCAGGCCGCCCCTGCTGCAGCAACGCGAGGGCCTTCTGCGCCCGCTCGATCTGCGTGAAGGTCTTGTAGGTGATGCCGGTGGTCTTGAGGAAATGCCGCTGCATCGTGCGTTCCGACATCGCCATCGGATGGCCCGAAACCACCGAGGCCACCACCCGGTTGTCCTCGACGATGCCGTTGCGGATCAGCTTGTCGACGAAGCCGTCGACATTCTCGATGGTCGGGATTTCGAGCACGTCGCTGCCCAGCGAAAAGCGATCGCGGCCGATGGTGTCGAGCACCACGCCCTGGTCCAGCATATCCTCGCCCGGCATCAGCGACATGTAGCTGCTGGGCTTGAAGGCGATGGAAAGGATTTCGTCGCCGGCGGCGAATTCATGCGTCACGGCGCTGGTGGTGAGCCCGGTGCGCAAAACCGTGGTGCCGTGCTGGCCCTTGAGGATCACGATGTCCCAGCAGCCATCGGGCTGCATCAGCGTGCTGCCCGACTCGCCGTAGCGGGTGTGGGTGACCGATTCGACCAGCGGGGACGACCAGCCTTCCAGTTTCGTGATGCTGTGCATGCCACCTGCCAAAGACTATGCGCTTGCACAGTCTGGCAGATTTAGCGGTGGAGGCAAACCCGAACGGCGAAAGGCCGGGCGCTCGCCCCGGCCTTGAGTGATACGTGCGCGGCGAACTAGAGCGTGTCGCTCAGCCACGCGGTGGTCTTGTCGATCACCTGCTGGCCGATCTCCGGCTGGTTGCTGAACACACCGAGCATGTGATCGGCGCCCGGAATGGTCAGTGCCTCCTTCTGGCCGGCGGCGAGGCCAATGTACTGGTCGAAATAGCCCGTCGCCGGATCGGCTTCGCCCGCGATGGTCAGGAACGGGCCGATATAGCCCTCGAAGCGGGCGGCGAGATCGTGCGTGGCGAGGCTGTCGAAGAAGCTCTGCTTCAGCGTCACCACGCGCCAGTCCAGATCGACGCTGGCCGAACCTTCGGACTTCGCCTTGTCGTAGAAATCCTGGCCGAGAAATTCGTGGAACTCGCCCTGCAGATCGCCCATCTGGCCCCAGACCACGACCGACTTGAATGCGTCGGGTTCGAGCATGGCCACGGCGGCGCCGAAGCTGTAGCCGATAACGCCGATGCGCGCCGGATCGACGCCTTGGACAGTGCCAAGATACGTGCGGGCCGCCTCGGCATTGGCCACTAGGCCTTCGAGCGTGGTGTCGGCCATGTCGCCGGCGCTTTCGCCATAGCCGCGGAAGTCGATGCGCAGCGACGCGATGCCCTTGGCTTCGAGCGCGGCCGCCTGCTGGGCGAACAGCCCGCCCACTTCGTCGCGCGAACTGCCGAAGCCGTGCAGCATGATCACTGCCTGGCCGGTGGCCCCCGCGCCTGGCGTGGCGAGCGTGCCCTTGATGCCGTTGGGCAGATCCACGGTCGTCTCGGCCGCGAGCGCGGTGCTCGCCAGCAGAGTAAAGGCGAGGATGGCGGCGGCTTTGGTGGTGGTGGTCAGGATCGACATCGACGTGCTCCGTGCGGTTGCGTGTTGATGTCGTCAGTTCTAGATAGCCGGCCCCGTCGCGGATTGAAGAAATCCGACAATGATGCCGTGTCGCGAGAAGTGTGGCCGGAGCTACAGCGGCGGAAAACCGAGCTCGTTCAGCAGGTTCTGGAAGTCCGCACTCCCCTGTAGATTGCGGAAGGCCGGGTCGACGCGGAGACCCCAAATGCCCGGCTCACCGGCTGCGCGCGAGCGGGACAGCCAGTCCATCGCTTCGCTCGTCTTGCCCAGCAGGGCCGCCGTTGCGGCAACCTTGTAGGCCGGCTCGGTGCCTCTCGAATTGGCCTGCACCTGAGCCTCGTACATGGCGCGCAGCAGGCCGCCGCCACCACCCTGGTCGAAGCCGAGGCGGGCGGCTGCGGCAATCTCCGTCCGCGCCGCATTGCCCTCGACTTTCGCCGCTTCTTCATAGGCGTTGAGAAAGTCGCTGTAGCGCATCTGGTCCAGATAGATCGTCGCCAGATAGGACGGCGTCGCGAGGTAGTCCGGAAACTCCTGGCGCATGCCTTCGAGGATGGCGAGCGCGGGTTCCACTTGTCCGGCATGGAACATGATTAGCGCGCGATTGGCCCGAATGGTGCGTGATTCAGGCAGCAACTGCTGCGCCTTCGCCATCAGCGCCAGCGGTCGTTCGAACTGGCCCAACTGCATCGATGTCAGCGCGTACCAGTGCATCGCCTGTGCCGCGTTGGGGTCGAGCTTGAGCGCCGTTTCGAAGGCGGCCGCCGAACCGGCAAAGTCATGCGCGCCGTTGAACAGGTTGAACCCGAGCGCGGCATGCGCTTCGGAGAGATTGGGGTCGAGCGATATGGCCAGTTCGGCCTCACGGCGGGCCGAGGCGTAGTTCTGCGCCGCCGGCGCCATGGTGTACTGGCTGACCAGATTGTAGGCGGTCGCCAGCCCGGCATGCGCCTTGGCGTAGAGCGGATCGATGGCAATCGCCTTGCCGAACGTGTCGATGGAGCGGCGGATACCGTCGCCGGTGCGCGTATTGAGATCGAACATGGCCGAGAGATAAAGCTCTTCGGCCGCGGCCGGCGCCACATGCCTGCTGACCGTTGGCTGGCGTTCGGCCTGCGGCAGCACGCTGGCGGCGTAAAACAGCCCCCCGCCGATACCAACGGCCAGCGCGAGCGGCACGGCCCAGAGCAACGGGCTCGGCGCCTTTGCGGGAGTTGCTTCGACAGCGGCGCTCGGCACGGTGCCGTGCATCCAGGCTTCGAGTTCATCGCTATAGGCAAAAACCGTGGTGCGGTTGCCGCCGGGAATGCGCCGCACCGGCAAGCCGCGTGCTGATTCCCAGCGCTTCACCGTGCGCTCGTCCTTGCCGAAAAAAGCAGCAATTTCCTTCCAGCTGTTCAGCCGGCGATTGTCCCGTCCGTCCGAAAAATCAGCCATGTCCCGATTTGCCCCGTCGAGTCCTGACGCGCCCGCTGCACCCTAGACGTGGTCCATTTAGCCTCGATGACGGTGCGGAAGGATTGCGAGCGTCAACGCAACCGCACCGGGGACGGGGCGCTCCGGTCAACGGAGCCATGGACGACAGGGGTAGTGTTGCATGGGCGTTGGTGCAGCGGCAAGCGCACGCCGGAAAGGCGTGATCGCAGGGTTTGTGTTCGTGATCGCCGGACTGGGCGCCACGCAGGCCATGGCGCAGAGCAACTGGACGGGTACGGCCTCGACCGACTGGACGGCCGGGGGCAATTGGAACCCTCTCGCCCCGCAGGCCGCCCTTGGGGCTTACATCAACACCACCACCCCGAACTCGCCGGTGATCAGCAGCGGCAACCAGGTGGCCAAATTCCTCGAACTGGGCACCACCTTCGGGCAGAGCGGCACGCTGACCATCTCGGGTGGCACGCTGACCGTGGATGAGCGCTCCACCAACGTCTCTGTCCTCGTCGGCAACCGGGGTACGGGCACGCTCACCATCTCCGGCGGCGCCACCCTGACGAGTAAGTTTAGCTACATCGCCGCCAACCTGACCACTGCCACGGGCACGAGTTCAACTGGCACGGTCACAGTGACTGGGGCCGGATCGAGCTGGATCATCAATGGCCCGAACGGCGGACTCGACGTAGGTAGCAGCGGCACTGGCACACTCAATGTGCTGCTTGGTGGCTTGGTCAGCACCACCGGCGGGATCATTTTGGGCAACGACGTCGGCGCGTCGGGTACAGTCAATGTTTCCGGCGCTTCTACGATCACCGCGGGCGGCGCCATCACGCTGGGCAATGCGACCAACTCTTCCGGTACGCTCCACATTTCCGAAGGCTCGACCGTGACCGCGAGCTCGAACATCGTTATCGGTGGGGTTGCAACCGCCACAGGCGTCGCGACGGTCGACGGAGCTGGATCGAAGCTGACCGGAACAGCCGTCAGTGTGTCGTCCGTCGGCACGCTCACCGTGACCAATGGCGGCAGCGTCGTCAGCACCGTCGGCAACGGCACGGTCAACGGCACCGCGACTTTCTCGGGCAACTCGAGCTGGACCATTGCGGGCAATCTCGCGGTGTCGGGCTCTACCGGCGGCGGTGTGCTGACCATCAATTCCGGCTCGAGCGTTTCGGCCGCCGGAACAGCAACGCTGGGCGGCACGACGGGCAAGATCGCCGTCAACGGCACCGGCTCGACGCTTACGGTCGCCGGCAATCTGTCGGCTAGCGCCGGCGGGACGCTCGAGGCGACCAATGGCGGTCAGATTACCCTGGGCGGCATATCGCAGCCGCAGACGGGCACAGTCACTGTCTCCGGCACGAATTCGAAGCTGACGATCACCGCCGGCATCGGGCAGTTTGGCGGCAATGGCGGCACGACCACGGTCAACGTTACCGGCGGCGGTACAGTTGTGACCGGCGTCATCGGCAATGAAAGCCTCGGCGTCCTGCCGACCCTGGCGCAATTCGGCGCAGTCGCCGGCGGCACCACGACCGTGACGGTCAGCGGCACCGGCTCGAGCTGGACCAACTATTCCATGATGAGCGTTGGCGGCAGCGGCACTGGTTCACTGACGGTATCGAGCGGCGCCACCGTCTACAGCACCCGCATGAATGTTGCCGGTTCGGGCACCGGCACGCTGACCATCTCGGGCGGCTCGCAAGTCTCGACACAGATCATGATCGTCGCCAGCGACAGCACCACCTCCACCGGTAACGGCACGGTGACCGTCACCGGCGCCAACAGCAAGCTGACCGTGACCCAGGACAACGGCGTCAACTCCACCTTTGATGTCGGCCGCTTCGGCACGGGTCGGCTCGACGTCCTGGCCGGCGGCGTCGTCGAGGTGAAGGCGATGACGATCTCTGGCGGTACGAACGGCAATGGCACGGTCCTCATCTCCGGCACCGGCTCACGGCTCGTGGCGACGCGGATCGACGTCGGCGGCCCTACGCGGCAAGCCGCGCTCACCATTGAGAACGGCGGCCGCCTCGAGGCGAGCAATGTCGTCACTCTCTCCGGCCCGGCCGCGACACCGACCATCATGACCATAAATGGCGGCACCTTCGCCAGCACCAGCGAGCTCAACCTCAACAGGGACGCCCAGATTGTGGCCAGCAACGGCGCTGTCATCCAGAGCCGCGCCAGCAGCATCGGGCAGACGGCGGGAACGGACTCGTCGGTCACCCTTTCGAGCGGATCTGCCTGGACCATTGCGCAGAACCTCACCGTGGGCAGCGTCGGCAAGGGCACGCTGACGATGACGGGTGGTTCTACTCTCCGGGTCGACACCACCATCACCGTCGGCCAGCTATTCGGGTCGGAAGGTACCATCATCGCCCGCGGCGCCGGCACGACGATCACCTCGACCACGACCAGTATGGGCCTGCGCATCGGCGGCCTTGCCTCACCTGGCGGACGCGGCACCGTCATCATCTCTGACGGCGCCAAGATCGCCCTCGCCGGACCGGCGACCATCCACACCGATGGTCTTTTGCAGATTGGCGAAGGCGCAGTCGCAGGTGTCCTCGAGGCAACGTCGCTGGTCGTCAACGGAGAGTTGCGGCTCAACCACACCGGCACGCTGACGATCGACGCGCCGCTCAGTGGCACAGGAACCATCAACAAGTATGGCACCGGCACTTCGACCTTTACCGGCGTCAGCACCTTCACCGGGGCCACGCACATCTATGGCGGCAAGCTGGTGATCGGCAATCCGACCGCGGGCTCACTGGCGAGCTCACCGGTCTTCGTCGAAAATGGCGGCACATTGGGTGGCATCGGCACCATCGGCGCGACCACGGTCCGCGCCGGCGGCATTCACGCGCCGGGCAATTCGATCGGCACCGTCACCATCAACGGCAACTACGCCAATGCCGGCACGCTGGAAATCGAGGTCGACGAGTTCGGCAATTCGGATCGCGTGATCGTCAACGGCACAGTCGATGTGAGCCAGGCGACGCTGCGTATCGTGCCGGTCTCGGGCGCCACCTGGACCATGAACCAGACCTACAACTACACCATCATCGACAATGACGGCGTGGATGCGGTCGCGCCGTTCGCGTCGGTGGAGAACCTCGCGTTCTTCACGAGCAACGTCATCTACAATGGTGGCACCGGCAACGATGTGGTGCTGGCGCTGACCCGCACCAGCGCCACCTTCGCCCAGCTCGGCAGCACGCCCAACCAGCGCGCCACGGCCGTCGGCCTCAATTCGATCCCATCGGGTGCGGCCTTGCCTTCGGCGCTGTCATTCCTCACGGTCGCCGGCGCCAATCCGGTCCTCGACCAGCTGTCGGGCGAAATCCACGCAACTGTTGCCGGTGTCGCTCTCGACCTCTCGCGCCTGCCGCGCGATGCCGCCCTGTCGCGCGTCACCGGTGCGTTCGATGGCAACGGCGACGGCCTCGATTATTGGGGCCGCGCGATCGGTAGCCTCGGCAGTGTCGACGGCAACGGCAATGCCACCGCAGTCAGCACTGCGACCGCCGGCATCATCGCCGGTGCGGATGGCTGGGTGACGCAGGACCTGTTCCTCGGTGTCGAGCTGGGCTTTACCCAGACCGCCATCGGTGCCCCGGGTCGCAGCTCGACCGCTTCCCTGCAGACGGCGCATCTTGGCGTCTATGGTGGCGCCAGCTTCGACAATTTCCGCGCCCGCTTCGGTGGCAGCGTCAGCGCGCAGGGCGCGCATGTCGAGCGCACGCCGGCGGTTACGGGTGTCAACGGCACCCTGACCAGCAATTATAGTGGTGTGACCGCGCTGCTTTTCGGCGAATTGGGCTATGCCATCGAGTTGCAGGATGTGACGCTGGAACCCTATGTTGGCCTGACGCTGCTCACGTCGAGCATGGGCTCCTATGCCGAGACGGGCAGCATTGCGGCGCTGTCGGGCCAGTCGGCTGCGCTGGGCACTGCGATCGCCACACTCGGCCTGCGGGCGAGTACCGAGTTCGAGTTCAACGGTCGCACCGGTCGTGCCAGCGCCGCCGTCGGCGTCGACTCCGGACCCGGCGTCACCCCCACTGCCACGCATGCCTTTGCCGGCGGGTCGCCGTTCTCGGTGGCCGGTGTCGGCACTGGTCCGCGGCTGAAGCTCGAGGCGGGGATTTCGGCGCCGCTCAGCGAGTCGACTAGCCTCGACCTTTCCTATCGTGGCACTATCGGTGCCGGCAGTGGCGATAGTGCCCTGTCGGTCACCTTCTCTGGCAAGTTCTGATGCGTTTCTTCTTCGCCTTCATCGTCGCTGTATTCGTCGCCGCGCCTGTCAGCGCTGCCGGTCTTCCCGGTGGCGCCTCCGCCCTCAACGAGACGCATGGCGACTGGACCGTGCATTGCGAAACCCAGGCCGAGACGGTGACCTGCGCTCTGCAGCAGCGACAGACCGACCGCAATTCGGGCCAGCAGGTCCTGGCTGTCGATCTGCGTCCCAGCAACGATGGTCTCGACGGTATCCTGGTCCTGCCCTTCGGGCTGGCCCTGAACCCGGGCCTGGTGCTGGCCGTCGACGACCTGACGCCGCAGCCACGTCTCGCCTATCGCACCTGCCTGCCGCAGGGGTGTCTCGTCGATCTGGCATTCGGGCCGGAAACGCTGGCGCTCATGCGCAGCGGCACGGTGCTGCATGTCGAGACCACGGCCGATGGCGGAGCGCCCACGCCGTTCACGATCTCGCTCAAGGGATTTGCCGGCGCGCTGGACCGCGTCATCGGGCTGCTTGCGAGCTGACGGAATAGGCAGTCACTGCCGAGCGGCGGCTGCCCGGGCGTCGGGCGCCACGATGTTGGCGAGAACAAAGCACCCGAGCGCCCACGCCGTGCCGAGACTCCAGCCCGCCAGCACGTCGGTGGGATAGTGGACGCCCAGATACACCCGGCTGATCCCGACCAGCAGTGTCAGAAATCCGGCGACGCCGATATAGAAGCAGCGGAGATCGAGCCGCCTGGTTGTCCCGGCCAGTACCGCGCCGATGGTGAGAAACGCCACAGCCGACACCAGGGCATGCCCGCTCGGAAAGCTGGCCGTGAAGACTTTTGCGACGCCGGTCAGATCGGGGCGCGGGCGGTTGAAGAGGCTTTTGAGCACGGTGCTGACGATGGTGCCGCCGATCACCGTCAGCGCAACAAGCCAGGCCCGCCTCGTTTCGCGCACGAGCAGCAGGAAGACCACAATCACCGTCACGAGGATGCCCAGCACCGAGAAACTGCCGAGCGCAGTCACGTCGCGAGCAGCCTCCACCAGCCAGTCCGGCCCGATCGGCGTTTCCGGGTGCCCGGGAACGCGGAGCGACATGAGCACGGCCTCGTCGAAGGCGCGCGTCTGACCTTCGACGACATCCTCGGCGACGAGACCGAAGGCGCCCACCAGCAGTGCCACGGCGCCGATGCTCGAGTAAGCGCGAATGCGGTCTGGCGTCATCGGTTGGGTCCTGCTGTTGGAATGGTCAGGCTGACGACAAGGCCGGGATGGTTGTCGCCGAGGGAAATGGTGGCGCCGTGGAGCTCGGCAATGGCTTTGACGAGGCTGAGGCCGAGACCGTTTCCGGGCGTCGTTCTGCTCTTTTCGACGCGGTAGAGGCGGTCGAACACGCGTGGCTTGTCGGCGTCTGGAATGCCAGGACCATTGTCGGCCACGACGATCTTCTGCCCACCATCGAGCCTGCCTTCGATGCTGATAGCGGCGCCCGCCGGGCAATGGCGGATGGCATTCTCCACAAGGTTGGCGACGGCCTGTGTCAGCAGGTCCCGATCTCCGAGGACGGTGGACAGACCGTTGCCGATCGACAGGGTCACCGACTGCTGCTTCTCGGCTGCCACCGGGCCGTAGGCGTCGGCAATGCTTTCCAGGATTGGCGTCAGCGCTACCATGGTGAAGCGCGATTTTCGGGCGCCGGCCTCGATCTGGGCGATGCGCAGCATGGCGTCAAAGATCGAGGTGATCTGCTGGATTTCCGCCTGGGCCTCCTCGAGCAGCGGCAGGTTCTCGCGCCCCGCGTCAGCTGCCTCCACCGCCCCCGATACCGCGATGGACAGACGATTGAGCGGCGTCTTCAGCTCGTGGGCGATGTCGACGCTGACCTGCCGCATGCCTTCGACGAGCGCAGCGAGACGGTCCAGCGCCGCATTGACGCTCCCGACCAGCGCATCGATGTCGTCGCCGCGCCGGGTGCGGGGGATGCGCGCCGCCAGATTACCGTGGGCGATCTGCTCCATGGTGTTCGCGATGGTGTCGAGCCGGCGCTGTCCGCTGGCTGCCGCGGCGACACCCACGAGCAGGGTGACGACGGCAAGACCGCCGATGGTCCAGCCCAACGCCGTCACCACGATGCCGCCGATATCGTTGCTTCCGGCCAGGCTCGTGCCGACGGTCAGGCGATAGCCAAGCATCGCGTCGGAATAGATGCGATAGTCGTCTCCGCGCTCCGATTGACCCACGCGTGCGGCAGGCAATGTCGACCAGCCCAATGGCAGCGCTTCCGCCCCCATATTGCTGGCGATCATGGACCCGTCGGGAGCGAGGAGCTGGAAGAGTTCGGTGTTGCCGGCGCCGGCCCGGATGTGGCTCTGCACGAGGTCGGCGAGGTCCTGGACGTCATTTTCGACGAATGACTGGCCGATGACGTTGTAGGTGTCCCTGAGGTCGCGGTCGGTGCGGGCCGACAGTTCCTCGCGGATGAGCGCATAGGCGATGGCGGACGCTACTGCCAGCGCGAGCAGAAACGCCGATCCCAGCCAGAGGATCAGGCGGAAAGGCGTGCTGCGCAGCATCCGGTTACGCATGCAGGCTGTAGCCCGTATTTCGCACGGTATGGATCAGCGGGACCTCGAACGGCTTGTCGATCTTGGAGCGCAGGCGGCTGATATGGGTCTCCACCACTGTGGTCTGGGGGTCGAAATGAAACTCCCACACCCGCTCCAGCAGCATCGTTCTGGTCACGACGCGACCTTCGTTGCGCATCAGGTACTCGAGCAGGGCGAATTCACGGGGCAGCAGCTCGATGGGCTTGCCGGCGCGGCTGCAGGTACGACGGACCAGATCGAGCTCGAGGTCGAGCACGGCGAGCTTCGTTTTCTCGGTGGTAGGTGGCGGTCGTCGCGCCAGGGCGTTGGTGCGAGCCATCACCTCCGAGAAGGCGAATGGCTTGACCACATAGTCGTCGCCGCCGGACTCGAGGCCCTCCACCCTGTCGTCGATGCCACCCACCGATGTGAGAAAGAGGATTGGAGTCGCAATTCCGGAGGCCCGCAGAGCCCGCACGAGGGACAGGCCATCCAGCCCGGGCAGCATACGGTCGACGACCAGCACGTCGTAGGGCTCGCGCGTGGCGTGGGCGAGGGCATCGCGGCCATCGGTGAGCACGTCCGCCACGTGACCCGCCTCCACGAAGCCCTTCCGTACGTAGTCGGAGGTCCGCTTGTCGTCCTCGACAATCAGGATGCGCATCTGCGGACCTCCATAATCGTCACGCGTGGCTCTGGCGGGACACGATCTCGCCGCCACGGTTCATCATCGTCATGTAGCCAACGATAGCAGCGATGACAGCCAAGAACAGTGCGCTGGTCACGATCGTTCCAAGTCCGAGGCCGCCGTAATCGGCTGGCTGCGAGAGCAGGTCACCGAACGAGGCTCCAAGCGGCCGCGTCAGGATGTAGGCCAGCCAGAATGCGAGGACGGCGTTCAGCTTGAACACGAAGTAGGCGACGGTGATGGCCGCGATGATCCCGGCAAACAGCAGCCCGGTGTTCAGATAGCCGACATCGAACTTTTCGGCCACGAGATCGCCGACCGCGGTTCCCAGCGCGAAGGTGAGCAGGATCGCCACCCAGTAGAAGGCCTCCCGCCTCGTCGTGACGATGGTGTGGATCGACAGTGTGCGCTCGCTGAGAAACCAGGCGAGGAACGTCAAGGCGAGGAGAATTGCCGTGACGACGGAGGTGGTCATCAGGGGGACGCCAAAGGTGTCGATGAGGTTGTCGGTGATCAGCGTGCCGACGACGCTCACCAGCACGACCGCCAGCCAGTAGAACAGCGGCACGTAGCGCTTCTGCATGAACTGCAGGACGATGGCGACGACAAGCACGCCACTCATGATCAGGGTGGTCAGCTGCAAGCCCCAGCCCATGTTGAGCGCCAGGAAGTCGGCGGCCGTTTCGCCGACGGTTACCGCCATCAGCTTGATCAGCCAGAAGTCGACGGTAACTCTGGGCACCCGATTGTAGGCGCCGTCGATGGCCGTGTCGGTTTCGATTGTGGTGGTCATGGGACTGTCTCCACTCTCACCGGTCAGCCCAGCAGGCCGAAGGCGTCGGCGAAGAAGCCGTCGGCCCGCTTGTCGTCATCGGCGTTGCAGCGCTCGAGCCCCTTGTTCATCAGGGTATCGTACTGCGCCTGGTCTGACGGCGTCTTGCCTGCCGCGGCGTCGCGCAGGGTCTTGAGGGCGACTTCGCATGGCAGCGGGCTGCCATCGGCATTGGTCACCGCAAAGCCCGTGCCGGCGGTCGCTGGCGTGGTGGTCGGCGCGGCGGCAATGTTGGCGCCCGGCGAGTCGAGTTCGGCGATCAGGCTGGCGACTGCGGCTTCCACCTCGGTCTGCGCCGGCGATGCGGCGCGCAGCGACTCAATCGCCTTGTCGGCGGCGACGTCCACGGCCTGCCAGCGGGCCGGGCTCTTGGGCTGCATGGTGCCGGCCGCCGTGTCCCAGGCGCTCTCGAAATCGGTGATCCGCTTTTCGGCGGCAACCAGGTCACCTGTCTTGGCGATGGTCAGGGTGTCCTGGGCGATGGTGGTGAGCGCGCTCAGGTCGCCCAGTTCGGTCACCGTGGCCGCCATGGCGGCGGTGACGGGCATGGCGGCCGACGCGATGGCGACGGGCGAGATGGCGATAAGCAGGGCGGCGATAATCTTGCGCATGGGAGTCTCCTTGTCAGGCGGTCCGATCGGCCGCCGTTTGCCCAAGGTCTGCCTTGCGTCTCACGCCGCCCTGCACGCTGGTTTACAGATTTGTAAACTGGCGATGGTCTCGGGCACCGACAAACGAATACTCGCCGGGAGAGGTCTCCCGGCGAGTACCATGTCGCTCATGCAGGACGGTTAGTTGGCGCCGTCCTGGACGTCGCCATCGCCGTCGCCACCGTTGCCGTCGTCCTGGTCGCGGCCATCGGCCTGCTCGCCGTCTTCGCCCTGGCCGACATCGACCGTCGCGACCACAGCCCCGGTCGTGGCGTCGACCGCGTAGTTGGTCTCGGTGCCGTCCGGCAGCAGCGTGGTGACGTGGTAGACCGCGACATTTCCTTCGTGCAGCAGGGCGAGTTCGACGACCTTGCCGGTGCCCTTGGCCTCGACAGCCGCAATGGCGTCGGTCACGGAGACGGTCACCGCGCCGAGCGCCGCTGCCTCGGCGATGGCCTCGTTCGGCGCGGCCATCGCCGCAAAGCCGCCAGTGGCCACGACCATGGCGAGTGCGAGCGTCAGGACTGATTTGCTATGCATCAAGTTCTCCTTGCTCGAGCGGGATGCTCGAATGGCAGGGAACCTGGAGTCGCTTGCTGTCGACGACCTGAACGCGACCTTACACCTGCGTAAGGCTGGTCGCGTGTCGCGATGAGAAATGCGGCGGCCGGCTGTACGATCCAGCCGGCCGCCTGCTCATCAGATCACCTCGAGATAATCCCGGTCCGGCAGCGGTTCGAAAGGCACCGTGGGAAGCGTCTGGTACCAGAACGCCACCGAGGCGATGTCGTCCTGCAGCGGCAGGTAGCGGCGCGTATTGCGGTTCTCGGTGCGCCAGCCCAGCGCCTGGATGGTGACCTTGAGGTCGCTCTCGAACCGGATCGGGTCGCTCAGGTGCCAGCGATACATGCCGAAGCGGGTCTGGCTGCGATAGGTGCCGTCGGGCCGCAGCACCTGCGGCAGGCCGGCATAGGGCGTGGTGAATTCGCGATAGCGGCTGTCCATGGTGGCGTCGACCACGCCGCCGTCGAAATTGTAGGCGCCACAGAAATAGTCCTCGGTGCCGGTGCCGCAGATGGTGGGGTATTCGCCATCGCCGTCCATGAAGAACTTGATCTCGCCTTCGCCCCACCAGCCGGCATTGTTGACGCCCCAGGCCATGTAGGTGCCGACATACTGGCCGCGGCCCTTGATGTTGTCGATGATGGTGTAGTCGGTGCCGTAGGGCAGGGGATTGGTGCGGCGGAACTTGGCGTGGAAATAGGCCGCGTCCTCCGGTACGTCGGTCAGCGTATAGTTGACCTGGTAGTAGATGATGCCGTGGTCGGTATCGTCGGTGTTCTCGATCTCGATGCGCGCCGCCTTGCGGAACGGCATCTCCCAGTAGCAGTTGAAGGCGCGGCCCGGGTTGACGCAGACGGCGAGCGACGTGACCTGCGCGAACTGCCCCCAGCCCGAGCAGAAGAAATCGCCGAGCGGCGCTTCCACCGACGGGTGCTCCTGGTCGTCCCACCACATGCGGATGATGAGGCTGCGCCAGCGCAGGTTCGCCGTGGTCAGCCAGATCTGCTGGATGGCGCCCATGCCCTTGATGTCGGCGAGCACGCGCGTCTCGCCCGGTTCGATGCGGATCGAGGGCGATACCTTCCAGCCGAGGCCCGAACCGTCGGGTCCGAGACCACGCGCATGCACTGCGCCGGTGCCCTCGGTGGCCATGCCGCCCTTGCCTTTCTCGCCGGTGAAGTTCTCCGGCGAGATCGAGCGCGTCTGTGCCGATGACAGGCGGTAGAGATTGTGCAGGCCAACACCGAGGCCGTTGAAAGGCGTGGTCATTATCATTGTCCCTGGAACGGGTTGCGGAAATGCGGAATGCGTTGCTCGACCGGCGGAAGCGGCTCGAACGGCTTGTGCGGCTCGGCCTGGTACCAGAAGGCGACCGAAGAGATGTCGTCGGACCGGCGATTGGCGTGGCCGTGCTCGATGGTCACGCGGATGCGTTCCCTGAAGATCGCGGGATCCTCGATATGCCAGCGGTAGACCGTCACCGGGTCGGTCCAGTTCTTGCCGCCGCCCGAGATGATGCCGTGATAGGGCGCGGAATAGTCCTGCGTCGGGCACCAGGCGGTGTTGAAATAGTCCTCGGTGCCGGTGCCGTGCAGCGTCGGTGGCCACTGGTCGTTCGCGCCCGGCGCGCTCTCTGGGCGGTCGCCCACAAGCTTGGCCTTCGGCCCGATGCGGGGGTCGGGCGTCCGCAGCGTATCCGGCACCGAGATACCGGGGGCGCCGTCGATCCAGATCATGTCGTCGCCTTCGCCGTACCAGTCCCAGTTGCGGCCCTCGCGGCGCGAGAAAACCGAGAACAGCACGCCCACATAGTGGCCGTGGCCCTCGGCATCGAGGATGACGTAGTTGTTCTTGCCGTCGACATTCTCGCCGCCGAACAGGAACTGCTCGTTGGTCTGGTCGCCTTCCGGCTCGCCGGCCGGCCGGTCCTGCCGATACTGAGCGTGGAAGCGCCCCATGTCCTCCTCGAGCCGGTCGTGCAGCTCGAGATCGACATAGTAGTAGAACAGCAGCAGCTTGTCGGACTCGTTGGTGATGGTCAGCTTCATGCCGGTGCCGAACGGCATCGGGAAGTAGCAGTTGAAGGCCTTGCCATCCTCGGGGCTGGCCTGCACCGGCAGGCTCCAGAAATTCTTGGTCTTCGCGTGGCCCATGCCGAAGAAGTCGCCGATCGGCGTTTCTACCGATGGCTCCGTCTCGCCGTCCCAATAGGCGCGGAACACCACCTTGCGCAGGAAGCTGTCGGCGTCGCAGGCCAGCGTCGCCCAGATGTGGGTAATGATGCCGGCGCCGGCCTGCTCGGCGATGGTCACGGTCTCGCCGGGCTGGATGTGAAACCGGTCGTCATTGCCGCCGGTACGGTCGTAGCTCGAGAAGCGCCGCGTCCTGGCGTCGCGCAGTATGGCAAGTCCCCGGAGCGGCGATAGGCCCGCATTGGTCATTGTCGTCTCCTCGGCCTATTTCAGGCCGCTGGTTTTGATCGAGTCCATGATCTGCTTCTGGAAGATCACGAAGAGGATGAGCATGGGCAGCGCCACGATGGTGGATGCGGCCATGATGTAGTTCCACGAGGCCGAGTACTGGCTCTTGAAGTTCGAGATGCCGACCTGCACCACCCACAGCTTGTCGTCGCCGGCCACTGTCAGCGGCCACAGGAAAGCGTTCCAGTTGGCGAGGAAGAACAGGATGGCGAGCGAGGCGATGATCGGCCGGCTCAACGGCAGGATCACGCTCCAGTAGATGCGCCAGTAGCTGGCGCCGTCGATCAGCGCCGCCTCTTCCAGTTCGCGCGGCAGCGACAGGTAGTACTGGCGCAGCAGGAAGATGCCGAAGGCGTTGAAGATCGACGGAATGATGATGCCGGCATAGCTGTTCAGCAGGCCCATCGAGCGGACCATGATGAACAGCGGCACGATGATCACCGGCAGGGACACCAGGAACGTCGAGAAGATGGCGATGAAGATCGTCTCACGACCCGGAAAGCGCAGGCGGGCGAGCGCGTAGCCGGCCATCGTGTGGAAGAACAGCGCCAGCACCGTCACCGCCGCGGAAACGAACAGCGAGTTACCGAGGTAGCGCAGGAACGGCACCTCGGTCAGCACATAGACGAAGTTGTCCCAACTGGGCGCATTGGGCAGCAGGTTGGGCTGGAACACTTCGGTCGGCGTCTTGAAGGCGATCGACAGCATCCAGAACAGCGGGAAGACCGTCAGCACCGCCAGCAGCACGGCCACCAGCATCCAGATGAGGCGGACGACATTGAGCTGGCCGCGGGATATGAGCGCACCGTCAGTCATGCTGGAAGCGCCCGCCCCGCGTCAGGAGAAAGAGGATGCCCGTCAGGCCGAGCAGGATGACGACGAGGATCGAGGCCATCGCCGCGGCATAGCCGAAGGCGCTGTATTGGAAGGCCTGCTGGTAGATGTAGACGATGATGACCTGCGTCGAGTTTGCCGGTCCTCCCTTGGTCATCACGTAGATCAGGTCGAAAGCCTGCGACCCCGCCACTGCGGCAACGATCGACACCAGCAGCACGAAGAAGCTCGTGGGACGCAGCATCGGGAAGGTGATGTTCCAGAAGCTCTGCACCGGCGTCGCGCCGTCGATCTTGGCTGCCTCGTAGTACTCCTTCGGGATGTCCTGCAGGCCGCCGAGGAAAATCAGCATGTAGAAGCCCATCAGGAACCATACCGAGATCACCACCACGGTGTAGAGGGCGAAGGCCGGATTGCCGAGGATCGATACGCCGCCCAGTCCGAAGAACGAGAAGGTGCGCGCGATGACGCCGACCTTGTCGGCCGACATCAGCTGCCAGATCACCGCGATCACCACGAGGCTCACCATCTGCGGCGCAAAGAACATCGAGCGCATGACGGTGTTGAAGCGGTTGGTGCGCTGCACCAGCAGCGCCAGCCCGAGGCCGCTGATGTAGAGCGCCGGCACCAGCAGCACGACATAGAGCGCGGTGACGCGCAGGCACTGCCAGAACAGCGGGTCGGCGGCCATGCGCTGGTAGTTGTCGAAGCCGACAAAGCTGAAGGCGCCGAAGCCGTTGACGTCGAAAAAGCCGATCACCAGCGCCAGCACCATCGGCAGGCCGACGAATACCAGCAGCCCCAGCACGTCGGGGGCGAGGAACAGGTAGGCGGCGAGCCATTCGCGGTGTTTGCCGCTCAGGCCGCGCCGTCCAGCGCGCGTCAGCGGCGCCGCGGCAATGTCAGCATTGGTGGTCATGAACTATCCGATCGAAACAGACGAGGGTGGCGAGGGCGGCGTACCGCCCCCGCCGAACCGGTCACATCATCGGGGCGCCCTTGTAGTTGGCGAGGAACGCGTCGAGCTGCTGGCTCGCCGCGGTTGCCGTCGCCTGCGGGTCGGCGCCGCCGAGCTGGGTCTGCTGGATCGCATCCGAGATGATCTTGTAGACCTCGGGCGGCAGGCGCGGCTCGGCTCTGGTGCCAGGCAGGATGTCCTTGGTGAAGACGCCGAGATTGCCCTTGTTGAAGGCATCGGCGCCCTGGGTGATGGCGCTGGTGCGGGTCGGCATGTCCGACTTCGCCACCGTGCACCAGTCGACCACACGCTGGATTGAGTCCGGCTGCATCGAGGCGAGTGCCCAGGCGATGAACTTGCTCGCCTGCTCGACATTCTTGCCCTGCGCATTGGCGACGAAGGCCCAGCCGCCACCGACGGTGACGTACTTGCCGCCTGCCGGCGTCGGCAGCTTGAAGATGCCGTACGGAACGTCCTTGGCGTTGTTGTCCATCGCCGAGATGCCCCAGATGCCCATGTTCTGGATGGCGCAGTAACCGGCGCCGAGATTGGCGACGATGTCCCAGCCACCCGAATTGACCTGGCGCGGGGCGGAGCCGGAGTTGATGGCATCCTGCCAGAGCTTCAGGGCCGCCACGACTCCCGGCGAGTCGAAGGCGCTCTTGCCGTCGGCATTCTGGAATTCGCCGCCGCCCTGCCACATGAACGGGTACCAGGTGAAGTTCTGGTAGTAGCCCGGCGTGGTTTCGAACAGCAGGCCGTAGCGGTCGTTGGTGGTCAGCTTCTTGCCGAGTTCGAGCAACTGGTCCCAGCTCTGCGGCACGTCGTTCTCGTTGAGGCCGGCATCTTCGAAGGCCTTGACCGAATAGTAGAAGGCCATCGGCTCGAGTTCCATCGGCACGCCGTAGATCTTGCCGTCGACCTTGCGGCTGGCGATGACGCCGTCGGGGAAGTCGGCCTGTGCGGCGGGGTCGATATAGGGCGTCAGGTCGGCCAGCACGCCGCCATTGTAGTAGCGCAGGAAATCGCCGGGCGAGATGATGAAGATGTCCGGGCCCTGGCCCGACGCGAAGGCGGTCGAGAGCTTGGTGCCGTTCATGTAGTCGTTGTTGACGACGTAATCGAGCTGCAGCTTGGTCTCGTTCTGGGCGTTCCAGTCGTCGGCCATCTTCATGAACCAGTCGACCTGGGTCTTCACGTCGCCGCCCGGGGCGTAGAACTGCCAGAAGTGCAGCGCATTGTCCTGGCCGAAGGCCTGGCCGATGAACGGCAGGCTGGCGAGGCCGGCGGCGCCGCCCTTCAGGATAGACCGGCGGGACCATCCCGCAGGGATATTGGACGTGGTCATAGGTTGCTCCTCCCTTTGAGCTATTGATCGAGCGGCGCGCCATGCTCCAACGGCGGCCGCTTTCGTCTCGGCCGGTCAGGCCGATTCAAACTCCCTGACGGTGCAGGGGATAATCTCGCTGCGTGGCGGCCCGGCATATTTGCCGTTCAGCCGCTCCAGCAGCATTTCCGTGGCCCGCCGTCCCACCACCATCGGGTTGATTCCGATGCGGGTAAGCCGAGGCCGCATGAATTCGGACGCTGCCACGTCGTCGAACGCGGCAACCGCGATATCGCCAGGCACGCTCAGGCCTCGGTCGTAGAGACCGGCGAGGCCGCCACGGGCCATGCCGTTGGATGCAAAGAACACCGCGGTCGGGCGCTCCGCGGCAGGCATGTCGGCGATCCAGTGCGCCGCCGCCTCACCGGACGGTGCCAGGTAGCTGCCCTCGAAGCGCAGTTCGTCGCGCAAAGGCACGCCGGCCTCTTTCAATCCTGCCTCGAAGCCGGCGGCGCGGGTCAGCGCCTCTTCGAAGAAGTGCGGGCCGGTGACGCTGGCGATCCGCCGGTGTCCCTTGCCGGCGAGGTAGAGCCCCATCTGCCGCGTGCATTCGAAATCGTCGAGGCCGATGCTGTCGACATAGGGGCTGGGCTTGTTGCCGACATAGACGGCCGGCATTTCCAGCTGCCCCAGCACCTCGTCGAGGCCATGCAGCGCGAACTCGCCGACGATCAGCCCGTCGACCCGCTTGCGGCCGATCTGGCGCAGATATTCCCGGGCATGCTGCTCGGGGTGCCCACCGGGTACGTCGGTGTTGAAGATCAGTGTATCGACGCCGGACCGCTCGAGGCCTGTCTGCACCGTTTTCACCATCTCGGTGAAGTGCGGGTTGAGAATGTCGGGGATCAGCACGGCGATCAGGTTGGTGCGGCCGGTGCGCAGCGACTGGGCCTGCGGATTGGGCGTGTAGCCCAGCTCGGCAATGGCGGCCTGTACGCGCTCGCGCAGCGGCTTGGAGACGCGATCGGCATGGTTGATCACGTGCGAAACCGTCGTTCGCGACACCCCCGCCCGCTCTGCAACCTTCGAGATCGTGCTCATTCCGCTCCTCTTGGCGGATAGGGCTAACATCACCGAATTGGCCTTGTAAATGCATTTGTGAATGGATTTGCAAATGCATTTACCAGTGATAGCGTCCAGTCGTTGTTCCCGGCGGCAGTCCATGCGAGGGACCGTCCGCGCGGGCCGCGAGCGGTTCAGTCGGTGGACTTCTGCCCTGGAGGAGGGACCCGTGATCCGATCAAGTCTGGCCCTCGCCATCATGCTGGCGAGCGGCCCCGCCTTTACCGCGGAGTATGCCGTCACCACCGAGCGCGTCGGCGCGCTCACCGGTCCCGACGCGCCGTCCGAAATGCAGGCGCCCGACATCTGCGGCACCGATATCGGCACCATGGCGGAGATCGACGGGCGGGTCGTCATGGCGTTCGGCGACACCTTCGGCTGGACCGGCAGTCGCTGCGTGCGGTTCGGTCCGAACTGGCGGTCCAATGTCATCGCCTTCACGACCGACACCGACCCTTCAGATGGCATCGTCATCGACGACTGGCTGACCGGCGCGGACGGTCGCGCCGTTGCAGCAACGGAGGGTGCACATTCGCAGAAGTTCACCGGCGAGCAGACACGCATCCCGACAGCCATGGTGACGGTCGGGGACAGACTTTTCCTGCATTTCATGTCAGTGCACGGCTTCGCCGACATGGGCGGCGTTTGGCTCTGCAACTGGTCGAGCTTCATCAGTTCGGCCGACGGTGGCCGCAGCTGGCAGCCCGCTGCCGAGCAGTTCGGCGACTTCCAGTCGAGCTTCAACATGCTTGCACTCTCGGCACAGGCCGGCGCCGGCAACGAAGGTGGCCGCTACGTCTACGCCATCGGCAGCGCCTGCGGTCGCTTCGGCGGCGCGCGTGCAGCGCGGGTGGAGGCGAGCCGGGTCGCCGAACCCGCCGCCTGGGAATATTTCGACGGCAACACCTGGACGACCGACCGGACGCAAGCGGCCGAAGTCATCCGTCCCGGCGTCGGCGAAGGCTCTCTCGTCTGGAATCCGGGGCTCGCGCAGTGGATGTATTCCACCCTCAACGAACTTACGAAGTCGATCGATCTCCGCTTCGCCGACCGCCCGGAAGGGCCGTGGTCTGACCCGGTAACGCTTGTCGATATCGCAAGCTACCCGCAGGCCTACGGCGCGTTCATGACGCCGAGCTGGATAGCGGCCGACGGCCTCACCTTCCACTTCGTCATGAGCCAGTTCGGCCCCTACAACACCTACGTGATGCGGGCCGTGCTGACGCCGCAGTGACCTCAGGCGATGCCGCCTCCTTCGTGATCGACGGCGGTGCGCGTGCCCGACGAGAACATGATCAGCGCGAAGACCGGCTGGTCGCCGATGGCCCGCGCCCAGTGGCGTACATCGCGCGGAATCCGGATCACGTCGCCGGGACCCATCATGGTCGTCTCCTCACCGAGCTTGTGCTCGCAGGAGCCGGACACGACGTAGAGGAATTCCTCGCAGGTTGGATGCGAGTGCAGCGGGTTACGCTCGCCGGGATTGATGTGGCAGGTGCCGAAGGTCATTTCGGCTCCCGGGAACGAGGTGCCGGTTACCTTCCAGTTGAGCTCGCCCCAGGAGGTCTTCACCCGATCTCCGTCGGGCTTGCGGGACACGAACGTCTCGATACTCATAGTATGGCTCCTGCCGTCTAGATCGTGGCCGAAACGCCGTGCGGCGTGTTGGCGTAAAAATCGTAAAGCTTCATGATTTCGAGGGCGGTCTCGAGCCGGCCCTTGGTAATGGCGCGGTTCTCCAGCACGGCCTCGCAGAAATGCAGGACCTCGGGCACGTAGCCCAGGGTGAACATGTTGTTGTTGTAGAGTTGTCCGAGCGAGAATTCCGGCTCGTAAACCAGCGGGGCGTTTTCCTCGGGCTGGATCCAGCTCGAGGCGCGGCCATAGGCCGGCAGCTTTGCCTTGCGGTCGTGGATCAGCTTGACGCCATTCTCGACCACCGCATGCGAGCCCTCGCCGATCGCCTCGACGCGTTCGAGCGGGCCGGACATGCTCTGGCCGGCGGCCAGGTGCAGCGCACCCACGGCGCCCGACTTGAACTTCAGGCTGGCCACGGTGGCGCCGGTCGGCTTGGCCCATTCGAAGGTCGCCCGCTCGATGTCGCCGCCGATGTAGTTGAGGATCGCGCCGGGGTGGTAGATGTGGTCGATCACGCTCTGCATGGCGACGAGGTCGCGGCGCTTGTCCGGCGGCGGCAGGTTCTGCGGGTAGCGGACGACGAGCGAGGTCAGTTGGCCGAACTCGGGTGCCGAGACGATGTCCTTGAGCTTTTCGATGGCGGGGAAGAAGGTCTTCTTGAGGCCCGTCATGATGTTGCGGCCGGTGCGCTTGGAGACGGCCATCAGGTCTTCGACTTCGGCGCGGCTGGCGGCCGTCGGCTTTTCCATCCAGACATGCACGCTGGCTTCGGCGCAGTCCTTGGCGAGTGCGGTGGCGCGGACCTTGCCGTCCTCGGCATAGTTGGTGACGATGAAGACGACGTCGGGCTTTTCTGCCGCCAGCATGGCCTTGTGATCGTCATAGGTGCGCTCTGCGCCGAAAACCCGCGCAAAACCCTCGGCGCGGTCCTTACTCAGATCGCAGATGGCGACGAGATCGACCGGAGCGTAGCGGAAGGTCGGGTAGACGTTGCGATAAGCGTGGCCACCGGCGCCGATGAAGCAGGCCTTGAGCCGCCGCTCGTATTCGAAGTTATAGCGGATTTCCCGCGGGACATGATGCGGCATGGCTTAGCCTTTCAACGCGCCTTGAGTGAGGCCTTCGGTGAAGCGCCTCTGGGTGAGGATGTAGAGGATGATGACCGGCAGGAAGGTGATCACGGTGCCCGAGAACACCAGCCGGTAGTCGGTATTGTAGGTCGATGCGAAGCGGACGAGGCCGAGCGGCAACGTCTGGTTGCCGGGGCTGATCAGCACCACCAGCGGCAGGAAGAAGTCGTTCCAGGTCGAGAGCGCCGAGATGATCAGCAGCGCCATGATCGCCGGGCGGGAGAGCGGCAGGAACACCTGCCAGAGAATCTGCAGATGGTTGGCGCCGTCGATCTTGGCCGCCTCCGACAGTTCGTTCGGCACGCCGGTGAAGAAGCTGCGCATCAGGAACAGGCCGAACGGAATGCCGTTGGCTACCTGGGCCAGCGTCACGCCCAGCATGCTGTTGATCAGTCCGAGATTGGACAGCAACTGATAGAGCGGGATGATGATCGCCTGCACCGGAATGGTGAGGCCGAAGATGAAGGCGTAGAACACCCACTCACGGCCGGGGAAGCGGATCTTGGCGAGCGCGTAGCCGGCCGGCACGCAGATCACCAGCGTCAGCGCCAGCACCCCGGCGACATTGATCAGGCTGTTGCCGATCAGGCTGCCGAAATTGCCGACGTTCCACGCGTCGACATAGTTCTGCCACATCAGGTTGGCGGGGAACGTGAACGGCTCGCCGCGGCCGATCTCGCCCTCGGTCTTGAGGCTCGACACGATCAGCCACAGGAAGGGGCCGACGATGACGGCGGCGACCGGCAACAGCAGCAGGACGAACGGAAGTTCGGAGGGTTTGCGCCTGCTCATGACGATTGCCTCGCGCGCCAGCGGTTGAATGCGACTGTGATGACGATGGCCAGAATGCTCATCAGGATGCAGAGCACCGCGGCGAGGCCATGGTCCTGCGACTGGAAGGCCAGCCGGTAGATGTAGGTGGTGATGATCTCGCTGGCGTAGAACGGCCCCCCATTGGTCATCACGAACACGGTGGCGAAGCCCTTGAGGCCGTTGATCATGGCCAGCGAGATGACGAAGGTCATCACGTCGCGGAGGCCGGGCAGGGTGACGTTCCAGAGCTTCTGCCAGCCATTGGCGCCGTCGATGTCGGCCGCCTCGTAAAGCGACTGGTCGATGTTCTGCAGGCCCGCGATGAACAGCAGCATGTAGAGGCCGAAGCCCTGCCAGGAGCTGGCGACATTGACCGAGAACAGCACCAGCAACGGGTCGGAGAGCCAGCCCTTGTTCCAGCTGCCCAGACCGATCTGGCTAAGCGCTGTACTGATCAGTCCATAAAAGGGATCGTAGATGTTGGCCCAGATGACGCCCACCACCGCCAGCGACACCAGGTGCGGCAGGAAGAAGGCGGTGCGAAAGAACATGCGGGTGCGGCTCAGCCGGCTGATCGCCAGCGCCAGGGCAAGGCCGAGGCCGCCTGCCAGCACGACATGATAGATCAGCCAAAGGAAGGTACGGCCGAGGCTGGCCCAGACGATGGGGTCGTCGCCGGCGCGCATGTAGTTGGCGAAGCCGACGAAGTTCGCCTCGGTGTTGAGGCCGCCCGAATTGGTGAAGCTGATCCAGACCGTGAAGAGGATCGGCGTCAGGCTGAACAACGCGTAGAGCGCGATGGCCGGCAGCATGAGCACGAAGGCCGAGCCGAAGCTGTCGCGCGAGCCATCCTTGCGGCGGCGCTGCGGGAGGACCCCGCGCTGCGCGGCGAGCTGGCCGGAACTGGTGACTGCAGGGGCCATGGAGAACCCTCGGATTGGGAACGTGGAGCCGGCCGGGCGGCCGGGGTCGGACCGACCGCGGGAGGAGCGGTCGGTCCGGGTTGCGCGGCGTGCCGGTTACTTCGCCGGCATCTTGCCCTGCAGCTGGGCCATACCGTCGGCGGGGGAGATCTGGCCGCCGATAAGACCCTGGATCACCTGGAAGTAGGTGTCCGTCACCGATCCCGGCACGTAGACCGAGGGGTTGTAGCCGACACCGTTCGCGGCGGCGGCAAACACGTCGACCATCACCGGCACGACGGGCTTCACGTCCGGCATCTCGCGCGGCGAGATCTGGTTGCCGGTCGGGTGCTCGGCACGGAAGCGCATCACTTCGTCGGAGAGAATGAAGTCGATCCACTTGACCGCCAGTTCGGGCTGCTTGGAGCTCGTCGGGATCATCCAGCTCCAGCCAATGCCGCCGGTCGGCTTGCTCTCGCCGGGCAGGTCGGTGGGGATGGTGGCAAAGCCCATATTGTCCAGCGGGTATTCGCCGGCGCGGGCATTGCCGATGAACCACGGGCCGCCGAAGAAGATCGCAGCGCGCTTGTTGATCCAGAGGCGCATGGCGCCTTCCTGGTCGAGGCCGCCCATATTGGGGCTGATGAAGCCCTTCTTGGCGAAATCGACGACGCGCTCGGCGCCCAGCAGCGGTTCCGGATCGGTCCAGGGCTTGTTGCCGTTGACCACTTCGCCCATGGTCGCGGACCCGGCCGCGGACTGGAAGAAGTTGCCC